>OGOU01002567.1_pt1 | contig 12715 bp, 14 predicted proteins | sample 1552721 | NCBI WGS metagenome assembly OGOU01 (sample SAMEA2580176, study PRJEB22360) | human gut metagenome | biome: human gut; feature: human-associated habitat; material: faeces | place: Denmark | collected 2008/2010 | reverse complement strand
GCGGCAGCTGTCAGTTAGGGCCGGCTGCGGAACCACCCCGGCCATAGTAAGTTTAGCCGTTGCTTTCAAATCGCTTTTAATGTCTCTTTTTTAATTCTTGCGACCGGATGTTTTGGCCGTCCGCGTTTGGCGATTTGGACGAAACCGCTTAACTTTGCAGTAATAGAGGAAAATACTGAAGTGTCTTTTTGTTTTTACAGCTATGAGCAATAATGTGAAGGATTTGTATGGGTTGATTGGCCGGACGTTGCGCCATTCGGCTTCGTGTGATTATTTTAACCGGAAGTTCGAGGCCGCGCACATTGATGCCGCCTATGTCAATTTCGAGTTGGCAAGCATTGACGAGCTTCCGGCCGTGCTGGATGCCAATTCCAATCTCAGGGGATTCAATGTCACCATTCCTTATAAGCAGGAAGTCATGCGCTATCTCGACGAGCTTGACCCGGCGGCCAAAGCTATCGGTGCCGTCAATGTTGTCCGTGTCGGCAATGTGGGCGGCCGTCGTCACCTCAAAGGCTTCAACAGCGATGTTGTCGGCTTTGTCAATTCGATAAAACCTTTGCTGAGGCCGTCGCATACACGAGCCTTAATATTAGGCACAGGTGGAGCAAGTCGTGCCATTGCATACGGACTGCGCAGTCTGGGTATAGAATCCACTTTTGTCTCGCGGACGGCACGACAGGGAATTATTACCTACAACTCGCTGACGCCGGGAATTATGGCCACGCATACAGTAATAGTCAATACTACACCGGCAGGTATGTATCCCGATGTAGACTCGTGTCCGGCATTGCCATACGAGCTCGTTACACCTGACCATCTTTGCTACGACCTTATATATAACCCTGATACTACTAAATTTATGCGCGAATGTGCCTCGCGTGGCGCAGTCGTCAAAAATGGTCTTGAAATGCTTCTGCTTCAGGCATTTGAGTCTTGGAATATGTGGCATTGATTTCTTTGAGTTATGGAGGCCCCATTCTCTAAAATTCCTGCATTGCCTGCTGTCGCCGGCCTTTCTGCAGGAATTTTTGCGTATGTGAGTCTTGGACTTTCGTTGTGGTGGAGTCTTGTGCTTATAGTCGCCGGACTTGCCGCGGCATTTGTTCGACGTCATCAGTGGAGCGCTTTTGTGCTGTGTTTTACCGCTTTGGGGCTTCTGTTGGCGGGACTTCGCGAAAGTCCGGGACCTCCCGAGACACTCGTAGGCGAAGAAGTTATCGGCGAAGGCACTATTGCCGAAATCACCGAAAGGGACTTGACTTGCGAATATATAGTCGATGTGGACCGTATAGCTTTGGACAATGACAGTACAATGACCGCCTGCTGCTTCCGCATTTCGCTTTCGTGTACTGACTTTCAGAAGCTGTACGAGCCAGGTCAAAGAATAGCCTTTCGCGGAGTCCTCGAAGGACTTGAGGCGCAGCCCGACGTGCCAGACAAGACTGATTATGGACGTTATCTGTATATCAAGGGATGTACCGCACAAATGGCTGCGTTTTTGGAAGTCAAGCCCATAGGTGAGCCGACTTCCTGTTTCGGGCGACTTTCATTGAAGGTTCGTCACAATCTCTCGGATGCCGTCGTACGTACCGGGACCGACCCCGGGACGGCGTCATTTATGCTTGCTGTACTGCTCGGCGACGATACCTTGTTGTCCGACAGCCTCGAAGAGGACTTCCGTCTGTCAGGAATAGCGCACATACTGGCTCTTAGCGGTTTGCATCTGACAATACTGATAGGTCTTGTGACGATGTTGCTGAGCTTTTTGCGTCTGGCGCGAAGAGGCCACGACCTGCTGCTGATAATGCTGATGCTGATTTCGCTGGGCTATGCCGCTATAACCGGGTTTTCGCCATCGGTCAGCCGTGCGGCTGTAATGATGGTGGTCTTCCTGGGCTCGAGGCTTATCCAGGACTGCCCGCTGCCATATAATTCGTTATGTGTTACGGTATTCATTTGGCTGCTGATAAATCCTTTGTGGCTTTACTCGCCCGGCTTCCAATTGTCTACCGTAACGGTATGGGGTCTGATATGGCTCAACGGTCGCGTCCGGGAATTGAACATACGTTCGGCTGCCGTAAAGAATATCATTCTGCTCGTGGCCGTGCCGGCTGTCTGTGTACTATTTTCGGGTGTGCTTATCGTGGCATATTTCCATCGTCTGCCCTTGTGGTTCATGGTGACAAGCATAGCCGGGTCGTTGTTGATAGTGCCATTTATCGCCATCGGTGCATTGCTGCTGCTTGCCGCACTTATGGGGATTGCTTTGCCGCCGGTCGCTGCTGTCGAGAATTTGTTGTATGAGGCGATGCGCTCGCTGGCCGAAAGTTTTGGCGAAGCATCGTGGGCCGTTGTCGATGGGATATATCCTACAACTTTGCAGTATATTCTCTTGGTTTTAACTGTATTGGCAGTGATATGCACACTCCACTATCGCCGCGTCAGCTTTATGCTGGCGGCGTCATTGTGTCTCACCGGCTGTATATTGTCCGAAGTTTTAGAAGCGCCTTCACGAGGGCACGAGCTATATCTTACGCGCGACAAATCGCCCATGCGTGTTCTCGTGCGCAGCGATGAGCAAGCTTATCTCTTGCTGCCCTCGGCTGTTGCTGATACAGCATTGTGCCGCGAGACATTCGACCGGGCGTTAAACGATTACGCCGCCTATCTCGGCCGTCGTGACATAAACAAATTAGAAATGCCCTCCGACAATTTCGAATGTCCCGGATTCAGCATGCACAAAAATATGCTGACTGCCGGAGGTCGCACATTCTATTTCTATTCAGGAGGCAATGTGGACTCTCTGACGGTACGACCTGACTATCTTGTAGTTTGTGGCCGATTCAAAGGCGATGTCGTAAGCATTGCCCGTAACTTTGCGCCGGGCGAAGTTCTGCTTGGCGGCGATATCAACCGCACGAGGCGTCGTCGTTATGTGCGCGAACTCCGCCATGCGGGGTTCATCGCACGCGACCTTGCCGAGAGCGGCTTCGCAATGAATTTCTGACCATGATATTTGCCCTTCTGTGCTAAAATCGCTTACTTTGCATGCCAAAACAATAATAATTCTGAAATAAGATGGTAAAACATATAGTAATGTTCAAATTGCGCGGCACCGATGCCGAGCGTCAAGAAACAGCGCAAAAATTTAAGGATGCTCTTGAAGTTCTGCCGACTAAAATCGAAGTCCTGCGCTCAATTGAGGTGGGCCTTAATCAGAATCCCGCCGAAACTTGGGATGTGGTGCTGACCGCCGTCGTCGATACTATGGCCGACGTTGAAAAATATGCCCGACATCCGGCACATATAGCTGCGGCTTCGTTGCTCGGCGACCACAAGGAACTGCGCGCCTGCGTGGACTATGAAATCTGAGTATAGGCAGAAACTCAATCAATTGTCTAAGCCCCGGCCCTCAAGTGTGACATCATAGAGAGTAGGGCCGAACGTGTGCCTATGCATGTTAGGACATCGCCTGCCTCGACTTTGACTCCCGGAGTATTCGTGTCCAGTAGCCTGAGCCGTTCACTGTCAATGTTGAGGATGTTGCTCTGTTTGTGAGGGCGCGTCGCTGCTATCAGTATTAGTCCGTATTTGTCAAGGCCGATTTTATTGTACGGCACGCCGTAGAAAAAATCGGGTGCGGCGAAATTAGCCACCATTTTATCCTCGTCTACGGGCAAAGTTTCGACGTTCGATCCTAACATCATTTCGAGACATAAATCGGAGGCAGCCCGCTGTTCGGGTGTCAGTATTCGGTCGATTTTGAAGCTTTCGAGTATCGAGCGGTGCAATTCGTCTATGGCACGGGCGTAGATGTGCGGGGTGCCTTTCTTTTTGAGCAAGGCTACCGTGCGTACCGAAGCTCCGAAATTTTCGCCAATGGCGACGATAACCAGGTCGACGTTTTTGAACGGGAGCACGTCAAGAGCATTTTCGTCGGTTGAGTCGATGATGTAGACTGCCGATACATAATCCTTGATGGCTTCAGTGGCCGATGGCCTGATGTCAGCGGCTATGACCTGATGTCCAAGCGAGGTGAGGTCGCGTGCAAGGTTCGAACCGTATATTCCGAGTCCAATAATCAGATATCGCATTGTATAGTTGGTATTTATGTTGTTAGTATTCGGGCAATCAGTTGATGACTATGATTTCGGGCGGATAATATGAAGAGGGGTCTCGCGCAGAGACAAACATTCCGCTCAGCAATGATACCAGTCCTACGCGCCCGACAAACATTGCAGCCGAAAGTATGTATTTTGATGTGTCGCACAGCTCGGGCGTAATTCCGAAGGATGAGCCTACGGTGAATACAGCCGAAATAGATTCGAAAACAAGCTCGATAGGTCTGGCGTCCGGCTCAAGAGCCATCAGGCAACATGTAACGACGAAGGTAAAGAGTATCGAGAGCGTCATCACGGCATTGGCACGCCGTACCGAGGGTGTGGCTATGCGCCGGTCGTAGGCATAGACATTACGACGTCCGGTGATTATCGACCGCAGGTTCAGTATCAGCATGGCCACGGTGTTTACTTTGATACCGCCGGACATCGACTGCGAGGCGCCGCCTATCCACATTTGGGCCATGACAAAAATAAGTGTCAGAGGCATGAAACTTGACACGGGAATCGAGACAAATCCTGCCGAGCGTGGCGTCAGCGAATTGAATACCGACTGTACCACTCGCTCATATAAACTCATGCCGCGCATCGAATTCGGCGACTCGATAACAAAAAATGCTACGGTGCTCACAACTAATATTATCATTGTTGTCACAAGGGCGAGCCGGGTATTGAGGATGGCAAGATGCACCCGCTGAGTCTGTGTCTTGTGCCCGCTTAGGCGAAAGAAAAAATGCTTAATCCGAGCCAAAGCAATCTGGCGTATGTTGACAAGAATCGGAAAGCCGATAGCCCCGGCAAGTATCATTATGGATGTAACTATGTATATGCCTTGGTTACCGTGCAACAGCGCTGTATTTGACATTCCGTCGGGAATAATCGAGAAGCCGGCGTTGCAGAACGATGAAGTTGAGTGGAAGATTGCCGTGAGCAGACGTTCGTCGGTGCTTAGACCAAGCTCGGCCGGCAATGTGAAATATATGGCCACGGCGCCCACGGCTTCGATAAAAAGCGTGAAGCAGAGTATGGTGACAACCGTAGGCACAAGGTCACTCATCGATTTGGTGTAGACTATATCCCTGATAAGTAACTGGTTGTAAATAGATTGCGAGCCGCTATAGAATATCGCGAAAAACGATGTGAAAGTGATTATGCCTATGCCGCCGACCTGAAGGAGTATGCAAATGACAATCTGACCTAAGGCCGTAAACGTCGACGGGATGTCCACGGGAGTCAGGCCGGTAATGGAGATGGCGCTTGTCGAGACAAAGAACGAGTCGGTGTAACTGATTGGATGATGCAGACACCGAGGCATCATTAGCACCAGTGACCCGGCTATGATAAATAATAAAAATGTACCGCCAAGCAGTAGCGATGGGTTGACTCGTCTCGAGAGCAGCCGCATCAGGGACGAACAGCCGTCGACAAGCGAATATATCCCCAGTATAAAATAAAGATAGCGGGACGAGTATAATAACTGTTCGAGCCACGGCAGCCAGGGATGCTCGGGATGAGGATACAACAGCGGAAGTAGCGTCATAAGCATGGCTATGTCCATAATCCAATGTAACAAACGTGTCGAACGGCTATAGGCAGGTAGGTTGAAAACCAGATTGAGCACTATGCCGGCAAGTATAATGCATTGTATTGCACGCAGTGACACGTCAATGGCATGCCTCGCCGCCTGATTATGGTCAAATCCCACCATGACGACAAGTACACACAGGCATACAAATGAGCAGATGTTTGTCAATACTCCGTAGCATCTGAAAATATAGCTGATGCGCCCTTGAAAATGCAGTGAGAAACGCTCATAGCCGGCACGTAGCTCCCGACATCTTTTGTGCAGCCGATGCCATGGTCTGTCTTTTGTTTTCCCGCTTGAGTCTCTCATATACATATAGCTTTATCAAGATTAAAACGTCTGACGCGCCCAAAAGATTTAACAACCCAAATTTTAGCGTGTGCTCAAGTTGTTAGTTAAGGATGTCAATTCTTTTACCTGCCATTTCTCGCCCGAGGCGTTAAAAATGCGTAATGTCATGCCTTTTATAAATAATATCATTAAATTTGTGCAAAAATTTTATGAATAGATTTCCAGTATTACTTATCATACTGCTTGCCGCTTATTTTGGCGCAAGTACTCAATCGCGCAACCCCGAACTGGTGGTTCCCCATTATGCCAAGGTTAAGGCTGAAGCCCTTGCCGATTCGAGCGGATATGAGGCACATCCCTATTTTATTCTTGTCGACGAATCTGAAAAAGCGCTCGCCGAGGGTAAATACGCCGATGCGGCTCTGAGGCTTGTCGAGGCCATGGGCATTGAGCCTGACAACCCGCTCAATGTTGCACTTATGTCCAATCTTGGAATGATTTACCATTATGACGGCAAGGATACGCTGGCCCTGCAGTGTCTTGATGAAGTTGTGCGACGCTCGCCCAAACTTATCGCCGGACATGACAACCGTGCCCGCGTGCTTGCAGCAATCGGACGTGACAAGGAGGCTTACGAAGAGTTCGGACGCGTCATCGAGCTTGACTCGCTCAATACCGACAGCCGTTTCTATCACGGAATGATGGCTCTATATGCCGGCAATCTGCCTGTCGCCGAACGAGACTTCGCTGTGCTCGAAAAAGTGATTCCGGTTTCACGCAATACTTATCTTGCCATGGGGACGCTGTATGCGCTGACTTCGCGCGAAGCTCAGGCGCAAAGCTATCTGCGCAAACTTGTCGACATAGCTCCTGAGGTCGAATATTATCTTCTGCTGGCTGACTGTTATCTTGTCGACGGACGGCTCGGCGAGGCATCTGACCTGCTGGGGAAAGCGTTACAGCGTTATCCTGACGATTATTCACTGTATCTGAGACGTGCACGGCTCAACAAGGCACGCTACGACAGCGATGCTGCCGACCGAGATGTCGAGACTGCTATAAATCTCGGGGCCGACCCACGTATCGCCCGCTCTGTACTGAAATAATTGTGTCCCAAAATTTCACTCCTCAGAGAGTAAAAAATTTTTTAGCAGTCTAAACCTGTCATATCGTACCAAGCCATTGCAAGTTACATAACACTTATGAATGTTATTGACATTTTTGTGTACGGCTGTCGAAAACTTTTAAGACCCGCAGTGCCTCGTGGGTCGCTTTTTTAAACTATCTTTGCAGTATGAATCAGACCATACGACACCTTGAATACCTTGTAGCCCGACACGAGTGCGTTATCGTGCCCGGCCTTGGTGCCGTATTGTCGCAAAATGTCCACGCACGCGAACTTGACAGCGAAGGCCGTTGGGTTGCTCCATCTCGTAGCTATTCGTTCAACGGTGCTCTTGTTGTCAGCGACGGTCTGCTTGCCGGCTCTGTGGCCCGAGCCCTGCGCATGTCGCACGAACGTGCCGCGGCGTTGGTCGCCGACGAGGTCGCTGCTATGAAAGCGCAACTTGAGCGCGAAAAGTCACTGACTCTCGGTCGTGTCGGGTCTTTGCATTGCGACGAGTCGGGCAACATTGTCTTCGAAGCTGCCGAACGTGATACCCTCGCGCCTTTTGCCGGTTGGTATCCGACAGTCGAAACTTTGTCTGCGGCCTCACTTGCCGTTGATGACCAGCCGACCCCGAAGGTCGTCCGTATGACTGCGTTCGGACGATTTTTACGCATTGCCGCTGCAGCCATCGTTCTTGTGGCTGTCGGTCTGGCTCTGTCTACACCTGTCAGCGTCGAAGATGCACAGTACGCATCGCTTGGATTACCCGAAATACGTATGCCGCAGAAGAAGCTTGTAACGCCGTCCGTAAACGAGCCTTTGCCTGAAAATGGATGGACAAAAGAATCCACTCCGGCGGCTCTTGACGAAAACGAATACCCGGGCAGCTTCGTTGCCCCTGAGCAAGACCATCAACCCGTCGTTGCCGATAAAACCGCTCCTGTGCGTCAGACGCCCAAAACTTCGAGCGTTATACGTCTCAACGACTTTGATGAATATTGCCTGGTGATTGCTTCGCTCGATTCGCCCGAACGCGCCGACATGTTCATACTTCAGGAATCGCGTCTCAATCCCGGACTTCCCATGGGCATCCTCGAACAGCACGGACACTATCGCGTATATGCCGCAACCGGCAAAACCGAAGCTCAGGCGCTGGCCGCTGCGCGCGCCACACAATTTTCTCGATACAAAGGCGTATGGGTTACCCGCCGCTGAACTATTATCGCACATGACGGCTGCGGACAGGTCTCAAACCCGGTTCGCGGTTTTTGTTTTTTACAACGTCATTTGACAGACTGTCTCACAAATGTCTATTGCAGACAATAATTATATAAGCATGAAAAATTCATTTCACGAACAACTGCTTACACGCCATTCGATACGTCGTTATATCGAGCAGGCTCTCAATCCCGACGATGTCAGGACCATCCTTGAGGCCGCGCTCCTTGCTCCTTCAGGCAAAAGCATTCGTCCCTGGCAGTTTGTTGTTGTTGACGACAAAGACAAACTCCATGCACTGTCGCTATGCCGCAAATTCGGCTCCCAGCCTATTGCCGGCGCGGCGATGGCTGTTGTTGTTATAGCGGACCCGGGCAAAAGTGATGTCTATATCGAAGACTCGACGATTGCTGCTGTGTTTATGCAACTGCAGGCCAACGCCCTTGGGCTTGGCTCGTGCTGGATTCAGATTCGCGGACGCGAGACTCCTGACGGAACAAGCGCCGGTGAATATGTCCAGCAACAACTCGGCATCCCCGAATATCTTAAGGTTGAATGTATCGTCACATTCGGGTATAAGAACGAAGAACGACGTCCTGTTGACCCGTCCAAACTCCTTTGGGAGAAGGTTCATATCGAATCATGGAAAGACAACGGCGAAGAATAAGCATTGTCGGCGCGGGAAATGTCGCCGACAACATGGCGCCGGCTCTCGACGCTGTCGCCGACGTTGTTACGGTATGGTCGCGTGATATCTCCCATGCCCGCAATCTGGCCGCGAAGTTGCGTGCGGCACGCCCGGTCGACTCGTTGGACGATGTTGACACTGACGTCGACGTCGTTATAATTGCGGTCTCCGATGATGCCGTTGCTTTGGTTGCTGCCGGTTTGCCCGAGGGTAGGGCGGTGATCGCTCATACATCCGGAACTGTTTCGCTCGACGCTATTTCCCGACTTCGCAAAGGCGTATTTTATGCCTTGCAGACTTTCTCGAAGGGTAAGGCTGTAGATTTTGCCGATATACCTTTCTTTATCGAAGCCGGCGATACATGCTCGCATCAGACGTTGACCGAGCTTGCCTCGCTCTTGTCACGGCGCGTCTATGACGCTGACAGTACGCATCGTGCTGCGTTGCATGTCGCGGCAGTCTTTGCATGCAATTTTGCCAATAGCCTGTGGACAGATGCCGACATGCTTCTGCTCCCCTATGGTTACGATATTTCGGTATTCGGGCCGCTTCTGCGCGAAACCCTTGACAAGGCCCTCGCTATCGGACCATCGGCCGCTCAGACCGGTCCCGCAATGAGGCGCGATGCCAAGGTAATCGATGCTCACCGCCAAAAACTTGACCCTGAGTTGCGGCGTATTTATGACACAATGACACAGCGCATAATCCATAATCACTTTCCGGACAATGAGTAAGACTGACTTTGACCTTACAGCTATCAAAGCTGTTGTTTTTGATGTCGATGGGGTACTCTCTCCGTCGACAATTCCTATGGATAACGACGGCGTGCCGCAGCGCATGGTCAACATCAAAGACGGTTACGCGCTGCAACTCGCCGCCAAGAGTGGACTCCGTATAGCAATAATTACCGGAGCCAACACTAAATCCATAGCCAAACGATATCATGCCCTTGGAATAAAAGACGTTTTCATCGGCGCTTCCGTAAAAATTGACATTATGGTGCGCTGGCTTGCAGACTGTGGCATTTCGCCCGCCGAGACAGCATACGTGGGCGACGATATTCCGGACTTGCAGTGCATGCAGAGCGTAGCTCTCGCTGTAGCGCCTGCTGACGCCGCTGTCGAATGTAAAGCTATCGCAAAATATGTCACTGTGGCCAATGGCGGATACGGCGTTGCACGCGAGCTCCTCGAACAGATTCTTGCCACAAAGCATCAGTGGCTCTCCGATGACACCGCCTTCGGCTGGTAATACCTATATTATATATTATAATATTATGGAAAAGAACTCCTTCGAAAACAACTTCCGGACTTGTCTTATCAAATCGCCCGTAAAAGGACGTGTCATACTCGCCAGCAACTCGCCGCGCCGCCGCGAACTTCTTGCCATGATTGTGCCCGAGTTTACTGTCGACGTCCCCGATAACGTACGCGAAGTCTATCCTCCCGATACTCCTGTCGAAGAAGTTCCTATTTTCTTATCGCGCTTGAAATCGCAGGCATATCGCGGGGCACTTGATGATGGCGACGTCATCATCAGCGCCGATACTGTAGTCATTGTCGACGGCCTCATTCTTGGCAAAGCCCCTGACGCAGAGACAGCCCGATGCATGTTGCGGCTCCTTTCGGGACGCACTCATAGTGTTATCACCGGTGTTACCTTACGCACCGGTACTCAGATACAGTCGTTCTCTTCGCACACGCGTGTTACCTTTGCCTCGCTCAGCGACGACGAAATCGACAGCTACATCCTCGCATACAAACCATTCGACAAAGCCGGTGCCTACGGTATTCAGGAATGGATAGGCGCAGCCGCCATCTCCCGCATCGACGGCAGCTTCTACAACGTCATGGGACTTCCCGTCCACCTCCTCTACCGTCATTTGCGCGCTCTCTGACTTTGCATTTTTGTCACTTCCTGTCGTCACATCTGGCACACCCGAAACACAACAAAACATCAAAACGCAACAAAAGTTATCGACATTGTTAAAAATAATTGTCGAAAACTTGGCCGTTTAAAATATAATTCGTTACTTTGCACTCTGTTTTATGGCTCATCCTTAAAAGCCCGGGGTTTAGATGCTGCCCCTATGGTGATATGAGAACTGAGATGGCGGCCATAAACCTTAGTAGTTAAATAGATACATAAAAGATAAACCATTAACAGCCATGTCAAAGATTTGTCAGATTACCGGCAAAAAGGCAATGACGGGAAACAATGTTTCTCACTCCAAACGCCGCACTAAACGCAAATTCAACGTCAACCTCTTCAACAAAAAATTCTATTGGGTAGAGCAGGGCGTCTGGATCAGCCTCACCATTTCGGCCGCTGGCCTCCGCACTATCAACAAACTCGGCCTCAATGCAGCTATGCTTCAGGCAGCCGAAAAAGGTTATTTAACAGACAAAGACATTAAATTCATAGGATTCTAAGAAGATGGCAAAGAAAGCTAAAGGTAATCGCGTACAGGTGATTCTCGAATGCACCGAACATAAGGCAAGCGGTATGCCCGGCACATCGCGTTACATCACAACAAAAAACCGCAAAAATACTACCGAGAGACTTGAGCTTAAGAAATACAACCCTATTCTTAAGCGTGTAACCGTTCATAAAGAAATTAAATAATAATCACCGGATATGGCAAAGAAAACTGTGGCCTCGCTTCAGAAAGGCGAAGGTCGTACTTACAGCAAAATCATCAAAGTGGTTAAATCCCCCAAAACCGGCGCCTACACCTTTAAAGAAGAAATGGTTCCCAACGACGCCGTTAAGTACGCACTCAAATAATTACTCCCGAATCAACCGTAGTCAGCTTTCCCGCTGACATCACTCATACAGCACCGTCCCACATTCTGGACGGTGTTTTGCGTTTCTTGGCACAATCCATTTTTGGGGAGGGGGTCCGTTTTTACCGGTGTCATCTGTATTCTTACCCGACTGCTCGCTTCGTTATGTCAAGTTGAATCGACGGATGGACTCCCTGTACGCGCTTTTTCTCGTCGAAGGGCGTCGGGATAGTCTTGGGTGCTGTTAACGGATGCAAAAACTCCAGGGACTTACGGCTGCGGGTGTTAAACTTGCGTTAAAACGACGAAAAAGGTGTCGGAATATTTGGTCATGAAAAAATAAGCGCGTACCTTTGCACTCGCTTTTCGGGGATGACACCCCGGCGGCAGCCCGCGCAGAGGCGCGGCGCCCGGCTCCCGAGCCAATCTGACAAGTCCAGCGGCGACGTATCTATAAAGGATGCAGAGCTTCGGAAAACCGGCAAAGCGGTTCCGCGGACGCCCGGACGAAAAACTTCAAAAAAAGTTTTGAAAAAATTTGGCAGATTCAAAAAAGCGCCGTAACTTTGCATCCGCTTTCGGGTCATAAACCCGGGCGCTGAAGAGAACATTGAAAGATTTACAATAGACAAGAGTAGTACAAGAGCACGTTGAAACGGAAACGCAAGTTTCCGGAATTTAACACTCAAGTCAATTCACACTCAATAAGCAACAGCACAACCGCGAGTCGGGAAGTGACAGACATTCGTCCACGGTCTGGCAGCAGAAGTGACCGACAGGCACAGACAGCAAACACAGACAAGCAGTCTTGGGACTCTTTTTTTGATAAAGAAAAAAGAAAAGACAAGATAAACAACAACGAAGAGTTTGATCCTGGCTCAGGATGAACGCTAGCGACAGGCTTAACACATGCAA
>OGOU01002566.1_pt1 | contig 12717 bp, 18 predicted proteins | sample 1552721 | NCBI WGS metagenome assembly OGOU01 (sample SAMEA2580176, study PRJEB22360) | human gut metagenome | biome: human gut; feature: human-associated habitat; material: faeces | place: Denmark | collected 2008/2010 | reverse complement strand
AGATGAGTATGTGTTTTTTTCCAATAACCTTCCTTTAGCCGTTGTTTTCTTCTTCGTCATTATCCGCACCGCCTAGCTTGCCGTATTCCCCGCTTGGATAGTTTTGCCCTTGTTCTAAATTCATCATGTCCGTCTCGTAATCTGGATCTTTAACGAATGGAATTTGATTAATGATAGTACGTTTTGATACATAAGGTGCTAATTTAGGTAACGCCTCAGCAAGATATCCAATGTCGGTTGGTAAACTACGACTAAATGTAAACACAATTTTAGAAACATCTACTTCTAATTTATCGTTAAATTTTATAAAAGCCGCCATCGTCTCTGCAACTTCTTTTAATCCTTCTTTAAAGTACTGTTCTTTCGTATTTGTTTTGGCTTCTAGTGCAATTATTTGCCACTTGCGAGCTTCACCAGAGCTATTGGATTTAAATACTTCATCGTTGAAGTCGATTGACTTAGTGACTGTGTAGTAAAGCTTTTTCAACTGATTAAGATGATACTCGTTGAAATCTTTGTTAATATCTTTCGTTACGTAGCCAACCTTAGCTTGTGGATCTGGCAAGTTAATAATACCTAATTGCTCCATCATTCTTCGTGCTTCTTTTTCATCCAATCGCGAGCCACTAATGGCCATGTAAGCAAGTTTAAACTGTTCAACTTCGTTTTGTTGGTCAGACAGGCTTCTGTCAAATGCATCAGAAAGTTCCTCTGCTACTTCAAAATCGCAATAACGATTCGTGTTGTTTTTAAATTCTGATAGGTAGAATGTTTCTAGTGGATTATCAGTTTCTGATGTCAATTTAAATGTTTCAGCCGCATTCATTAAATTAGTTTCCACGTATCTGTTATACGTTAAGATTTTTTTCTTAGTAACAACTTTCATTTCTTCGAAAAATTTCTTTTGGTGTGTGTCATATTTCTCTCGAATGAAAATATCTGCATTCTCATATTTTTCGGCTCTCCATGGCTCAACATTACATGCCCACAATTGCCACTCTCCCGCAGTTTCAACGGGTTCTAACAAACGAAAAGCAACCCCACAAGCGCCTTGATATCGTGCCGTGTCTGAATCCAACATTGCGAATCGCATTTCTTTAACTAATTCTGCTAGTCTATCGAATTCTTTAGGTGTTTTTATCTTCGCGCTGACGTTGCCTAAAAATAAATCCTTTGTTTTTTGAATTAAGGACTTCCGTTGTTCAGTAATATCATAATCCCATTTAACTGGGATACCTGTGAAATGATCAGCTGCTTGATCAACAATGGTGTTGTATAAGCCAGCGTGAAGTTTATTATTCACTTTTATAATTTTTGTGTTTGGTTTAGGTCTGCTATCAATCTCATTTTCTTCACTTGTATAAGCTTTGTATTTACGCTCTCTGTCATCAAAAAATGGCTTCATCTCTGTTATAAAGTCATTTGGATCAAACAGCTCTTCGTTTATTTGCGTAGAATATTTCGTTCGTAATCTTTTATATCGACTCAGCGTTAAACTACTTTGGAACAATCATTCCACCTCCTAAAATTGAATAAATTGAACTTTATTATCATTTGCTAACGTTTCTACAATTCCTGTAACTGCATCTGGTGCATCATCATGTTTGTTTTTTCCCTCTCTTTGGTAGGTCGTCATAGCTTCATAAAAATCTGGCCATCTTATTTTCCAATCAGAAGGGAAAAACACATTATTTTCAACAAGTGCCGCATTAGAAAGGATACGCGATTGTTTGTTTGCCGATTGATGAAATGGCTCGTAATAAGCTCCACGATATCCTCGTTCTTTAACAATTCTTTCTGAATTACGAGAAAAACCACGCCCACCAGAGTTAGACTCAATGCGGGCATGGTTCACCTGATTATTTTTAATTTGTTCTGCATGCGCTGTTTCCGTTTGTTCCATTGGTTCTTTTGTAAACAGAACATCCAATACTTCTGCTTTATGGTCTTCTGTCTCACCAAAAACAATTGAACACAAGTTGTCAGCACCTTTATCTGCCGTATCTGTATAATTCCATATTTTGATATAATTTGAACGCGTTTCATAAGTTGAAAACTTTTGATACAGTCGTCCTTTTAAATCAATTGGTTCTTGTTGGTAGTTAGCTGAAGCAATGTCAGCACCCATCGTTTTCTTTTTGCGGAAATATTCTTCTTTAGAAAGAACTTGTTCACAAAGCATCGTGTCTGTTTTTTCATCATACGCTTTCATGCTAATATGTTTTACTTTATAGCCTGATTGCGGCAATTCTTTTAATGCTTTACCTGCTAAATCATTAGAATTCCATCTGGTCATAATGATGATGATTTTGCCGCCTGTTTCTAAACGAGATAGCATCGTATTAACAAACCACTCCCAGTGTTTCTCTAATACCATAGCGTTATTTGCTTCTTCAGCATTTTTAATTAAATCATCAATGATAATAATGTCTGCACCAAACCCTGTAGCTGTGCCAGTTGGTGACGTTGCTAGATAATTGTTATATCCGCCAGTCAAACTCCATAAGTTCATGGCTCCATCACCAGACTTTATCTCTACACCAGGGAATACATCTGAAAATACAACTCTGTTTTTATCAGCTTTTATTTCTTGAATAGTATTCCTTACGCTTTTAGAAAATGTTGTGGATAGCGTTTCGTTATAAGATCCCGTCATTATTTTTTTTCGAGTGTCATTACCTAACAGCCATTCTACGAATTTACCAGCAGTTCTCGATTTCCCATGTCTCGGCGGTTCGTTGATAACTAGAACGTTATCGTCGCTATCATAAATGAATTCTTGCAGGTCATCGCATAACTCTTTTAAGTACTCTCTGTCTTGCTTATAAAAGTCAGATGCAGTTAATTTACAATAGTCCCAAAAATAACGACGGGATAATTCTAACTTCGCGCCTAAAACGATTTTATCCATCGCCTTCAGCTAACTTTCTTAATTCCTCCTCAGACAAACCAGCAAAAGGGTTATTAACAGACATTTCACCAGACAGTTGAGTTTCTTTCTTATCCCTCCATACATTTGGCTTTCTATTTTTCAACCAGAAAATAGCAGATGTCGGGTTAGGAGCGACTTGCTTTGTTACTCGTTTAGTTACTTTCATGCCTGAGTCAGTTAACTCTTTAGTAATTTCGGTGTATTCGTAACCTATTGCACTTTTAAACAGTGCATTTTCCACTTGGCGATCTACAACTTCTTTACCTCTTTTTATGGTGTCCTTAATGTCCGGAAATCGTTTTTTCCATTCATTTAACGTAGAACGACTTATTCCAATATTTTGTGCTATCTGTTCATCGGTGAGGCCGTCTTTAGCCCAACCACCTATTTTTATTAATCCTTCTTCAGAAATCCACTCTGTGTACTTTGCCATGACCTCACCTCCAGTATAATTTTATGTACAAAATAGACCACTCACTGAGTGATCTATTATAATTCTTATTGTCCCTTTTTTGCTTTATCCCATTCAGTTTTTAGATATTCACGAAAAATATTACGTATACGAGTAATTGAATTATCAATCAAACCTCTCATTTTACTAGCGTAAGTTTTATCAGTTTTTAGCAAATACTTATTGTAGAAACCTGGTCTCGCTTCTCTTGCCTCTATATCTTTTATAATATTTACAGAATCTGATAATTCTTTCTCAATAGCCTTATGCTCGTCTTTTTTGCTGAAATGAAGTAATATTTTTTCTGCAGTTAAAATGGATTCTTGTATACAAATCATTAATTCATCTTCTTTTTTTAATTGTTTTATTTTTAACTCCCTTTGTCTATCAATATAAGTTGATTCTTGAATCGTTTGCTTCTCTAAACCACTTAATTCCTCTTCAATATCTTGCATTCTGCTAACCAATATTTTAATATCGAACAGATAAGATAAATATTTACTAACTAAGTTTCGTACCTCGGTAATCCATTCTATTCTTGCCTTTGCTTTTAAATTAGCGTCAATTTGTTTTTGAGTTATTTCTTTTTGAAGTTCTTCATTTTTCTTTGTCTGTCTATAATTAATATATACATTTGCAAAAATTCCCGCTATAGTTCCACCAAAAGGAATCCATAATTGCCACCATTCCATCTAAAGCACCCCTGATAATTTTTTATTTAAGTATACCAAAGGTTTAGTTTTTATAATAGCAGCACTCGTAACCCTATAGAAAAAAAGAGAAGGCTCTTCACCTCCCCTCTAATAAGAGAACGTATCAGTTTGCGAGTGATAGTGTGATCAGTGTTAGCAACGAGATAATATTTATTTTTGATTTCCTTACACTTCTCACACTACTAATTTACCATATTGACTACAGTTAAAATTCCCAACAAATTCCCATTATAATCCTAATTCTTCTGCGACTCTTTCAAAAAAAGCATTTCTTAATCGATAGGCTGTGTTTTTACTGATAAATAACTGTTGAGCTACCCCTAATAAAGTGAGTGTTGGTCTGTTTTTTAAGTAAAGCTCTTCAATGATTACCTGCGTGTGTTCATCCGATTCTGCTAGGCAACTTTGGATAATATTGCGGTTCCTTTCTAAATTCCATAATCGACGATCTGTAGCGATAGTAATAGCTAACCGTTCAGTAGTAGCCGAATTAGTCCCTTTGCCTTGAATATCGCCATTGATATCAGTTTCTTTATATGGATGTCGTAGTTCTAACTCTCGTTGCCGAATATAGTCATCGGTTTTATAATAGTCTCCTAAAATATCTTTGATATAGTTAAATGTTGACGTCCGCAACTAATCATCATCTCCTAAAATTAATTTAAGTTGTCTATCATGCAGATAGTCCATTGTTGCGATTAATTCTGCTGTATATGTTTCTATATCTAGCGTGTCCATGTATCTAGGCTCAATTAATTCTTTTTGTTGATGAATTGCGTTTCTGATATCGTAACCAATTTTTTTCAATGCGTATGAGTATGTTTTTCTGTACTTATCTTGTAAAAAATCTTCTGCTTTTTCACTTAGTGATTTCATTTCTGCACCTCAATCGTGATCGGTCTTCCATACTTTAAAATTTCCCAAGTGCCATCTTTCATATTGGTTTTATTCATATGATTTCTTTCATCACGAGCTATCGTATAATCGAAAAATAAATCGGCTTGCTCTGCTCCATGTAAGTATTCAACATAAACGCCATCGACTTGCCTTCCTATGATATAAACTTCTGGATAACTCATACGCTGGAACCTCCTAAATATAGCCCTAATCCCAAAATAAACGAGCATGAAAGGAAATAAACGAGGTCACTGCTTGTTATGTCATTGCTATACACGAAATGGCTCACGGTTGCTTTTGCTACAAGAATCATTATTGCAATGCCACTAACTTTATTTATTACTCTTTTCCAGTTGCGTTTCATTTATTCACCATCCACCTTCACAGCAAACGGCCAATAGCGCTCATCAACTGCTTTGATTTCTTGTTCTGTTAACATATCCACCTTTTCCTTACATGTCGTAAAATCAATTGCTCCCGCTAAATTTAAAAAAGTATATCCTGTGTTAGTCGCCCCTTTGTCTGGTAATAAAACGTGATATAAAGGTCCCTTCTCGACTTCGTAGCCGTCAAGCCATGCGTGAGCAAACAACTCATGATTTTCAAAAGTATCAAGCCAGTCTGATACTTCTTTAGCTTTTTCTATATGCATCGTATCTCTAAGCTTACTTGTTGCTGAGCAATACAGAGTGCACTCTAATCCTTTGCATAACTCAATCCATTCTGCCACGAACTTCGGAACAACGACTTTTTTCGGTTCGTCTAGCTGTTTTGCTAAGCTAATTGCTCTTTCGTTGGCATAGTCAGCACCTCTCAAATAATCAAGGCTGTCTGTAGAAACTTCTATGCATTCTAACTCTTCAATCAATTCTTGTTTATTCATCGCTGTTCCTCCTAAAATTTCAGACTGTCGCCTATCATTTTATTTAATTCATAAAGGACCTCGTGTGGTAACACCGCTTGTACATTGACGCCAGTTTCATCACATTTAATGTCTAATGTGTAATCAACACCCGTCTCCTCATTTTTACGATAGGCTTCTTTTTCAAGATAAACTTTGTATAAATGCCTACTATTGACAACAATATTTTTTTGTTGCACATTATTGCTGACGTTCTCGTCATATGTTATTTCGTAGCTCATTCCGCTTCCTCCTGTTCCAAAGCCCACTGACTAAACGCCTGTAATACTTGAACTAATTCAACCTCATTTAAATCAGCATATGCATAAGCTATTTGCTTATACTTCATTTTTCCACCAGTAGTTGATAAAAATCCCATAATTTCGATAACTGTACGTAATCCGTTTAATTTGCATGATTCTTTCAACCAATCCAGCACAGTCTGCTGATTTTCGTTGAGTTCTGTAATACATATTATCGTTTTTAGCTCTCTTAACTCGTCCTCTGCTTCATAAGCCAATTTATCTGATTCCCAATAATTATGCCAAATACTTAATACTTCGTTTTTATCTACTAGTTCTTGTTTACTCATTCTGTTCCCTCCAATAGCAAATACAACGTTCTTTTATTGACAGCTGTTTGTTTTTTTCGCTAGTAATATACTGAAACAACACAACAGCACGTCTTATGACGATTCTTAATGCTTTAAAAAATTTTGGAATCATCTTCTTCACTCGCTTTCTAATCTACTGGCAATATCAGCAATAACTGGCACTGTTACACTATTTCCTGCTTGCTTATATAATTGACTATCGCTGTTTACTTCTTTTGCTTTATCAAACGCCCAGTCAGGAAATCCTTGAAGCCTCCAACATTCACGAGGTGTTAGTTTGCGAATTCTAATACTATCTTTTAAAAAGTTATTTTCATGCCAACTATTAGATGTTACAGTTGGGGCAACTTTATATATCCCTCCATCGTTATAACCACGAGATTTCTGAATAATAGCTACTCCATGTTTATCTTGTGCAGTTAACGTGAACATTTCTTCGCCATCATCTTTAAACCGTCTTCCGTTTTGTCTTTTTTCTGCTCGATCAGGAGTTAAGACGGGGATTGCAATTTTTGCCCCTTCACCTTTATTTGTTGTTAGAGTAGGTGCTAAACCATTGCTTGAATAAACTTGACCGTTCATCCCTGAGCCGCTAGGATTCACATTTCCTACCACTGCAATCTTCGGCTCTCTATCTCCACCTTGCATAGTATTTAAACAAGGACTAATACCATTAACATCGTAAAATCTGTTAGTACTATCGAAGTTAAGTAATTCCCTAGTCTTCTTCGAATTATTGATAGGTTTTATATTGTTTTTAGCAGTTGTTCCGTTTTTTCTCTCGAGAGGAAATACTTTTCTGGTACGTTCTCCTCTAAGATGTCCGATAATGAATACTCGCTCCCTGTTCTGTGGTACGTAGTCTTTAGAGTTAAGCACTTGCCATTCCACATCATACCCGAGTTCATCCAAGGCTCTGAGGATTGTCTCGAACGTAGCCCCTCCTTCGTGGTTAAGCAATCCTTTGACGTTCTCAAGGAATAAATAGCGTGGTCTGAGAATAGATGCGAACCTTGCAATTTCAAAGAAGAGAGTTCCTCGAGTATCTTCGAAACCTTTTCGTTTTCCTGCAATCGAGAAAGCTTGGCACGGAAATCCTCCACAGATAACGTCAACACTTCCGATTCCCCGAATAAATTCATCTGATATTGTTGTGATGTCATGCATTTCCACCTCTCCTGTTGTGTCATGGATTGCTTTATAACTAGTTCGTGCGAACTTATCCATCTCGCAAAAACCAATGCATTCATGACCGGCTGATTCCATCCCTAAACGGAAACCGCCAATGCCTGCAAATAAATCTAAAAATTTCATAATTCAAAGGAGTAAAAAGCTTTTTACTGTGGTCGACCAAACCTCCACTCCTTCCTCACAAATTCACTGGCTCTTTTTTATAACCAGCATCAATCAAAATACTTTCAATCACATAAAGGTCCGTTTTCTGCTTTAAACTAGCCTTAAATTTATTGGCAATATTTCTAGCTTTGTCTAAAGAAACGACCTCATATTTTCTAGCCAATGCATCCGCAATAATAGCGGATGTTGGCGTGTAATAAATCTCCAGCAAAATGAACACTCACTTTCATTTCATAAATCTAATTTAAATGTTCAGCTTTATATTCCCAAAATTTGCTTCTAGGCATTCCTAACGCTTCTATGATTGCATTTACTGAATAACCAATCCACTGCAAATACAAATATTCTTGAATGGTGAACTTGTCTTTATCAATTGAGCTGATTGGTTTAGATTTATCCATTGTTTGCTCGCCAATATCCTTACCAAGCATTTTAATTTGTCGATAGACCATGCTTTTTGGATTTCTATACCAATCTGGGTTTTCATTCATTAACTTAAGCATTTCTTTTCGTTTTTGCTTTTTTTCAGCTTGAATACGTGCTATATCTTCAAAAATTACACTGTTCATTCTTTAACCTCCTAGAACGGCAGATCATCGTCGCTAATGTCGATTGAATTACCTGCGCCTGCGAACGGATTTACATCTCCACCAAACGACATTTGTTGGCTGTTATTTTGCTGATTTAAGCCTTTATTTTGATTTGTAGCATAATTACCCTCGAAATTGTTTTGAACGCTTGTACCGTCATTCTGTGACGTCTGAATGCTATTTCTATTCTCATTGGCGCTTTTTGGCTCTAATAATTGGAAACTCTCGCAAATAACTTCAGTCACATAGACACGTTGGCCTTGTTGGTTGTCATAATTACGAGTTTGAATTCTGCCAACAACTCCTAATAATGTTCCTTTACGAGCATAATTAGCCATTGTTTCAGCAGGCTTACGCCAAATCACACAGTTGATAAAATCCGCTTCTCGTTCGCCGTTTTGGTTTGTAAAGTTACGGTTCACAGCAAGAGTAAAGCTTCCAACTGCAGAACCACTTGCGGTGTAGCGTAAATCTATATCTTTCGTTAAACGTCCAACTAACACAACTTGGTTTATCATATTGTCACTCTCCTAATAATTCTTGTTTTTGTCGTTCTAATTCAGCTAATTCTTCAGGTGATAAAGGTACATCTTCTTGCATCCCATTCCAATTTGGTAACTGCTCTTGTCTCACTGGCGTCTTAGAATACGCAGGCTGTTTATTTGTTTGAGATAAATCATATTCATCGTTATAACGATCATCACGGATCCAACGAAATAATTCTTGTGGATGGTACCAATCGTTTAATTTAATATACGCAAGATAGTCTTTATATCCTTTTTTAAATGACTCTAAATCTTCTTCCGTCTTGAACTTCTTTAAAAATTGTTCTCTAGCTTTTTTCTTGTTGGTTTTCTTTGGATAAGTTTTCCAAACTTTTTCGAATAGTTCAGGCATAGTTGAGCTTGGCTCAACACTATTCTTTTTTTTATCCTTAACTAACCTATCCTTACCTAACCTAACCTGTGTTTCCATTTGGTATCCCATGCGGTTGTCATCTGGTATACCAAGATGGTTTTCACTCTCTATAACCTCGGTTTTAAAGGTATATGCCTTACTATTTTTCTCAGCTAATTCAGCCTTTTCTTCTTGATATAGAGTTGGTTTGTATCGATCATTTCGAATATAGTTATGAATTTTCCAATGTTTGATAACAATAACTCCGCTATCAAAAACTAAAATAAATCTTTTGGCCATTAATAGCTTTAAATCATCATCTCCACATCCAACCATTCGTTGAATTTTCTTAGGATTATTAATAAATCCATCATCATCCGCTCGCATTGACAAATGAAAATAAAGAGATTGAGTTGACAGCGGCATGTCTAAAAATGCATCGCTATCAATGATGGTCTTTGCAAACATTCTTCTTTCAGCCACCGTTCTATCCTCCTATGTTTAACTTCTTACGTTCTTCGATGTTTAATTTCACTGGTTTAATTTGATACTTATTCAAGAAGTTTTTAGTACCTATTTGGTGTTCCTCTTGATGGTGCTGACGACATCCTGCATAAAATGTGAATGTCTCATGATTAATCTTTTTACGATTACGCCCCATACCAACAACTTCAATATGGCAAACATCAGCATGCTTACCGCAAATACAGCACTTACGATATTTCAGGCAGTAATAAAACCATTTGTTGCTTTCAAGCAAGTATTGGTATCTTTTTTCCAACGGTATATCGTTTTTCAAAATGAACTCAATCAAGAAACCAATCCACTCAGCCGCTTCATTCTTGGTAGCTCTACTATGTTCGAAATAAACACCACTCTTAGCCTCGTAGTAGTATTTCAAGACACTTTCAATCCATTTAGGTTCGTCATAACTCCAACGTGCCACATCGGCTATTAGAACGTGAGAAAGTGCATTCTGTTTTTGAGACATCTGTCGATTATCTAAGAATTCAACTTTCGCTAAATTATCATCGTTATTAGCCAGAAGTTCGAGAAAATTTGAATTTATTTCATCCTCAAATTCGATGGCCAATTTATTCCCTATGTGGTTTATGATTTTTCCAATCACTCAATCACTTCCACCATAATGCCACTATCAACTATGAACTCATTAAGTGCTATTAATTGACTGTGCGACCCTGAAAGTCGTAATGTTACTGTATTTTTATTTGTATCTTCTACTTCCGCTTTCGGTGATAGTTCACTGACTATTTCTCCTGTATTTTTGTCAATTACTTTATCTTCTACGACTGTTTCATTTAATTCTCGCATTGCTGCTTCATATTCTTCATGTGCTTTCTGTTGTTCTATAGCCCTTTCTTCAGCGGCTTTTTTCTTTGCTAGTGCAGCATCAATCTCAATCATCAATTCTGCAGCTGTTTTTCCGTTATCAATTTGACTTAACCACGAGTAAGGCTCTAATCCTAGTGCCTTTACATAATTTTCTATAATTGCTTTTTCTCCTATAACTCGCTCTTTTTCTTTAAAAATCATTGTCATATCGGCAGCAATTTCTTCTAAAGTTTTTTTATTTATTTCTCCTTTTGCAGTAAAAGAACTCTTATTTAACCAGTTATTTCTAATACCTACTTCTTCTACCTCAACACTATAGTTTTCTGACATTTCTTTAATAGTATCTTTGATTTTTTCAAGTCTCTTAGAACGTTCTGTTTCTTCATATAATTGGATACTTTCGTTGATGCCATCACTTACTAACTTAATTTGTCCAACATAAGTTTTAATTTTGTCTTCAAACGATTTCAAGGGTTTGTTATACTCGTTTTTTATTGCTTTGCGCTCATTATCTAATAGTGTCGCCACTTTATTTAAATCCGCTTTTGCTTGCTTGGCTTCTGGAATATTCGCATCTGTAAAAATCATACTTGAGTAATGATTTACTGCTTTATCAACCATTTCTTTTAGTTGCGATTCGTTCTGAATTGTTATTTCACTGGCTTTAAAATCTACTTTAAACTGCACATTTGTTGTTAATTCATTTGTCATTACCTTTGCCCCCAGTTAATATTTTTTACTTGATCATTTGTATTGTTTTTATTGATCTCTATTTCATAGTTACTTTTCCACTTATTTAACTGTCTCATTGCTTCTGGATACTGTTTATCTGTCATACTGTCTAATGTTTGTGCACCAACATGTTGCAACAATCCATTTCTAACAACTTGCATATCGCTTGAGCTTAGTTCCGCTACTTTTCTTATTAAATCGTTCATCTCTGATATTTGTTTACCATTAACCAAATTTATTGGTTCTTTAGCATCAAGCTTCTTTTGAAATGAATCAGGATCATCTTTATCTGTTGCAATATTAAAAAATTTCAATAAAAAATATTTTTCTGCATAAGTTAATGCTTTACCTACACCCTTCTCACCAGCAATATCAACACCTTGCGCATACCACTTTGATTCCAAAAAATCTTCTGGATCATCAATATTAATCCAGCGCATAGTCATCTCAAGTTCAGTAAAATATGTTATTCTTTGTTTCTGTTCTGTCTGTTTCGTGTACTTATTGTATTGATTTATAATCTCTATCTGGTCCTTAACTTTATGGCCTGTAATTGCTGGTTGTAATAACAATCCCATTTCATTAATTTTTGAATGTAAAGCTCCTAGGACATCACTTGACCCAACATAATTAAATTGACTTCCTGATTGTTCTTTTTTTAAATAAGATACTTTTTTTCTTACTTCTGCTAATCTTTGATAAACATTTAGTTGTTCAGCCATTTAACAAGACCTCATTTCTGTGATATAATTTTTCTTGTATAATTTTTGTATGTGCCTTAATCGTTGGCAGACGATTGGGCATTTTTTATAACTTCCGACAAAAATCTGCAAATTCATCGCTTGTTACCTCTTTGAAACATTCGAATTTCTTCTCTTTTCCATCTGAATAATAAATATTGATAATTGGAGTATCCCAATCACTTCCTGGAATTCCAGCAATAGTCTTTACTTTTTCCAAGTCAATAATATATTTGCCTTTTTCCCAAACAGTTTCGGCAGTCCAAAAGTAATCTGATAGAGTTCCTAAAAATACTTTATCAACATCTGCATTATCCACTTCGAAATCAATTAGCTCTTTAGCTTTTTTAAAATCATATAATTTTGGCATTCAAATACCTCTTTTCTTTTTTTGTTGAGCAATATATATCCGCCCCTTTTGTTGCTGGTACCATAAATCAGCAAGTTTTTTCGTTTGCTGTAGTTTGTCTTTCCTGGTCATTTCTTAACCTCTCTATCTTCAAGTGCCAGATCATAAAACAGTGTCCAAATGATGAATAAGC
>OGOU01002563.1_pt1 | contig 12722 bp, 10 predicted proteins | sample 1552721 | NCBI WGS metagenome assembly OGOU01 (sample SAMEA2580176, study PRJEB22360) | human gut metagenome | biome: human gut; feature: human-associated habitat; material: faeces | place: Denmark | collected 2008/2010 | reverse complement strand
GCCCTATCATCTTCATATGCCATCTTATTTTTTAGAGACATTTACTGAATATCCCATCTTAAACATGCTTCAGCAGCCTTAAGCGTCATAGTGTCTGAAACAAACGGTGATGCTTTCAGTGATGCCATTGATTCAATGTGGATATACATCAGTAATATCCATAGCAACCTGAATTATTTTTCAGCCCGGCCCGAAGGCACTTTCAAAACAATCAGCTTCGGGTTGAAACCCAGCACTAACCGTACAGAATTCAACAATAATTTTGTATCGGTGTTCCCCTCTCAGCCTAATCCTATGTTTCAAATCTTAAGTAACGGAACAATAAAGCATTACCAACAAAAACTAACTACACAACTTAATGCCGGGACAAGAACAACAGTCAACCTGAGTATGGACGGTGTACTACTGGAAGAGGGAGATACCGGAGAATTCCAGATAGACAAATGGAAAGAACAGCATGACAGTATTCACATATCATTAAACTGATCTTTGCTCTATTAAATTTTCAAAGAGATCCTGCCATCTACCATGTGAATAGTACGGTCTGTCAAACGAGCCAGATTTTCATCATGAGTAACAATAACAAAAGTTTGACCTAACTTATCACGTAAATCAAAGAACAACTGATGAAGTTCCTCTTTATTGCGAGTATCCAGACTGCCCGACGGCTCATCCGCAAGGATAACCGCCGGGTTGTTTATTAATGCACGCGCTACCGCCACCCGTTGCTTCTCCCCTCCCGACAATTCAGCCGGTTTGTGCGAAGCACGTTCGGACAAGCCCAAAAAAGCTAGCGTTTCTTTGGCTTTCCGCATAGCTTCGGAAGAAGATGTACCTGCTATCAACGCAGGCATCATCACATTCTCTAAAGCTGTAAACTCAGGAAGTAACTGGTGGAACTGGAACACAAAGCCAATCTGCCGGTTACGAAAAGCCGACAACTCTTTTTCCTTCAAACAACTCACTTCTGTACCATTCAGTAAAATAGTACCCGTATCCGCCTTGTCCAGCGTTCCCATAATCTGCAATAATGTAGTTTTCCCCGCACCGCTGGGCCCCACAATACTTACCACTTCTCCTTTTTCTATCATCAAGTCAATACCTTTCAGTACCTGCAATGTCCCGAAACTCTTCGTTATTCCCTGTAATTCTATCATAATCAAATTCTTCTTATCACATACTCCGCCAGATAACAGCCAAAGACTGCCGGCATATAACTCACGGTTCCGGCAGTAGATTTCTTATTTTTCTCATCATCTACCAATATCACCGCATCCTGATCGGCCTGCTCTGTACTAAATACAACCGGAAGTTTTCGTTTCATCCCCATTTCCTGCAAACGCTTCCGCACGGCTTTGCTTAATCCGCAATGGTAAGTATCCCATAAATCGGCAAAACGAACCTGAGTAATATCCCATTTAGCACCGGCCCCCATACTACTCACAATGGGCAGACGGCGTTGAAGCACATTATATATAAGGTAACATTTAGGAGCTACCGTATCAATGGCATCCACCACAAAATCAAATTTTGCACTATCCAGCAATTCCGGAATACGCTCATCTTTCAGATACTCCACCAATACAGTCAATTCCAAATCGGGATTAATATCACGGAAACGTTCCGCCAAAATTTCCGCTTTGGGACGTCCCACAGCAGAGTGAAGGGCCGGAAGCTGACGATTAATATTACTGGGCTGCACAATGTCTGCATCCACTATTGTCATACGGCCTACTCCTGCACGACAAATCATCTCGGCAGCATACGCCCCAACTCCACCTAAACCTACCACCAGCACATGAGCGTGACGCAGGCGTTTCATCTTATCTTTTCCCAGCAACAACTCCGTACGTTGCTGCCACTCTATATTAATTTCGTTCATCACCTTTCTTAAACCATTTGTAGAACCATTTTCCTACATTATCATATACTCGTGTTTCCGATTGCCCGCGAGGGTCAGAAAACGAAACAATCTCTTGCGGATCGTCCCCTAACTGATCCGGATACACAATCAACAAACTGTTATTGGCAAAATACTTGCTGATTTGTGACGGCAGACGTTCAAAAGAAGTCTGATAAGAGATGGAACCTTTACGCGAAGACACAACCACAAACAGATGGTCATAATTCACCTGTCCGGTCAATAAAAGCAGATCATCCCACTCTTCCAATAAAGAAAACTCCGTAAAAGTATTCGCCTCCTGTTTTTCTGTCAGGGCACGCAAATGCTTCAATGTATCTTCCGTTGCAAAGAAATGCACGCGGCATCCCAATTGTTTACCCATACGGCAGAGCTGTGTCATCCATTTCAAGAAACCTTTTTCATATTCCGCCTTATCGGGAACCGCCACCACAATCCGGCGCAACGTATTGACAGGCATCAATAATTTAGCGATCATAATCTGGCGGTTCGTGCCCTTCAACAAGTTTTCCGTCATTGTACCAAAGAAAGAATCCATCAAATTCGTCTTACGATGCAAACCTATTACAATATCCGTTACCGCATATTCTTTCTGCGTATGAATAATACCTTGCGCAATATTCAAATCATAACGCAACACAGTCTTTACAGACGCATCGGCAGCAGCAGCAATCATCGCCGTACGCTCCAAGTTACGCTTGCCTATGAGTTCCTTGGTTTCTGAAGTATTATTATCATTGATCACACTCAGTGCCACCAATGACTCTTTTTGTTTAGGATGCCTCATCATCAAAGCCATGCCTACCAATCCTTCTATGGTTTCAGGATTAGCTACCGGAATCAAGATGCGTTCCTGTTCCTTACCTTCGCTGCCCTCCATCAGATTTTCCTGGGTCACCATTTTGCGTGCGGCACGCTCTGTCACAACAGAACTTATAATACAAGTGAACAAAATCATGACCACCGTACCATTCAAAACATCATCATTCAACAACCGCTCTCCATTTTCCATAATAATACCGTGACCTATCAACACAGCGGCCAAAGTCGCAGCAGCCTGTGCATTGCTTAATCCGAATATCAGGCTGCCCTCCACTTTTTTCATGCCATATATCTTCTGGGTTATCCATGCAGCCAGCCACTTACTGAATGTCGCCACTACGGTCATTACAACCGCCACTTTCAGCGCTTCACCTTCCGTAAAAAGGCAACGTACATCAATAATCATTCCCACCCCAATCAAGAAATAGGGAATAAACAGCGCATTACCCACAAACTCCAGCCGGTTCATCAAAGGAGAAACATGAGGAACAAAACGATTCAATACCAGCCCGGCAAGGAAAGCTCCCAAAATACCTTCCATCCCCACCAGTTCCATCAAGCCTCCGCCCAGGAACACCATAGCCAGCACAAATATAAATTGCATCACCGCATCCTCATATGTACGGAAAAACCACCGGCTGATGCGAGGCATTAAAAATATGATAAGTCCGAACAGCAAAACCACCTTGGCAACCAACAGCACCCAAAACAGTCCGCCTACGTCCTCACCTTTATACATACCACCAATAACAGCCAGCACCATCAAAGCCAGTACCACAGTCACCGCCGTACCACCAATAGTGATACTGACCGTCCGTTGCCGCGACAAGCCATACCGGCTGATAATAGGATAAGCAATCAAGGTGTGACTGGCATACATACTGGCTAGCAGCACAGAAGTCAGGAATCCATAGTTCAGCATACTCATGCTACTCCATATGCCCAGCCCCATCGGGATGAGGAAAGTAAACATACCAAAGACCAATCCTTTTGTCCTGTTTTTCTTGAAATCGTCCATATCCATCTCAAGACCGGCCAAAAACATAATGTAGTAAAGTCCTACCTTTCCAAACAATTCAAAACTGCTGTCACGCTCCAGAATGTTAAAGCCATACTTGCCTACCACTACCCCGGCAAGTATCATACCAATAATATGCGGAATGCGTAAACGCCCCAAAATCATAGGGGCAAACAGAATGATAATGAGTACCAGGAAAAATATCCAGGTAGGATCTGTGACCGGAAAATGTATGTTAAGGTCGAATAGTTCCATCTTTTTTTAAGTTTTATACCATAATATCGACAAAATTACGAAAAAACTTTCTTTTTTACTGATTTATATTCTAAAATGTTCTAATTTTGCACGCAGAACGTACTTACATGCTGAGAGATAGTTCTAAAGTATTACTAAATTTTATCTTATAAAACAAAAAACAAAATGAAAGTAGCAATTGTTGGTGCGAGCGGAGCTGTAGGACAAGAGTTCCTGCGTGTGCTCGATGAAAGGAACTTCCCGTTGGATGAGTTAGTGTTATTCGGTTCTTCACGCAGTGCAGGACGAAAATACACATTCCGCGGTAAACAGATTGAAGTGAAACTCCTTCAGCACAACGATGACTTTAAAGGTGTAGATATCGCTTTCACATCAGCCGGCGCAGGTACCACAAAAGAGTTTTGTGAAACCATTACCAAACATGGTGCCGTACTGATTGACAACTCCAGCGCTTACCGTATGGATGCCGACGTGCCTTTGGTAGTGCCCGAAGTGAATCCGGAAGATGCTTTGAATCGTCCCCGTAACGTGATAGCTAACCCTAACTGTACAACTATCCAGATGGTAGTTGCGCTGAAAGCCATCGAAAATCTTTCACACATAAAACGTGTGCATGTGGCTACTTATCAAGCTGCCAGCGGTGCAGGTGCAGCAGCTATGGATGAATTGTATGAACAATATCGTCAGGTATTGGCTAACGAGCCCGTGACCGTAGAGAAATTCGCTTACCAGTTGGCATTCAACCTGATTCCCCAGATTGATGTATTTACCGACAATGGATATACCAAAGAAGAAATGAAGATGTTCAACGAAACACGCAAGATTATGCACTCCGACATTCAGGTTAGCGCCATGTGTGTACGTGTTCCCGCCCTCCGTTCTCACTCGGAAAGTATCTGGGTAGAAACTGAACGCCCCATTTCTCCTGAAGAAGCCCGTGAAGCCTTTGCCAAAGGGGAAGGCCTGGTACTGATGGACAATCCCGAAAAGAAAGAATATCCGATGCCTTTGTTCCTGGCAGGTAAAGATCCGGTTTACGTAGGTCGTATCCGCAAAGATCTGGCAAACGAAAACGGACTGACTTTCTGGATTGTAGGCGATCAGATCAAGAAAGGTGCGGCATTGAACGCTGTTCAGATTGCCGAATACTTGATCAAAGTAGGAAACGTGAAATAATTTATTAAATAATTTGTCATAATCTTTATCTTTGCGTCAATCATTGGTTTAATGAATTGACCAAGATAAAGATTATATTGTTTCTTACAGTTATTCGCCCGTCAAACTATCCCACAACATTATGCTGAAAGGAAAAACACTTCGGCGGATACCGAAAAAACGAAGTGTTTTATTTATATCCCCGATAAAACAATCTTCTTGTTTCCGTCAAGAGTTCTTCTTAATATAATATAATTAAGCCGTTTTACCCCAACCTTTAAACCATTCCTTACAGACAATGGAACGCGTAGCAAGCGGATAAAAGAACCATTAACCATACCAAGGAAAACGCCATACTTTCCAAAACATTTCAGCAAATCCCCAAACAATTCACCTGACAGGCCCCCGTCTCGTCCAACCGACATGAATCAAAACACCATAAAAAAAGAGCATTGCAACAAACTGCAATACTCTCTTCTTTCCAATATTCTATGATAGCTATTTTTTAGCATCCAAGGTATCATCAATGCTTTTTCCCGTACCCTTCAACGGGAATATATCAACCAAATTCACATCAAATATCAACGTTGAATATCCGGGAATACCTTCTGTACCATCTTTTCCGTAAGCCAATGGATAAGGAATATAAAGCTTCCATTGGTCACCGGCTTTCATACCACCAAATCCTTTCATCAAGGCCGTACTCCACCCTGCTATCACCGCACCTACCAGAAATTTTCTAGGAGTGGCAGTTTCCGGATCAAGCTCACCCTGATAACTTTGGTCAAAAACCGTACCGTTAATCAATTGACCACGATAATTCACCGCTACCGTATCCGTAGCAATAGGACTCTCAGTACCATCTCCCACTTTCTGAATCTTACAGTAAACATTATCAATGATCTTTCCTGTTTCATTCAATCCCAAAGATGGAAGTTTATAGGAACGGATGATTTTCCATTGCCCTTCTCCATTGCCTTGATTGGCTTCCGCCACTGTAGCAATGGAGTCAATATACCGCTGATTACGCTCTTCCCAGTTTGCATATGGATCTTCTGTCCCATCCGTCTCACTACATGAAACAATGGACAGGGAAGTAACAAACAGCAGACCAATCAGCCAAAGAATACTTTTATTCATAATACATTTATTATTGCAAAGTCTTCAGCAGACTTGTTATACTTACTTTATCGGCAATGATATTGTTCAGTTCCGAAATAGCTACACGCTCCTGCTGCATGGTATCACGATTACGCAAAGTTACACAATTATCCTCCAAAGTCTGGTGGTCTACTGTGATACAATACGGAGTACCGATGGCATCCTGACGACGGTAACGCTTGCCGATGCTGTCTTTCTCATCATACTGGCAGTGGAAATGGAACTTCAAGTCATTCATAATCTCACGCGCCTTCTCGGGCAGGCCGTCTTTCTTCACCAACGGCATCACGGCCAGTTTCACCGGAGCCAGAGCAGCAGGCAATTTCAATACCACACGAGTTTCACCATTCTCCAATGTCTCTTCTGTATAAGCAGCACTCATAATGCTAAGGAACATACGGTCCACACCGATAGATGTTTCAATAACATACGGAGTATAGCTTTCGTTCAATTCCGGATCGAAATACTTGATGCTCTTGCCACTGAACTTCTCGTGCTGACTCAAGTCAAAGTTCGTACGGCTATGAATACCTTCCACTTCCTTGAATCCAAACGGCATCAGGAATTCAATGTCTGTAGCTGCATTGGCATAATGTGCCAGTTTATCGTGATCATGGAAACGGTAATGATCATCACCGAAACCTAATGCCTTATGCCATTTCAAACGAGTTTCTTTCCATTTGGGGAACCACTCCAGCTCAGTACCCGGTTTTACGAAGAACTGCATCTCCATCTGTTCAAACTCACGCATACGGAAAATGAACTGGCGGGCTACGATCTCGTTGCGGAAAGCCTTACCAATCTGAGCGATACCGAAAGGAATCTTCATACGACCGGTCTTCTGTACATTCAGGTAATTGACAAAAATACCCTGCGCTGTTTCCGGACGAAGATAAATCTTCATGGCACCATCGGCAGTAGAACCCATTTCGGTAGAGAACATCAAATTGAACTGACGTACTTCAGTCCAGTTCTTGGTTCCCGAAATAGGACAAACAATCTCTTCATCAATGATAATCTGACGAAGTTCATCCAAATCATTGTCGTTCAAAGCTTTTGAGAACCGTTCATGTAAAGCGTCGCGCTTGGCTTGATGCTCCAGAACACGACCGTTGGTGCTACGAAACTGAGCCTCATCAAAAGCATCACCGAATCTCTTGGCAGCCTTGGCCACTTCTTTGTTTATCTTCTCGTCATATTTGGCAAGCTGGTCTTCAATCAGCACATCGGCACGATAACGTTTTTTAGAATCGCGGTTGTCAATCAGAGGATCATTGAATGCGTCCACATGTCCGGAAGCCTTCCAAATAGTAGGATGCATAAAAATAGCAGAATCAATACCTACGATGTTCTCGTGCAGCAGCACCATACTCTGCCACCAATATTGCTTGATATTATTCTTCAACTCCACTCCCATCTGACCGTAATCGTATACAGCGCCCAGTCCGTCATAGATATCACTGGACGGAAATACAAAACCATACTCTTTACAGTGCGATACTAATTTCTTAAAAACATCTTCTTGTGCCATTTTCTTATCTGTTTATTCTTACACTTTTGTTGTTTTTTCCTGTTTTCAACCTTTAATAAGGGCGAAATAATATGCAAAGTAAATGATTTTTTTCAATAAAAGTCGTATTTTTGCGTGCATATCATCAGAACATTAAGGAATTTAAATATATATGAGCGACGATTTTATTGATAAAGAGGAACAAAACGAAGAAAATATCCCCACGCCGGAGAACGGACACTTGGACTATAAACCTGCCGATACCAAAAACACAGGGGTGAAGCACCAGCTGAGCGGAATGTATCAGAACTGGTTTTTGGACTATGCCTCTTACGTAATACTGGAACGTGCCGTACCGCACATCAATGATGGTTTGAAACCTGTCCAAAGACGTATCCTCCACTCTATGAAAAGATTGGATGACGGCCGATATAACAAAGTTGCAAACATTGTAGGACATACCATGCAGTTTCACCCGCACGGCGATGCTTCCATAGGCGATGCGTTGGTGCAGCTAGGCCAAAAGGATCTGTTGATAGACTGTCAGGGAAACTGGGGTAACATACTGACAGGCGACGGTGCCGCTGCCCCCCGTTATATCGAAGCACGTCTGTCCAAATTCGCATTGGATGTGGTTTTCAATCCCAAAACCACCGAATGGCAAGCATCATACGACGGACGAAACAAAGAGCCGATCACCCTACCTGTCAAATTCCCGCTCTTGCTCGCTCAGGGAGTAGAAGGTATTGCTGTGGGCCTTTCTTCCAAAATCCTGCCACACAATTTTAACGAACTGTGTGATGCCTCCATTGCCTATTTGCGTGGTGAGGAATTCAAACTCTATCCCGATTTCCAGACAGGAGGCTCTATTGATGTATCACGCTACAACGATGGAGAACGCGGCGGAATGGTGAAAGTACGTGCTAAAATCAATAAAATAGACAACAAAACATTGTCCATAGCCGAAGTACCTTTCGGAAAGACTGTCCCGGGGGTATGCGACTCTATTGTCAAAGCCAGTGAAAAGGGAAAAATCAAGATCCGGAAAGTGGAAGATCTTACTTCTGAAAAAGTGGAAATCCTAGTGCACCTTGCTCCGGGAGTATCCTCGGACAAAACCTTGGACGCGCTCTATGCATTTACTGATTGTGAAGTAAGCATATCTCCCAATTGCTGTGTAATTGATGAAAAGAAGCCCCACTTCCTTACAGTCAGTGCCGTCCTTAAAAAAGCCACGGACAACACGTTGTCCCTGCTTCGTCAAGAGTTGGAAATACACAAAGGAGAATTGCTTGAAAACCTTCATTTCGCATCATTGGAAAAAATCTTTATCGAAGAACGGATTTATAAGGAAGTAAAGTTCGAGCAATCCGAAAATACAGATGCCGCCTGCGAATTCATTGATGAACGGCTGACTCCTTTCTATCCGCAATTTATCCGTGAAGTGACCAAAGAGGATATTCTGAAGTTATTGGATATCAAGATGGCCCGGATTCTGAAGTTCAACAAGGATAAAGCAGATGAGAACATAGCCCGTATCAAGGAACAGATTGAAGAAATAAACAATCATCTGGCACATATCGTAGAATATACCATTGACTGGTATCAGATGTTGAAAGATAAATATGGCAAACAATACCCCCGCCGTACAGAGTTACGTAACTTCGATACCATTGAGGCGGCGAAGGTAGTGGAAGCTAACGAAAAACTCTATATCAACCGCGAAGAAGGCTTTATCGGCACCGCCTTGAAAAAAGATGAATTTATAGCCAACTGTTCAGATATTGACGATGTGATTATCTTCTATAAAGACGGCAAATACAAAGTGGTTCGTGTAACAGACAAAATGTTTGTCGGCAAGAATGTTCTCTATGTCAATATCTTCAAGAAAAACGACAAACGTACCATATACAATGTGGTCTATCGGGATGGAAAAGAAGGGTTTCACTATATCAAACGATTCAACATTACCTCCATCACCCGCGACCGTGAATATGATGTAACACAAGGTACGCCCGGCTCACGTATCGTTTACTTTACAGCCAATCCCAATGGGGAAGCGGAGGTTATCAAGATTACCTTAAAGCCGAATCCGCGTATCAAAAAAATCATATATGAAAAAGATTTCAGTGACATCAATATAAAGGGACGCCAGTCCATGGGCAATATCCTGTCTAAATACGAAGTACATAAAATAGCCTTGAAACAACGTGGCGGCTCTACCCTGGGTGGAAGAAAAGTATGGTTTGACCGGGATGTACTCCGCTTGAACTATGACGGACGCGGTGAATATCTGGGAGAATTCCAAAGTGACGAATTGATTTTAATAGTCCATGAAAATGGAGAATTCTATACCAGTAACTTCGATTTGAACAATCATTATGATCCGGGGATCCACATCATCGAGAAGTTCGATGCCAACAAGGTATGGTCCGCCGCTTTATTTGATGCCGACCAGGGATATCCTTATCTGAAACGATTCACTTTTGAATCCACTTCACGCCGTCTCAATTATTTGGGCGAGAACAAGGAAAGTCGTTCTATATTGCTTACTTGTGTGGCTTATCCACGCATACAAGTCATATTCGGAGGACATGACAGTTTCCGTGATCCATTGGAAATAGATGTGGACGAATTCATCGGAATCAAGAGTTTCAAAGCGAAAGGAAAACGAATCAGTACTTACAACATTGAACAAATAAATGAACTGGAACCTTTACGCTTCCCCGAACCTTCCAAAGAAGAGGACGGTGCGGAAGAGGGGACTGATGAAAACGAAGAAACTGCCGAAATTGAAGATCCGGATCATGGTAAGAGTGAAACAGATATCATTGATGAAATTACCGGCCAGATGAAACTGTTTTAAAAAATGAAGAAAATTCTCCTGTTATTACTGTCCCTGTTTTTGGGTCTGTCTTCGCAGGCGCAGGAAGACAGCTTACAAGCAAACCGCTACGTTATGAGAGCTACTCTTTACGGTGCCGGTTTTACAAATATATTGGACACCTATCTTTCACCGATGGAATATACCGGACCCGAAATTCGTATCCTGCGTGAAAGTATGCGCATGACCAAACTGATGAATGGCAACGTGTCTGTTCAAAGTCTGTTCCAAGCCAATCTGTCCCTGACAGAGAATAAAGCAGAAACAAGTAATGAAATGGCAGGTATGGTCAATTGGAATTATGCACTGCATTACCAGTTCCGGCTGACAGAAAACTTGAAGATACTGGCGGGTCCCATGCTGGACTTGAACGGCGGGTTCATCTATAACATGCGAAATTCCAATAATCCCGCCCAAGCTAAAGCATATGTCAATCTGGCGGCATCGGGTATGGTCATCTATCGGTTTCATATCGGTAACTATCCGCTGATAGCCCGTTATCAAGCCAATCTGCCTGTCATGGGGATTATGTTTTCCCCGGAATACGGACAATCTTATTATGAGATATTCAGTTTAAAGAATGGCGGCAAGAATGTGCTGTTCACTTCCCTGCATAACCAACCTTCCTTGCGACAGCTGGTTACATTGGATTTTCCTATCCGGTCGGTCAATATGCGTTTCGGATACCTATGTGATATCCAGCAGGCGAAAGTCAATAATCTGAAAAGTCATATATGGTCACACGCCTTTATGATAGGTTTCGTGAAAAACTTTTATTTATTAAAAGGTAAGAACAAAGTGGCGATGCCCAGCCGGGTCAGCCCTTATTAATATAGAGGATGAAAAGAAATAGTTATATTTTTATCAGTCTGTTATTGTCTGTTGTATTATTTACTTCGTGCATCACGGAGGACGAATACGACAACTCCCCCGAAGGCAACTTCGAAGCATTATGGCAGACTATCGACCGCCAGTATTGTTTCCTTGACTATAAAAAGCAGGAATACGGATTGGACTGGAATGAAATATACAGCCAGTATAAACAGAGAATATCCAAAGGCATGAATAATGAACAGTTATTCGAAGTTCTGGCAGATATGCTGAACGAGTTGCGTGACGGACACGTAAATCTGTCTTCCAAACTGGAGTACTCCCAATATCGTGAATGGTTTGACAGCTATCCGGCCAATTTCAGCGACAGCATCCAACGTGTTTATCTAGGTAAGGATTATGCCCAATCCTCGGGTATGAAGTATCAGATATTCGAGGACAATATAGCCTATATTTATTGTGGCAGTTTCCAATCGGGCATCGGTGAAGGAAATCTGGACGAGGTTCTAAACAAACTGGCTATTTGTGATGGATTGATTATTGATGTGCGAAATAATTCGGGTGGTAATCTTACCACAGCCGAGAAATTAGCCGCACGTTTCACGAATGAAAAAGTGCTGGTAGGCTATATGTCCCATAAAACCGGACCGGGGCACAATGACTTCTCCACTCCCAAAGCAGTTTGGCTGGAACCGTCACTAGACCGTGTACGCTGGCAAAAACAGGCGGTAGTGCTGACTAACCGCCGCTCTTTCAGCGCCACTAATGATTTTGTGAACAGAATGAAAATACTTCCCAAAGTGACCATCATCGGTGACAAAACAGGTGGCGGTTCCGGCCTGCCCTTCTCCTCCGAACTGCCCAACGGCTGGTCTGTCCGCTTCTCGGCCAGCCCCATGTACGATGCGGATATGCAACATCTGGAATTCGGTATAGATCCGGACATCAAAGTCAATATGAGTTCAGAGGATATGCAACGCAATGTAGATACCATTATTGAGGCTGCACGTGAATATTTACATAGCCACAAAGAATAATTTTCTAAAAATCTTTGGTACTTAAGAAATATTGCTTATCTTTGCACCCGCTTACCAAAAGCAATGTCGCGCGTGTGGCGTAATTGGTAGCCGCGCCAGACTTAGGATCTGGTGTCGTGAGACGTGTA
>OGOU01002554.1_pt1 | contig 12735 bp, 12 predicted proteins | sample 1552721 | NCBI WGS metagenome assembly OGOU01 (sample SAMEA2580176, study PRJEB22360) | human gut metagenome | biome: human gut; feature: human-associated habitat; material: faeces | place: Denmark | collected 2008/2010 | reverse complement strand
GCTCTCTCCGGTTCAGCTCTGACATCTGGCGTTCAAGGATCTTCTCCCGGTGCTGACAAGAGCGCAGCTTCTGCTCTGCTTTGGCTTTTTCGCTGCGGAGATATGATAGGTCGGTTTTCGGTTGGGTCAATGGCATCACGCTCCTTATACAAAAATAAGGCAGCTCGTACGAGCCGCCTTATTGGGATATTAGATTTCATTTGATACGATTTCCATAAAGTCATCGTAACTTATATAAGGGACATCAAATGCTTCACACAAATTAGGTAGTTGTGCGGAGTTGGGTTTGTAAGCTTCCTTTGTGACAACTGTTGCTTGCAAATGCTTTCCTTTCGCAACAATATAAGCATCTGCAGATGGCCTATTGTCCAAAATATTCTTACTGTGAATGCTCTCTTGGAATTTCGGCTTTTCAAAAATCTTGCACATAATTTTTGATTCGGCATCATCCGGATTTTTGAACATTTTCTTCCGTTCACTAATCCATTTGAGTGCTACTGCATCCTTAGAAAATTGCCCTTCAAGCTCGTTGTAACACTCATCGACAGAAATATATGTACCTTTTTCGATTCCCTGCTCAAAAGCATTCCAAACACTCTCAAAATATTTTCCTTTCTTGGGAAGGTGAAAGAAAAACTCTCGAAAGACATTTGTATCGAGAATGTAAATCATCACGTCACCCCCCTAAAAAACGCACTTTCAAGGCGAGGAAGATGATCCACTTTACTTTGAAGCATCTCGCCAGCTTTTACACCGCTGATTTTTCCCGAAAAATATTGGCGGAACACTTCTCCAGTGTATTGATTACCGAGATAGGAAAGCTTTGTGGAATAATAGTTTCCGCCACTTTTCTTTCCTTCTTTTTTTCCTTGTGTCCGAATTGCTTCACCATAGAATACTTCCTTTAACTGAGAATAATCATTGTTTGTGATTTTCCCCATCGTTAAAAGCTTATACATAATAGCTTCGCGGCTTACCGAGTATAGCTGTGCCAACTCCTCAATCCGTTTTTCGTCAATTGGCGATTTCTTCAGTTCTTGCTTGAAATCAGCCAATGGAACAAGGAAGCTGTTGGCAAAAGAGTCACAGTTTCGCTCAATATCGCTCTGTCCTTCATCCAGCATTGAGAAGAAGTCATCACGAATAATCTCAGCACCGCTCGTATCAGAAATCAGATGATATAATTCGTGGAACAAGGTGAAGATTTGACGGGCAAAAGACATCGAATTGTTAATAACGATTACCGGAAAACGATTATCTTTTACGCAAAGTCCAGAAATAGCGTTATCCTTAAATGAGTCTTTGAACACATAAATGCCAATATCATAAAATTTTTCGCGGTAGATTTCAAAAACAACTTTTGTGCTTTTTCTTGCTTTCTGTGCTGCAATTGGAAACTCTAGTTTTTTTCTAAAGAAGTCACATAGGGCATCCACCCCATCTGGAAATTCGTTCCGATGCAAAAAAACGCTATCCCGCTCTCCATAAAGTTCAATCAAGCTAAGTTGATAAACCTTCGCTTTTTCAAGTTGGAGAATAACATTTCGACTCAATCTATTGACAACAGTATCGGGCAGCGTTCTCAAATCGCCTTTTGGTGATTTGATTTGGGGTGGAACCGGAAAGAAGAACAATGCACTTGGCTTATGAAAGGCATCACTGATTTTTCTTAATTTCGCATAGGTTGGATAATCTGTACCATTTTCCCAGTTTTTGTACTTATCCACATCCACTCCAATTCGTTGGGCTGCCTCTTCATAACTCATATTGTAATACTCGCGCGCCCATTGGATAATTTTTCCGTTGACACCAGATAAAGTTTCAGCCACGACTACACACCTCCTATCTGTCACATTTCACACACGAGATTCAATATTCCTTATTTTTTGCTCAAGGACACAATCAGAAACCACTTGTACACATTCGTCAATATTCTTTCGGATACTTTGTGACCAAAAGTGAATTGGAATCCAATCCATTGCTTTCAGTTCTTCGTCTACCCGACTATCTCTAGCCATATTTTCCTCGATTTTCTGAATCCAATACTCACGGTTCCGTTTGATTTTATCCTTTTTCTCGTCCCACTTATAGCCATGCCAAAATTCACCATCAACAAATATTGCTACCTTGTACTTTATAATCGCTATATCTGGTGACCCCGGCAGCCCTTTGTAGTTAAGGCGATAGCGATAACCTTTATGCCATAATGCTTTGGCGAGCACTACTTCTTCATAACCCTTCTTCAACTTCACATGCGACATTCGTTTTCGAGTCTCAGCAGTTGAATCATATGATTTTGGGTGTTTCAACTAGTCACCGCCTTTGCAATGACACGCATCTCTGCTTTTAAGTCATTCTACAGTAATTAAATCGCGAACAATCTCACGAACGAAACTATTGTTTAACCAATAGGACTGCCTTGTCATTCTTCGGCCATCTGGTAGCGGCTCTGTGTCACCAATGCATCCGTTTCCCCATGAAGTGCCATCAGTATTCACATAAAATGCTTTTGCTCCGTGAGGTCGCAAATGAATACATCTGGCTTCAGCAACTCCGGGGAAGTTATTATATGTACGGCCATCATCGCCAATTCGCAATTGCACACCACTGGTGAGTACATCTTTGATATCCATCCAGTCTTGATGAGCTTCTTCTATATCTTCATCTGACATAGCCCACAGCTTGCTCCCCTTGAAAATTATATCTCCATCAGCATCCTCTTGGAAAACGACAAATAGATACTTTATGCTATCAAGCTGTGCAAAAAGCTCGCTTTCCTCCCAGCCTGTTCGATAGACTTCTTCCTCGTTTCCGTCATCATCAGTTTCCATTTCAATATGAGGTGCTGGCGCATTATAGATTTCCATAAAGTCTACATCGCTGAGCCTGAATTTTTCTCTATTTATACCATGCCGGTTGAAGAAAACTGTTTTAACAACAATACCTGCTCTAGTAAATTCTTCGCATTTTAAAGATCTTAATCCTAGCATCCTTGCTGTGATAACTGGGAGAGTGGCCTTATTCATGACCCCTACTGGAATATCAGGAAATCCCAGTTCATCTCGCGTTTGTGCAGCGTGGAGATTTAAAGTTCCAACAATATCCCAAATATCCCAGCCAACATACTGCCCAAAACGTCCCTGAATAATCTGAGCAAAACTCATGCGATCCAGTTCATGAAGGTCTGTTATTAAATGTTCCTCTGGCTCACGGCGAGTATAATATCCATTCAGAATTACATTCACATACTCTTTTCGCAACGTATAACTACGCTTAACGATTCGTTCTCCACCGTAATAAGGAGTGACCATATTGGTATGCCTTCTCGCCTTCGGCGCTGTACTCAAATATGTACCATCGCTACGAGAAAGAGTGTTGGCTTTTCCTGCCCGAATTTTCTGGATTATTTCTCGATAGTCACTTTTGATGATTGCAATATCTTCTTCCGAGGGACAAAATAGACTCGCAAAAAATACTCTATATAGCAATTTAGATGCTAAAGTTCTATCACGATGATAAAAGATAACTATCAGCATCCTTAATTTATCGTATAGATGTGACGCATAGAAGTCTGTCTCAACTGGTCTGCGAAAATCTATTTGTGTAACGCTTATTGTTTCACCCGACTTATACCGAGCTGTCGCATTGTCATAATCTGCAGCTGTTGTTTTTAACTCTGCACCGACAGTTTCAAAATCCGCCTCTTGCCGACTATTGAGCTCATAGCCAAAATACGATGCCTCAACTATTTTTCCGGGCAAACCCTTATCGGACTCCTTGGAATGAACCCACGCAATTTCTTCTTCTGTAAGCCCTGCTTCTTGTAAAATAGTCAGCAATGTTTTTCCTTCAATACCTAAGGCATACTGAAAAATCGAATGAATATCTGTTTCATCGTAATTGTTTTGCTTTTCAGGACAACGAAGAACATCTTTCATACGACGTTCCACAGGAGGCATATAATCAGTTCCTTTCTATGTGTTATTTTTCTAATTCAATGATTCCATCAAGAATTCTACCCATTCGTGTAATCATCGGAACGACCAGTGCATTTCCCATGCAGAAGAATCTCATTCTCTGCGGCATACCAGTATTCGTCCAATTATCATCAAATCCCTGAAGTCTTTCAGCTTCGACTGGTGTAAGCGTCCGAAGTTTTCCCGTCCCGGGGTCGGTCACAACATGTGTGCTTCGATTCAAAGTGGATTCGCTGGTAAGCATTGTTCGACCAGGTCTATCCCAAGGATCGGGGAAAGCAATCGGACCTTCGGAAAAAGTGTATTCGTGGCCGCTTGCAGATTTTCGCTGGATTTTCTTTGCGCCTTTTAGATAAATCCACTTTGCCATTCTTTTATCATCGGTAATATAGAAAGATTCAGCTGCTCCATGCTCAAGAATCTCACCAAGGAGAATGGGTTCTTCTTCGATTTCGTTTACCGGTGTAGTGTAAATCACTCCTTTATGCATATAACCAGCGTTATCAAAAAGGAATGCAAAACTGTCAGATGTTTCGACAACATCTTTAGGCAGGGATGTTGTCCTCAATTTAACTGCATCACGCACAGGAAAAGCTCTTGCCATCAAACCAGTTCTAGTGATAAGCTGTGTCGAATCCTCATCATTCATCTTTTGACCATATTCTGTAGAATTTTTATATGCGAAAATAAACGTTCTACGTCGCCGTTGTGCAGCTCCATAAATCGCAGCATTCACAACACGCCACTCAACAGAGTAGTCCAAATCGTTCAGACAAGATAAGATAATGCCAAAATCGCGTCCCCGCTGACTTGCAGGAGACTTTAGTAGCCGATCAACATTTTCAAAGATGCAAAAAGGAGCATTTTTTGCAATGAGAATATCCCGAATCTGCCACCAAAGAACACCTTTCTTACCTTCGATTCCTTTTGAAGAAGCCAAAGTGTGAGCAACACTATAATCCTGACAAGGAAATCCGCCAACAAGGAGCGTATGAGATGGAATCGCATCCTTGTTCACAGTGCTAATATCATCACCCGTGTGCAATTCACCGTTCAAATCGGTACATTCTCCAAAATGTTTAACATAACAGTCATGTGCCCATTGTTTACTTGCACCCGGTTCCCACTGAGAAAACCACGTTGTTCTCCATCCGGTATTTAATCTATCAAATCCGAGACGAAATCCTCCAACACCAGCAAACAGTTCACAAATCGTTTTTTCCATGGCTATTTAAGTCCTCCCTGATACTTTCGTATCATCACGCTTAATTAGAAACCGGCCTAGGATCAATACCTATTAGCACCATCAGACGATGGATCGATGGCCAGAATCTATTTTAGTTTATCATATATTGATACTTTTTTCAATTTTTGTCCAATCCAGTAATAACGTACTTTCGATATTTTATGTAACAGATTGAAAAAATTCAATCTGTTCAAAAATCAATTTGCGCTTGTCACGGCCCAATTAAGGTGCTTTACCTGATACGTCACCCCGCCAGCTTCGCCCCTTGCCTTCCGCTGGCACACCTCCGGGTGCTGCGCCGCAAGGGCATCAAGCCGCTTCTGCAAGGCGGGATTCAGCGTAAACACGCTGCTTGTTCCGTCCTCGCTGGCGTAGATCATGGTTTCCAGCTTAAACATCGTCAATCAGTTCTCCCTCCTCGGATTCGTCAAAGATGGTCGGCCCCCAGTCCTCGTCCTCCTCGATGTCCTGCATCAGGAGCCGCATATTGGTGTAGCACTCCATCTCAGCACGGACAAAGTAGAACATCTGGTCGTACCAGTCTGCCAACGTTTCGTCCTCCAGCTTCCGGCAGAAGTCATACACCAGCTTGTTCTGATTGGGGTCAACCGTCAGCCCGACGATCTCGTACAGCCGCTTGCGTGTCAGTTCCAGATCGGCGCAGCCATAGGTGTAGAGCAGCTTCTTTTCTTCAAACGTCAGTTTCATAGGCTTGTACCTCCGTATAAAAAAGGGCCTGCCCTGTGCAGACCCGATGTAACGAAAAGACCGCCTTGCAGTCGTGCAGGGCGGTCTTGAACTCAGGATTGGAGAAAATCCCGGAGTTCCTCAGCGAAAAAGGAGATTTTTGCGATAGCAGCTATCGCTATGTAAGGCAGGACGAAAACCACAAATGCGGTAATCAGCATTTTCAGGACTTCGCCGCCGTCTGCCAGCTTCATGATCCAGCTTGCCAGAGCCACGAAGAAGAACAGCCCCGCCAGCAGATTCGTCAGGATCGTGGAGAAGGTCGTGAGGAAGATGCCCACCCACTGCGCCAGAATCAGCAGTAAAAGCAGCGGAAAAAGGGCAAGTTTCAGCATCCATTTCAGCACAGCCATCGTGGGCACCTCCTTATACAAAAATCAGCTCAGACTTGATGATTTCCTCGGCACGGTTGCGGATGCTGTTCATCCGGCGCACCCACTCCAGTTGATCGGCAGCTTTCAGGGCTTCGGTCACGCCCTCAGCTTCCTGCATCTGCCGGATGATTAGGGCAAGCTGTTCTTCGGCCTGTTTGTCCAGCTTGGCAAGGTAGCTACCCAGCTCCCCGGACAGGAGCAGTTGATTGTACCGGATGGGATGATGTTCTTTCAGATACCTTTTATGTAAGCGGCCCCACCGCCCGGTGGGGTGCTGCTCTGTCGGGGCTGCTACGGTCAGATTCGGCAGATAGTAGCCGTTGACCATAGTGTAATCCAGACCGTTGTTGCTGTCGTGGAGCGTGTTCTTTAAGGTAGTCATGCTGCATTATCCTCCTTTGGTTTCGGCGTTGGGACTGCTTCTGGGTCAGGTTTTGGATTTCCTTTTTTCTTGTGATAGAATTCCAAGGTTTTCCTGTTGTGGTTAATTCTCCTGCACTCATCGGAACAAAATTCCTGCTGGCTGTGTGTAGGCCAGTAGGAGTGACCGCATACGGCACAGGCACGTTGCCGGTAGTAATGACCTCCTCTCTCGGCTTCTCTAGCCGCTTCCTTTTGCTCCTGTCTTGCCTGATTCCAGCAGTCTCTTGAACAGAAAATCTGTCGGTTGCTCGTAGGTGTAAACATCTTCCCGCAGTGCGGACACGTTTTGGTTTTAATGATCTCGCCACCGTTTTCAGCGATTTTCTTTGCCTTTCGCTTTTCTCGGTAGGCTTTTTCACGTTTGCGCTGTTTTTCCATGCGCTGCCGTTCTTCCTGCTCTTTCTGCACTTTCAGTTCGGCAAGTTCTTCCTCGGTATAAGCAATATCGACTTGGCCGACATAGTTGAAATAAATGTCAACCTTTTGTGTGCGGGCATTGCCTGCACCCTCGGCTTCATAAACAACGATTTTATCGACAAGTTCGTTAAACATTGAATCGGAGATTTCTGTTGGATTTTTGCACTTGCGAATCAGCGAAATGAAATGCCGAATATCAGCGGAACTTGATTTATCTTCGGCAATTTCGGATTTCATCGTTTCCATCTGCGATTCCAATTCTGCCTGCTCGCTATCATACTGTGCCATCAGCTGCTTGTACTGTCGTTCGGGCAACAGTCCAGCCATAAGATTTTCGTACAGACTACGAATAAGGGCAGAAAGCTCATCATAGCGTTTTTGACAACGTTTCAATTCCGATTGATTCTGCTTCGGCTTTTCTTCACGTTTCTCTTTCCAAAGTGATTGCAGTTCCAAAGCGAAGGTTTCTTCATCTTTTAGAACAAATCTCGAAAAGCGTTTGACCGATGCCAATATCAGGGCTTCAACATTATCGGCGCTGATTGAATGGGCAGTACAACCATTCACCCGACTTGCATATCCACCACAACGATAAGAATATTGAGTAGACCCATCCTTTTTACTGTAGTGTGTTTGCAAGGTCAATCTTCTGCCGCAGTCGGCACAATACAGATACCCGCTTAAACGGTTGGTGTGCGTTCCCCAAGCAGAAGCACGATTCGCTCGGCATCTGCGTTTCTGAACACTATCCCAAAGTTCTTGCGATATAATCGGTTCATGCGTGTTCTGGAAAACGTACTGTTCATCTTCATCTGTTTCTTTTCTCTTGTGAAGTTTGAAATTTGTGCTTACAGATTTTCGTAAAACAGTGTGTCCCAGATATTCCTGCCGACCTAAAATTGTTCTTACGGAGGAGGTGCCCCACAGGTACGGATTGGAGAACTTTGTCCCATTGTACTGCTCCGGGTGATATTTCTTTGCGTATGCAGCAGGAATCAGGACTTTTTCCTCTGTCAACAGTTCTGCGATTGTCCGTGGGCTTTTTCCTTCGTTCGCAAGAAGAAAAATGCGCTTTACGACTTCGGATGCCACCGGATCAACAACAAGTGTCTGCTTGTCGTTTGGCAAACGGTTATATCCATACGGAATAGAGCCGCTGCAACGTTTTCCATCTTTCATCCGGGCATCGAACACAGCCTTGATTTTATTGCTCGTGTCTTTGGCATACCATTCGTTCATAATATTCAAAAACGGAGCAAAATCATTGTCTGAAGCATTGTCGCTGTCGATGCTGTTGTTGATTGCAAGGAATCGGACGTTTTTCTGTTGGAACAGAACTTCCGTATAAAAACCGACTTGCAGATAATTTCGTCCTAAGCGGCTCATGTCCTTAACAATCAGCGTTTCGACATTTCCTGCTTCTACCTCTTTTATTAGAGATTGAAAGCCGGGACGATTGAAATTCACACCTGAAAAGCCATCATCTGTAAAATGGCAGATGTTCTTGAAGCCGTTCTTTTGGGCGTAATCTTCCAGATATTTCTTTTGGTTGGTGATGGAATTCGATTCACCAGCAAGATCATCATCTCTTGACAAACGCTCATAGAGTGCGGTGATTTTTGGTTCTTTAGGCATTTGTTCTACCTCCTTTCTTATGGAATCTTTCAATTTAGGACAATCAAGTTTATCGTCCTATTAAAGTATAGCCCTCTGGGGCAAGTTCGATGGCAGTAGTAGTTTCACCAAAAGTAGAAGCCCACGCATCAAAATGGGTCAACCCTTTCTGCTGCAAGGTGTTGTACTGGAGGTAGCGCATGAGGGTGTACATCTCGGTCATACTGTTGCTCAGGGGTGTACCCGTTGCAAAAATCACGCCACGGCCACCGGTGATTTCATCCAGATAGCGACACTTGCCGAACATATCGCTGGATTTTTGTGCCTCGCTCGTACTCAAACCTGCGACATTACGCATTTTCGTGTACAAGTAGAATGTGCAGCACCTCTGCGGCTGCGAAGCAGTCCGCAGAGTAGTCTGCTTTGTTGTGATAGGTAACTTTTTGACGTAATCTCCAAGTTTTCCCCCACCTCACGCCGGGCGTGCACCTTTCAGCGCACCCGGCGTACCATCAAATCGATTTACTTTCTTCCTTCAGATTTCAACACTGCTGTGTTCTCACGGACACAGAGTGGTTGTAAATTTCACAGTTTAAGTTTTTCGCGGTATTTCATGATTTTGCCTACCGTCTTTGCATCAAGTTCAGGCGGTATTGGACTGTTGTGAACCATGCGGTGGCATGGTTCACACAGCCAAACCAGATTTGGCACTTTATTGATTCTATCAAGTGGAAGCTTGTTTTTAACGTGGTGACAATGCTTTTGAAGCACGGGTGAGAAGGCATTTCCACAGCATTTACATTTTCCTTTGTCCCTGCTGTAAGCATACTCCCGGTTCATATAATACTCAAAATTCATCCTTCCCTTTGCGTATGCTGACATTGCAATATCGTTCGGGGAGTTAACGGATGGACGGTCACATGGCAGTGGCTTGTGCTTAGCACGATAGCTCACATACCGTCTGCGCCCTTCCACTGTATACGGCGTCATTTTCTGGTCAAATGGCTTGGGTTCATAGTGACTATGCGTGATGAACGCATAAGTTATACCAAACCATTTTCCTTCGACCCATACAGCAAATGTCTTACTGTCGTAGCCCTTGTGTCGGTCAGGAAGATTGCAAAGCACCTTCAGCGGCACCTGCATGGAGTTGTACCGTTTGGGGTACAGCTTTTTCCATACAGTCAGTGCAGCGTTGTTTACTCTGCGGTCTATCGCATGGTAGGCATGAGAGCAGATGGATGTCTGCAAGTACTGTGCCATACCCATAATGACAGAGTTGACGTACTGAATTTGCGCAGCCTGCACATTGACTTTTTGACAAAGTTCTATGCGGTGCACTTCTTCGAGCAGTTTCTTAATCTTCTTTCCTAACCGTTCCATATCCGGCAGCGGCTTTCCAACCAGATGTTTCGTCCATGTTGCCGGGTCAGGAGTTTTCCGTTTTCGTTCGGCCTTTACCACAAAGCCAAGAAAGTGTATACCGTTTGTCCGCAGGTCTGTTACATAGGTCTTTTCCTGCGACAATTCGAGTTTCATTCTGTTCCGAAAATATTTTGTCAAGACACGTTTCAAGCGGAGTGCTTCCTTCTCCGTTGACGTCAGAATCACCCAATCATCGGCGTAGCGATAATTGTACTTTGGCGTTACACCAGCCCATTTCAAACGCCTTGTGTCGTTGCCTTTATGCTTGCACTGTCTGTGCGGCTCCATATACATACGACCAACATACCAATCGAAATCGTTGAGATAAACATTGGATAAAAGCGGTGAGAGGATTCCTCCCTGCGGTGTACCAAGCTCTGTTGCCTGAAACAGGTCATTTTCCATATATCCAGCTTTTAGCATCTGACTGATAATTTTCAGCACACGCTTGTCATGGATACCGATTCTCCAGAGTTTTTGGAGCAGTAGGCGGTGATTGATATTGTCGAAGCATCCCTTGATGTCACCCTCAATAGCCCACACGGGTTGGTCGGGCGATTTACATCCAGCATTTATGACATTGATGATACCCCGGATTGCGTGTTTCTGTGCCCGATAGGGGCGAAAGCCGTAGCTTTGCGGATAAAATCTCGCTTCACAGATCGGCTCGATAATGATACGCACGCACTCCTGTATGATCCTGTCCAATACAGTGGGGATACCCAGCGGTCTTTTCTTGCCGTTACTCTTTTCGATATATTCACGGCGGGCTGGTTTGGGGCGGTAGTTGCGAAAACTCGATTGAATCAATAAAATAAGCTCATCTTTGGGCATTTGAAGGTATTTGTCCATTTTTATCTTATCCACGCCAGCAGTTCTGCTGCCTTTGTTGGACTTGATATTGTGGACGGCAGTTACAATGGTCACTTCATTAGCCATCGCTTCCACCAGACCGGTGAACGATACTCCTTGACCGGACTTCTCATAGAGAAAATCCTGAATCTTTTTAAGTTCCGTTTCCGTTGAAAATCTGACGTTCAAATGCACAAGGTTTTCACCTCGCAGTTCGTCACCCATCTTTCAGGGAGTTATAGGATTTTCGTTTTGTGAAATTTACAAATCGATTTGACTCGTATCCTTCGCCATGGAATATTTCAATTCCGTATGACTGGCATTACCCAGCCCAGACTACTATGATACGGCTGACTTCCTGTTGTTTTCAATGCGCTGTAACGCTCCAACAATAGGCTCTCAAACGTTCCCTAATCTCTATCCTTATTCTGAAACCCTTAGGCCGCTACCTTACACCGGGAAAATCTAACCGTGCTTTGAACCACAGTTGCTGCACGGTTCCTGATGGGGATTTCATCCCACAGGGCGTGTACGGAAAAACCAGCCACACACACTTTTTCCAAGGTTCACCCTTTCGGATGGAGTCAACTCTTACGATGCTGCATAGCTTTCCCTAACGGATAGCCATGGGTTTCGGAAGCCCGCACCATTATTGTCCATGCCTCTTTGCAGAGGTTTAGGTTTTCAGGTTACGCCTTCACCACGCTCTGTACAATGCACACTTACAGGTGGCAACGCACAGTGGAGTATTAGCTCTCGTACTGTCTTGAATTTTGACCTATTCTCTGGAACTTTGTTCCTCGACATTGGTTCTGTACGGCAGAGGAATTTCACCCCTGATTTTGAGATTAAAGTTCTCTGTGATATTTTCTTATTGCTAAGTGCAATCACATGGTGCTTTTCGTCCTTGCTGTCAACAAGGGCTTATGCACAACGTTTCGCACGGTATTATAAGGCTTGGAGTGCGCTTGAAGTCAAGGGCTTTTTCTAAAATTCCTACAAAACCTACCAGAATACTATAGCATGAATCCGGATGGAGTGCAAACGGTTTGCTCAAAACGCGTGATGTGTACAAAAACGGACGACCCATCTGGAAAACTTTGTGCAATGCGGCAAGCGGTTGACGGCGCACCGGCTTTCGTGTACAATGAACATAACAACGCGCACCGGGCTTGGCCCGGCACAGGCGCAAATTCACCGCAGAGGGCGCAGTGCCCTTTGCGCGGTGCAGACACGGAGGACACGAACGTGACGAAGAAAAAAATTGGCGTTCTGGGTGCAGGTACCTGGGGCATGGCTCTGGCACGGATGCTGTGTGTCAGCGGCAATGATGTGCAGGTGTGGTCGGCGCTTCCGGCTGAGGTGGAGAACCTTTCCGCTACGCGGGTGCACCCCAATCTGCCGGGCATGAAGATCCCGGAAGAGCTGCAGTTTACCAAGAGCATTGAGGAAGTGTGCACCGGCAAGGATGTGCTGCTGTTTGCAGTGCCGTCGGTGTTCGTGCGTTCCACGGCAGCCAAGGCGCGGCCCTATGTGGCGGATGACCAGATCATCGTGGACGTGGCAAAGGGCATCGAGCCCGACACCCTGTACACCATGACCGAAATTCTGGCCGATGAGCTGGGCAAGGAAGGCGGCCCGAAGGGCGTGCGTCTTGTGG
>OGOU01002547.1_pt1 | contig 12749 bp, 10 predicted proteins | sample 1552721 | NCBI WGS metagenome assembly OGOU01 (sample SAMEA2580176, study PRJEB22360) | human gut metagenome | biome: human gut; feature: human-associated habitat; material: faeces | place: Denmark | collected 2008/2010 | reverse complement strand
TAACGCATAAAAATACCCTCCTTACTGGTTTGTCCAGTAAAGAGGGTACATATCAAACTCGCTAACGCTCAGACAGCGCCATTTTTAGTAGCAAAGTAATCTTTTATTCTCTAAGTACTTCTAAAGATTTCTCCAAGGCTTGTATAATCAGAAGGGATATTTTTTATATTTGACATACGTATCATAAGGGGAAGCTGGAGTAGCGCGCGGACGCGCGTGAGTGAGTCGATGCCGCGACGCTTGCGGCGCTAGCCCACCGGAATCGAATCAGAAAGTGATAGTCAAAGGAAGACCTGAATTTGCTATGTGTGGGGTATTGAGGAATGGTAATAGCATGAACAGGAATAAAAAACGTATCCTTCTGGTCTTTCAGGCTTTGAGGAAATCTTGAGAAGCACTTAGAAAATAAAAAACTACTTTGTCCCGGAAGATGACACTGTCTGAGCGACAGCGAGTTTGTCATTTTCCGGGACGTTTTTTGTAGTTCTTTATTTTCTTTAGTGATTCCAGATTTTCGAAACTACCTGAAGAGATCAGATGGATACGTTAATTTATTCTTTGGAAGTGAATTATTCATCAATACCATCCATGTAAGAATTATAGATTGCAGGATCAATCACTTCCCTGATCGATTCATACACTCCTTTGGAGGCCTCACGGATTTCTTTCCGTGTCTCATCGGACAGTGTAATAATCTCTGTTCCGCTTTCTTTGATCGTCGCAATCTTATCCGCAATTCGGGCATCAGACTGTTCTCTTGCGTACTCTGTAGCGAGCTGCGCTGCTTCCGTCATGATTTCCTGCTCATCCTCCGGAAGGTCTTTAAAGAATTCATCATTGACAATCAGGGAAATAAGATGCGGCAGATGATTCGTCTCTACGACGTAATCCTGCTGCTCATACAGATTGTTGGAAACAATAACTTCATACGGGTTTTCCTGCGCATCGATCGTGTGCTGCTGCAGACCGATATATACTTCACTGAAACTCATCGGAGTCGGGTTTGCGCCAAGCGCTTTCCAGAATGCCAGATGATAACTGTTTTCCATGGTACGGATCTTCTGACCCTTGAAATCTGCAAAACTGTTGACTGCTTTATTTGTACTCATAACACGGAATCCCTGATCTGCCATACCAAGCAGATGATAACCGCCGTTCGTATAAACATCACTGATCAGACTGTAAAAATCCGGCTCATCGATTTTTTTACGGCAGTCATCCAGAGAATCAAACACGCATGGAAGGTCAAAGACTGCCAGATCACTCATGAAAGAAACCTGTGGAGCTGTATTCTGTACGACAAACGGGATATCACCGTCGGAACAGGTCTCCAGGAGGTCACGGTCGCCTCCGAGCGTGGAGTTTGCGTATACCTGAATTTTCATTTTACCATCACTTAAGTCAGAAACTTCCTCAGCGAATTTTTCTGCAAAAATCTGTGTGACCGTATCTTCCGGGCTTGCAGTTGCCAGTGGCCAGGAATAACGCTGCACTTCCTTATCGGAAGAACCACATCCGGTAAGAACAACGCTTAAGATACCGGCAGCTGCCAGCACCGGAACTACACGGAGGATGTGACGCTTTTTTATGTCTGTAGTAGCTGTAGTAAATTTTTTCATGTCTTTCCTCCTATAAGATTCCAATAGAAATTGCCGGGATGAAGGTGATCAGCAGGAGTGCAACAAGGAAGAAGGCGATCATTGGCATGGCTTTCTTTGCAATCTGCATAACCGGAACATCCGTCAGAGAACTTGCAACAAACAGGTTAACACCGATCGGCGGAGTAACAAATCCGATCGCAAGGTTGACAACCATGATAACACCAAACTGAATCGGGTTCATTCCGATGGCTTCTACGATCGGCAGAAGGATCGGTGTGAGAATCAGGATTGCCGGTGTGGTATCCATGACCATACCGACGATCAGCAGGAATATGTTGATGATCAGCAGGATCGCAACCGGACTGTGGAAGTTGTTCAGGATAAATTCACTGACAGTCTGTGGTACCTGCATCAGAGTAAGGACTCTGGAGAAGGCGGTAGATGCTGCCAGGATAAAAAGAATCGGTGTAAAGGTACGGATCGCTTCCACAAGAATCGGCCAGATATCATGGATCTTGATACTCTTGTATACAAACAGACTGATGATCAGCGCGTAGAATACAGAGATAACGGCGGCCTCAGTCGGAGAAGCAACACCGGTATAAATACATCCGAGGATGATGATCGGACTTAAAAGGGCGAAGAAACTTTCTTTCAACACCTTCAGAAGACCTTTGTCGTGAAGCATCTGTACTTCGCTGTGAATCTTTTCTTTGTCTTCACCGTAGCGTTTGCAGTGATAGATGGCATAAACCATAAGGAGTGCACCAATCATGAGTCCAGGGATGATACCTGCAAGGAACAGATCACTGACAGAGGCACCGGAAGCCATACCATACATGATAAACGGAATACTCGGTGGAATGATAACACCGAGACCGCCGGCTACGGCTACGATCGCAGTAGAAAACGTAATGTCATATCCCAGCGTTGTAAGGATCGGGATCGTCATACTTCCGACTGCGGCAACAGTCGCAGGAGCAGAACCAGAGATCGCACCATAAAAAAGACAGGTGACGATAACGGCACACGGCATACCAGCGGTGAACTTTCCGAGGAAGTATGCAAAAACATCAAACAGTTTTTTGGAAATACCACCTTTTGCCATGATGATACCGGAAAGGACGAACATCGGAACTGCAAGGAGCGGGAAGGAGTCCAGACCGCCGAACATGGCACGGATCAGATATTTGGCACCTACAGTAAAGGACGGATCAAACACGGACGGAAGAACAGATGTAATCCCAAGAGTGATGGATACCGGAACTGCGATGACCAGTAAGGCAACAAAGATAATAAATAAAACTACGACTGGCATTAGCGTTCCTCCTCATTCGAATTTTTGATGGCATTGATACGGTTGTCGATACCGGATTCCAGCGCATTTTCGCTGAGTGATTCGGCGTTGGCCTGGATGAAGGACTCCGGAGTATTGCGTTCCGGATGAGCCGGATCAAATACGTTTTCACCGCGTGCAACACGGAACTCGATGATCCAGCGCTGCAGGACACGGAAGGCAACCAGAACAAAGGAGACAAGAGGTGCTGCCTGTACATAATACATTGGAATACCACAAGCCGGCGAAAGCTGTCCACTGTGAACAGAAGACATCATATAAGACCAGGCAAATGGAATCATATAGATGAAAAAGATCAACTCAAAAGTATGGTTGATTACTTTAAATAAAGCTTTACCACGACGGGGAAAAATCGCAACAAACTGTTCGATCTTGATAGAAAGACATTTTTTGCTGCAGTAGCTGACGCTCAAAAAGCCACACCAGATAAAGAGGTATCTGGTAAGTTCCTCAGACCAGGACAGGGACATGCCAAGAACATATCTGCAAAAGACCTGGACACCCATGATCAGCGTCATGGCGATCAGGAAAAGAACAAGGATAAATTCTTCGAGGTTCTCGTCCAGCCAGTGAAGTGTTTTTTTCATGAAGGACCTCCCTTAAAAATTGAGTATAGATATTTTTTCACGAATAACTGTTTAACGCTTTACAGTTATAAAAAATACCGGTACTTTTATTTTAAATAAAAATATCGGCATTTTCAAGAAGTAATTATAGCTGCATTACATTGCGCTGTGAAGAAGTCCAAGGACTGTATTCAGATCATTTACTCCCATCTGTCCCGGTGCGGAGGCTTTCTTTGCAGCACCGAAGGTCATGGAAGAACCGAATACTTCACCGCAGAGACGGCTGATAACGCCGGTACCTGCCATTGACATGGTGATGATCGGTCTGTCTGCATAGTTTGTGGTCATTTCTTCTGTAGCAGCAAGAAGTGTCAGAACGTCTTTTTTATTCTGAGGCATAACTGCGATTTTGGGAATATCAGCGTTCATATCCTGCATCTTGCGGAGACGATAGATGATATCAGCTTTTGCAGGAGTTTTGAAGAAATCATGGTTGGAAGCGATGACTTTGACTCCGGCTGCGTGAGCACCGTCGATGATTTTTTTTACGATGTCATCTCCGGTAAAGATTTCAACGTCAACAAGATCAACATATCCGGTCTGAGCTGCTTTGATGTTCAGTTCTGCATAAGCTTCCGGCTCGATAGCTTTTTCGCCGCCTTCTTTGGAAGTACGGAAAGTCATAAGGAGCGGAATGTTTCCAAGAACTTCGCGAAGGTCTTTCAGTACATCTTCTACTTTTGCAAAATCAAATACACCTTCAAACCAGTCTACACGCCATTCAACAACGTCGATCGGAATAGAATCAAATGTTTTTGCTTCTTCAATGATATCTTCTTTTGTGACGCCAACGATCGGAACGATGATCTTCGGTGCGCCTGCACCAATCTCAATGTCACGGATTTTAACTGTATTCATGATGATTTCCTTTCTTTTTGAATTTTCACCCTGATATTATTTTAGTTGTCTGCTTCAGCAAGAGCAACCATTTTTTTGTAACGGATGTTTACAAAGAGACCAAGTACAACACCTACTGCAGTAAGTACGATGTTCATGATCATAACCTGAGAAGGCTGCATTTTGGATGCTGCTGTCAGGATTGTGTAGTTACACAGCGAAGATGCAATCATAACAAGTGCTGTAACAGTTCCTTTGATCTTAGGGAACAACATATTGCATACGGATGTTGCAATCTGAAGAAGTCCGCCTGCGCCTGCCCATCCGATGATGAATGCACCGGCGATCATCAGTGTCTGGCTCTGGCCTGTAAGAACAACGATCAGAGTTGCAAGGCAGATAACCGGGTAGATAACGATGAAACGAACGTCTTTGATTTTTCTTGTAAGGAGTGCAGTTACTACAAGTGCGATCAGAGTACCTGCAGAGTAGTATGTCTGCATGATGGACGGGTCAGCCCAGCCGACATTTTCTTTTGCAAAGTTCTGTGCACAGTTCAGCCATAACTGGAAAGTACCTGTACATGTGAATCCGATCAGGATCATTGCGATGGATTCGAAAGAGAAATGTGTGTGTTTCAGGCTGTCGATAAGTCCTTCTTTTTTGCCGGCTGCTTTCTGGTCAGCATCCGGAAGCGGAAACAGGAATACAAGTACAAAAAGTACGATATAGATAATACCGCATCCGTAGAACAGGCGGTTGTAGGAAGTAAGTCCTGCAGCTGTTGTAGCTACTGTAGCGCCCAGTACGAATGGAAGAAGCATCTGTGCGATTGCGATGAAGAATTTGATTCCCATAGTTGCAACGCCCGGAGCTTTGTAGATGATCTCGGAAACTGCCGGGTAGATACCTGTATCAAGGAAGGAGTTTGCGATACCACCGAGGATTGCACATACATAAGCGATGGTGTAACCACCGTTTGTTCCGGCATTAAATGCAAGTGCAAGACCGATCAGGTAGATTGCATAAGAAGCACTTCCGATTGCTGTGGAAATGCGGCGGCCAAGTTTGTCTGAGAGCGGTCCTGCGAATGGAAGTGCGATCAGACGGCCGAGACCGAGTGCAGCAGAGATTGCTGTGATTGCCATTGCCTCAACGCCCCATGCGCCTGCAAGCGCGTCCTTAATAACTGCCTGTCCCAGAATAGAGCATCCAACACCGTGGATGAAGTAGTTCAAGTACAAAATCAATGCACTTGGCAGATATTTCTTGTTCATGTTGTTCTCCTTTTCTTAAAAAGTGATTTCGGTTTTCTTTGGGTTCTGTCACAAACTTTAGAAATGCCGTGGTGAATTGTGTTAAAAAAATAACATTTAACTGTATTTTAACAGGTACAATGCATGTGGTCTAATGCTTTTAAAGGGAAAAACTAATGCATTGAATGCATTAATGGTGGTGTGGTATAATAATCAGAAAAGGTAATATGGGGAATTATATACAGGAGGAGAAGGAAATGACACTGAATCAGATTCTGTATTTTCAAAAAGTAGCAAGATTGGAAAACTATCATCAGGCAGCGGAAGAACTCTATATTTCACAGCCGTCTTTGAGCCGTTCCATGGCGGCGTTAGAGAGTGAACTCGGTGTGGCTCTTTTTGAAAAGAAAGGCAGAGGAGTGACGCTTACAAAAGCAGGATACCTTTTTCTGGAGCATGCAGACCGGATCGCGGGTGACTGCGATGTGGCGATCGGTAAGATGCAGGAGCTTTCTTCAGATGGCGGAAAGATTGATATCGGTTATATTTTTCCGCTTGCGGGGCATTATATTCCACATAAAGTACGAAAATTTTTAAATAAAGAAGAAAACAAAAATGTGGTGTTCAATTTCTGGCAGAATCATACACCGGCAATCGCTGCAAAGGTGCGGACCGGCGAGCTTGACGTTGGATTTGGCGGCTATCTTCAGAAAGATGATATGGAATTTTTTCCACTCAGTGCTCAGGAGCTGGTTATCATTACACCGAAACAGCATCCACTTGCCGGAATAAGGGAAGTACCGCTTGCAGAACTGAATCATTATCCGGTAATTGGCTATGAGAAGGAATCCTGGATGGGGACGTATGCAAAACATCTATATAAGAAATATCAGGTCAGTCCAAATATGATTGTAGAATGTCCGGATGAATATTCGATTGTATCTCTTGTAAGGGAAAATTTCGGAATCGCACTGATGCCAAGGACGGATATATTGGAGCAGGCAGTGGGAATCAATATCCACAGGCTGAAGGGACTGGAAATCTATCGTCAGGTATTTATGTTCTGGATGAAAGACCGTTACCGGCTGCCGGCTGTTGAGCGTTTTATTGAATATATGAAGACACAGCAGGATGAAGTTGCGAATGATACCGAAAACGTATCAAAAATTTATCTGAAAGATATTGTTAATTTTTAATACAAAGAGTTATGATAATTGTGTCACAAACAAAGGATTGCCACTCGAGTTTATGAATGTTATTTGTGAATGTTACTTACTGATAAGGAGATAATTTCATGAAGAGTGAATACCCAAAGATTTTTGAACCGATTACCATTAAAAGAACTACAATTAAAAACCGTATTGCAATGACCCCGATGGGAACCAACTACGGTGAGACAAGCGGTGAGATGAGTAACCGTCATATGAATTATTACTCACTCCGTGCAAAAGGCGGCACAGGTCTTATCATTCTCGAGAATGCAAACATCGAATATCCGGCAGGATCCAATGGTACAAGCCAGATTCGTATCGATCACGACAGCTTTATGCCGCGCTATTATCAGCTCGTAGAAAACCTTCATAAGAATGGTGCTACAGTCGCAATTCAGGTAAACCATGCCGGTGCTTCCGCATCTTCATCAAGAACCGGAATGGAAACAGTTTCTTCTTCGAACATCCCGACAAAAGCCGGCGGCGAAACACCGCGTCCGATGACAAAAGAAGAAATCCTTACAACTGTTAAAAAATATGGAGAGGCTGCAAAGCGTGTTCAGGCAATCGGATTTGACGCAATCGAAATCCACTGCGGACATTCCTATCTGATGAGCCAGTTCATATCCCCTTACTATAATAAGAGAACAGACGAGTTCGGCGGTTCCGTAGAAAACCGTCTTCGTTTCCCGCGTATGGTACTCGAAGAAGTACGTAAAAACGTAGGACCGTGGTTCCCGATCATTGTTCGTATCTCTGCAGAAGAGAGAGTACCGGGTGGAAACACTCTGGAAGATACACTGGAATATCTGGAATATATCGATGAGTTTATTGATATGTATGATGTTTCCTGCGGTCTGAATCCATCTCTTCAGTATCAGATCGACTCCAACTATCTCCCGGATGGATGGAGATCCTATATGGCAAGAGCCGTAAAAGATAAATTTAAGAAACCGGTTATCAATGCAGGTAACTACCGTGATCCTAAAGTTGTTGAGAAAATTCTCGAGAGCGGCGACGTAGATATCGTAGGAATGGGACGTGGTCTTATCGCAGATCCGAACTGGGTAAAAAAAGTTGAAAACAGCGAGGAAGATATTATTCGTAAATGTATCTCATGTAACGTGGGATGTGCCGGAAACCGTATTGGTGTAAACCGTCCGATCCGTTGTACAGTTAACCCGGCTGTACCGGAAGGCGATATTTATAAAGCGCTTAAAGTCAACAAAAACTGCAATGTTGTAGTTGTAGGTGGTGGTACAGCGGGACTGGAAGCTGCATGTACAGCGGCAGAAGTCGGCTGCAATGTATTCGTTCTGGAAAAGAAGGATCATCTCGGAGGTCTCTCCACATTTATTTCAGACCTTCCGAGCAAGACTCGTATGAAAGATTTTCCGAAATATCTGGAAGCACGCGCTGCCAGACTGAAAAATCTTTATGTTTTCCTGAATACAGAAGCAACTGTTGAAAAAGTAAAACAGTTCAAGCCGGACATCGTTGTAAATGCAACCGGTTCTGTACCGCTTGTTCCACCGATTAAAGGTCTCAAAGAAAACATCGAGGCCGGAAATGTGGCTACAATTTTTGATATGATCAATAACCTGAATGCAGGCAAATACCCGGATGAAGCATGCAAGGGCAAAAAAGTCGTTGTTGTCGGCGGCGGATCCGTAGGACTTGACGTAATCGAATATTTTGCACCTCGCGGAGCAGAATGTACGATCATTGATATGCTTCCTCAGATTGGTATGCTTGCAGACCCGATCACTAAATGCTCCATGCGTGAAACACATGACAAATATGGCGTGAAGGAATATGTAAACACAGCACTTCAGGAAGTAAAAGAAAATGCATTTACTGTAAAACTTCCAGACGGACAGATTAAGGATATGGAATTTGATCTTGGCTTCAACTGCCTTGGAATGCGTTCCAACAACCCGGTGCTTCCGGAACTTGAAGAGGCATTTAAGGATACAGACACTTATGTATACACCATTGGTGATTCCGTTCGTGCCCGCCGTATTATGGAAGGAACCATGGAAGGTCGTGCAATCCTGAACGTTCTAGAATCCCAGGGATACCTGCATCTGGAACCACTTGAATAATATGATATTAAGGGAGAAAAGAGCCAAATGTCGGTCATGCCTGCATGGCAGGACATTGGAATCTGGATCCCGCTCATACAAGAGAAAGTAGAGATTTTCATAAATATAAAGAAAAGAGGAAAAAATCATGCCAAACGTAACAGGACATACAGAATTAGTAGGATTAATGGCTTACCCGATCCGTCATACACAGTCACCGACAACACACAACCTTGCATACGACAAAAACGGTGATGACGTTATTCAGCTTGCATTCGAAGTAGACAACGATTCCCTGAAAGACGCTGTTCAGAGTATTCGCGCTCTCAAAATGCTCGGTTCCAACATTTCCATGCCAAACAAAACGGTTGTTCATAAATATCTGGACGAAGTTGACGAAGCAGCAAAATTATGTGGTGCGATCAACACAGTTGTAAACATGCGTGATGAAAACGGACAGGTTACCGGAAAGCTTAAAGGCTACAATACTGACGGTATGGGATACTGGCAGGGACTGAAAGAAGAAGGCATTGATTTCAAAGGAATGAAGATGGTTCTGATCGGAACCGGCGGAGCTGCAACTGCAATCGCTGTACGTGGTGCTCTTGACGGAATCGCAGAGATCGAAATCTTCAACATTAAAGATAAATTCTATAGCCGTGGAGAAGAAATCGTTGATTTGATCAACAAAAACACAAACTGCAAGGCTACTATGAATGACCTTGCAGATCATGATCTCCTCAAAGAAAAAATGCACGCAGCAGATCTTTTCTGTGATGCAACAGGTGTAGGTATGCACCCACTGGAAGACCTTTCCAACATCCCGGATACTTCTTTCTTCAAGAAAGACCTGATCGTAACAGATACTGTTTATGCACCACGCGAAACTGTTATGATGAAACAGGCAAAAGAAGCAGGATGCGAAAAAGTTTACAATGGTATGAGCATGATGCTGTTCCAGGCACTGATCGCCATCAAACTTTACACAGGAAAAGACACACCGGTAGATTACATGAAAGAAAAACTTGGAATCTAAGTAATCTCAGATTCTGAACATATTTTTGAAGACTCTCCCTTGAGTCGTGAAAATCCATAAGGACTGCGCACTGACATGAAGCCGGTGCGCGGTTTTTACGTTACAGGAAATTACTACGCAATGTTCCAGCTTATGCGCTGAAGACTGTTGACATCTGATTCACAGGAGAATACTATGAAATCTATCGGTGTTTTTTGGGGGAGGAGAATTCAAATGATAAAACTTGTTGTCAGTGATGTAGACGGTACTCTCGTGAAGGATGGAACGCTGGAAATCAATCCGGAGTACATGGATGTTATAAAGAAACTGAGAAAAAAAGGAGTTTACTTTGCAGTATGCTCGGGCAGACAGTACAGCAGCGAAAGCCAGCTTTTTGCGCCGGTAAAAGACCAGATCTTTTTTGTATCAGATGGTGGAACACTGATCCGTACATCAGAAAAAATACTGAAGATCCACACACTGCCGGACGAGATCTGGAAGAATATGGCAAAAATGGTTAAGACAGAGCTGCCGGAATGTGATTATTTTATTTCGGGACCGGACAGATGCTTTGCAGAAGATTCCAAAAGCAAGATGTTCTGCTGGCTCCGGGATTCCTATGGATATGATATCCGTGAGGTTCCGGATATGATGCATCTTGAAGGTGAGCAGATCATGAAGATCGCGGTATATCATACGGAACGCTGCGAAGAACTTTGTGCGCCGGTTTTTACACCATACTGGAAAGACAAGATAAATCTTGCAGCAGCCGGAAAAGAATGGATGGACGGAACACCGCTTGGTGCCGATAAACGAAGTGCAGTGGCATTTCTTCAGGAATATCTGGGAATATCACCGGAGGAAACATGCGCCTTTGGGGATAACATCAATGATATTGCGATGCTGAAAGATTCCGGATTCAGCTATGCAGTGGCAAATGCCAGAGAAGAAGTCCGCATGGCAGCAAAAGCCGTGTGTCCGTCTTATGCAGAAGACGGTGTGCTGAGTGTGTTGAAAACGTTGCTGTAAACGGTGAATTGATAGATTTTACTGAAATATGATTTCCAGACAAATACTAAAGCTATTTATAAAAAATAACAGAACTAGGCATATTGATTTACAGAAACACATATGCTATAATTGCCATAGGCAAAAAGATATGATTATTTCAATGCAAGGCAAAAGCCCTCAGAGCGGCAACTCTGGGGGCTTTCTTTTTGTGCTTTTTACGGTGCACTAACTGAGGCTAGCTGCTGTTATTCATCGCCGTCTAACCATTTGATGATGTAGTGGCAGGCTACACCAGCCGCAACAGCGACTAAGAATGAAATAAGTACATCTAACACAGACAACCCTCCTTTCTGTTGCCAGATTGGAGTAGACAACACAGCTATTATATCATTTTACCTGTCCATATCCCATCCTTTATCCGCCTTTTTCCTTGGTTCTAGTTTATCATCTCTATCTCTGTGTCCTCGAAGCTGATCTCTTACGCTCTTTTTCCTTGGAGATAACCCTTGATTGATAAACTTAGGCTGCTCTGTTTCGGGGTCTTTATACTGCCGTGCTCTATCTAGCTGCTCTTTGACAGAAGGTTTCTTCTCAATACCCATTGAGAGGCTCATATTTGCCTTCTGAGCGATTTTATCAAGCTTTGCGTGTAAATCTTCTTTTAAGGTGTCAATGGCTGTCAGAATCCTTTCCAGACGGTATGTGTATCTTATTTTTTCTTCACCAGGCACTGGTCTATGCCTCTTGCGAAGATCACGCAATGCAGACGTGTTCAGCTTGGCTTCCTCTTTAGCTATGACACCCTTTTTAATTCCTTCACTTACAGCCCTGTTATACTCCTGCACACCTGCGTTATATTCCTTGATCTCATTCTCTTTCGGGTTGCCCTTGCCATATTTTATCTGTGCCAGCTGGTAGCTATCACGATCGAACACCTTTAAATCAAGCATCTCTGCATAGTGCTGCTTAAAAACATGTGCATTTTTATTAGATTTCAGATCTTCTCTTTTCCCCTTGAAATACTTTGTCTTATATACTTCTCCCTTTTTCAGGATCCTGCAGCCAGGGCGGATCTGACCATCTTCTCCCAGGATCTCTTTTTTCGTCCTGCAGTGTTTTCCGTTTTCATCATAGAACATATTTCTGGAAGCGATCTTGATATCCGGCTCTGAAAGAAGTTCTGATTCAGAAAACACGATATGGGCATGGACATTTTTTCCGCTGCCTTTCCGATGCACAGCCACAGCACATGGCACTTTATAGGTCTTTTCAAAATCTGCTGCAAGCTGATCAGCCAGCTGCTCTTTAGAAGCAGCAGCAAAATAGCTGTGCGGTAAAGCAATCGTAAGCTCCTTTGCTTCGATGCAGCTTTCGTATTGACCAGAGGATTTATTGTCAGCTTTTCGTTCTGCAGAAAGCTGCTCCCACATCTTCTGGTCGATCGTGGAATGAAAGGAGACGATATCTTCCTGTCTCTCAGGATCAGAGATATATTCGATCCTTCCTTTCACTCCACCGGAGGAGGATTTCAGAGGTGTTATTCGTGCGTAGATATTACTCATCTTAAATGCTCCTTTCTGCCCTCCGCAGGAGCCGTCGGAGACCGAAAATAGTTTGACATAAAATCGCAGATTTTGTGCAAACGTATTATTTTCGCTCTCAAACGCCGAGGGCTTAAATCCAGTATATGTCCCTCCATTAAAATTGTCAAACCTCTATAATGTAAAAGCTGAATAAGACTTACTCAATAC
>OGOU01002546.1_pt1 | contig 12749 bp, 10 predicted proteins | sample 1552721 | NCBI WGS metagenome assembly OGOU01 (sample SAMEA2580176, study PRJEB22360) | human gut metagenome | biome: human gut; feature: human-associated habitat; material: faeces | place: Denmark | collected 2008/2010 | reverse complement strand
TGTTCCACTCTGATTTCAATCAAGACAAAGGCTTGGCTTTACTCTTTTCGCCAGCTTTATTTTTATGATTGGCGGGCTTTTGTTACCTTTGCAGCGTAAGCCCACCACTAAGCGAATTTCTTCGTTTTTTTGTTACTATTTTGTTACCCACTGTTAGTAATAGGTGGGCTTCCTTATTGATAATCAGATTAATACACTCTATGATATATAATTTGTGGCAGAACATCATCAATAGTTATCAGTTGTGGAAGAAAAGAAAAAATGAGATAAAAAATTAAGTCGCAACTATTTACTTTGTTATACGTAATGCTTGGTATGGTAAACTATATAGTTGCGTTCTATTAAAAATGAATTTGCCGTATATATCTCTTAAAGATTTCTTACGAAACCAGTAAAACGTTTCAATCCTTCTGCCAGTGTAGTACGTGGGCAGGCGATATTCCAGCGCATGAATCCTTTTCCTTCAGTCCCATACATTGTTCCTGCATTGAGCCATAATCCGGCTTCGTTAACCAATCGCTGTTCGAGTTCCTGCGAGTGTATGCCGAGTCTGTGACAGTCCATCCAAACGAGATAGGTTCCCTCCAATACCGTGATAGGAAACTCGGGCAGATGTTCCCGACAGAACTCCTGCATATAGAGAAAATTGGCCTGTAAATATTTGATGAGTTGGTTCAGCCACTCTTCCCCTTCGTTGTAAGCTACTTGAGTCGCAATTACACCAAAAGGATTGACATCACATACTTCGTTATCGTTAATGGCCCGGTCGATTTTCGCTCGACGGTTAGCATCAGCACAAATAATGTTCGCAATCTGTAATCCGGCAATATTGAACGCTTTACTGGGAGATATACAGACTACAGAATGGTGACGGAAATTTTCTGAGATGGAAGCAAACGGTGTGTAACGGTACTCTGGAAAAACCAGTTCGCAATGAATCTCATCCGAAACGACCGTAACATCGTGTCGAATACAAATTTCACCAATACGTACCAGTTCTTCACGTTTCCACACCCTTCCGGCAGGATTGTGAGGATTGCACAGCAGCATCACCTTCACTTTCGGATCAGCAGTCTTACGCTCTAAATCTTCATAATCGATGGTGAAAGTATTACTTGCAAAGACCAACGGTGATGATACCATTTCACACCCATTGTTACGGATTGAAGAAAAGAAACAATTATAGACCGGGGTCTGCACCAATACCTTATCTCCCGGAACGGTCAAAGCCTTGATGACTGCCGAGATGGCTGGGACTACGCCCGATGTGTAAATTATCCATTCACGGTCAATCGTCCAACCGTGACGACGTGCGAACCAGCCTGTAACAGCCTCGTAGTAACTGTCGGGCACACGGGTATAACCGAAAATGCCGTGTTCTACCCGTCGGCGTAAAGCATCGACGATAGCGGGAGCTGTACGGAAATCCATGTCAGCCACCCACATCGGCAATACATTTTCGCTTTCTGCGCTATCCCATTTGTAGGAATCGGTTCCCCGTCTTGAAATTTGTTTGTCAAAGTTGTATTTCATATCTTCATCTTAATCGGTAAAACAGGTACGCTCGTCCCGGAGACGGATTTCACAATCGGCAGGAGCCTTGATGTTCTCATCTATGGTTATGGAACCGAATTCGTCAGCCACAATGCATCCCGACATCGGGTTCTTGATATTTGTAATAGCTCCGTGAATATCGGCTTGCAACGTGCTGTACTCAAAGGTACGGTCGCAGTCAGGTCCGAAGGTACAGTTTTCAAGAATAAGGTCGTGTGCATAGCAAAGCGGTTGCTCACCGGTAATGTGGCAGTTGACCAAACGTAGATTCTTCGAATGCCAGCCGAGGTATTCGCCGTTGAGTTCGGAATCGTAGATGGTCACATTTTCCACTTCCCAGAAGGCATCCTTCGTTGTAATCTTTGCATGATGAATCTCTACATTTTTCACGTACTGGAACACATACTTGCTGTTGCTTTCCAGTCCGTCCACATAAATGTTGTTGCTGAACATGAAAGGATAAGTTCCGCCGTGCAGCTTGAGATTCTTGATGCGGATACCATTACAACGCCAGAATACTTCGTCGGCATCGTTCATCGTTACGTTCTCGATATCTATTTCGTCCATTTCACGGAACATCTTCGGTGCGTCGATAATCGTGTCGGTCATCTTCAGGTGATCGGAATACCACAATGCCGAACGCCCTCCGACATCGAAATAGCAACGGTCGATTTTGAAACCGTGTACATGCCAGAAGGGATAGTTACCCTCAAAGCGGCAATCTACAGCTTCGATATTGCTACATTCTTTGATGGCCGATTCACCGGTACGAATAATCACATTTTCTAGACGAAGGTCGTGGGACTCGAACAAGGGACGCTCGCCCCCGAATTCAGCATTTTTAATCAGTTTCATTTGATATATTGTTTTAGTTGTCAGTCATTATTAATTTTAAAAGTCATGTTCACATTGCTGCGTCCGCGAACTGAAGCCAATCAGGATATAGGCAATTCCTTTTTCTTGAAGCCTTCTATTTTAAGTATTCTTTGAAAAATTCCTCCAGCTTATCGAATGGAATAATGTCTGTCCGGTCATATAAATCCGTATGTACGGCATCGGGAATAATCATCAGTTCTTTATTATCGCCTTTCAGCTTCTTGAAAGTATCCTCACTAAAATAGCAGGAGTGAGCTTTTTCTCCATGAATGAGCAACACGGCACTGCGGATTTCATCGGCATACGCAAGGATAGGTGCGTTGAGAAATGCAAGATTGGAGGTTTTGTTCCAGCCCAAACCGGAGTTGATGGAACGAGGATGATAACCTCGTTCGGTCTTGTAATAATCATAATAATCCTTCATGAACTGCGGCGCATCACCGGTAGGTTCCGGGTTCGTCACGGTGCGGGGATAAGTGTCGGTACGGTAGTCTTCCGTGCGCTGGGCGTTAAACTCCTGACGCATTTTGTAACGTGCATCTGCATTGTCAGCGGCATCGAAGTAACCGTTTGCTGTACAGCGGCTAATGTCGTACATTGTGGAAGCTACCGTTGCCTTGATACGTGTGTCGTTGGCAGCCGCATTGATAGCAAAACCACCCCAACCACAAATGCCAATGATGCCGATTCGTTCGGCATCCACATCCGGACGTGTCGCGAGGTAATCCACCGCCGCCGAGAAGTCTTCGGTGTTGATGTCCGGCGAAGCTACGCTGCGAGGCTGTCCACCGCTTTCACCGGTAAACGAAGGATCGAAAGCAATCGTCAGGAATCCTCGTTCGGCCAATGTCTGGGCATACAGCCCCGACGACTGTTCCTTTACAGCTCCAAACGGACCGCTGACAGCAATAGCAGGCAGCTTACCTCCGAAAATCGTTTTCGGTGCATACAGGTCGGCAGCGAGCGTGATGCCGTAACGATTTACGAAAGTCACTTTGCTATGGTTCACCTTGTCGCTCTTCGGGAACGTCTTGTCCCATTCCTGTGTCAGATTTAACTGTTCCATATTTTTGTGAGTGTTTTGTGCCGGGCTTTCCGTCAGGCTGAAGAGGCAGAGGAAAGCAGCCATTAAAATAGTTGTACGTTTCATAACCGATGTAATTTAAATTTTTATTGTTTCTTGTTTTCTTTTCATAGTGCAAAATTACAGCGGATTACAGGAAAAGCCGGTAGATGGATTACTGATTGTATAACCTCAATTACAGACATTATTTTACATGCATCTCATCCAACGTTCCCGCTTCAAGCAGATCAGGAAAATCAGCCTCTTTTTCTTGCCGCATTGGTGATGATGATGGAGAAACCGATATCGAACAGTAGCAAGAGTCTTGTGCAAAATCTGCCGTCGATAAAGATGTATTGCAGATTATGATACGGCCGACTCCGGCAGTAGGCATGGCACTCGTCGTTTCAACCGGAAGAAGGGAATACAACGAGAACTCCGGAAAGTTGGTCAGTGCAATGCCCGGTAGAACCAATCCGCACAACCCGTTCAGTATGGTGTACCGTTCGGATGGATCTGACAAGGATGGCAGTATGGTTGGTTAGTGATTCCGATTCCATAGGCTATCACTTTTCGTTCCTGTCGATATCTCGGATATGCCTTGCCGGTACACCTCCTACAACCGTGTTGGCCGCTACGTCTTTCGTCACCACAGATCCGGCGGCGATAATGGCGTTGTCACCCACGGTCACACCCCGCAGGATGGTGGAGTTGGAGCCTACCCATACATTTTTGCCTAACCGGATAGGCGCCGGATACATTGCCCCGCGGTCTTCGGGAGCCGTACCGTGATCGAGCGTGGCAAAGACCACATTATGCCCGATAAGACAGCCGTCACCCAACGTCACACCGCCATGATCCTGGAAGTGGCAACCGGCATTGATAAAGACACGACGCCCGATGGTAATATTCTTGCCGAAGTCTGTGTAGAACGGAGGAAACATCTTGAATGTTTCGTCCACAGGTTTACCGGTCAGGCGCGACATGAACGCACGCAATTCTTCTTGTGAATGGTACGAGTTGTTTATCTCACAGGTAACGCGCCGGGCTTCATCGCTCATTTCATCCATCAGCCGATAGATTTCCGGTGTATTGAGTGCACCGCCGGCTTCAATATGATTCAAAAAATCATCTAATGTCATAATATTCTTTTTTCCTATACTTGTTTACTCGTTTCGTATGCCTCTTGCGATTTCGGGTTTCCTTTGATTTCTTCCATGTGCCATACACCACTGCGAAACAGTGTACCCTTTACCATCGGTTTTTCCAAACATCCATTCGCTTGTTGCGCTTGAAATAGGTGACAGACCGCCCCGTTATCTGTACGTTCTTCGTAAAGCACATACTTATTACCATTTTTCTTGGGAACCGGATCGGACTGTGTTATGGCAGGTATTCCTATAACAAATAAACTTGCAATCATGATGACTGGTATACGTTTCATTATCACTTGATTTTATTAAGTTTTGAATTCCAGAATCTTGATGCAAAGATAAGTACATGACTGAAAATACAGTGTAGATAAATTACAGATGTTATAACCCTAATTACATGATTTCCGGAAAGAATAGCATAAATCTGTAGCCAAGGTTGATACAATGTCTCAATCTGTTATTCTAGAAAATGATAAGTATAGAATTTGAAATCTTAAATTGATGTTAAACAGGAGGGTATGTGAGAATTATAGCCGTGCAATACCCCGGAATTGAGCGAGTGGCTACACCATCGGCATTAGTTATGTTATTTTTACCAATAGTAAACCGGAGCGTATTTATAACAGATGAGAAATTGAATACTGCAAGAAATTATCATGTTGCCTCTTTGGTTGAAATAGTGTTATGAAATAGAGATTTTAATCCATCGAAAATGGCAGGAAGAGCAATGGTGCCATGCACCTCGTCGGGAAATTTTTTATAAATGACATGCAAATGCTTGTTTTTCATTTCAGGGATGATCTTATTTTTTAAGCTGTCGGCCAATGAAAACTGAATAAGTTTGATTGCAGGACGTTGGCGGGTGGCGAAAGCAACATACAAATGTTTGCTGGAGAAGTCTTTTTGATAAACATTCTTTGCTGCTTGTTGTAGAAAGACTCCTCGGTCCCACCATAAACTTGGGTCTATTGCTATATACGAGTCAAAAGACTCGGGATGATTTGACAGTGTCTGTAGGGTAAATAAACCTGCGTATGAATGTCCGACAAGAAAGTTTGTACCGTTGGCAGGAACTTTATTTTCCACTTCCAGACGTAGTTCCTCTATCAGAAAGCGATGGAACTGTTCAGCTCCACCACCTGCCGGCTTATCATAGGGACAAATGGTACCATCCCGGCGGGCGGCTGAGCAGGTAGGAGTGAAATCTCTGGTCCGGTCTGTGTTTAAAACAGCCACAACGATGCAAGGAGGTAAGTTTGAGGTTTTAGAAGAAGAGAAGAAACGCGTAAAACCAACCACGGAATGAAAGAAGGAATCTCCATCCAATAGATAAAGAACCGGATAAGCCTTTCCTTTTTCACCAGCTTTGGTCTCAGGTACATAAATCCAATATTTTCTTTCTTCATTCAGTATTTCAGAAAACAATGTATGACGCGTTCCGATATAAATGGAATCTTGTTTTTGTGCGGAGAGGGGAAATATCCATCCTATTTGTATGAACAGTATTATATAAAGTATCTTCATTTGTTCGTTTTTTGGGGTTGCAAAGTTCGATGAAAATATGGATATGGACAATCCCTATTTTTAGGTATTTCAGAATATCTCCAATGGAATTTCCTCTATGTCTTATGATTTTGTGGAGGTGGCACCGGATGCATCGGAAGGAATTGATTGAACCGGATTTTTAAGTAACTTCTTAGGGGAATTCATTAAAATATCCTATCACTTCTAACATTTCCCGATTAATTTTGTATTTTTACAGACATACAAAGATTAACTGTAACAAGATATGATTATTTCTGTCGTCTTCGTATCTATGATGGTGGTTTTCGTAACAGTTTATTATTTTGTTGCAAAGCCGAAAAAGCAGCAAGAAAAGATTTATTCGGCGATGACCACCGATGAACTTATCAGGTTCGTGCAGTCCATGCACTGTGAACTAGTGAAGAGAATTGATGCTGATGCCATTATCATCGGTTTTCAAGGAGGTTATTTTCATTTGTTAAGAGAAAAAACAGGTCAGAATATTCAGTTATATTATAAAGATTTTTACGCATGTAGCTATGAACAGTCTAAAAAAATAGTTTTTGACATTAACAACATTAACTGCCGATACACAGCTTGGACTTGCTATTTGCGTAAAAGTCATGAGGATGGAGAAAGTGAGACACCTTTTACGGCTTGTCTGTCTGCCTGTCTGTTCTTGTCGGGCAGAGAAACTCAGTTAAAACAACATTTGCGGGTATTGCTTGAGTCATCTTTTATGATAGCCCGTAGTTTTAAAGAGTTGGCAGAACAATCTGCTTCAATACAAGACATGTTGGTGAAAAAAGAATTCGAAAATCGCTTGGCTTTGTTGAGACGAAAATTGGAGATTGGACATGGTAAGCTGTTGGAACCTGTCGATGTTTCCCGGCAAGATATGGATCAGATAGAGGATATTCTTTCTCTTTTTGGTACAGTGAAACAGGAAGATATAAAGGGAATGACACTGGTTTGCAATGGGCGGATAGAGAGGCGTACCGAATTATTGTCTATTCTTTCTTTTAGATTGAAAGATGCTGTGATGGATGAAAAAGGACAGGCGGGAAAAGATGCTCTGATCTGTATTACACTTGCCGAAGGGCAGTTGGTGATTGCGTTGGAGAAAGCTGAAGGCAGTAATGAACGATCTCTTTATTATAAGTTGTCGGCTATGCGGACGGACAGGGTAGATGCTTTTTTCGATGAAACCCAAAAAGGCAGAGTATTCAGTAGTATGATTGAGGTAAGATTGACAACGGATCATGATGATTATTGGGAGTTGAAATATATGTTGGACGATGCTAAAGAAAAAGCGGCAAACAAACAGTTTGACGAACTGACGGAGGAACAACAGGCGTTGCTGGCTTATACCGAGCCTACCTTGCAGACTACTATTTATTGGGGGAAGAAATTTTTCAGGCAGCAATGTTATCTTCAGGCGTTGGGGTGTTATCTTTCTATTTTTCGGTATTATCAAGTCCACTGGACAGAATTGCCGGAGCGTGGCAAGGAAGAATATTATGTGATTTGTTATCATATCGGTTTTGTTTATCTCACATTAGGGCATTTTGAAAAGGCTTATTATTATTTGACTAATGCTAAAAGAAATTCATCCATTCATGCGATTCGTGATTTTACCAACTGTCTCGTCGAAATGAAGGATACAGGAGCTCTTGAGTATATTTATTCTATGGTGAGTTTGGTTGGCAGTCAGATAAAGATGTATGGTGATGAAAAGAATACCTTGTTTCCACTTTATCATTTTCTTCGGCGCAGGGCAGCACAAGTATTAGTAAACTTGAAATATTATTCGCAAGCTAGGGAACTGCTCTATCAAATGCTGGGAGAGGAGGAGAACCGTGAGTTTGCGGAACGGGAATTGCAGTATCTTGAGAGTATGGGTGCAGGTGATGATGCGAAGCGGAACGAGTGAGAAGAATGTGAGGAGGTTGAATGAAAGTTTCATGGAATTTCATAATGGGATGTTGCTAGGAGTAAAGCAGAAATGTGGAAAATGTTCTGTAACATGGACTGCTCTTCATTGAACTCTGTGAAGTTGCATTTTGTTTGTATTGATGATAAAGTGTAATCCCTATACCGTCCTTCTGAGCTTTTGATTTGATGGTATCTTGCCAAGTATCCTTGGATGAGTAAAGGTCGTTGATGTTTATCTTTCTCATCTCTGAAAGAAAAGGTATAGGAGTAGAGCTGGCCGATGCAGCATATTATGCTAATTGATTGTCATTAGTTTACATCAAAAAATAGAAGCCTCTAAAATTTACTTGTTTTTCGCAACAAATTGATGATTTAACGATTTTTTTCATCCTCTTTCTCCAAACAGAGAGAAAAAAGGCAAAACCGTCTTTTCGGCTCCCGACTTTTTGTTGGATCTTCGATCAGAGAGTGAGTACAATGGTCGGCCAGTCAGCCAGTTGTTTCCAGTTTCTCCTTCGGGACATCCTTGGGTTTCCAGGCTACGATGAAGCTAACAGTTGTGGATTTGATCTAATAGCTTTTTGCAAACCAATCAGTGAGTATCTTTTGCATTCGCATCGAGAGCTTGGTTACGGGAAGGTCTGTCTTTTCGGTAAAGAGCTTAAAGCTGCGGTATTGCCTAGAAACACCGCTCTGCAGTGCCAACACCTCGTATTTGATTACCTTGAAGGACTCTAGGCAGTTGCCCCTATGAAGAGAGTTTTATACTTGAATTTTGTTTAACCCGATACTCTTGTATGCCGTTGATGTGATTAGTGTTTCCTCTATAGCTCTGCCGTATAAAATAAGCATTCCCTATAGAGTTAGGTAAAGTCGCTCTATAATTGAAGAGAGCGACTTTACTTACGATTTAATACTAACCTTCCTGATATATCCAGTAATCATTATCCTTTCTATTATCTTTGAAATATTGAATACGGTCAACGATGTCAATGCCTTCTTTGTTTTGTGGAATGATAAATCTGGCACGCTCTTTATTGTCCTTCAAAGAGTATGATACAAAAGCATTGTTTTCACATCTCAACAGCCCTTTTCTGTAAGAGAGCGCACGGATATCATATTGTTCTACAGAATTTGCTACTGCTTGTCCTTCAATGAGTGCTTGAAGCATACATTGGTAGGCATTAGATGATTCACGCTTTTCAGAGTGCAATGCCACAAGAGCGTATGGTTGTTCATCATACATAGTATATTTGCCATAACGCTCGGGGCGGAAGCATGGATACGCGATATAATAATATCGCCAATCGTATTGACTTTTAGTTTTGCATTCTGTTAGATACGCATCAATTTTTTCTTGTAAGTAAATGTCGTCTATTTCTATATCAATCTCAAGCAGAGAACGTAATGATTTTTTTGTCTTATTAAAATCTGGATTTTTGCCTGTCGGATGAAATAATGCATACCAAGCCTTATTGCCAATTTCATCCTGATTCCCAGAACCAAGTTGAATGCACCAATTATTTATCCTTTGGCTATAATCATACGTTGCTAACATTGCACAGTCAATAATATCGCGAGAGCATCTATCAAAGACATGGATGAATCGCTGATAAAGATGAGTATTCTCATACCCAACAAGATCTGTACGACCTTGAAGCAGATAGTGATCCTCCAACTGAAAAAGACCAGCAGAATGCTCGGGATGTTCTTTGGTAAACTGGAGCTTTTGACGCTCCTCTTCCATCTGAATTACATTGAAATTCTGTCTCACGTCATTGTCAATCATTATACTATCTGCAATTTCTCCAGAAAGAATAATATTTTCTACCTGACGAAGATTTGCGGGCATACGGTTTCCTGCATCACCATTAGGGGTATCGACAACTTCGTTTCTGGAATTTTTGAGCAGATTCACTACCACACGCAAGCGTCGACGGAAATCCATTTCTTTTATCTTATCATAGTTCATTAAATAGATAAGAAAGGAGTAGAGCATTATTAACCAATAGGTAGTATTTTTACGCAACGCGGCTCCGGTCAATACCCCTTTGAAAATATTGAGATCTGTAATTTGTTGAGATACGACAACTTTTTCGTGTTCATGATAATCTTTTGACAGGTAAGAGTTGAAAAAAATATCAATAGGGTTAAGTATTAATGAATTAGAACGTCGCGCTTTGTTTTGAATATTGACCATGCAATCAAAGGATTGTTCAAAAAACACTACATTTTTTGGTTGATTCTTATAAAGCCTTTCCAGTAAACTGAAATCATCTTCTAAATCAAATTCTGATGAAGAGCGATCTGACTTATAGACAAGAATAAGGGAAATCATACGGAAAAAGTTTAGAAAACCGCTATCGACGAGATTATACTCATCCCTATAAATCCAAAGTAAATCGGTCCATTCGCGGTCTATCTTAAGGCCAATGCGTTTAGCAGTAGCTTCATCGTCATTTTCAGAACGCATAACCTTTAAGAGTTCTGCCTTAAAATGCTCAAAGTCAGTGAGTGGTTTTCCACGGGAGTTCATCTTGATGTAAATGTCATCGGTTAACTTCATCTCCTCAATATCGCGGAAATAGAAATTAATTTTATCCAATTTGTTCCATAAGTCATTAATATCGGCAAAACGCTTTTGGATTTCATCAAGCATTGTGAGCATTCCTCTAACCGTAGGATCGTTGCTCCATTCCATTGGAAACCATCCCTCATTTTTAATTTCATCACTAAGATGTGTTTTCCATGTAGGTTCGTAGTTAACAAGCTTTATAAGAAAATCTCTCGCGCTATAACGTGTGTTGTATGAAAACCTCGCAAGTCGCTTATCGTTGATGCCCTCTTTTTTATCTGCATACCAATGAAGTAGCCAAAGAGTAGTTAGTCGTTGCTGTCCATCAAGAGGAATCAGCTGACCATTCTGAATATTACCATAAATGAAATCGAGGGTTAAACCATTGTTTATTAATCCAGCATGTATTGCTGATAGAAAACGTTCACGAGTCTTTACTGCATGTGCATCAGATCGGCCTTGTGCATAAGCACGTTGAATCCGTGGTATAGTGATTCCACTTATTCCGTAAGGATTGTTTTCAGAAATCAGATTCTTCAGTGTCGTAGTTTCCATTTGTCAAGTTGGGTATAGTGGTATCGTTATTATCCTGTTTGTAATAAGGTGAAATTTTCTCATTAAGGGCCTCGGCATAATCTCTTCGGTCTGTTTCTCCCCAAAAGAAAAGCGATGGACCCTCTTGAGTATAGTACTTGAAGAATACGTGTTTTGTACAAATTGGAATGTATCTTCCTTCTTTATCATAATTAATGACACGGTGTCTTTTAACATCAAAAACGGAGTTGCTAAGAGCCGCGTTTTGAGATACATCTAGTAGTGCCATATTTGCTAATCCATGCGAGTAGCTATTCTCCTTAACGACATCTTCCTTAGACGTGAATATGATAATTACTTCCTTCTGAATCTCATTAAAGCGTTCACGCACATTCCCTGGATCCTTATCGCTATGAAGTTGTTCAATCAATATCTCCATTTTCTCTATAAGTTCATTATTTACCTCAAAAATAGAACCTTCAGAAGATTTCAAAAGTGCAATATGACTTTCTAGCCATGTAAGAATATCTTTATTCTTTTTAAGGCTTTCGGCATTTTGAGCGTGGATATGCTCCAAACTCCATATAGAATCTTTATGTTTGTCAAATGGGAACCTTCGTTTACCATCGTCCATCAGACGTTCTGTTTCCACATTAAACAAAGTCAATACCTTTTGTAGTTTGTCTTTCCTTGTATCGTATGATAAGCTAAGTAACTCTTCTTTATCTTTAATGCTTATTGATTCTGAAATCATTTTGTCGAGCTCGCTAAGAAATATATCCTTAGCAAGAGGAGTGTTGCCATCATTTTGCCATACGGTATAAATTTTCCTTAGTGGAACTCCTATAGTAATCAGATAACCAATTTTATGGTAAAAGTCATGGTTCGTATACCATTCGCGTAGTGTAAGAAACACATGATAGATGCGACTCCATATCTCAAGAAGCGGATTTTCTGTGGTGGTTTCCGATAGAGACTTTATTTGTCGATCAAAGTAAAAGAATGTACGATACTTTTCACGATCATTCCCTGATTTGTCTACCATCAGATCAAGGATAAGATCTATACGAGTTGGCATTTGATCTCCATCAATATTGGACAAAAAGCCCCAAAATGATGGATTTTGTAGTTCTTGCTCAATCATGTCCCACTGGAGTGAGACTTCCTCCTGTCGTCCTGACATCTTGTCTCGCACACTGTCTTTAAGAAACAAGGCTTTGACAAGTTCCGAGCTTGTCAGTGGAATTTTTCCAATGTTTAGACGCTCAAATAGCTCAATACCATTCTCAGCAGAATCCACTTCGTACCAAATGACGTTTACTGATGATATGAAATATTCATTGAGTTTGGTCAGGTAAGCTGCCATTTCTCGACGCTCACCCTGTGTCTTTTCTGTAAAATATTGCTCTATATATTCGTATGCAGATGCGATAAAATAATAATCTATATTCAGCTCTCTAAGCGAAAGATCAATATTGCCAATAAACAAACAGGCATATTAAAGATGAAAATAAAATCCAAATAAATACAACTA
>OGOU01002541.1_pt1 | contig 12763 bp, 9 predicted proteins | sample 1552721 | NCBI WGS metagenome assembly OGOU01 (sample SAMEA2580176, study PRJEB22360) | human gut metagenome | biome: human gut; feature: human-associated habitat; material: faeces | place: Denmark | collected 2008/2010 | reverse complement strand
GGATATTAAGCAATAAGAATCCCATCATCCAGAAACGTACCTGTACCTGATTATAACTTCCTTGCTGGAAGTCATTCCGCAGATCTTCATAATCATGCACTTTCAGGATGAATAAGTTACCGACACTCAACTGGTTGGCGGACAATTTCATCAAATGTTCCGCAAAGTCTCTGGAAGTCCCCGGTTTCACCCGCAGGCAGACTTCCAGACTGGAAGGATAAAAGTCATCGTCAAATTCAGTCAAGACCTTTTCTGTGAAAGCATTAGCTATATAAATATCGCTATAATTAGGCCAAAAATCGTTATAGCGAACTTTGACCGACACACCGCCTATCTTGTGCACTTGAGCAGAATCGTCCACATTCACCACTTCCCTGCCCAATAAGGCGCGGTCGCCTGTATAATCATCCGGCCAGAAATTCTCACTAACTACCACATTCCCATTTTTCAAAGCTTGTACCAATGGTTCATAGCCACGACCATCCGTACTTTGATAACGGAATACTTGAAAGAATTCAGGAGTCATCGTACGCCGCAACGGATTACGGACTATCGTATCAATGCGCAACATCATACCCGAATTACTTCCGATATAAGGACGTGCATTATTGGATACGGAAACGGCTTCCACTTCCGGCAATCGCCGGAGACGGTTTGTCAGTTCGGTAATATCCTGTCCCAGCGTCGTACTCTTTTTATCTTTCGGGATATAGGAGTCGCTTTTGTTGTTTTTCAGGCTCAGTTCGAGGTAGTAGGTATCGGTAATATCAAATCCTACGGGTTCGTAATAGGTACGTGCCGTTACATAAGTCCAGTCGACTACATACCACAGGACAACAAAAACAATTAATAACTCCGCCCACAACCATCCGTTCGACCGGCGTTCATTCCATATTTGTTTTAATAGTTGCATCTTCTTTTGAATTAAATTAGTTGACTGTTCGGGTTATCTTTCATTGATGGCATCTACGATATTGGTACGGGTGATTCTCCATGCCGGAATAGCCGCACTCAGCAAGTTGAGCAGAAAACAGGCAAGGAATGCCAACAGGAATACGGCAGGATCGAACAAGAGGTCGATACACATCGTCCGCAAATCGTTCACTCCATCGGATACGAAGTCTACGGAGAATAACATTCCGCCAAGAAGGAAGGCGGCAATATAACTCAATACCAAACCAAGGATTCCACCCAAAAGCGAGTAAAGCATATTTTCGGAAAGTACCTGTATCATCAGTTCTCTTCTCGGAGCACCAAAGGCTTTCCGTACTCCTATTTCAGAGAGACGCTTACGCATGCGTGACAAGGTTAGCCCGGACAAGTTGACCGCAGGGACAATCAGAAGGACGAGCAATGTCAATATGTATTGCCGTATTGCTTCTTTTACGGCCGGAGGATTATTGGCCGAATGTCGTTGCGCGGCTACAAAATAGGTATCGGGTTGCCCGCGATAGAGCAAATCAAAATTAGGGTGTCCTGCCATGAATACGGCTCTCAAGCGGTCTGCTTCATTATGGATGGCAGGGAAATCGTCTGTTGACTTGGCTAAAATGAGTACGGCAACCAGTCCCATGATATTTTCATCTCCCCAAGTCGTTGTAAACGCATTCGTCGAACTTAAAGGAATCCAGACTTGCGCATAAGCGTATCGTGCCAATTTAGATACAGGGCGCACTACTCCGCTGATAAGATAGGCGGTATGATTCAGCAGGAATGTTTTTCCTACGACTTCCGATGTGCCAAACAGCCGGCGTGCCATGTCTTCGGATATGACGGCTTTCGCTGCTCCGGCATCAAAATCGGCGTTATCATACGGTTTGCCGGATACAAAATCAAATTCGAATACTTTCCAGAAGGCATCGTCCGTTTGCAGTACGCTGCAACTTTCCATTTCGCCTGCCGGCTTGGCTGCCAACATCGTTTCTTGAAAAGCACTGGTGATGCTGACTGCTTCGGGGACAGTCATTTCTTTGAAACAAGCCTTTGCCGTGTTATATCCGACAGGGCCGTTGCTCTGCCAGTTCGCATTCGACTTATTCTGGAGTCCGGCATAACGGAAAACAAGCATTCGGTCACGATGGGTTTCCGGCGCAAAAGGAGCAATCGTCGCTCGCAAAGTAATAACAATCACCATTATCATAGCAATGGCCAATGCCGTGCCTATGATGGAGATGGAAGAAAGCAGTTTGTTTTCTTTCAGCAAATGGAATGCTTGTTTGAAGTAGAGTTTTATCATAGCTGATTTATCTATGCTTTATTATTGATACCTATTGAAAACTGACACCTGTTTATTTTACCTGACGACCATCAAAGAAACGGACTGTCCTGGAAGTCTGCTTCGCCTGCTCTTCATTATGGGTAACCATAACAATCGTCCGCCCGTCTTCCTTGTTCAACCGGTGAAGGAGCTCCATCACTTCAGCTCCCATCCGCGAATCCAAATTACCGGTCGGTTCGTCAGCCAGCAACAACTTACAGTCCGTCACTACCGCACGGGCGATGGCCACACGTTGCTGTTGTCCGCCCGACAACTGTTGAGGATAATGGTTGGCACGATGTAGCAGATTTACTTTCTCCAGCACTTTGTTCACTTTCTCTTTGCGTTGGGCAGTCTTAATCCCCATATAGACAAGCGGGAGTTCCACATTTTCGTATACCGTCAGTTCGTCAATCAGGTTGAAACTCTGGAAGATAAAGCCCAGATTATTCTTCCGAAGGGCAGTCAGCTGGTTCTCGTTCATTTTATCCACCTGTTTCCCTTCAAAGAAATAAGAGCCGGAAGTGGGAGAATCCAACGTGCCCAAAATATTCAGCAACGTTGACTTGCCGCATCCGGAAGGTCCCATTATAGCGACAAATTCTCCTTGTTCTACGTGTAAGGTGACTTCGTTCAATGCTTTCGTCTGCACCTCTTCCGTAGTGAAAAGCATAGACAGTTTTTCTGTTTTAATCATGGTGATTCTTTTTATTTATTTTAGTATTAGTTTCTCATTGTCTCCGAACAACTCATAACCGGATATGATTACTTTCTCACCCGAAGACAAACCTTCCGTCACCTCATAATACTGTGGATTCTGGCGCCCGATCTTCACAGGACGCCGCGTGGCAAATTTACCACTTTCATCGACAATATACATCCACCGCCCTCCGGTAATTTGAAAGAATCCGCCACGGGGAACAAGGATCGCTTGTGCCGGGTCTCCTAACTGAAGGTTGATATGATAAGTTTGTCCGGCACGTATATTCTCCGGCCGCTCCGAAATGAAAGCCAGGTCAGTACGGAACTGCCCTTCTTTCACTTCCGGATAAGGTTTGGTTACTTCCAGTTTATAGGTTCCTCCGTCACGGGTAAAGTCGGCAGGAAGTCCGGGAAGTACACGCTCCACATAATGCTCGTCTATCTGTGCCTGTACTTTGAGGTCCGGAGTAATAATCTGGCCGATATGTTCTCCTGCGGAAATGGACTGTCCGACCTGCGCATTCAAGTTTCCTACCTGTCCGTCAATCGGAGCTTTAATCTTCAGGTTTTCCAAGCGCTCACGGACCAACGTAAGACTGCGTTTCATGTTGCGTATGTTCTCGTCCAGACTGCTGATCTGGCTTTCACGGAAAATATTGTCCTGACGGATACGTTCGTCAATGACCGCCAGTTGTTCTTTGGCAGCTTCATACTCCTCCTCTGCCTGACGGAAATCCTCGCGGGCAATCAGTTGCTCCTCCACCAAACGTCTGTATTGTTCATAACGGCGTTTTTTCAATGTCAGTTCTTTATTCAAGCCTATGCGTTCCTGTTTCAGTTGCAGACGCTCCTGCTCCATACTGATGCGGGTATTGCGCAATTCATTTTCCTGATAGGCAAGGTCTGCCTCACTCTGCATGATTCCGATATTCAGCAACGGGTTGCTGAGACGCAGAATCACATCGCCCGCTTTCACCATAGCTCCTTCTTCTTTCAGACGTTCTTCCACACGACCGCCTTCTATGGCATCCATATAGATAATCCGGCTGGGCATCACTTGCCCGATCACACGGATATAATCATTGAACTCCGCTTGCTTGACGGTAGCAATCGTGAGACGGTCTTTCTCAACTGTCATGGAGGAAGCCGTATCTCTAAAAATAAAATATAAAATGACAGCGATTCCCAGCGCCACACCACCGATCGTATAAAGGTGTTTGCGATTTATGCCGGGTCTGCGTTCAACAGGTGTATCCATAAAGGTATATTCAAAATAGGGTTGTTATTAAATGATTGATCCGATGGCACAGACTCCGTTTTACAGGAAAGTCCCCTCCCGATAGTATTTCTCCAGTTTCCTCATCATTTCCACTTGCAGGCGTACACGAACCAGTTCTGCCTTGGCGGAGATAAAACGGTTACGGGCTTCCATCAGCTGAAAGACGGAAATGAGCCCTTCCTCCCATTTACGTTCGGACTCTTTCAGTACGAGAGCTTCTGCTTCAAGCTGTTGCAATGCCTGTTGATGTTCACTAAATCCGGCATGTAGGGAAAGAAGTGTTTGCTCTATATCGGTATATAGCTGCTGCTTTTCCAGTTCTTCTTCATTCTTCAAGCGATACAGGTTTAGTTTCTGCTTCCGTTGATGAGTCAGACGTTCTAATCCGCTCAGCAAAGGAAACGAAATACCGATGCCGACATATTTTCCTATATTGTCCCGCAACTGTCTGGCAGAAAAAACTGTATTGTAAAAATTGGAACCAACCGTAAAGCGGGCATAGACAGAAGGAGAAAAAGTTCCGCCAGCCATCGCATACTCTTTACGGGCAGCCTTTCGTTTCAAATCAATCATACGCATGACGGGAAGTATTTCCAGTGATTGGGCATAAAGTGTTTCCGTAGACGGAACAGAAAGCAAGGGCAACTGATTCGCTTCCACAATAGTATCCTGAATAACGAGTGTATCACCGGGTTGGAAATTCATTAGCTGTTCCAGATGCAATAAGGCCAACCGGCAAGTATTCTCACGAGATTTATAACGATAGATATCCCCTTCTCTGCGGGCCTTGACTTCCTGCAAATCGGAAGCGGATTTCAATCCCAACTCAACAAAGGCTTCGGTTTGTTTCAGATACCGCTCACTCAACCGGCTTTGTTCTAAAGCAAGATTCAGCAGTTTTCTCTCCAGAATCAGTTTATAATAAGCATCCGTCACTTGATATGCCAGTTCATTCCGCTTATTTTTCAATGCCCATTCGCTACGCTCCTTATTCATCTTCCGGAAGCGTACCTGATGAATGCGTGAAAAGCCCTCAAAAAGAGAAAGAGTCATATCAAGCCCCACAGTCCCTTCTTCAAAAGTTTCGTTGGTATATCCGTTCGTATCCGGATCGATAGAACGCCCAAAGCGTTTCCCTGTTTCTGCATTAACCGCTGCACGGGGAAGAAAAGCACCGACAGCAGCCATATAATCTGCCCGTGCCTCCTTTATATCTATCACACTGTTCCGCACAGAAGGATTCTGCTTCCATGCCAGACGAATGCACTCATCCAAAGTCATGTCGGACTGGGCCTGCACAAAATGCGGTAATAAGAATAAGGACAAAAAGAAAAAGTTTTTCATTCTTTATAATATATGCGATTGTGTGTTACGATGATTAGAAGGCAAATAGGATGCCACAATTTTTAAGTAATTGATTATTAACCAAATGACCAATACGATTGCATTGCATCCGTCCAATTATTACACACCGCAACGTCCAACTTTTGGACGTTATCCCTTATTTCATATTCTTCGGGAGCAATTTTCGGGAATTTAAGTAAGCCTTGCAGTAAATATGCCCGAAAACGTCTAATTATTGGACACTCGCTTGCAGAGAAAAGCAAAAACGAATATCTTTACCCCCAAACTTAAAGCATGGTTCAACCTGATAGCTACCCCCAATCTTAGATATGGAAAACGGAACTATTTTAATAGTAGATGATAATAAAAGCGTGCTAGCTTCACTGGAGTTATTGCTCGAGAATGAGTTCGGTACAGTTCGCACCGCCGCCAATCCCAATCAAATCACCACGTTACTGACTACCACCTCTATCGACGTCGTTATCCTTGACATGAATTTCTCTGCCGGCATAAACAATGGCAATGAAGGGCTGTACTGGTTAAAACAAATCCACGAAATCCGCCCATCTTTGCCGGTGGTTATGCTGACTGCTTACGGAGACGTTGAATTGGCGGTAAAAGCACTAAAAAACGGGGCTACTGATTTTTTACTCAAACCTTGGGATAATCAGATTCTGATTCGGAAGATAAAGGAGGCTTATAAAAGTAACAACAGCAAAGCCAAAAGCGCTTCAAAGGCAACCGGCAAACAGGGGGATACCGAGAAACCGAGCAAACCGGAAATGTTGATCGGCCACTCTCCCGCAATGCTCCAGTTGATTAAAGTGGTCACGAAAGTAGCCAAAACCGACGCCAACATCCTGATCACCGGAGAGAACGGAACAGGAAAAGAGATGTTAGCCAAAGAGATACATCGTTTATCTCCCCGAAATTCCCGTCAAATGCTTGGCATTGATATGGGCGCTATCAGTGAATCACTCTTCGAAAGTGAACTGTTCGGACACGAACGCGGAGCGTTTACCGACGCATACGAAAGTCGTCCGGGAAAATTCGAAGCGGCCAACGGCAGTTCCCTCTTTATGGACGAAATCGGAAACCTTTCCATTGCACTGCAAGCCAAACTATTGACTGTACTACAGAACCGGAATGTCACCCGAATCGGAAGTAACAAAGTGATTCCCGTTGATATCCGGCTGATCTCTGCTACCAATAAAGATATTCCGGAAATGGTAAAGCAAGGACTGTTTCGGGAAGATTTGTTCTACCGTATCAACACCATTCATCTGGAAATCCCTCCTTTAAGGGAACGGGGAGACGATATCCTATTATTCATAGATACTTTCCTCCGTCGTTTTACTTCCAAATATCAACGGCCGGACATACGGATGCACGAGCAAACGATTGAGAAACTACGCTCCTATCACTGGCCGGGCAATATCCGCGAACTGCAACACGCCATCGAAAAAGCGGTGATCTTATGCGAAGGCAACGTGATACGCCCCAAAGATATTCTGGTAAAGCAAAGCTGGAAACCTCAGACGGCAAGCGTCGTCCCCAATCTGGAGGAAGTAGAACGGCAAGCCATCGAAACAGCGATTCTCCAAAACAATGGAAACCTGACAGCCGCCGCCGAACAATTAGGCATCAGCCGACAGACTCTCTATAATAAACTGAAACGATTCAAACCCTGAACAAGATGATATTCAGCCGACATATCTATTGGGCCATATTGCTTCGTATCCTGCTCATCCTCGCAACTTCGGGAACAGGGCTGTGGCTCATCATCTCCCAACGTGGCATCATCATCGGAACGTTACTAATCATCTGCTCCCTGTTTCAAATCGGCGGAATAGTCACTTATCTCAATAACATCAACCGGAAACTCCGGCTTTTCTTTGATGCCATCGAGGACAGAGATAATACATTCAGCTACCCCGAGCAAGGAATAAGCGAAGAGCAACAACAGCTGAACCGCTCACTGAACCGGATCAACGCCCTATTGGCACAAACCAAGATGGACTACCAGAAACAGGAACATTTCTACCGGTCTCTGCTGGAGAAAGTACCCAACGGAATCATAGCCTGGAACAACTCCAAGAAAATAATCTTCGTCAACAACACAGCGTTGACCTTACTAAACATCGAATCACTGACTCTATATTCCCAACTGGAAAATATCCTGCAGAATGAGAAGAACAGAAAAAGGCTCAGCCTCTCCCAAAGTCAGATGAAACTACAAGACGAAACAATCACCTTGCTTTCCATACAAGACATTGACGACCGGCTCAACGAAAACGAAAGTGAATCATGGAGCAAACTCAGTCATGTCCTGACTCATGAGATCATGAACACGATCGCTCCCATTATCTCACTGTCTCAGACACTGGCTTCCTATCCGGAAATCAGCGAGAAAGGAATCCGCGGGCTTCACATTATTCAGGCGCAAAGCGAACGGCTGATGGAATTTACCGAATCTTTCCGGCATCTGTCCTATCTTCCGCAGCCCGAAAAGCGTCTCTTTTCCCTATCCGACTTATTACACAATCTGGAGGAACTGCTTCAAACCAATTTTCAAGAAAACAATATCTCCTTTACACTCCGGTGCTCCCCCGAACCGATGATGACCGAAGGAGACGAAAAGCAACTGTCACAAGTGTTTCTCAATCTGTTGAAAAACGCCATGCAGGCATTGGAGGGGCATCCGCATGGAGAGCTTTCCCTGCAAGCAGAACAAGACGAACATATAGTCATAGACATCACCGACAATGGTCCCGGTATTCCTCCCGAAATTATGGACAAAGTATTCATCCCCTTTTTTACGACTAAATCAGAAGGTACAGGCATCGGACTGAGCCTGTGCAAAGAAATTATCCGCCGCCACGAAGGGCATTTGGCTATCAAAGAAAGCAGAGCCGGAAAAACGGTTTTTCATATTGAGCTCCCTTAAAAACAACATACGTAAACCTCATACCGGACATTCAAACTTTTTCCACTGTTCTTTTGTTTATAAAGCAGAATATCTAAATACATAATATGAGCATCAAAGAACAATACTGGAAATATTCCCTCATCGTCATCATACTATTTATGGGAATCATCATCTTCCGTCAGATCACTCCTTTTTTGGGAGGATTGCTGGGAGCACTCACTATTTATATTTTGGTACGCACACAAATGACGCACCTGACAGAAAAGTGGAAACTGAAACGCAGTGTTGCCGCATTGCTGATTACGGCAGAGACGGTTATGGTATTTTTGGTTCCGCTCGGACTGACAATCTGGCTACTGGTAAACCAACTTCAGGACATCAATCTGGACCCGCAAACATTCATTGCCCCGATGCAGCAGGTGGCAGAGTTTATCAAAGAAAAAACGGGTTATGATGTGCTGGGAAAAGATACCTTGTCATTCATTGTCTCCATCCTACCCCGCATCGGACAAATCATAATGGAAAGCATCAGCAGCCTTGCCATCAATCTGTTTGTCATGGTATTCGTACTATACTTTATGCTGATAGGAGGAAAAAAGATGGAAGCTTATGTGAATGACATTCTCCCGTTCAATGAAGCGAATACACAGGAAGTAATTCACGAAATCAATATGATTGTCCGTTCCAATGCCATCGGCATACCTCTGTTAGCCATTATTCAAGGAGGGGTCGCCATGATAGGGTATCTTATCTTCGGAGCACCCAATGTCCTGGTATTGGGATTCCTGACCTGCTTCGCCACCATCATTCCAATGGTAGGAACTGCCTTGATATGGTTTCCCGTAGCTGCCTATCTTGCCGTAACCGGAGACTGGTTCAACGCTATCGGACTCGCCGCATACGGTGGAATAGTCATATCTCAGTCGGATAACCTGATCCGATTCATCCTGCAGAAGAAAATGGCGGATACCCATCCGCTGATTACGATATTCGGAGTCGTTATCGGTTTGCCGTTGTTCGGATTTATGGGAGTCATCTTCGGTCCGTTGCTGCTTTCATTATTCTTTCTATTCGTCGACATGTTCAAGAAAGAATATCTGGATTTACGAAATAACCTTCCTGCGAGATGACGGAGCTACCAAAAAAATGCGTACTTTTGCAGTCGTAAAAACGACACTTATATCCAATGGAAGCATTTACATTCAATACTGTCGAACTGATTCTTTTATCGGCGGCAGGTATTCTTTTTATCATTCAGCTCATTTATTATTTCGGCTTGTACAATCGGATACATGCCCGCAATAAGGCTGTACGCAAAGAAGCAGTGCACTTCACACAAGAGATGCCTCCGCTTTCCGTGATTCTTTGTGCACGCAACGAAGCTGATAACCTACGTAAAATCTTACCTGCCATTCTCGAACAAGACTATCCGCAGTTCGAAGTGATTGTTATCAACGATGCTTCTACGGATGAGACAGAGGATGTACTGGGATTTATGGAAGAGAAATATCCTCACCTCTACCACAGCTTCACTCCCGACAGCGCACGCTACATCAGTCATAAGAAACTTGCCCTGACATTGGGCATCAAGGCCAGCAAACACGACTGGCTGGTATTTACAGAAACAAACTGTATGCCTGCAAGCAAAGACTGGCTCAGACTAATGGCACGTAATTTCACTTCACAGACTCAGATAGTGCTGGGATACAGCGGTTACGACCGGACCAAAGGATGGCTGCACAAACGGGTAGCCTTTGACACGTTATTCCAGTCTCTGCGTTATTTATGCTTTGCACTGGCAGGAAAGCCATACATGGGCATCGGCCGCAATATGGCTTACCGGAAAGAATTATTCTTCCAGAGAAAAGGCTATTCCACTTATCTGAACCTGCAACGCGGGGAAGATGATTTATTCATCAACCAGATAGCCACCCCATCCAACACACGCGTAGAAACGGATATCAATGCAACTATGCGGATACAACCGGTATACAGCTACAAAGAATGGAAAGAAGAAAAGATAAGCTATATGGCAACCGCACGCTTTTATCACGGTATACAGCGCTATTTGTTAGGATTCGAGACTTTCTCCCGTCTGCTGTTTTACGCTGCCTGCATCGCGGGTCTTGTATTCGGCATCCTCAACAACCATTGGCTGGCTGCCGGAATTGCATTACTGATCTGGCTGTTCCGCTATACCGTACAGGCAATCATCATTAATCGGACAGCCAAAGAAATGGGCGGAGACAGGAAATATTATTTCTCCCTGCCGGTTTTCGATATCCTCCAGCCCATCCAGTCGCTCAAATTCAAACTTTACCGCTCCTTACGCAGGAAAGGGGACTTTATGAGAAGATAGGCAACTGCTGATTACATGTGCCGCTGCATATAAATCGCATCCGAACCATCATGATAATAGTTTGGCTTTACTCCCACGGGAATAAAGCCATTTTTCATATATAGCTTGATGGCAGGCGTATTCGACTCTTTTACTTCGAGCGTAATCTTTACCGCCCTACAGTCAAGAGCTGTCTCAATCGTCCGCTCCATGAGCAACTGTCCCAGCTTCCTTCCTCTGCAGTCCGGATGGACGGCTATCGAATATATTCGCAGATAACGAGTTCCCGCATGAAACAATAATGAGACATAGGCGATTATCCGCTCCTGTTCCACCACCACATAAAAGGTGCCCTTTGAACGGCAGATCAGATAAACAAACTGTTCTCTCGAAAAACTATCTTCCTGAAAACATTCCTGCTCTATCTCCAGAATGGCAGGAATGTCTCCCACTTTTGCCTGACGGAGGTGTATCGTTGGTTCCATCATTAATAATGTTTCATTTCCAACGCCTGCTCAAAGTGATTCAACAGACGGTAATACATTTCGTCACCGATAATCGCATCTTCCAGTTCATGGTCGATACTCGGATTATCGTTGATTTCGATCACGTAAGCCTTATCATCGACCATCTTCAAATCCACTCCATACAAGCCTTTCCCGATGAGATTGGCAGCCTTTATCGCCGTATCCAGTACCACACGCGGCACCTGATAGATAGGAATCGTATCCACCATTCCACAGCGGCTCCTGCCCGAATCATAATGGCAGTAAATCTGCCAATGACCTTTTGCCATATAATACTTGCAGGCATACAAAGGTACTCCGTTCAGCAGACCGACACGCCAGTCAAACTCCGTAGGCGTAAATGCCTGCGCCAACAAGATAGCCGACTTCTCGAAAAGAAGTTCAAGACTTGTTTTCAGTTCTTCTTCATTGGACACCTTTTTCATGCCAATGGAATAGGAACCGTCCGGTATCTTCAAGATAAAAGGAGCACCAACCTGCTCACTGATCTGTTCGAACGAGTTCTCATTGGACTGAAAAATCAACGTAGACTTCGGTGCCGGAATCCTTTCTTTCTCAAAAAGTTCTTTCAGATAAACCTTATTGGTACACCGAATGATAGACAACGGATCATCAATGACGACCATCCCATTCTGGGCGGCCAACTGTGACAAATGGAATGTATAATGATTCAGCGATGTCGTTGTCCGGATAAACAGCGCATCAAATTCCAACAGACGCATGGCATCATCCTCTGTAATCATTTCGACGTGGATATTCATCTTCTTGGCCACCTCGGAGAGTTTATGCAAAGCGCCTTTGTTGCTGGGCGGAAATTTCTCTTTCGGATCAATCAGTACCGCCAAGCTATATCTGGGAGCTTTTGCCGACTTAGGCGCACGCCATATTTTCTTATTAAAGTTATCCAGCGTATTGGCAAAGAAGTCCTGTTCCTCATCATCCAACCGGTTCAAAGGCAAGAACTGAATACTTTCAATCTGATTCTTGGGATGAGTGTTCAGAGCGACTCTCAACAAAGGGCAGGGATAGTTCTCGAAAATGAAGCGGGCCACTCTTTCCAGCCCTTTCTCACGGCATTTCCCGAAATAGATATTCAGATACCAGATATCACTTTTGATCCCGTTCTTCTGAATCCATTGATAACACAACGCCTGCAGACTTCGGTCCATGCGGATTCCTGTCCCCGTCTCCAGTTTGTTGATGATGTCAACATCGGGAATCACCCGTTGTCCTCTCGTCTGGGCAAGCAACGAACAGTAATACCCTTCGGAGTTATAGCTGTAATCATTGCTAAGATTAATAACTAACTTCCGGTCTTTTTCAACCGGCTTGTTCTTCAGATAGTCGGAAACAGTCAGGATACTTTTCGTCTCACAATACGGCTTCC
>OGOU01002535.1_pt1 | contig 12784 bp, 8 predicted proteins | sample 1552721 | NCBI WGS metagenome assembly OGOU01 (sample SAMEA2580176, study PRJEB22360) | human gut metagenome | biome: human gut; feature: human-associated habitat; material: faeces | place: Denmark | collected 2008/2010 | reverse complement strand
AAAAGTTTTAAATACATGATAAATCAGTGCAGGTTCATATGTTTCTTGTTGGTAATCTTTTTATTAGAAGGTTCAAATTCTTTGATTGCACAAGAAGCTTTGGGTAAAATTAATTGTATTTGTATTGATGCCGGACATGGAGGAAAAGATCCGGGAGCTATCAGTGGAAAGCTGAGAGAAAAAGATATAACGTTGGCAATTGCCCTGAAATTGGGGAAAATGGTGAAGAGTGCCTATCCTGATTTGAATGTCGTATACACGAGAACAAAAGATGTCGCCGTAGATTTGAGAGAACGGGGACGGATTGCAAATAAGGCCAAAGCGCAATTGTTTATATCCATTCACGTGAATAAGTTTTCCAAATCAAGCGTGAGAGGCGTGGAAACATACGTGTTGGGGTTGCATAAGTCGGAGGCCAGTTTTCAGGTTGCCATGAAAGAGAACGAGGCTATTCATTACGAAGAGGATTATTCTGTGAAATATGATGGTTTTGATCCGAAAAAGGCAGAGTCATATATCATGTTTAATTTTTTGAAGAATAGTCATTTGAAGAATAGTATGGAATTTGCCGCACCTATACAAAAGGAGTTAATCGCGAGAACTCGTATGCCGGATCGGGAAGTAAGGCAAGCGGGATTTATCGTGTTGATGGACGTGGGGATGCCGGCAGTTCTGATTGAGACCGGTTTTATTTCGAATCCGAGTGATCAAAAGATTTTAACGTCTGAATCGGGACAAACGAATATTGCCCGGGCTATATTTACGGCTTTTCAGACCTATAAGAATAACGTGGAACGTAACAGTGTCGTGTTGACCGGTGGGCAGGATGAACAAAAAGTGATACCAAAACAAACTCCGCAGGTGCAAAAGCAAAACCAGAAAACTTCCACGGTAGAAAAGAAAGAAGTAGAGAAGAATGTTACGACTTCTGGTAAGAATGATTTGTTTTATGCGATACAAGTTGCCTCTTCCAAGACACAAATAAAAGATCTTCGGTATCTGAAATTGAAAGATAAGGTGGAGGAGTTGAAGGGAACAGACCGTTATCGGTATTACGTGAAGAGAACTTCGAGTTACGAGAAAGCGTTAGAGTTTCAACAAGAAGTTCGGAAAACGGTAAAGGATTGCTTTATTATTGCTGTCTATAAGGGAAAACAAATTACCGTGGCTGAGGCAAGAAAGTTAGAACAGAAGAAATAAATGAAGAAATAAAATAATACTCATGAAAATAAGAAGAGAAGCGAAATTAGCCCTGACCGCGTTGGCTGCGGTTTTTATCTTGATTTGGGGAATAAATTTCTTGAAAGGTTCGTCCTTGTTTGAATCCAAAAGTACATTTTATGGTGTGTATGATAGTGTAGAAGGATTGAAAGTGTCTAGTGGCGTTATTTACCGGGGCTATCAGGTAGGACAAGTAATTTCGATTCAATTTACGGGAGAACGGTTCGATCGGGTACTCGTGAAGTTTTCGGTGGATAAAGGGTTGGAGTTGCCATCAAACACGTTGGCCATGATTCAGAGTGCTGATTTAATGGGTTCAAAAGTCGTTGCTCTGGTACCGGGAGATTCTCACGTGACTGCGGTAAGTGGAGACACCCTGCGGTCCCAGGTGGAGCGTGGACTTATGGAACAGGTAAGCCAGCAAATGTTGCCATTGAAACAGAAAGCCGAGCGTTTGCTGGGATCATTGGATTCAGTGATGTTAATTGTTCAAGGGTTGTTTAATGAGGAAACAAAAAAGAATTTGAGTAATAGTTTCGGAAGTATTGATCGAACGTTACGTAATTTGGAGGGAGCCTCGGGAAATTTGGATACCTTAATACAAGGGGAGTCCGCGAGAATCAGTTCTATCTTGCAGGATGTAAATAGCATCACGGGTAATTTGAGAAATAATAACGAAGAGATTTCTACTATTTTGGGGAATGTATCCGCGATAAGCGATTCTTTACGGCAGGCAAGTTTACACCAGACATTGATGAGCTTGGATTATATTTTGGCTACAACCGATTCGATAATGAATAAAATAAATAGAGGAGAGGGAACGATAGGTGCTCTTTTAAATGATAATGATCTCTATTATAATTTGAATCAAGTGAGTGAAAATTTGAATCGTTTATTAGTTGAGTTCAGGTATAATCCGAAACGCTTTATAAATCTTTCTCTGATTGATTTTTCTTCAGGAAAAAATGCTCTTGAAGAATATGGCGTGGTGATTTTCGAGTCTTCAGAACGATTGGATATTAATTCTGAATTGTATGTGCAAAATCCTGGATTGAAGGAGATTAAGTATAAGGATAAATATCTTTACATCATTGATAGCTACAAGAAATTGAAACCTGCCCAGAGGAAATTAGACGATGTTATAAAGCGTTATAATGATGCTTATATTGTTAAAATTGACTTTATTTGAAAATTAGAATTGTTCTAAATAATGCTTTTGGGAGGCTGAATTTTGTTAACATAAAAAACTAGTTTTAAGAATCAAAAAAATATAGCGTAGTTCATTTTTTTTCCTTAGGTGCTAAAGCTTTATCCCTATGATAGGTTAATTAGAATGTTACGTTTATGTTAAGAATCTGTTGCAAAAAAGAGACGATAGGTAATTGTGTTGATTTGGATTAAAGTTTTGGTTGTCAATGGTTTGCATCTAAAGGATTGATACCTAAAACGTAAGCAAGAATCGATAAAAAACAAGTGAAAGCATCATTTTTTTTCCAGGATTTTTTTTTCGAATTTAGCGTTCCATTTCCTAGAAATGAGATAGGGATATAAACTAATAGATAAATGAAAAGGGATTGTAAAAGTGTTTGGTCGGAATGTCTAGACTTGATCAAGGAGCAGGTGTTGCCAAGAACGTTTAAAACTTGGTTTGCACCGATTCGTGCATTGAGTTTCAAAGATGATGTGTTGACAATTCAAGTGCCGAGTCAATATGTTTATGAATGTTTGGAAGAGCATTTTGTGGATATATTGAGAAAGGCTGTTCGTACCGCTATTGGTCCGAATGCAAAACTTGAATATTCGGTTGTAGTAGAAGAGAGCCATCCTCGTGACCCTCTCTCCGTAACGATGCCTTCCAATAACATGAAAAAGGTGGAACCAAACACGGTATACGTGAATGGTAAACCGGATAGTGTTGCCCCTAAAAATCCTTTTGAGCGTAATAATAATCGTTTGCAGATAGACCCTCAATTGAATCCTTCTTACACGTTGGACAGTTATATCGAGGGAAGTTGTAATCGTTTGGCAAAATCTGCTGCCGTGGCTATTGCACAAAATCCGGGAGGTACGGCTTTTAATCCCTTGTTAATATATGGGGGGTCCGGATTGGGGAAAACTCATTTGGCTCAAGCTATCGGTATGGAGGTAAAACAAAATTATCCCAACAAGGTTGTGTTGTACGTGACCACGAATGTTTTCCAGACTCAATTTACGGAAGCCGTACGTAAAAATGAGATAAATGATTTCTTACATTTCTATCAGTTAATTGACGTGTTGATTCTGGATGATATTCATGAGTTGGCCGGTAAGACTGCCACGCAGAATACATTCTTCCATATATTTAATCACTTGCATCAATCGGGAAAGCAATTGATTTTGACATCCGATCGTTCTCCGGCTGAATTGAGTGGTTTGGAAGAACGTTTACTTTCCCGTTTCCGTTGGGGATTGTCTGCCGAGATAAAAGCTCCTGATTTTGAAACTCGTATGGAAATTGCTCGTTTTAAGGCGCATAAAGATGGTATTGACTTCTCGGATGAGGTATTGGAATATATCTGTAAATATGTAAGTAATAACGTGCGGGAATTGGAAGGAGCAATGATTTCTTTGCTGGCCCAGGCTACATTTAACCATAAAGATCTGACAGTTGATGTGGTGAAGGATATTTTGGGTAAAATGGTGAAGAATCAGAAAGTCGAGTTGACCGTGGAACATATTCAGCAGGTTGTTTGTAATCATTTTAACATGGCTCCCGAAATGTTGCAAGAGAAGACGAGAAAGCGGGAAGTTGTTCAGGCTCGTCAGCTGGCCATGTATTTCAGCAAGACTTACACGAATGCATCGTTGGCATACATCGGTAAACAAATTGGTAAGAAGGACCACACAACCGTGTTGTATGCTTGTAAGGCTGTTACCGATCTGATGGAGACCGATCGTGCTTTTAAGGCTCAAGTGGAGGAACTCCAAAAGAAACTTTATTGCCGTAACTAATTATCACGTTCCTTTATGGAGGAGGATAAATATAGAACTGTAAACGCGATTGCCGAAGGCCTGTACAAGGAAAAAGGCAGTCGCTTTATTTCTTTTATTTATCCCGTGAAATCCGAAGAAGAGATTAAAGATATTGTTACCAGGCTTAAGACGAAGTTTTATGATGCCCGACACCATTGTTATGCTTATTGCCTAGGGGCAAACCGGGAGCGTTTCCGGGCGAATGATGACGGGGAACCTTCTTCTACGGCGGGTAAACCTATCCTCGGACAGATTATTTCCAATGACTTGTCCAACGTGCTTATCGTGGTGATCCGGTATTTCGGGGGAATTAAGTTAGGGGTATCCGGTTTGATTCAAGCCTATAAAGAAGCTGCTGCCGATGCGATCAATCATGCAGAGATCGTGGAGCGAACGGTAGATGAAGTTATTCACGTGCGTTTTACTTATGTCGTGATGAATGACGTGATGAAAGTATTGAAAGAAGAAGAACCGGACATTTTATCCCGAAATTTTGAGATGGAATGTGAGATGACTTTGTCTATCAGACAGAAAGATATGCCTCGTCTTAGAGAACGTTTGTTGAAAATCGAGTCTTTGAGTATCGAAGAATAGCGAATTTCATTTGCCCCTCCCTTTGGGAGTATACATTGGTGTATAAAAAAGGATCCGCTATAATTCGTTTATTATAGCGGATTGTCATTCGAACTGTGATCCAGCTGGGACTCGAACCCAGGACCCCAACATTAAAAGTGTTGTGCTCTACCGGCTGAGCTACTGAATCCTTCAATTGTGTTTCTCAATTGCGGTTGCAAAGATAGGTATTCTATTCGAATTTCCAAAGGACAAAAGGATTTTTTACAAAAAAAAGACAAGATAAAAAGAATACTTTAGCCCCCATAGATGCTCTTTTTATCGTGATATACCCGAATGTCACGTTAAGACTTTTGATATTCGGAGCATTCGCCATTTGTCCGCTTATGGTTATCTGCGGGCTACACTTTGGCCGCCGATGGGCAGGGAAAAGAACAAATCATTTTCATTGTAGGTACATAGCAAGTACACTGGAGATTGTTCTTGCTATGTTCCTGCTGTGTGTGTGCTTGGTACTTGTCATAGCCCATCACTAGCCTAACCCCGGAGTAATTATGGACGAATGTTCGCCTTCGGCGAGTTATAGGCTACAAGTTGCAGATTCATCTTTTAGTTTCTCCTGGCAGGGAGAGGCGTTATTTTGAAATAAAATTTTGTGGCTTGTCCTTTATTATAATAGAGGTAATTGATGTAACATATTTTTGATCCTGATTGCCGTGCGAGGCATGGGTTCCGCAATTGTCAGGCCTACTAATTCTTTTTCTGCGGCAATGTCCTTTATTACCCGAATGACTTCTTCCATTTTCATCCCATCGGGGTCTGTACCAACAGCAGCGATGATTTCGGCAGGATCAAGTACATCCATATCAAAATGGATAACGACTTTCGACGCTCCGCATGATTTCAACCAAGTTTTGATTGCATCACTGTTTTGTGCAACATCTTTGGGCGTGAGATGTTTTATTCCGTATTGCTTTTGGCGTTCTTTGATTTCTTCACGTTCCCAGTTGCGTAATCCCACGAGTAATATGTTTGATGGGGTAAATCGGGTGGGTAATTCCGCTAGAATTTTGGTGTCTCCATATCCCATGCAGGCAGTTACGGCCATGGCGTGAAATCCGGGATAGATGTCTCCGGGGAGTGTGATGTCGGGATGTGCATCAATCCAAATTAGGGCAACATCGTTCTTGTATTTCTGAGCCAAGTAGGTAAAGGGAGCGACACTGACCGAACATTCTCCGCCGAGTGTTACGATTTTATCGGGATTACTGACTTGTAGCATGTTTAATGCAGCTCTTGTTTGACGGACTATAATATCCCGGTCGAGGACTCCGTCTATCACCTTTCGATCCGTGATTTCAGTCGAAACTGGAACGGTTAGTGTTTCTTGACCATTGTCCGGGGCCAGGAAATTTAAGAGTTGTGCCCCCAAGACATATCCCCTTGAGGCATCATCGGGATTTTCAACCTCTGTAATCAATTTTACGATATTGGCACCTTGCCATTGAGGATAGATCAAACGAATTGTTTTTGTTTCTTTTTCCATATTCTGCTGGTTTATTCTATTTTGCCCCTTTATTGTTTTCATACAAAGTTACATAGTCTTTTTCCCTTAAACAAGTATTGGTAAATTATTCCGTATAGATTATTGGGGTAATCTTCAAAAAAAAACGGAAGTTTCGGTTGACTCGGTTTGTTGAGGGAGTATTTTGTAGTCATATTTGCTATATTGTTGCATTTTGGATGGAAAATGTTGTATTTTATCTTTTAATCTCTAACTTTGTTAGGAATAAATGTTGAACAGACATGAGTCAGTATTTATCGTGTGAGGAAAAATCATTTTACAATTAGATATGGACAAGAGAAAAATAGTTAAGATTGTGGCCAAAAAAAATGGCATGTCACAAAAGGATGTGACGATGGTATTTGATGAAATTTTCAGTACGATGTTAGAAGGGTTAAAAGAAGAGGGGCATGTGGGGGTTTTGGGCTTTGGATCTTTCAACGTGAAAAAATGTGCTGTTCGTCATCGATATGTTCTTTCAACCCAAAAAGTCGTTTTGTACCCCGAAAATAAAAAAGTTATTTTTAGGGTGGCGAAACAATTTAAGTTTAAGGCAGATGGAGTAGGAGAGGAGTAATTCGAACTCATCACTTGATGAATTCTGTATGAATGAAGAAACGTCCGGGAGTAATTCCCGGACGTTTCCTTTTATATAAATTGCAACCTAATTTTATTTTGATTTCGGTCGGAAGATCATATCAACAACATCGGCACCCTTGAATAATTTCTGGGTGAATTTCTTCACGTCTTTTGTTGTGATCTTGTCAATAATATCATCGAAGTTTTTCGGGTCAGTTACATCAATTCCACGAAGATAATAAGTTTGAATTGCACTCATCCAATATGCATTGTGAGGTTTGCTTTGTTCATTATTTTTCTTCAGGATAGTAGTTACCTTGTCGATCTCTTCCTGTGTCGGACCTTCCTTCATTAATTTGTCGATTTCGGCATAGATTAATGATTTCAAATGTTCTGCTTTATCCGGATCGCAATCAAAGCTCATGCTCATGCTGTAGCTTTCGTACGGTTCTTTAGAAGATCCAGATTGAACACCTACACCATAGGTTCCACCTTCTTTTTCACGGATATTGGTCATGTATCTTTGATCCAGTACGCCTTTCAAGATATTCAAGCAAAGATTGTCGTGAATGCTTGTTTTCATCTCTTTAGAGAAACTGGTGATTACAGTTGCTTTCGGAGTGGTCAGATCCAGTTCAATAACTTTTTCAGTTCTTCCTTTCGGTCCTCTCACTTTGTTATCCACCCAATTTTCTTTCCGGTTGTAAGATTTTACAGATCCCAAGTATTTTTCAACCAATGGTTTTACGGTTTCTGCATCAATGTTACCCACGATGAAGAATGTAAAGTCGCTGATGTCTTTGATACGGTCGCGGTAGATCTCCTCGATTTGTTCAATACTGACTTTATCTAAAAATTCTTTACCGAACAACAATGTTCTCGGGTTATAATTGCTCATGATCATGCTAACAGAGTCTTGCATAATCTTTTGAGGATTGTTGGCTGAGTTCTCGATGGCAGCGTAGTTACGTTGCATCATGGTATTGTGTACTTCTTTGTCGAAACGAGGCTTCTCGAAACGCAAGTAGATCAGCTGCATCAAGGTTTCGAAATCATTCGGAGTAGATGCACCACCGACTGATTCTGAAAGACCGCCAATGCTTACACCGGCTTGGGCTTGTTTCCCGGTTAATAATTTTCTCAAGGTTATTGCGTCATAGTCTCCTAATCCGTAAGCCCCGATAAATTGATCTGTGACTTGGGCAGATGCTAATTTGTCGATACCATATAATGAAGTACCACCCTTACTGTAAGAACTTACTTGTACTTGGTCTTTTTCGTAGTCGGCTTTGCGGAATACTACTTTTGCCCCGTTTTCCAAGGTCCACTCTTCAGCATCGAATTGCGGTAATTTTTTGGTAGCGATAATCTTGGAACCTTTCAAGTCCTCGTTGATTAAAGATGCCTCTGTTACTTGGTCTTTATAAGGCTCTAAATTAGAACTCTCAACTTTGTCCAACACGGCGATGGCTTCTTCTTTCGTGATGTGTTTAACTCCTTCAGACGGGCCTTGTGCCACGATCACCATGTTTTTCCGGTTAAGGTGTTTTTTAGCTAAAGCTGAAACTTCATCCACGGTGATGGTCGGGATAATAGCTTTAGCAAAATTGTAATAGTAATCGAAGTCTATGATAGGCTCTCCCTCAAGGAAGTTAGATTGCATCTCACCGATATAATCTTCGGAGGTAGTTTTGTCTTTTTGTTTGTAAGCAGATTCCAAACCTACTAGCATGTTGGTTTTTGCTCTTTCAAGCTCGCCTTCCGTGAAACCGAATTTCTTTACTCTTTCGTTTTCACGATAGATAGCTTCCAGTGCTGCTGCTTCTTCATTCGGTTTTGCCGTGGTAGAAATAATATAAGTACTCCATCCTCTTACAATGCCGCCACCGAATCCGGCTTGTGCGTTAATGAAAGGAGGATTGCCTTTTTGAAGTAATTCAGAAACGCGTTGTCCCAACATGGTATTGTAGAAAGATTGAAGAATACTATTTTTCAGGTATTCATGATTCTTTTCTTCTTTCGGGGTAGAGGGGTATTTGATATACACGCTGACAGACGATTGAGTTACTTCTTTGTCCGTTGCGCATACGAAGTAAATATCGTCGTGAGGGTTAACCGTGAACTCTTCTCTCACGGCCGGATTCACCGGAGTCGGGATTTTGGAGAATAATTCTTTTACTTTTTTCTCCATCTGGTCTACGTCGAAATCACCAACAACAGCGATAGCTTGCAGGTCCGGACGATACCATTTGTGATAATAATCACGAAGGGTTTGGTATTTGAAATTCTTAATAATGTCCAAGTTACCGATAACATCTCTTTTCGCGTATTTAGAGTCTTTCAGTAATACCGGCATGATTTGGGCACGGATACGGAAACTCGGGGTTCTTCTGGTTCTCCATTCTTCAGAGATAACTCCTCTTTCGCCATCGATTTCGTCATCGACTAATAAAAGATAATGCGACCAGTCGTGAAGTACGAGTAGACAAGTATCTAATAAATCAGGATTGGTTGTAGGAACCTCGCTGATATTGTAAACTGTCTCGTCTTGTGCCGTGTAAGCATTCACGTTTCTTCCGAATTCAACACCGTGTTTTTCCAACATGTTGGTAATACCTTTTCTTCCCGGGAAATGCTTGGTCCCGTTGAATGCCATGTGTTCCAAGAAGTGAGCTAAACCGTCTTGATCATCATTTTCCAGGATAGCTCCCACGTTTTGGATGATGTAAAAACTTGCTCGTTCTTTGGGTTCCGCGTTATGGCGGATGTAATAAGTCAATCCATTAGCTAGTTTCCCGATGCGAACGTTCGGATCCATGGGAAGTGGTGCCTTCATGTCATATTGGGCGAACAAGCTAGTGCTGATCAATGCCAATAAAGCACACACGATTAATAATTTTTTTGCCATACGAATTATTTTAATGTTTTAATGTTTGTGTCTGCAAATATAGCAAAGTGTAAGTAATTTTGTTCTGATACGTTAATTCTTTAACGTTAATTTAGGGGTTAAGTGTGAAAATAGGGAAAAATAGAGGGGTTTTTAGATTATTTAGAACGATTCGTTGTTAATGGGGTTTAACTTATCCGGTGGTTTATCGTATACGCCTGTAAAACTTTGGGAAAGATATGATGCTGTTGAAAATAGATATAAACAAATGGTTTTCTTGGTTGAATTTGGGTATTAAAGACCCTTCCACGGCCTCGGCAGTAGAGGTCCTCTTGCAGATCGCAGTCATTTGTCTGATTGCTTTTTTATTTACATTCTTTCTGCGCAAGGGAATAACCCGGGTGATCGGGGGAATGGTGCGTCGTACGAAAACCAAATGGGATGATATTTTTTTCGAGGAGCGTGTTTTTCAGAAAATATTTAATCTGATACCGCCGATATTTATAGATTTTGCTTTTAAAATCGTGTACGGGAAGTGGCAACATATAGAACTTTTTCATCGGTTTATCGTGGCTTGGATACTCGTGGTTGCCGGTTTCGTGATTGTTGCCGTGCTGGATGCGATAAACCGAATCTATGATTCGTACCCGATCGCGAAAGATCGTCCGATAAAAGTTTTCGTGCAGGTGATTAAAATTTTCGTGATTTCTGCTATTATCATTACAATCGTCAGCGAGTTTATCGGGGAGTCCCCCCGTAATTTACTGGTCGGGTTGGGGGCGTTTGCTGCGGTTTTAATGTTGATATTCAAAGATGCGATATTAGGTTTTGTGGCCGGAGTTCAATTACTGGCCAATCAGATGGTGCGTATCGGGGATTGGATCGTGATGCCGAGCAATAATGCAAACGGGACGGTGTTGGAGATCAACTTGTATACCGTGAAAGTACAAAATTGGGATATGACGATCACGACGATTCCCACCTATCAGTTAGTGTCCGCTTCTTTCACGAACTGTCGGGGAATGCAGGAGTCTGCCGGTCGTCGGATTATGCGCTATATTAATATAGATATGCTTTCCGTCCATTTTCTTTCGGATGAAGAAATCGATACTTTACGTAAATCGAATGTCTTGAAAGGGTATATTGAAGATATGTTGCCGAAGTTGGACGAACAAAATAAAGGAATATCTGACGTGTTGGATAAACGGAAGTTGACGAATTTAGGCGTGTTTAGACAGTACGCCGTGCGCTGGCTGGAAGCCAATCCCGATTTGAATATAGATATGACATACATGGTCCGGCAATTACAACCGACGGCAACAGGTATTCCTCTGGAGGTGTATTGTTTTTCCCGGATTCAAGAATGGGTAGCCTACGAGAAGGTTCAATCCGATATATTCGATCATCTGTTAGCCGTGATTCCTTATTTTAACTTGCGAATCTATCAATACCCGGAGATTATCAAAACCCCGAATTGATTCAAGAACCGATCCATTTTTTGATTTATGATTTCCGATTCAGTGATTCTTGCTCTCAATTTAATGCTCTTTTCAATCACGTAATCGTTTAATCGGCAATTACAAAATCTTTTTCATTCTAAACTCTTTTCTACTGCCTCGATAAAGTTTATGAATCCTCTGGCTGGGAAAGTTGGATTTTTATACTATTTTTGAAGGCTAAAAATAATTGGATGAGCAGTAAAAAACGAAAATATTGGAATAAGCTGAGGAACCGCTATAAGTTGACGATATTTAACGAGTCTACTTACGAGGAGGTAATGCACCTTCGGCTCTCTCCGTTGCACGTTCTCACGGCATTAAGTACATTGGCCGTCGTCTTGATTATATTGACTATCATGTTGATTGCTTTCACGAATTTGCGGGAATTCATCCCGGGGTACCCGAGCCAACAGTTGAGACGTCAGATTACACAAAACGCTCTACGGGTTGATTCCCTATTAAACGAGGTGCAGAAGAAGGATCGTTTTCTCCATTCCATACAAACTATTTTGAGAGACGAAAACTTGGACACGACGAGTTTCGTGTCGATGCAGCAGAATGTAAAGGTAACCTATGATACTTCGATGTTAGGTATGTCGGAAGAAGAGGCCGGTTTTCGGGAAATCGTGGAAAAAGAAGAAAAATACAATTTAACCCTTGGGCATGTCAGTTCTTCCGATGATGATTTTTATCATTTCTTCTCACCATTGGATGGGGTGGTAACCAATCATTTTGATGAAACGACTCGTCATTACGGGGTGGATTTGGTGGCCAAGCAAAATTCAAATGTTTTGTCCGTGCTGGATGGCGTGGTCATTTTCACGGATTGGACAATTAAGACGGGTTACGTGATTCAAGTACAGCATAATGGAAATCTGGTTTCAGTATATAAGCATAATTCGGTATTGTTGAAAAAGCAGGGAGATTTTGTTCGTGCGGGAGAGGCGATTGCAGTGGTAGGGAACACGGGCGAAGAAACAACCGGACCGCATTTACATTTCGAGTTGTGGCAAGCGGGAAAAGCATTGAATCCGGAAACATTCATTAAGTTTAAATGATTCGCGAATAGTGGTTTTGGAGATTGTTTTGAAATGAAAAATATAGCAATATTGGGATCTACCGGGTCAATTGGAACGCAGACATTGCAGGTGATTGACGCTAATCCGGAACGGTTTAATGTAGAGGTTCTCACGGCAAATAATCAGGTGGAATTACTGGCACAGCAAGCCAGAAAGTTCAAGCCTAACATGGTTGTGATCGGAAATGAATCAAAATATTCCGAGTTAACCGAGTTATTGAAGGACGAGGATATAAAGGTATATGCCGGGAGCGAAGCTATTGCTCAAGTCGTGCAAACATCCACGATTGATGTGGTCGTTACTGCCATGGTTGGGTATAGCGGGTTGTTACCCACGATCAACGCGATTAAGGCGGGTAAGACGATCGCTC
>OGOU01002534.1_pt1 | contig 12789 bp, 9 predicted proteins | sample 1552721 | NCBI WGS metagenome assembly OGOU01 (sample SAMEA2580176, study PRJEB22360) | human gut metagenome | biome: human gut; feature: human-associated habitat; material: faeces | place: Denmark | collected 2008/2010 | reverse complement strand
GTGCTTGGTCTTTTGAGCCGTATTGGGCTTCCGGTCAGGCTTTGGCTGCGGGGCCGCCTTGGTTCTTCCCTTACCGTCCATATATCCCGGCAGCTTGAGCTCCCTGTCGTTATTGCTGGGCATTACTTATCTCTCCGAAAAATGCTCTACCTGCCAAGGGCCCTAAGGGCAACGTCAGGGCAGTTCGTTATGACGGCATTGGCGCCCTTTGCGGCCAGTGCCATTACGTCCTTTGCTTCGTTTACTGTCCATGGATTCACCGCTACGCCGTTTTTCACGCACCCTTCCATAAGGCCGGGGCAGAGCAGCGCCGCCCTGTAATTTGGGTGTATGGCGTTGGCGTTGAGATACTTTGCATATACCCACGGGTCTACCATGGCGTTGGCGTACAGCAGTCCTATCTCGGCATCGGGATCCAGCTCCCGCACCTTTTGCAGCACGTAATGGTTGAAGGAGGAGTATATTATCCTTCCCTGCATGCCCATCTCCCTTTCCAGGCTTATCACCTTATCCCAAATGCCCGGATATATGACCACATCGCACTTTATCTCCACGTTTACGGTCATTCGGCTGTCCTTTATCAGTCCGTATACCTCCCTGAGGGTAGGTATCCTAACATCCTTATAGCCCGGCATTCCATTGGAGAAATCCAGTTTTTTAAGCTGCTGGCATGTCATATCAGCCACGCGTCCTGTGCCGTTTGATGTGCGGTCGATCCTCTCGTCGTGTATCACCATCAGCTTGCCGTCGCTGCTCTCGTGAACATCCAGCTCCAGCCCGTCTGCGCCCATCTCCATGGCCATTTGGAAGGCGGGAATGGTGTTCTCCGGCGCATAGGCACTCGCGCCCCTGTGGGCCCATACTTTTGTCATATCAATACTCATGCGGAAGTAAATACCTCCTTTTCATGCCTATTTATTATTATAGATAGTATATTATAACATAACTGCTTTTGTTTTACAAAAAACATAATGTGAATAAAAATGGTCAGTACAGCGCATTATACGCCGTATGACAGACTTTTTGCTTTGCTTCCTGCTGGGCGGCGCCGGATATGTGCTGATAGAGCTTTTATGGCGCGGCCGCAGCCACTTTTCAATGTTTATAGCCGGCGGCTTCGCCTTCGCCCTGCTCCATGCCCTGTTCCAACGGTATGCCCTGCCGCTGCCGGTAAAGTGCATAGCCGGCGCATTGGTGATAACCGCAATAGAATTCATCGCGGGGTACATAGTAAACCTGCGCATGGGGCTAAACGTATGGGACTATTCAGGCAGGCCGTACAATCTTTACAAACAGATATGCCCCGGTTTCGCGCTGCTCTGGGCTCTGCTTTCGCTGCCCATAGCGCTGCTGTGCGATCATATAAAATAGGCGCCTTTCCCGGCGCCCTTTATCTTTATCTGTAATATGTATTCCCGCCTATGAACTCCCGCAGTATGGATGTTGGCGGTATCTCGTCCTCTATATCCGCGTCCAGTATGTAATTCAGGAATTTCACTATATCCCGGGCCATGGCATAGTACTTGCTCTCAGGCGGCACCTCCTCCAAAAGGGGATAGACGTACTTCTTAAGCACGGACACCTCATAGAGTAGGGTAGTGTTGAACAGCGCGTCCGCATTCTCCTGATATGGGAATATCCACTTTTCCTCGCCGCGGCGCACGCTCGCCCACATGCCGAGGGTGTGCTCCATAGAGGCGTTGCGGGTCATATAATCCCGCACCAGGCGGCGCAGTATGCGTATATCCGTAGTGCGTATCCTGTTGTGATCGTCCAGGTTAAGTGTAGTCAGGGCGCTTACGTATACCCTGAATATCTTGCTTTCGTCCACCTCGGGGCTTAGCAGCATGGGATTCAGTCCGTGTATGCCCTCGATTATCACCGGCTCATCGTCGTGGAGCTGCAATATCCTTCCCTCCGGGGCACGCTTGCCGTTGGTAAAGTCAAACCTCGGCACCTCTACCTTCTCGCCCCGTATAAGCGCCGCAAGGTCGCTGCCGAAGCGTTGTATATCCAGAGTATTGATGTTTTCGAGGTCAATCTCGCCGTTTTCGTCCCGCTCTATCTTATCCCGGTCGATGTAGTAATCGTCCAGCGACAGCATGACCGGATGACAGCCCTGCAAACGCAGTTGCGTGGATATCCTATGGGCAGAGGTAGTCTTTCCTGAGGAGGAAGGGCCCGCCACAAGCACCGCTTTTGCGCCCTTTTGCACTATCTTATCCGCTATATCCGCATAGCCCCTGTCGTGCAGCGCCTCGTTTATGCGCACCAGCTCCCGTATGGTGCCGTTCTGTATGTGGGTATTCAGGTCGTTCACCGTGGCGCATTCCATGAGCTTGCCCCACTCGTCGCTCTGGTGGAACACCGCATTAAGCTTTGGCAGGTCTACGTAGTCCGAGGGCACGTCCGGAGCGTCGTTGCGTGGCATGAGCAGCACCACTGCTCCGTCATGGACGTACTTTACCCGGAATACATCGGCATATGACGTATCCGGCGCCATCTCACCGTAGAAGTAATCCATATAGCCGTCTATCTGGTAAACGTCAAAGTAGCTGAACCTGCGCCACTTGAGCAGCTTCGCCTTGTCTGCCTGTCCGTCCTGTTCGTAGAAGCTCAGCGCCTCTTTTATGGATATGCGCCTGCGCTCCAGCGGCAGCTTGAGGCGCACCAGACGGCGCATCTCAGTTTCCACCTTGAGAGCCTCTTCCTCGTTGAATGGCTCCTCCATGCCGTCCACGGTTATAAACAGCCCCGGGCCCAGCGAGTACCTTACGCATACCCTCGCCCTTGGAAATTCCTTGCGCATGGCCAGAATAAACAGAAACTGCAATGTGCGCTCGTAAACCCGCCTGCCCATATCCTCGCCATAGCGGAGAAGATGTATCTGGGTATCCTTTTTGGGCGTGAAACGCAGATTGAATACCTCGCCGCCTATCTGAGCCGCCAGCGGCCTGTCGGACAGCATTATGCTGTCAAGTCCTTCCTTTTTTACCGCATCCAATATGGACCGGCCGCTTTCCAGTTCGCAGTTCCTTCCGTCTATGTCTAACCTCACGACTATTCCTCCCAGTACTGTTTCAAAATAATTTCGTATATCATACCAATGTGTAAAATTCCATATTTACGTTATTATACTATATCCTTATCCAATTGAACATGTGCTCAATGAAAACTTTTTGTTTAATCAGCATTTTCTCACGCACTGAGCCGTAAATCTGATATAATAAGTAAATGTATGTGCCGGTTTCGCTTATCCGCTGCGGCCGGCGAGCAAAAACTGACGGAGAATGCAAGCTTATTTTATGGAAAAGAAAAAGACCTCATTCGTACAGGGCGCGGCTGTACTTGGCGTAGCCGGACTGCTGGTAAAGATAATAGGTGCGGTATTCCGCATACCCCTCAATAACGCCGTAGGCCCCATAGGCATGAGCTACTATGAGGTAGTCTATCCCTATTACTCCGGTCTTCTTGTGATATCCTCCTCCGGCCTTCCCACCGCCATATCTAAGATGGTATCTGAGCGCGTGACTGCAGGAGACTATCGGGGCGCACACAAGGTGTTCGTCACCGCAATGCGGCTTCTGGTATGCCTCGGCCTCTTCACCGGCCTTCTGATGTTCTTCGGCTCGGAAAGTCTTTCCGCCCTCTCCTCACAGCCCGAAGCGCACCTTTCCTTTAAGGTGCTTTCCCCCGCCCTGCTGGTAGTTTCCATAATGTGCGCATACCGCGGCTATTTGCAGGGCATGCAGCGCATGACGGGCACAGCCCTTTCCCAGATAGTGGAACAGGTAGGCAAGCTGGCCATAGGCCTTACCTTAGCCATAAAGCTGCTGCCCAAAGGACCCGAGTACGCCGCCATGGGCGCGCTGATAGGTGTTACCGCATCGGAATTTCTGGCCCTGCTTACCATCATATTCGTATATAACCGCTACCGTCCTTCCATAAGGCGGCATATGGAGCAGAGCGCGCCCTACGCTCCCGCCCCCATAGCTAAAAACCTCATACTGCTGGCCGTGCCTATAACCCTGGGCGCTTCCATAAGCTCCCTTTCCGGCATGGTGGACAGCGCCATGATAATCCGCATACTGCTGAACCTGGGCTACTCCAAGGATACCGCCCAGACCGCCTACTCCCTGCTGCGCTCCAACGTGACTACGCTGACCAACATGCCCGGCGTGCTGACCATGGCTCTGGCCATGAGCCTCGTGCCTGCCATATCCGCAAGCGTTGCCCGCAGGGATAAATCAAGCGTTCAGAATATATCCCGCCTCGGCATGAAGCTGGCCCTCATAATCGGCCTGCCCTGCGCCGTAGGTCTTTTCGTGCTGGCTAAACCCATACTGGGCATGCTGTATCCCCGCCTTACCGAGGCACAGCTTTCCCTTGCCGCCGACCTTATGCATACCGCCTCCATAGGAGTTATATTCCTCTCCTTGGTTCAGGCTATGACCGGCATAATACAGGGATTGGGCAAGCCCAACGTACCGCTGTTCAACCTGTTCATAGGCTTTATACTCAAGGTGATAACGCTGGTAGTGCTCACCAACATACCCTCTATCAATATACAGGGTGCGTCTATATCTACCGTGATATGCTACGCCTTCGCCGGCATCGCTGATACGGCCTACGCCGTGCGCAAGGCGCATATCAATATGAATTTATGGGACGTTATACTAAAGCCGGTTCTCTCCTCCGCAGTGATGGGCGCAATGGTGTACATGTGCTTCGCTTTTATGAATAAGCTTGGCCACGTCACCCTCGGAGTTCTATTATCCGTGACTCTGGGCGTATGCGTATACGGCATCCTTGCAATATACCTCCGCATGTTCAGCCGCGAAGAACTCAACTACATACCCGGCGGCAGAAAGCTTAAAAGGCTCATTTACGGCAGCGAAAAGTAAATAAGGAGAAATCATATGACTAAACTCACCATAGCGCCCCTTTCCATCCCCGGAAGCATCACCACCGCTTCCCAATCGGCAATAGAGCATGCCGGCAGGCTGTTCCTTCAAACTGCGGATTCACCCTGCGCCAGATGGATAACAGATGCGGGGCTGCCATATGTCTCAATGGACGACCTGTACGACAGCAGCTACGATTACGACGAGCTGAATCAGGCGATAGCGGCACGGCTAATGTGCGGCTGCGACGCTGTTTATGCCGTGTCCGGCCGCGGCATAGGCGAAGGCCAGCTTTCCGCCATTCGGGAAGCCGCATCCAAAGCCGGCGCCACCGTAAAGGTGCTTCCCGGCATAGGCTACTCTGACGCTGTGTTGGCCGACCTTCCCTTTACCTTATCCGACAGACGCGTGATATGCGCCGCCAACGATCTTCCCGATACCATAGACCCCTTCCTGCCCCTCTGTGTAGAGGAGATGGATACCCGGCTCTGCGCGGGCGACGTAAAGCTGGCGCTGCTTGATTATTACCCCGATGAGCACGCCGTGTACTTCTGCGATATGGGAGCAGACGGCGAATACCGCATAAAAGAGATACCCCTTTTTGAGCTGGACAGGCAGAATAGCTATTCCGCCGCCACCTGCTGCATAGTGCCTCCCGCCGCATCTCAGGACAAGCTTGATCGCGGCGATATGAACGGCCTAATGGCGGGGCGGGGGCGGCCCCCCCGAATACGTGAATGGCCTGATGGCGGTACTGCGCCGGCTCCGCGCCCCGGGCGGCTGCCCCTGGGACGCAAAGCAGACCCACGAATCCCTGCGCTCCGGCCTTATCGAGGAGGCCTATGAGGTAATAGACGCCATAGACAGCGGCGACCCCTTCGCTCTCTGCGAGGAGCTGGGCGACTTACTGCTTCATGTCGGAATGCACACTGTCATAGAGGAGGAAAGGTCCTCCTTCACCCTCAGGGATGTAACCTCCGGCATAATCAATAAGATGATATACCGCCATCCCCACGTATTCGGCACAGCAGAGGCTGACACGCCGGAACAGGTACTCAGTAACTGGGAAAAGCTCAAGAAGAAAGAAAAGCACATGGAAAGCTACTCCGCCACCATGGAGGCTGTTCCCAAGGGCTCCCCCGCCCTCATGCGAGCTGCCAAAATACAGAAAAAGGCTGCCAATGTGGGCTTTGACTGGGACAACGCCGATCAGGCGCTGTACAAGCTGCCAGAGGAAGTCAGCGAACTTACCAAGGCCATGGCGGAGGGGAACCACGCCCATATCGATGAGGAGCTGGGCGACGTATTTTTCGCCGCAGTGAACGTGGCGAGGCTTCTCAAGCGTGACCCGGAGCAGCTCCTTAATGCCGCCACTGACAAGTTTATAACCCGCTTCAAGGTCATGGAGGAGTTAATAACCGCCGATTCCCTATCCCTCGAAGATATGACCCTCGAGAAAATGGACAGGTACTGGGATAAAGCCAAGAAAAAGTTAAAATAAATTAGAAATTCAGGCAGTTTTTTGATTTTTCATCTTGCGTTTGCGGGACATGCTTAGTATAATTGTAAAAGTCCGCGTTATGCGGCATACTAAAGCCCAACAATAATTAGGAGGATATAATTAAATGAATAAGACTGAACTCATCGCTGCAGTAGCCAGCAAGTGCTCCATCTCCAAGAAGGAGGCCGAGGCTGTAGTCCTCGCTACCTTCGACAGCATTACCAACGCCCTCGTAAGCGGCGAGAAGGTACAGATCGTTGGTTTTGGCGGCTTTGAAGTACGCGAGCGTCCCGCTCACAAGGGCCACAACCCCATGACCGGCGAAGAAATTGAAATCGCTGCCAGCAAGTCCCCCGCTTTCAAGGCCGGCAAGGCTCTCAAGGAAGCTCTCAACTAAACCTTACTTATCCTTATTAACATAAAAAAGCAGGCCGTAAAAAGCCTGTTTTTTATTATTTCGATTTGCGTTAACCCCTTATCATACATACGCTTCTCGCAGTTATGCACTCCAGGTTTCCCTCCGGGCCGGTATGCTCCGGCGTGGTGGCCTTTGCGCTCACAATGCCCACATCGCACCCCATGGCATCGGCTATATTGCGGCGCATATTATCTATATACGGCGCAAGCTTTGGCTCCTTGGCTATCACCGTGGCGTCCACGGAGCATATCTCATAGCCCGCATCGTGCACCATCTGCCATGCCCTTTTAAGCAGTATAAGCGAGTCCATATCCTTATATTCAGGGGAGGAGTCCGGGAACAGCCTTCCTATATCCCCCATGGCAGCAGCGCCCAGCAGCGCATCTATTACGGCGTGTATCAGCACATCCGCATCGGAGTGGCCCATAAGGCCCAGCCTGTACGGTATCTCCACACCGCCTATGACCAGCCTTCTGCCCTCTGTCAGCCTGTGGGTATCCTCGCCGTAGCCTATCCTCTCTCTTGCCGTAAGCTTTTGGAACAACTCAATATCCTCCTCAGTGGTAAGCTTCTGGTTTATCACACCACCCAGTGAGTAATGCACGCTGCCATACAATCTTTTATACAGGGCGCAATCGTCCGTGGCCTGCACGCCATCGTCCTTTGCCTGCCGGTACGCCTTCATTATCCGATCATACTTAAAGGACTGGGGCGTCTGGGCCAGCATTACGCCGTTTCTGTCTACCAGCTCGCCCTCCCGCCACATGGTATCCCGGGCGGGTATGGCTGCAATGCCGCTGCCGAACTCGGCGGCGCACCTTATGCTGTCCCGTATTATTTCTTCCGATACGAGGCAGCGCGCCCCGTCATGTATAAGGGCTATGTCGCAGTCGGCAGCCCTAAGGGCGTTATATACGGAATCTCCCCGTGTCTCGCCGCCATTAACGGTCCTGAGACCATACTGTGCGCAAAGCGCCTCCGCCTCCTGCCGCGTGGCGTCCGACACGGCTATTATGATATCCGTAACACCCGCATTGAGCAGCGCCTCTGCGGCGCGGCGCAGCACAGTCCTGCCGTCCAGGCTTATGATAAGCTTATCCCTGCCCATGCGCCGGGAAGCTCCCGCCGCCAGCAGTATTCCAGTTACCTTCATTCGAGATCTCCCCGGGTGATCATCTCATACATCTCGGCGGCAGCCGCCTTGGTTGTGAACTCCTGTACGCTGGTAACCTTCACCACGGTATGCTTGCCGCCCATGAGTATATCCAGCATATCGCCCTCCTTAACTTCGCTTGAGGGCTTCGCCACCTTGCCGTTTATCTGTATTCTACCGAGGGACGCGGCCTCGCTGGCAACCGTCCTGCGTTTGATTATCCTTGAGACTTTAAGATACTTATCCAGACGCATATACGTCCTCCAAAATTCATTTTTCTAAAGCTTACCACATATGTGGCAAAAAAACAAACCGGACAGCCTAAAATTGGCCGTCCGGCGCTTTGCTTGTTTGTTTTATCTAACCTACCGCCGCGGGGCTGTAAGTGACGCTGCGCACAAGTTCTTCATTGAGGGATACGCTTTCGTCGTTCTTCCAGGTCTCTAACATCTGGTTCCATTCATCTTCCTGAACATCGATCATCAGTATTTCCTTTATCTTGTCCTTTACGCTGTCCAGTCCTACTTCGCCTGCGGGCTCATCAGAGAGGTAATAAAGTATGTGCACTCCCTCGTCGTCCTTTACAGGCTCGGTATACTCGCCCTGCTTTATCTTTGCAAAGGCGTCCTTTACTTCCTTTGACCAGTCATAGCTGCCGGAATGCTTTACGCTTATGAGCAGTCCGTTTTTGTTTCCCTCGGTATCGGGGGAATATTCCTCGGCGACCTTTGAGAATTCCTCGCCGGCCTGAAGCTTCGCATAGGCTTCCTTCGCCTTTTCTACAGAGGGAGCAAGGTATTCGTCCTTTATCTTATCGGCATCTGCCTTGAGCTTGTTGTACTCTGTCTTTATCTCGCTGAGCCTGTCTGCCCCCTCGCCGCCCTCTACGTTCACGGTAAAGGCCAGCTCGCCGTACTCGCTCTTGAGATCCTCCATCTCGGAGAACTTCTCGCTGTACTCGTCAGAGATGGCGTCCTCGGGGGTTATGAGTATATGCAGCACACGGCTGTAGCCCTCGGGTACATACAGCACGGGGTCGCCGCCGTAAAGCTCCTCGGCTTCCTTGTCTTCCTTGTAATTCTCGGGGTTCTTGTCGTAAGCCTCCTGCTGGGTCTTTAGGTTCTCGTCATACCATGACTTTATTTCATCATCGCTCACGGTAACGTCCTTGAGCATAGCCTCCTTGAAGGCCTCGCCTATGGCGCTCTCGGTGCTGTTTTCCAGTATCCACTTGCCGTATTCCTCTGCGGTCATGCGCTCGCCGGTGTAGGCCTCCGCCTCGTCCGCTATGTACTCGGCAAGGCGCTCCTCAACGTCTATACTGCTGTCCGCCTCAGCGTCGCTCTCCGCCTGCTTGCGGTATTCCTCCACTATACTGTTAAGGTCTGCCGCCGCCTGCTCCTCTATCTCGGCAAGCTTTTCATCGCTGAGCTTATCATAGCCGGACTGGGCCGCCTGATAAGCGATTATCTCATTGACGACAAGAGCGTCTATGATGCCGTCCTGAAGCTGCTTTGTACCTTCCTCGTCGGCGGATATATCGTAGCCCATCATGGCGTAGTACTGGGCATAGGCGTCAAAGAGCTGCTTGTACTCTCCGAAGGTGACCTTACGGTCGCCTATGGTGGCTACGGCCTCGTCGCTGTCGACAACTGCAGTATCGCCTTCACCTGCGGAAGGAGCAACGCTGCACCCTATTACGGAAAGTGCCAGCACCAGTGCCAATGCAGCTGCAAATATCTTCTTCATTATGTTTTTTTCTCCAATCTGTGGGCATCTTAGCCTCAAGGCCAGCCCGTATTCACAATGTTGATTATACCCGTATTCACTTCACGATGCAATCCGACATCATGTAAACAATCTGTGTCAGCTCACTGCACAGTTTTTTCACATCGGACTTGGGCCGGCGTATGACTATTGTGGGCACTTCCTCGGGCAGCATGGCCGCGCCTGCTATGTTGTTTGCGGCTGCAAACAGCTTTGTGCCGTCCATGGGCGCCTCCGGGTCAAACACTATACGCACCTCCCCGTCCCGCACCATAAGCCGCTGTATATAGGCCCGCTGCGCCTCCGCCTTGATAAGGGCGATGAATATGAGGTTCTGCACCTCCTCGGGTATGTCTCCGTAGCGGTCGATTAGTTCGTCCTGTACGTCGTACACGTCCGCCTGTGCCGCAATGAATGCGATGCGCTTGTACATGGAAAGCCGCTCCGCTTCTCTCGGAATATATCTCTTTGGAATATTGGCGGAAATGGGTATATCCACAACTGTATCTATGTCCTTGGGCAGCTCCTCTCCCTTTGCTTCCCGGACTGCGCTGTCAACTATCTTGCAGTACAGATCGTAGCCTATCGCCTCCATATGGCCGTGCTGCTCCGGTCCCAGAAGGTTTCCTGCTCCGCGTATCTCAAGATCCCTCAACGCTATCTTAAAGCCGGAGCCAAACTGGGTAAGCTCCCGTATGGCTATGAGGCGCTTTTCTGCCGTTTCGCTCATCGCCTTGTTTGGCCTGTATGTAAGGTAGGCATAACCAAGCCGCACTCCGCGGCCCACGCGGCCCCTGAGCTGATAAAGCTGGGATAGGCCCATGGCGTCCGCGTCGTATATTATTATCGTGTTCACGTTCTGCATATCCAGTCCGCTCTCTATTATGGTGCTGCAAAGCAAAACGTCGTACTTGTGATCCATGAATTCCAGCATGGTCTTTTCAAGCACCCGCTCGTTCATCTGCCCGTTAGCAAAGCACACTCTGGCCTCCGGCACCAGCTCCCTGAGCCTTCCTGCGAACTGCTCCATACTGCGGACGTTGTTATATACGAAGTATACCTGCCCGCCGCGTCCAATCTCCTTCAGTATGGCCTCACGGATTACAGAATCGCTGTATTCCATTACATACGTCTGCACGGGATAGCGCTGGGAGGGCGGCGTCTCTATCACGGACATATCGCGTATGCCCGTCATGGACATGTGCAGCGTCCGCGGGATAGGCGTGGCGGAAAGCGTCAGCACGTCCACGGACTGGCGTATGTTCTTTATCTGCTCCTTATGGCCTACGCCGAAGCGCTGCTCCTCGTCTATTATCAGCAGGCCCAGATCCTTGAACTTTACGCTCTTTGAGAGCAGCTTATGGGTGCCCACCACCATGTCCACGCTGCCGCTTTGCAGCCCCTCGATTATCTTTTCCTCCTCCTTGGGGGTCTTAAAGCGGGAGAGAAGCTCCACCTTCACGGGGAAACCGTCGAACCTGGCGGCTATCGTATTATAATGCTGCTGGGCAAGTATAGTTGTAGGCACAAGCATTGCGCACTGCTTGCCGTCCATCACTGCCTTAAAGGCAGCCCTGAGCGCTACTTCGGTCTTACCATAGCCCACATCGCCGCAGAGCAGGCGGTCCATCACCTTGTCGCTCTCCATGTCCGCCTTTATCTCCTGAATGCTTGTGAGCTGATCCGGCGTAGGCTCATACGGAAAGCTATCCTCCAGCTTTCTCTGCCAAGGGGTATCCGGCGAAAACTTAAAGCCCTTGCGTTTCTGCCTCTCGCCGTAAAGGCGCACAAGGTCGAAGGCCAGCTTCTTTACGCTGTCGCGGGTCCTGGATACGGTTTTCTGCCATTCGCCGCTGCCCAGCTTTGAAAGGCGCTGCGTACCCTCATCATCTCCGCCGCCGATGTACTTCTGCACCCGGTCCAGCTGGTCCGTAGGTATGTACAGCTTATCGCCGCCGGAATAGACAAGATGCAGATAATCCTTCTGTACGCCGCCTACCGTGAGCGTCTCAACGCCCACGAACCGGCCTATGCCATGAAGCTCATGGACCACAAGGTCGCCCACGTTCAGCTCGCTGAACACCAGCTGCGGCTTCCTGCGTTTTTTCTTACTGTCCGAAGGCCTTCGGTTTTCGGCTCCGTAAAGCTCGTTTTCCGTGACTACCGCAAGGGAAAGCTCCGGGTACTCGAAGCCGTGGTTTAGCTGCTGCTCTATTATCAGCACCTCGCCCGGCACAATGTCCCGGTCCAGCTTTTCCTTTATCGGTACTATGTGGTTTGAATCCAGCAGTCTGTCCTGAAGCCTTTTGGCGTGGGTACCGGCGTATATCAGAACGCTTGTATTGCTCTTTTTCCACGCCTCTATATCCTCGGCCAGCAGCTCCTCCCGGCCTACGTATCTCGAAACCGGCCGGGTATCGAATTTGAATATGCACCTCTGCCCTATAAGTCCGTAGCTGCGGGTCAGGGCGAACATCATGGCGGTCCTTCTGGTATCCATGCGCTTGATGGTTTCAAGGGGGGATACCGTAAGGTTGGCCTGCTCCGGCTGTATCTCTCCCGCCTGCATAAGCGAGGATACGCCCTCGAGGAACTCCTGATAGGCTATCTTTCCGCTTTCCTCAAGGCGGGCCGGCTCGTCTATGAGTATTATCCAGTCCTTGTCTATGTAATCGAAGAGCGTCGCTTCCCCGGGGTAAAACAGGGGCAGCAGGGCAACTGAATTATCCGGCCTGCCCCCCTCCTCCAGCGCCGAGGCCAGTTCCTCCGCCTTGCGCTTTTTAAGAAGCTTCAGCGCCCGCGCTCTTGCCTCGTCTGTTATGGGCATCTCGGTAGCCGGAGGGACGTCTATGTGGTCCACATTATCCACAGAGCGCTGTGTAAGCGGATCGTATATCCTTAGCGTATCTATCTCATCGCCAAAAAACTCTATACGCACAGGATTTTCAGCGGCGATGGGATATACGTCAACATAGCCGCCGCGGAGGCATACCTGCCCCGGCGCCTCGCATACGTCAACCCTCTCATAGCCCGCCATAACAAGCTC
>OGOU01002530.1_pt1 | contig 12797 bp, 10 predicted proteins | sample 1552721 | NCBI WGS metagenome assembly OGOU01 (sample SAMEA2580176, study PRJEB22360) | human gut metagenome | biome: human gut; feature: human-associated habitat; material: faeces | place: Denmark | collected 2008/2010 | reverse complement strand
GGATGCTGGTGGGCAGCAACAACCGCTATGTCGTGCCGGTGAGCCTGAGCCTTGGTGCCAGCTTTATGATCCTGATCGATACCCTGTCCCGCACCATCAGCATCATTGAGCTGCCGCTTTCCATCCTGACCGCCATCATCGGTGCGCCGGTGTTCATCTCTCTGCTGAATAAGACAAGGAGCAACCTGCGATGATCTTGCAAGTACAGAAAGGCTGTTTCGGCTACCCCGGACAGCCTGCCATACTGGAAAATATCGACCTGACACTGGAAGAGGGACACATTCTTGCCATCCTCGGCCCAAACGGCATCGGCAAGACCACTTTGCTCAAATGTATGATCGGTCTGCTGCCGTGGCACAGCGGCAAGACCCTGCTCTATGATAAGGATATCCACACCCTGAAGCCGAAGGATGTCTGGAGCACCATTTCCTACATCCCGCAGTCCCACGGGTTTGCCTTCTCCTATACTGGGCTGGAGATGGTCCTGCTGGGTCGCAGCGCCCATCTGGGCATGTTCCAGCAGCCCGGCAAAGAGGAACTGGAAATGGCCGAAGCCATGATGGAGCGGGTGGGCATCTCTCACCTTGCCAACAAGGACTGCAACCGGATGAGCGGCGGCGAACTGCAAATGGTGCTCATTGCCCGTGCCCTTATCAACGACCCCAAGCTCATTATTCTGGACGAGCCGGAGACCGGTCTGGACTTCCACAACCAGATCCTTGTCCTGAACATGGTGGAGCGGCTGGCGCATGAGGAAGGCATCAGCGCCATTATGAACACCCATTATCCTACCAACGCCATGAGCGTGGCAGACGAAGCACTGATGCTCAACCGCAAGGGTGAATTTTTCTACGGTCCGGCCGCTGCCATCCTGAACGAACAGAACATTTCCTATTCCTTTGATGTTCAGGTGCTGGTGGATGAACTGCATTATCATGGGCGGTCGGTGCGCAGCATCGTTCCGGTTGCTCTGCGGGAGGAAACTGCTGTATGAACAATGTCCCTTTTACACTTTCCCAGGTTCGCCCGATCCGGGATGCTATGACCGTTTCCCGACCTTCCGGACTGGGCTATGGAGTGCCGGTAACATGGTTTTCCTTGGGCGCAGGCACTTCTATTACCCCGGAATACTATGACTGCACCACTCTTTATCTGGGTGGTGAGGGAAACGGCAAGTTTCTTCTGGGAGTCGATGGGCAGGAAGTGTCTGTCAAACCCGGAGAAGTGCTGTATGTTCCGCCTAAAATGCTCTGCGGCTGTCTAACCGACAGCGGCATGATCTATACTGAAATCATTCTGAAAAAGGAGAACTTCACCATGAACAACATTCTCAAAGCAGGCCAGCCCACCGAACTGAAAGATCTCATTTCTTACGAGGACGGCAGCATTGCAAACCTCGACCTCGTCCACGCCGACAACATGAAATTCGTGCTGATGGCCTTTGACGAGGGCACTGGCCTGACTCCGCACCGTGCTCCCGGCAATGCCATCCTGACCGCCCTCGAAGGCAAGGCCATTATTGGCTATGAGGGCAAGGATTACGAGCTGAACGCAGGCGAGAGCTTCCGCTTCGATAAGAACGGCCTGCACAGCGTTACCGCACAGGGCAAATTCAAAATGAGCCTGCTGCTGGTCATCGAATAAGCGATTTTCTGTTTCATAACTGACGCAAAGAACCCGTCCGGACGTACCGGACGGGTTCTTTGCGTCTGCCAGATTCAGCAGTAGTAGAGGAACGAACGCAGGCGGCTCCATGCAGTTTCATCCCAGTCGTTATCAAGGGAAAGCTGGAACAGTGGGGCACTGCAGGCATCGTGCAGGCCGCGCATATCCAGAATCATCGCTGTATTTTCATACCGGGGTGCAAGGGTCAGCACTGCATTGGTACGGCCAGAAAGCTCCACGGCCTTGGCGTACCGGTATCGGCCGTTCCCGCCTGAAAAATTCGGCAAGGCAGAGTCCGCAATGAGGAACAGTGTTTCAGCGTCTTCTGCAAAGGCACTGTGCGCTCCAAGTTCATTCCCAAGGGTCTGCATCTGCCTCTGCATCTGGTCAAGCCAACCAGCCGATGGTTTGTTTTCATCCAAATTGTCTTTCCACAGAAACCAGAGTGCCTCGCTGAGTGGGGCGCGAAGCACCCGTTCGCCTTCGGCTTCCAGCGCGGCAAGTACGCCGCTGTCCAGTTCTGTCAGGCAGAGCGGCGTACCAACAGCGGCAATGCGGCGGCCTTTTGCGGGAAGTGCGCCGATCTCTCTCGCCGCGGTGTGCAGCTGCTCCCAGCCGGGCAGAGCATCCCACTGTGCCGAAATGTCTGCACGTTGGTCTACCGGGGCGGCATAGAGGATATCTCCCGCCAACAGTGCGCGGAAGAGTGCGTCACAGTTCTGCGCCATTTCGGGCAGTGTTTCCAGCATTGGGCTGATAAGTTGAGCATTCTGCTCTTTTCTGCGGTCCAACACAGCACGGATGACACGGGCGTACTGACCGTCTGCCTCCGCACCCTGCGTCTGCGGAATTAGGAACTGCGCATGTGCGTGGTCGTTTTTACGCTCAGCAAGGATACTGCCCAGCAGTGCCGGGAAAGGCAGGTATTCTTTTGCACTCGTCTCTGCTCGGCCAAGGCTCAGAATATCGTCCGTCAGGTGCGGCAGCTCGTAGGGGTCCGCCCCTTGCTGTTTGAAATATGCGGCCAGATAGGGCGTATAAGCACCCATCGCCGGAAGATAGAGTGGCACATTGGGGGATGGTGTCTGTGCCAGACGACAGGGGTGAATATCGACCTGCTCGATGTTGAAATCTGTCGGCAGAGCCACCGCCGGGCGGTGTTGCAAGCTGTTCAGGAACGCTTCAATGCGAGTGATGACACCCACATTGGAAAAATGCTCATCCACTTCGATTTGCAGGTAGGGTTTATCGCCCATCTCCTGCTTGAACAGGTGGGAGAGCATGGTGTCCGGGCCGCAGCCGTGGTTCGTCAGGTAGACAGCGTAGAGGTTCGGGTGGTGAGCAATCAGCTTTGCTCCGGACAGGATATGCTGCCCGAACGGATAATAAAGATTATCGTATTCATCGGAGATGTCCAGCGCATGACCGGGCAGGTGGCTCAGCGTGATGACTTTATAGCCCCGCTCCAACAGCAGTTCCGGGATGCCCATGTTCAGGATGGGGTCGGAAACGCCATAATTCCGGGTGATGAGCACCAGAATTTTGTCCTCCGGTTTCAGGGTCGCCAGCAGTGCTTTGCCCTGCTTTTCCACTGCGGCGGTATGGCGGCGCACCGCCATGGCACCGCTGAGCAGTGCTTTTGCGCAAAGCGGCTTCGGGATACCTAGTACTTTGCCCAGCCCCAGCATGGCGGTGGCCATGGCTTCCTGCCCGAAGTCCAGATCAAATACCGGGCTGAGCAGGGTGATGCCCTTGCTTTCGATGTCCAGTGCCTTTGCGATGGACACCGCCGCCGTCTGCATATAGACGCAGCCGTAGTTGTGTTTCACACGGCTCTTTTCGTGCTTCATCGTGTGGATGGTGGGCAGGAAGATATAATCTACTTTTTGGTCGATGAGCTGCTGCATATGGCCGTAAATAAGTTTGACCGGGTAGCAGGTCTCCCCTTGTGCGGTCTGCTGAGCCAGCCGGATCGTTTCCTCACTGGTGGGGTCAGTCAGGACGACATTGAAGCCCAACGAGGTAAAGAAGGCATTTGCCATCGGGAAGAATTTGTGGATCATCAACGCAAAAGGCACACCTACGGTCTTTTTACGTGGGTCACGTTTGCCGGTGTAACCCTCCAAAAGCAGTTTGTCCGCCTGCTTGTAGAAGTCAATGTTCTTCTGGATCTCCGCGCTGCGGCTGTCGTCTGCGGCTTGTGCCGGGCTGTCAAATCCCACAAATCGGCTGGGTGCGTCGCCCACAGCTTCCTGTGCCAGCAAAGCCGCGCCATACGCACCACTGATGGAAAAGATCGGGCTGACCTGTATGCGGTCGCCGTATGCGGATTGGAATGCCGCCACAATGCCGGGATTGTAATCCACACCGCCCTGCAAAACGATGTGCTGCCCCACAGGTTTAGAACCAACAACTTTATGCAGATAGTTCTGTACGATGGAGTGACAAAGGCCTGCGGCAATATCCGCCCGTGAAATACCTTCAGCGGAAGCGGACGCCATGGCCGTTTCGATAAACACCGTGCACCGTTCTCCCAAGGATGCCGGATGTTCAGAGGATAAGGCTAATGGGCCAAATTCCGCCAGTGGGATGCCCATACGGGCAGCTTGTTCTTCCACAAAAGAACCGGTACCGGCAGCGCAGATCTTGTTCATCTGAAAATCCACAACTTCACCGTTCTGGATGCTGATGTATTTGCTATCCTGTCCGCCGATCTCAAACACGGTATCGACTTCCGGCACCCAATGAGCAGCTCCCTTGGCTTGCGCAGTGATCTCATCCCGGACAGCATCTGCTCCGATACGTTTGCCGATGCGCTCTCGTCCTGAACCGGTCACACCGACTGCGGTGAACCGGATATCACCAAACCGCTGGCGAATACTTGCAAGGCCTTTGCGGACAGCTCCTTCCGGGTCACCTGCGGTGCGCAGATATTGAAAGTCTACCAGTTCACCGTCAGCACCGACCAGAACAAAATCGGTACTGGTAGAACCGATGTCGATGCCCAATGCGCAGCCACTTTCTGGAATGATCTTGGTAGCGTTTGGCTCCGCAAGGCTCGTGCCGGAGCGCAGTTCCAGTTTGGGCAATGTTCCGACCATGTGGTGTGTTGTTAGTGTACGGTCCAGAGAATCATTCAGTTGACGTAACGTGAACGAGCCGGATGCTTTGAGTGCAGCACCAAGAGCCGCTTCATATCGGGCAAACTCCGGAACGATGAGTTCTTTCTCACTCAACCCGAATACATCCCGGATGGCTCGGATCACGCCTGCATTGCAGGTAACACCACCGCAGAATACCACCGGTTTGCAGACCGGCAGCCGCCGTACAATGGTCGCCTTATAGTTCCGAATCATGGCATAACACAACCCCAACAGGATATCCGGCGTGGAAACGCCTTCCTGCTGGCGGTGGATGATATCTGTTTTGGCAAAGACCGCACACCGACCGGAAAGGCGCGGAACACTCTGTGCCTGCTCTACCAGCGAAGAGTAATCTCCCAGCCTGCAGCCCACGCGAGACATCTGGTCTTCAAAGAACGAACCTGTACCGCCCGCGCAGTGTTCGTTGACTGAAAACTGAGGTGCGCGGCTCTGCAAGTCCGTGATGAATCGCGCGCCCTGACTGCCAATTTCAATGACCGAACCCACCTGCGGAATGATCCAGCGCACACCCTCGACGATAGCTGGGATATCGCCTAAAGAGGGAATGGCTGAATCTTGCTCCAGCAGAGCCTCCGTGTTGCTTCCGGTCACACAGAGTGAAAACGGAGTATCCATCGCCAGTTCCAACGTGGAAAGACCCTTTTTCAGGCAGACAAAAGGGTTGCCGTGATGCACCGCCATCCACTGCTTTTCAATTTCTTGATTTTTCAACAGCACCAACTTGACCGTTGATGTACCGATATCCATTCCCAACGAAAGCATTGTGTCACTCCTTCAAGACAAACCCTGCAAGTTATAGGGTTTGACATTTCAAACTTTATACCGTATAATAATAATGCCTTTTAATTAGACATCTCTAACCAAGAGTTTAACACAACTACCTCGATGTGTCCGTTGTTATGGCAACGGCAAAGTAAATTTTAAGATGGAGCAATATTATTCAATTTTACAGCAATGCGGCATGTTCAACGGCATCCAGCCACGAAAATATAGGGAAGTCCTTCGTTGCTTGAATGCGACTGTCCGTGAATATCCTCGTGGTGCGCACATCGTCGAGCTGGGTGAGCAGAGCCACAATACGGGTGTTCTGCTGGATGGCACGATAGAAGAATTTTTGTATGATGAAAATGGCAATCAAATCAGCATCTGCCGTTTTTGTCCCGGAGAAGTATTTGGTGCAGAACTGGCCTGTACTGGCTGGACGACAAGTCCGGTCTGTCTGCGTGCCAGTTCGGGCTGTACCGTAATGCAGCTGGATTTCAGCGCATTGATGTCACAGAAAACGCTGTCCTGTCCCTGCCGGATGCAAGTCACAGCAAATCTTATGCAGGACATGGCGCAGCAGCTTCTCTTTTTTAACACCAAAGTGCGTATTTTAGCACAAAAACGGCTTCGAGATCGTCTGAAGATTTATCTTCAAACCTTGACACCCGATGAAAAAGGCTGTTACAGTCTACCCTACACCCGGACAGAACTGGCAGATTTCCTCTGTGTGGACCGCAGTGCTCTTTCCCGTGAGCTGTGCCGGATGCGCGATGAGAGGATCCTTGATTTTTCCGGTGCAAAGATTCACCTGTTGAACCCAACGTTTTTGTATGGTTGGAACTGACAGTACTTCTAAATCTATAAAAAATTGTCTGCCGAATATTTTTGTTCGACAGACAATTACTTTATAGCCCAGTGGGTCATTGTAGATAAGGTAGTCCAGTTCCGTCTGCTGCGCCATGGTCACATCCAGTGCATCCTCAACCCCGGTACAGTCAATGAAAATTTTTCTCCCATCCCGGAGCAGCAGTTCCACGCATCCGGTGCCCATGTTGAATTTGCAAACGCTTTCATCATACTTCATACTCGTGTCCTTTCTGCCTTACGGCACTCTCACAGTGGTCTGTCGTGCTTTCTTATGATAAGGTCCAGGACGTTTTTCGATGGAAGCAAGGGATTCGTTCTGTTTTCCAAAGAATACAAAAAATCCGAACCCTTCTCCTATTGGAAAAAAGTTCGGATTTTGTTGTTGTGGTGCACCTCCAGGGACTCGAACCCTGGGCCCACTGATTAAGAGAAACCAACGTGCAACAATCGTCAATTTTCAAAATTACGTCAATTCGTTATTTTTATCGTTTTATCGTAAATTTGTGTTTTGCATCTGCTGCATTCTTTGCACCTGTTGTCCCCTCTCGCATCCGTTATCCAGCCGTTCCGGTGTGCAAAAAGTGTGCAAAAGTGTGCAGAGCTAAAATCAGCCCGGCAAAACAGGGCGTTCCGCACAGTCCAGCGAACCGGATTTCGACCGTATTCAGAGTGCAAAATTATCCAGTTTTATCCAGACAACAATCTTACATGACACATCGGTTCTATGGCAGGGTTTAGGACATCCGAACAGAAACCGTTTGATATAGAAATGAGGTTCACCATGAACAAACTACTTTCCTGTCGCTATAGCATGGACATCAACCGGGTGGAAGCCCGGTTCGAGAGTGGCACTGCCCTTGCTATCGGCTGCGCCGCCATCGAAAATGAGTACGGCAACACCCCGGCGCGGCGGGCAAAACTGGACTGGTTGCTGTACAACAGGCCACTGGAGTACGCGCAGCTTGTGCTGGGTGGAGAGATCAAGCATTATCTGTCACTGGGCTGTGACCACAGCAGACTGGAAGATTAAGGTATTTAATATAGAAAACAGCCACCTACTGCATCAATTTGACGCAATAGATGGCTGTTCTTTCATTTACAGATTTTCGCCGTTTGAAGCAATCACCTTTTTATACCAGTAAAACGAATCCTTTTTCAGTCGTTTCAAAGTTCCGCTGCCTTCATTATCTCGATCTACATAGATGAAACCGTACCGTTTTTTCATCTCCCCGGTCACCATGCTGACCTCATCGATGCAACCCCAGGTCGTGTAGCCAATCAAATCTACTCCATCGTTGATTGCTTCGCGCAGAGCCGTAATGTGCTTGCGGAGATAGTCGATGCGGTAATCATCGTGGATAGAGTCGTCGGTCTCCACAGTGTCAGCAGCACCCAAGCCGTTTTCCACGACCATGACCGGGATGCCGTAACGGTCGTAGATTTCATTGAGAGAGAAGCGCAGACCGTCTGCATCAATAGCCCAGCCCCACTTGGAGTATTCCAGATATGGATTCCGGATGCCTGCCGTAAAGTTGCCCTTTACCTTCTCTTTGCCCTCTGTATCCTCTGCCGTGACCAGCGAGGTGCAGTAGTAAGAAAAGCTGTAGAAGTCGACCGTTCCGGCTTTCAGCACCGCTCTATCCTCTGCGGTCACATCCAGTTGTACGCCATACTTCTCCCAAATGCGGTTTGAGTAGGAAGGATAGGCACCACGCACCTGCACATCGCTGCAATAGAACTGCTGCATCTGCTTCAATTCCATATCCGCAATCACATCTTTGGGGTTGCAGGTGGCCGGGTAACTCTCGCCATAGCAAATCATGCAGCCGATCTTGTTTTCTGGGTCGATGGCATGACCCATCTGCACGATTTCTGCGCTAGCCAGCAGACGATGGTGCAGCAGAGTAAAGGTACGCTGTGCATCATTTGCAGCCGACTCTGTTGGCAGCAAATTCAGGAACATCAAGGCATTATTGATTTCATTGAAGGTAAGCCAGTAGTGTACGACACCCTTGTACTCTTCAAACAGCGTCCGGGCATATTTTTTGAATAGTTCAATGGTCTTGCGGTTTGCCCAGCCCAGCAGTTCATTCTCAATATACAGCGGCGTTTCTCCATGCCAGATGGTGACAAGCGGCTCAATATTGTACTTTTTCAGTTCCCGGAAGATGTTCCAGTAAAACTCCAACCCCTGCCGATTGGGTTCTTCTTCCATTCCTGTGGGATAGATACGAGACCAGTCGATTGACATCCGGAAAACCTTGAATCCCATCTCGGCAAACATACGAATATCTTCTTTATAATGATGATAGAAGTCGATTGCCGTATGGTTGGGATAATACTCCCCTGCGTGGAGGGCATACTTTGCGCCCTCCGGGAGCAGTTCCCGCAGTTCGGCGAATTTTCCCGGCTTGCTGTCCTTGTCAAGATAGGTATAGTACCGGGGCTCATTCGCACTGCCAGCGGTACGGACATCGTAAATCGAAAGACCTTTTCCGCCTTCCGCATAGCCGCCTTCGATCTGGCTTGCAGAGGTTGCACCACCCCACAGAAATCCTTTTGGAAATGACTTCATACTGCATCCTTTCCGTTCTTCATTTACCATTTATGTACCATTATGCAGCGTCACATCATGCTGCATTTTCTTCCTTATAGAATACCAGCGTACCAATCAGTGCCAGCGCAAAAGCAGCGACCAGAGAAATTGCACCGTTGACCATGTTTGCAGTAGAAGCACCAGAGAAAGCCAAGAAGGAGCCAACCACTGGTAGACTAAAGGTCATACCGACCACCGCCGTGTGAGTCAGGCCGCAGTAGAAACCTGCAATGCCACTTGCAACAACTTCTACAATTAGGCAGGTCTTATTGCGGAACAGAATGCCGTAAATGGTCGGCTCAGATACACTGCCCAGCAGCTGGGAAGTCAGAGCAACCGTTCCGGTCTGCTTTTCGGTAGCAGACTTGCTGCGGACGATATAGCCAATGCAGATGCCAACCAGTGCCATACTGTAAATGCACATATACGGGAAGTACAGGCCATCAGAACCAGTCTGCGTGTAAACTGCAAAGGTAGCCAAGAACACCGGACCACCCAGGCCGAACGCCACCATAAAGACATATAGCGCGGCCACCAGTGCGCCTTCCAACCAGCTTGCATGGGTGCTCAGCAGCATAACGATGGCAGCAAGGCCGTCACCCAGCCACTGACCGATGGGACCCAGAACGCACAGGCCCAGAACTGTCATGATAGCAACCGTCAGCGTGGGTACGAATACTGTTTTTAACACATTTGGGATGATTTTATTCAGCAGCTTCTCCGCATAAGCCTGCACTGCCACGATTAGGAGAATCGGCAGGAAGGTAGAACTGTAGTTGATAAGGGTCATCGGGAACAGGCCGAACACCTTGAACGGCTCACCCGCTGCCACTACACCGGTCATGGCAGGTGAAAGCATGATAGCGGCCATGGCAATGGAGATTACCGTGTTGGCACCCAGCTTCTGCGAAGCACTGTAGGCCAGTAGGAACGGCAGGAAGTAGGTGATGGCGTTGCCAATACCTTCCAGCAGAACATATACATCTGACTCTGCGGTGAACAAACCGAGCAGGCTCGGTCCGAAGATAGCAGAAATGGATTTGAACATGCCCATGACAACAAAAGCGTACACAATAGGCGAAATACAGCCGGTCATGGCCGAGAACAGGGTGTTCAGCACAGCCTTAAATCCCTTTTCCCGCTTCTGTGCCGGTACGGTTTTCTTTGGTGCCTTTGTCTCAAAACCACCAAGCTTCATAAATTCTTGATAAGCATCATCAACTGCCGGTCCAATAATGACCTGAATTTCACCGACGTTCTTCTGAAGGCCCAGTACTCCCGGCAGCTTCTTGATTTCTTCCACCGGAACATTGTCCTCATCATGCAGTCGGATGCGCAGTCTAGTGGCACAATGGGTAACACTTGCAACATTGTCTTTTCCGCCAATTAGCTTCAACAGCTCATTTGACATATCAGTATATTTTGACATATTTTCCCTCCGTTCTTTTGTGTGCGGCCGCTTTTTCTAATTCCATTATAAGCTTTTTTCAAAGGCTTTCCATGTTCCTTTCAAATTTCTTTATTGACCAAATCAAAGATTTTTGGTATTTTATAAAGAAAGACGTTCATACGACATTCTTTTGGGAGGTAATTTGCCGTGAATCCCGAACAACTCGACCAGAAGTTGCGCACGATTACAAAACATGAAGCCCTTTACCGCTGTGGGATGCGGCGTTCTTTGTTAAAGGAATTTCCCGTTTGCTGTTTGGATGGCAAAGAGGTGATGCAGTTTTCCTATGCGGCGATTTCAGAGGAAAATAACGGTGCGCCTTTTCTGGTTAAAAAACATTCTCGCTTTCGCAGCTACCCTCTACACGTCCATGATTGGGTCGAACTGAGCTATATGTATTCCGGTTCTTGCGTACAAGACATCAACGATACGGAATATGAGATGAAGCAGGGACAGCTCATGCTCATGTCTCCCGGTATCGTACACACAATCAATAAACTTGGTACGGATGATATCCTCATCCAAATTGCTCTGGGACAGAATAATCTTACCCACGGTTTCTTTAATCGTATTTCTTCTACTGGTATTGTATCAAATTTTCTTCTGAATGCCTTTACTTCTAACAATCGTCTAGACGACTTTTTTCTATTTTCTTCCGAAAGCAGTCGGCGGCTTCGGCTCTTCATCACAGAATTTCTCTGTGAGTGGTATGAACCTTCTCCAGCATCTTACGATATGCTGAACAGTCTATTTTCGCTCATCATCTCAGAACTCATCAACACCTTGAACGTGACGTCCGATCACCCGGCTACGCATAATAAAGGAACTTATGTGATGCCTGTACTCCGCTACATTGAAAACAACTATAAAACCTGTGACTTGCAGTCCGCTGCCCAACAGTTCAATCTGCATCCAAACTACCTCTCTGCAATGCTCAAAAAATACACCGGCTCCACCTTTAATGAACTCGTTCAACATGAAAAGCTGACAGCTGCAGAGAAGTTGCTTCTGAATTCTGATATGAGCGTTACAGATATTGCCAGTTTTGTAGGATATCAGAACGTGAGCTATTTTTATAGAATCTTTAAGAGAAAAAATAACTGTATGCCAAATGAATATCGGAAACGCAGCCGATAAGCTATTTTGTCAAGAGGGCTGGCACCGTCCAGCCCTCTCTCTTTTTGCCAAAGTTTCCCTTGTTTTTTCTTGCAAGCTGCCGAAATCAGCACATCTTCAAAGTTTTTTGTTGACACACTGCGATTTTTGTGGTAATCTATCCCAACAATTTAATATAACATATTTACTTAGAGTTCCAGCTCGGCTCCCGAAGGAGCCGGAGCAAGTTTTTAACTTTCTATCGCTACATAACGAACCCGAACCAAGGCCATCCCGGAAGGGATGGTCAGGTTCAGGTTGTTGTGTGGCGATTTTTTATTGCAAAATCAGCAACGAACCTTGAAAACCGCATGACCGTCTGCATGGGATACCCGGCGATGACCTCGCAAAAGCGAGCCGGAAAACGCCGCCGAGAGGGGGCAGGAAATCCATGCAGGGAGAACGGCTAAACGTTGATTCCTCAGTTACCAGAAAACAATGTGGTCAATTTGACCACATTGTTTTTCTGTAACGCCAGTGAAAGGAGGGTCATCTCCATGTATATGACAAACGAAAAATGGGAGCAGAACAATCAGGATTATTTGAAAGAATCGTATGAGGAAACGGGTTTTACCGCCGGAGGATACGCCGTCCGCAAACTTATCTGCCGCGGCTGCGGTCGGGTGTTCTACACCACCATCTACACCAAGAAATACTGTCACAGCTACTGGTGCGGCAATCAGGCCAACAATCGGCGGCAGCGGGAAGACCGCCAAATGCGCCGTCAGGATTTAGTATGCCAGTGCTGCGGTGAAAAATTCACACCCAAACGTGCAGATGCCCGCTATTGCAGCAATGCCTGTCGGCAAAAAGTCTATCGAAAACGTATTACAGATGCTGCAAGTGCTCAAAATGAGCACTTGGTTAAGCGTAACGCATCTGCCAAATAAAACTCAGTCCCTCACAAATGGGGGAACAGAAATTCATCGACCTGTTACGGAAAACCAAGTGGTCAAAATGAGCACATCGTTTTTCCGTAACGCTTCAAGGTCTATTGAAAATCAAGTGCCGCCACCCGGCACTTGATTTTACCCGTAACAGAATCAGTTGGTCATTTTGGCCAACTGAAAAAGCCGGACAAGTTGGTGGACAGGGATTCGCAAATCTTTGACCGCCAGCTTGCCAAAATCAACGG
>OGOU01002521.1_pt1 | contig 12832 bp, 13 predicted proteins | sample 1552721 | NCBI WGS metagenome assembly OGOU01 (sample SAMEA2580176, study PRJEB22360) | human gut metagenome | biome: human gut; feature: human-associated habitat; material: faeces | place: Denmark | collected 2008/2010 | reverse complement strand
TCCTCCGCCCATTCCTGCGATCACTGCAACTTCCGACTCACCGGGCACAAAACTTTCCCCCCCATCGGAAAGTCTGGTCTGTATGTATTCACCCAGCCCATATTGCTCAATATGTTCTTTTGCATGAAGCAAAGGACCTTTTCTTACATCTGCGGCATATGCTTTTTTTACGACTTTTTTTTGCACTAAATAAACCGGAAGATATGCGTGGTCTGTGCCAATGTCGGCAAGCCTTGAATTTTGCCTTACAAAATCCGCACACATTCTGAGTCTGTTGTCGAGAGATATTTTATTGTGCAAATTAATCATCCTTTCAGGCCCGAATGTGCAGTACGGACAAATTATTTGTTGGCAATTTCGTTAAGACTGTCAATAAGTGCGTCAACGTCAGCTTCGTGCACTGCGCAGGCTTCTTCAATGGTTTCGCCTCTTGAAGCAGGGCAGCCAAGACAATGCATACCAATGCTGAAGAAAGCCTCTGCGGTTTCGGGATATTTGTCAAGAACATCGCCGATAATAGAATTTTTTGTAATTTCCATAATTTAATCCTCCTGTAGAATTTATTACTCTCTGCAAAAAGCAGATTTATCCGCTAAAAACAGGTTTTAGCGGATAAATTATTAAACTCAGTTCCAAATGCAAAGCATTCAGGTCGGCAGCAACTGCCGTGAGGTTATTATAACATATATTTCGGGTTAAAGTCAAAAAATATATAATAAAAATCTGACTTTTTCCGTCCTGTATTAATGCTCCTCGGCAAATGTGAATTTACCGTCTGCAAAATCGCACTTAATTTTACTTTTTGCACTTATAGAGCCTTCAAGCATTTTCTCCGAAAGGGGGTCTTCAATCTCAGAGGTTATAGCTCTGCGCAGAGGTCTTGCACCGTAAACCTCGTCAAAGCCCTTGTCGGCAATGGCGGAGATTGCGTTGTCTGTAAATTCAATTTCGATTTCCATATTTTCAAGGCGTTTTTTAAGACCTTCAAGCATTTTGCCTGCAATTTCTTTAATATTATCCTTGCTCAGCTTGTCAAAGACTATAATGTCGTCAATACGGTTAAGAAATTCCGGACGGAATACCTTTTTAAGCTCATTTAATACAAGCCCTTTTGTGTTTTTTTCTTCAGCGTCCTTTTTGTCGTCTTGGGTAAAGCCGAGTGAGCCGTGATTCTCTGTGAGCAGTCTTGCGCCTGTGTTGGAGGTCATAATAATTACAGTGTTTTTGAAGTCCACCGTTCTGCCCTGAGAATCTGTGAGTCTGCCGTCATCAAGAATCTGGAGAAGAATGTTGAATACATCGGGGTGAGCCTTTTCAATTTCATCAAAAAGGATAACCGAGTAAGGCTTTCTTCTTACCTTTTCCGTGAGTTGACCGCCCTCGTCAAAACCTACATATCCCGGAGGTGAGCCGACAAGACGGGATACAGTATGCTTTTCCATATATTCGCTCATATCAATGCGGAGCATAGCGTTTTCATCGCCGAACATTGCAGCCGCCAGAGCCTTGCAAAGCTCTGTTTTGCCCACGCCTGTCGGACCGAGGAAGATGAACGAGCCAATCGGTCTTTTTGGGTCTTTAAGCCCTACTCTGCCACGGCGGATAGCCCTTGCTACGGAGCTTACAGCCTCGTCCTGACCAACAACTCTTTCGTGAAGCTCTTTTTCAAGATTCAGAAGTCTTTCGCTTTCCTCTTTTGTGAGCTGAACAACCGGAATACCCGTCCATTCGGATACTATTTCAGCAATGACTTCGGCTGTAACCTCGCCGCTGCGGTTTTCTCTGCTCTCAAACCATTCTTTTTTAGCGGTATCAAGCTGTGACTGAAGATTTTTTTGTTCATCTCTCAGCTTTGCCGCTTGTTCAAAGTCCTGCTCATTGATGGCGCTTGCCTTTTCCTGCTCGATTTTTTCTATACGCTCCTCAAGTGATTTAACGTCAGGCGGAGAGGTAAGACCCTTGAGCTTAATCTTTGATGCGCCCTCGTCGATAAGGTCAATAGCCTTGTCGGGAAGATACCTGTCGGCAATATATCTTGATGAAAGCGTTACAGCCGCCTTAATTGCCTCGTCTGTTATTCTTACCTTATGGTGAGCCTCATAGCTGTCACGCAGTCCCTTTAAAATTTCAACTGCCTGCTCAGCGGTAGGCTCGCCAACTTTTACAGGCTGGAAACGGCGTTCCAGAGCGGCGTCCTTTTCGATGTATTTTCTGTATTCATTAAGGGTGGTTGCGCCGATAACCTGAAAGTCACCTCTTGCAAGGGAGGGCTTTAAGATGTTTGCGGCGTCTGCACTGCCCTCTGCCGCACCTGCGCCCACAATGGTGTGCAGCTCATCAATAAAGAGAATAGTATCTTTTGACTTCTTAACCTCGTCAATAGCGGATTTAATTCTTTCCTCAAAGTCGCCGCGGTATTTTGCGCCTGCAATCATACCCGTAAGGTCGAGGCTGACTACCTTTTTGTCACGCAGAATTTCAGGAACATTGCCGTTTACAATTTCAAGAGCCAATCCCTCGGCTACCGCTGTTTTGCCAACACCCGGTTCACCGATTAATACAGGGTTATTTTTGGTGCGCCTTGAAAGAATCTGAATAACTCTTGCGATTTCCTTTTCTCTGCCGATAACAGGATCAATTTCGCCGTTCTTGGCTGCCTTGGTCAGATCTCTGCCGAATTTCTCAAGCGAAGAGCCACCCCCCTCATTTTTTTGAGGGTATCCGTTTTCCATATCCGAAAACTGTGATTCTGTACTTCCTTTTTGCAAGCCTCCGGCAATAGCATTTGCAACTGCCTGCGGACTTACGCCTAAGTTTCTTAAAATTCCGGTAGCGTAGCTGTCGCTTTCGGAAATAATTGCAAGCAGGATGTGCTCTGTGCCTACATAACTGCTTCCGGCTCTTGATGAGATTATAGTTGCAGTTCTGAGCACACGCTTTGTCCGTGGGGTAAAGCTGTCGGGAGAAAGTGTGGTTTTTGAAGCTTTGCCGTCAACGCTTGCAATTTGATTTTCAAGTGCCTCGGCACTTACTCCGCACTCCTCCAGAGCAGCAGCCGCAACACCGCTGCCTTCCTTAATCAGACCGAGCAGAATATGCTCGGTGCCGATGTATTCGTGACCGAAATTTTGAGCTGACTCAATAGAAAGGTTCAATGCTTTGTTTGCCTTTTGAGTAAATCCTCTGAATTCATACATAATCGTCAGTCCTTTCGATATTTTTTAATTTATTCTGAATTTAAAATTCCTTAAGTGCTTTCCTAAGCAAATCAGCCCTTACTGCATTTCTTTGTGCTGCGGTAAGATTTTTGCCGCTGTTCACTATAAGAGTTGCAGGCTCAACATCTGTCATAAGCTTATCAATCGTTTGCAGAGGAATATCGGAAAATTGACCCGATACTATGCCCATACGCACATTAGAGAGCAGCTGCAAAGCTTCGTCGTGGCTGATAGTGCGGGCATATTTAAGTATGCCGAGGCTGCGGCTTATGCTGTCCTGTACATCAATGTTTGAACAGATGCGCTCCCTTGCGTTCTCCTCCTGAGTTATAAGCTGAACTGCAATGTTTTTAAGATTTTCAATGGCTGCCTTTTCGGAAATACCGAGGGTTACCTGGTTTGAAAGCTGATACAAGCTTCCCTTTGGCTCTGTGCCTTCGCCGTGAGTACCTCTGATTGTAAGACCGAGCTTTGAGAGGTTGCCCGCAATTCTGCCGATTGCTCTGCTTTTTTCAAGTGCAGGCAGGTGGAGCATTACAGAGGCCCTCATACCGGTGCCTAAGTTTGTGGGGCACTGGGTAAGGTAGCCGAGTTTTTCGCTGAATGCAAAGTCAAGGCTTTCATCAAGCAGAGTGTCGAGCTTGTCAACAAGGTCAAAGGTCTGCTCAAGGGCAAGTCCTTTTGTGATTGCCTGTATTCTGATGTGGTCTTCTTCATTTATCATAATCGAAAGGCTTTCATCTGAGTTTACAAGCAATGCTCTGCCCTCAGTGTTGCCGATAAATTCAGGGCTTACAATTCTGCGCTCAACAAGTGAAACACACTGCGCCTCGTTAAGGTCGCTCATCTTAATAAATTTAAAGTCAGAGGCAATAGAGCTGTTGCTGCTTTTTACAGCCGTCCTTACCTTTTCAATTACCTTTTCCATACCTTCGCTTGAAAGCTTGCAGGGGAAAGGGAAGTCCTTAAGATTCCTTGCAAGTCTTACTCTTGTGGAAATTACTGCGTTGTCACTCATTATTATGCCTCCATTCCTTTAATTATATCTCTCAGCTCGGCGGCTCTTTCAAAATTCTGCGCTTTAATGGCTGTATCAAGCTCGCCCTTTAGCTTAGCAATCTTTTCTTCCTTAGTCGGCTCGTGCTTTTCGGCGTTTGCCTGTGACTTGCCGCTGTTTTTGCCGCAGTGAGTGGTGTTGCCGTGAATTCTCCTGATTAATGGGAAAAGCTCGTCGGCAAAGACATCATAGCAGTCTGCACAGCCTACATGACCTGTTTTTGCAATCTCGGAATATGTGCTGCCGCAGGTTTCACATCTTCTTGCCTGAGTTCTTGCCGGAAGTGCATTGCCGAAGAAGCTGCCGAGGAAGTTTGAAAATTCATCCTCAATACCTGAGAATACATTTGTGTATCCCATCTTCTTTGCACACTCGCTGCAAAGGTCGTATTCCTTAATTTCTCCGTTGATTATAGATTTAACGTGTGTGTTAGCGTTATTAACACCGCATTTTTGACATTTCATACTAATACCTCCAATGTTTATGATAATGATAAAAGCATATTTTTAAAAAGGTCGGCTCTGAGCGTCTCTCTTTTTTCCTGCTCAATGGAGCGAAGCGATCTGTCCGACAGCACCGCCGCCATTAGCTTTGCCTCGTTTAGCTTTATTATTGACCGGTTTACCATATTGTTAAGCATCGCTTCGGCGGAAGCCTTATCAAGCGAATCTCCGACAGAGTTAATTATGTGCATAATGGCGGTTCCTCTGTCCATGCTGACTCGGCTTATTCTTATATATCCGCCTCCGCCTCGTCTGCTTTCAACAATGTAACCCTGCTCGGGTGTAAATCGTGAGGTAATAACATAATTTATCTGACTCGGTACGCAGCCAAGATTACCTGCAAGCTCATTTCTCTGGATTTCGGCACAGCCGTTCTGCTCGTCAAGCATTTCTATTATATATTTTGCGACCAAATCGCTCATTCTCATTTTTTTCGCCTCTCTTCAAGATTGTGATTTTATTATAGAACTAAAGTCAGAGAAAGTCAAAGTCAAATAAAGTCAAAGTATTAATGCAATGCTCAATTATTTAAGCTTATCCTCGTTTATTCTCTTAAATACTAAAATTTAAAATATTTTTGACTTTCCCTGACTTAAAAAATATGCCTAAAATTGCTTGACTTTTGAAAACATAACCTTCAAAAAGACTCGCATAATAAATTTATATAAAGTCAAAAATGGGGTGAAGAAGTGATTGTCAGCACAAACATAAATATAGACAGCGAGCTGAAAAAATCAGCGCAGGAGCTTTATGCAGATTTGGGACTTGATTTGTCAACTGCAATAAATTTATTTTTAAAGCAATCTTTAAGGGAACAAAAAATTCCCTTTGAAATCAAAAGGGAAAACGAGGAGGGATTTTTTGAAACTCTTTTGGGCAGTTCAAAAAAATCATTAAAGAAAGATGAGTTTTCCACCTTTGCAGAAATTGTAAATTCCAATATTAAATAAAAAGCAAGCAGGCAGCCGGTTCATCGGCAGCCTGCTTGCCTTTATCAAAGCGAGTAGTATTAAAGAAAAATAAACTTCCGTGCCCGACAAACGCCAAGCAATTTCATAAAAAGTAAAAACTCAATACAGACAGCAAAGGTTAATTAAAACTGATTTTCGGGCAACAGAGTTTTGAATTAAAACCGTACTATCTGCTCGGGTTAAAAAAATTATTTTCCCCAGTATTTTCGGTCAAGGCTGCGGTACTGTACAGCCTCTAAAATGTGCTCCGCCTTAATTATCTCGCTGTTGTCGAGATCTGCAATAGTCCGTGCAACCTTCAGCACACGGTCATAGGCTCTTGCGGTCATTCCCATACTTTCAAACGCATTTTTGAGCATTTTTTCGGCTTCATCATCAATAACGCATACCTTTTCAAATTGGTTTGAGTTAATATTTGCATTGCAGTTTGTAGAAGTACCTTTGTAACGAATAGACTGAATTTTTCGAGCTTTGTTGACTCGTTTTTTTATTTCAGATGACGGTTCGGTTTTTTCCTTATCTCTCAGTTCGTCAAATTTTACTGCCGATACTTCTATATGTATGTCAAATCGGTCGAGCAGAGGCCCTGAAATTTTATTTAAGTAGTTGTGAATTTTTTGTGGAGAACAGGTGCACTTGCCCGATGCGTCATTAAAATATCCGCAGGGGCAGGGGTTCATGGCGGCTACAAGCATTACTGTGCAGGGATAGGTGTAGCTGCCGTGAGAGCGTGAAATTGTGATTTTGCCGTCCTCAATAGGCTGCCGCAAAACCTCAAGAGCCGCTCTTGAAAATTCAGGCAGTTCATCAAGAAAAAGCACTCCGTTGTGTGCAAGTGAAACCTCACCGGGACGAACTGTTCCTGTACCTCCGCCGCCAAGTCCGACAGCGGTTACAGTGTGATGGGGAGAACGAAACGGGCGGGTGCGAACAAGCCCGTTTTTATTCAGAAGTCCTGCGATAGAATGGATTTTTGTTGTTTCAATCATTTCTCCAAAGGTCATATCGGGTAAAATCGACGGAATACGCTTTGCAAGCATACTTTTTCCTGAGCCGGGAGGGCCGATAAGCAGAATGTTGTGACCGCCTGCGGCTGCAATTTCCAATGCTCTTTTAACCTCAGCCTGTCCCTTTACCTGTGAAAAGTCGGGAATAAACTGTTCTTCGGTATTATTGCTCTCAACTTTTGCAGCGGCAGGCTCTATAGGTTCATCGCCGCTGAGATGCGCTATCAGCTGTAAAATATTTTTAACGGGATATACCTCAATTCCCTCTATAACCGCACCCTCTGCACCGTTTTCATAGGGAACATAAATTTTGGAATAGCCAAGCTCACGAGCCTTGATTACCATAGGGAGAACCCCGTTAATCGCCCTTACCTCGCCGCCGAGGGAAAGCTCGCCGAGAAAGGCGGAGTCTGATATTTCAGCCACAACCGTTCCCGTCATTTTGAGCACGGCAATAAGAATGGGCAAATCGTAGATAGGTCCCTCCTTTTTTATATCGGCAGGCGCAAGATTAATGGTGATATGGGCGGTAGGGAAGATAAATCCGCAGTTTTTCATTGCGCTTTTAACCCTGTCACGGCTTTCCTTAACGGCTGCATCGGGCAGTCCTACCATATCAAAGGCAGGAAAGCCCTTGTTGAGTGAGCCCTCAACCTCAACAGGGTAGCTGTCCATACCCAAAAGACCAAAGCTGTTGATTTTTACAACCATTTATAGCACCTCTAATAAAATTAATTTAAAAATTAATACTATTATAACATTTTATCATATTGTGTACAAGTATTATTGTGGCATAATATGTAAATTCTGCACAATTATTGGCGAATTGATTTGAAAAAATTACAGATAATATTTATTTTTGTATTGACAAATGCACACAAATCGGTTATTATTTATATAAGGAAAAGTCTTTTGAGGTGAGCTTGTGTCCGAGTTGGTAAAAAATTTTTCAGAGCTTTCTGATTCGGAGCTTGCTAAGCTTGTAAATCAGGGCAATGACGGTGCGTTTGATGTGCTTGCTTTACGATACTTTCGCAATATTGCTTTTCTTTCAAACAAGTATTCTGTTGACGGCTATGACCGAAGCGACTTTGTGCAGGAGGGACTTTTGGGACTATTATATGCCTGCCGCACATTTGACAGTTCAAAAGAGGCTTCATTCAAAAGCTATGTTGACATTGTAGCTGAACGCAGATTTATTTCCATAGTGCGTAAAAGCAAAGCAAAAAAGGCTGTGCCAAGCTCAAGTCTGGTGTCTCTTGACAGCAGCATAGATGAGCTTGAGGCTGATTCATACAATCCGGAACAGCTTATGCTTGCAAAAGAGCGTTTTTCAGCGCTTTGCAGTGAGCTTAAAAACCTGCTCTCCCGCAGGGAGTATGCGGTGCTTATGTATTATTATGACGGATTAAGCTATACGCAGGCGGCTAAAAAGCTTGGTATAACTCCAAAATCCGCCGACAATGCCCTGCAAAGAGCCAAAAAAAAGATTTCCTTATATTATATGTCCTTAGAAGAGTAAGGCGGTGCAATTCCGCAAAAGGGCAAAACATAACACAGTACAAAAGTGAGGTAAAAACAATGTACGAAGATAAGACATTAGTATGCAAAGAATGTGGAAATGAATTTGTTTTCACAGCAGGCGAGCAGGAATTTTATGCTGAAAAGGGCTTTGTAAATGAGCCGCAGCGTTGTAAAGCTTGCAGACAGGCTCGTAAGAATGCCGCAAAACCGGCTCGTGAGCTTTTTGAAACTACCTGTGCAGAGTGCGGCGGTGTAGCTAAGATACCTTTCAAACCGGTTGAAGGCAAGGCTTATTACTGCAGCGATTGCTTTGCAAAGAGAAAGTAACACAGACAGACTTATATTTATTATAGCGATTTTAAAAAGCATTGTTTTAAAACCAATATAGTTTGTATATTTTTTTGAGCTGTAGGAAACGGCGGATTTATTCTTTAAATCCGCTGTTTTTTTGCACCGATAAAGCTTCTGTAAATTAACCGCCCACCTGATTTTTTCAGGTGGGCGGTTGTGATAATTGTGCAGTCTCGTCTTAATTTTTTAGCTGATTACAATAGGAATTTCCATTTCTATATTACCATTAATAGCATTAACATAAATAAGCTTACTGTCGATAGGATTTTGAGCTTCGGTTTCATATTTCCAGCATAAAACCGGAGTTATATCGTTCATAGCACAAATTACCAACTGTGCAGATTTTATATGTGTGTCGGATTCCAAATCTATTGATTTTTTGCCGTCATCATATGATATTTTCGGATTTGTTTCAAGATTGCCAACATCAATATACGTTCCTTTTACTGAGAGTGCTTGTCCGTCTTTTGAAGCAACTATGCGAAAATATCCTCCGTCAACAGGTATGCCGTTATGAAGCTGATGCAATAATATACTAATTTCATCGCCTTTGTTAATATCTTCACAATAAAAACCGTATTCGGTTATGCCAAACAAGCTTCTTAAGCTTATCAAAGCAGTCACGGCATCTTCCTGATTTAAAATTTTTCGTAATGTAAATCTTCCTGTAATTTCCTTTGGTATTTCTGTTTTTGATTGGTAAGCTGTAATGTCACCGCCAAGATTTTTTACATCATCTATTGTCAGATTTTCAATATCTTCAACATTTCCCACTGAAATTTCAGCGGGTGAATCAATCAACTCAGTTGCCTGAAAACCATTGTAAAATTTTACAAATAAAATAAATATTATTGCAGCAACTAAAACAACTGCAAGCAGAAGCAGTATTGCTTTTGTCTTTTTGGAATTTTTTGTAATCATAATAATCTCCTGATAATATTTCGCTCATATTCTGCGGCATATGAGTTTATATCCGTAACATTTTATTTGCTTTTCATTTGATAATTACATAAGCTCAATATACAATTACAGAATTCTCAGTATATTCAATAATTAGTTTAGTATCATCTGAAATTGAATAATCCGATTTTTTATAATTATTAACAGCAGTTTGATAATTTAACGAAGAAAAGTCTGTTATAGGAGTAACTGTAACTCCATATTGTTTACTTGAACCGTTAAAATAATTTATTGATTCTACAGTTTTATTATTGAAGTCAACAGTAATTTCGGAACTCTCGATTCTACCACCCTCTGCAAAATTATTCACATATTTTATAAAGTAAAACTCCATTTGTGTATGACCGTTGCAAATAGTAGTAGTCACCATTGTTAATGGCTTATCATCAATATATTGACTGCAATTCTGCTTAATTGAATTATAAACATCGGATTCAGACTCGTAGGCTTCCGATATTTTTATACTTACTTTCCCATTTTTGCTTTCATAATTCAGATATTTATAAGCAAGTACAAAAATGGATGAAATGGCAAGACATACTATAATGACAATAGAAATTAAAAGAGTAGGTATTTTCTTTTTCTTCATAAAAACCTCAACATAATTATTCTACATACTGTTTACTAAAATTTACCATATATTCGGTTTTTATATCGTTATTTATTACAAGCTCATCATCTGTAAAGTTATTGTTTGCATAACGCTCAATATACGGCTTAATAAAATTTGGCTCATATTTGAGCAGGTAATCGCATCCGTATTCAAAGTAATTCCAGTAGCCGCAGGAAACCATATATTCAAGAAACGAGGTAAGGACTGCATTTTCTTCATGGCTTTTAATATCATCAAAGGCAATAACGTAGGGTATATCGTTCTTTGCAAAGGCTATATACTGATTTGAATAGAATACTACCTCCTGCTCTCCAATATCAACAGAAGCGCCACTGCTTTTACGGCTAATCTTATTTTTATCGGCATAGGGATATTCATAGTCAAAGTAATTATTAAGTACAAATTTTTGGAGGTAATCGTGTTGATATTTAATTTCGACATCGGTTTTTTTATAGGATAACATTACCTTGGAGAAATTAATTTTTCGGTAAATTTGCTTGTTGGTAAAACTGTCTGAAGTTATATCAGTCCATCCAATATAGCCATCTGATGTTTCAGTAGATATTTTGTCAATTGAACCGGTTGAAAAAAAGCAGAGTTTTACAAAATATAATACAAAAACCAAAGCTATTGAAACAACACTTCTTGTAAAAATATATACTATTTTGTTTGCTTTAGGCAGTTTATCTTTATAGCTTTTACCGTATAATACATTGAGAATCAGTATTATAACAACTTCTGAAATTATAGAAGTAATGGTTCTGAATATCTGCAATTTATGAGAATAGCACATACTCTGAAATAAATAGAATTGAGAATCCGCAGTGTATTTTTCTGTATAAGACCATAATTCAAAAAGATTTATGAATATAAAAGTCACAGATACAATAAAGGAAAAGATAAATATAGATGTTGTAATAATAACAGTTTTATCCTTTTTAATGATTCCGTTAAGCATATCCCTTAGCATATTATTGCTTGTGTAGAAATATACGATAATCCGGAAAAATATTATGTAAAAAACATAATCGGTTATCATACTGATAAAAGTTTTTATTTCAGAATTTAAAAAAATCAAACAAATTAAGTCCAGTGCAATTCTTAACAAAAGTGATATAAAAAAAGATTTTAATATTTGTATTTTGCATTGGCAGATTCTTAGATTTGTAAAGTTAAATACAACAAATCCGCTGAAAACAAAAAAGAAAACAATAAACATAATAGATGACCATATTACGTTACTGAGTGGATACACCGGCAATACAGATTTTGAATACGGAGTTGACCTTGATAAAGTTACTTCAAGTATAATAATCAGAATTGCCATAAACACCGTATTTTCTTTTTTATATAATATTTTTGACATTTATACACTCCAATCTAAATTGTTTTCTGATAAAATTTAATTTAATATCTAAGATCAACATTAATCCCTGTCTGTATTACCATCTTCAAGAGTCCAAGCTGTGATGCTTTTACCAGAATAAGATGTAACCTCAATTTCTGATAATCTAACAGAATGCACCGAAACTTCACCGGAATTCAAATCTGTTTCGCACACATGCATAGTGCCAATTATCAGTAATCTTTTCTACGTAAACATGCTTTTCATCAGGACTAGGACAGTTTATGAAATTCGGTTTTTCATCATTAACGGAATAGATAAATGAGTTTCTGTCTCTTGTGTTACTAAACGATACAAAATTATCACGAACTACGATACAATCTAAGTCTAACTCATCCGGAAGATAATTATCATGTAATTGCTCCTGAAAATGTTTTATCAAACTCCATATATGAAATGAAAGGTTGTATATGTTCCTGTAATCAAAAGTAAACACGCTAATATTGCAATTATGCTTTTTACTTTTCTTTCAAGAATTCTGCAAATATATCTTGTGCCGCTTCATAATGTTTAGCTTAGTTTATCATATATTATCTTCATATCATTATTAGCCTCCCTATAAAAAATTTCTATTGTTTCTTTGATAGTGCTTTCGCTAATTATTTTTAATGTTTTTTTGTAATTTTCTTCATCTTCTAATGATAAATTGTCGGTATCAAAATCTAAATTTACATTAAAACATGTACTAAAACTATAGCTGTCGCTTTCATATAACATATTAATAGAATAATAATCATGATAAAAATAGATTGTTAAATTTGCATTGCCAAAATTGGATTTTATAAAAGCGTAAAGATTTTTATCATTGGAATTTATATATGAAATTTCATAGCAATGTTTATTATATGTTACTTTTTTGTTATAGCAATTTACATAATTACCATCTTTGGATTTTATTCCCTTATATTTAGAAACCGTTAAATCTGTATATTGTTCAAAAAGATTTTCACTACAAGCAAAAATTATTTGTTGATACAAACTTCCGCGTGTATATGCAGACTTAAACGAACTTATATGATGTGAAAATGAAAATAGTATAATTGATATAAGTAACAATAAAACTAAAGTCAGTTTGCAATACTTATTAAATTTCATTATTAAATCCTTTCTATTAAGAATTCTGCAAATACATTTCGTGCCGCTTCAGATTGATTAGTTTATCATATATTATCTTCATATCGTTATTAGCTTCCCTATAAAAATTTTTTATTGTTTCTTTGATA
>OGOU01002512.1_pt1 | contig 12856 bp, 9 predicted proteins | sample 1552721 | NCBI WGS metagenome assembly OGOU01 (sample SAMEA2580176, study PRJEB22360) | human gut metagenome | biome: human gut; feature: human-associated habitat; material: faeces | place: Denmark | collected 2008/2010 | reverse complement strand
ATTTCCTTGCAGCAAGTCCCATTTGGGGCTTGACTTTTTATTTGCAGGCTTTCGGGCGCATCTGCGCTTGCAGAAAGAGCATATGGAGCGCAGCGGACAGATAGAACGCAAAGTTTTTACGCAAAAATGATGAATAACTGCTTGATTTTAACACATCACATGCGTTATAATGGAGATAAAGACAGGGAGGTCTGTCTGGACAATACGACAATACGATTAGGAGGAAAACCGAATGAAGAAGTTTCTTGCGGTTCTGCTGATGCTCGCCATGCTGCTGTGCGGCGCTGCTTTCGCGGAAGACACAGCCCCCGCGCTGACCAAGGACGTTGTGGTGCTCTTTACCAGTGACGTCCACTGCGGCATTGACCAAGGCTGGGGCTACGCGGGCGTGGCGAATATGCGCAACAGCCTGCAGGCAGACAACCATGTGGTGCTTGTCGATGACGGCGACGCGATTCAGGGCGAAACCATCGGCACGCTGACCAAGGGAAGCGCCATCATTGAGCTGATGAACGTGGTCGGCTACGACATTGCCATCCCCGGCAATCATGAATTTGATTACGGCATGGAGAACTTCCTCGAACTGACCAAGCAGGCGAATTTCCCCTACATCTCCGCGAACTTCACCTGCCGCGATAAGCTGGTTTTCGCGCCCTACGTCATCAAGGAATTTGACGGCGTGAAAATCGCCTTTGTCGGCATGACTACCCCGAACACGATTACCTCCTCCACGCCCGTCTACTTCCAAGATGATGAAGGCAACTTCATCTACGGCTTCATGCAGGATGAAACGGGCGATAAGCTCTACGCGGCGGTGCAGTCCGCGGTGGATGCGGCGCGCGCGGAAGGCGCAACGTACGTCGTTGCCATGGGGCATATGGGCATTGAGGAAAGCTGCTCGCCTTACATGAGCACCGAGGTCATCACGCATACCACGGGTATTGATGCGTTCCTTGACGGCCACGCGCACGAGACGATGGCCTGCAACGAAGTTAAGAATGCTGAAGGCAAGACGGTGCTGCGCGCGGCTTGCGGCACGAAGCTGTCCTCCGTCGGCTATCTGCGCATTGCCAAAGATGGCAAGCTGACGACTGGTCTGTACACTTGGACGGTGGACATTGCCGCGCCGAAGCTGCTGAATCTGACGGGCGACGCGGCGGACGCGGTGGCGGCGCAGGTCGCCAAGCTCGACGAAATCCGTCAAACCGTCGTTGCAACCTCTCAGGTGCCGCTCTACGTCAATGACCCCGTCGCGGTGACGGCGGAAGGCACGCCCGTCCGCATCATCCGCAACGCCGAAACGAATCTGGGCGATCTGTGCGCCGATGCGTACCGCGCGCTGTCCAACGCGGACATTGCGTTTGTCAACGGCGGCGGCATCCGCAAGCAGATTGAAGCGGGCGACATTACGCTCGACGACATTTACAGCGTCCATCCCTTCGGCAACACCATGTGCGTCATCCGCGTGACGGGTCAGCAGGTGCTGGACGCGCTGGAATGGGGCGCGCGCGCTGTGCCGAGCGAAAACGGCGGCTTCCTGCAGGTTTCCGGTCTGACTTACGAGATTCACACGGGCGTCGCGTCCTCCGCTGAAAAGGACGAGAACGGCATGTTTACGCGCGTTTCGGGCGAATACCGCGTCAAGAACGTGATGGTCGGCGGTCAGCCCCTTGAACTGGACAAGACCTACACGCTGGCATCCCACAATTACATGCTGCTTGGCCATGGCGACGGCTACACCATGTTCGACGGCTGCGAAGTGCTGGGCGAGGACATGATGGTTGACAATCAGGTGCTGATTACCTACATCACGACCACCCTCGGCGGCGTGGTGGGCGAACAGTACGCCAACCCCTACGGCGACGGTCGCATCGTGGCGGTGGAATAATCAACATTTCCGGCTGGTGATTTCTGCGTTTGCAGGGGTCATCAGCCCCTTTTTTGTGTTCGGTAATTGTTTTCCCACTGTTTTTTGCTTGACAAGTGCCGGAAAAGATGGTATGATAACCGCAATTCAACAGAGACGCAAGTCTCCACAAGGCTATGAAGAGCAGCAGTAGCCGGGAAGTCGCTTTTGCAGAGAGCCGCGAACAGGTGCGAGTGCGGCAGGCGGACACCGGGGAAGAAACAGCTCAGAGCCGCCGCCCGAAAAGCGTTTGCTTAGTAGGCACGGACGGGGGAAGCCCGTGACAGCTTCGCGCAATCGTCATTTTTGACCGTTGCGGCAGAGATGCTCCGGCGCGCGCCGGGGAAAACTGGGTGGTACCGCGAGAAGTCTTTCGCCCCATGTGTTGGGGTTGAAAGGCGTTTTTTTATATCTGATACTATTTCCGGATGAAAATGCACCAAGATGCGCCGCGAATTTTTTCTTCTGCCTAACGCGAATGAAATGCAGCGTAGCAGCGCTACTGAATCCGGAAATAGTATGAAATTAGCAAGGAGGATGACCATGAAGCGGACACATTACTGCGGCGCAATCCGCAAAGAGCATATGGGACAGACGGCGACGCTGTGCGGCTGGGTGCAGAATCGGCGCGATATGGGCGGCGTGATTTTTCTGGATGTGAAGGATCGCGAGGGCGTGGCGCAGGTCGTCTGCAATATGCAGTACCTGCCGCCGGAGGACTTCCACCATGCGGAAACGCTGCATATGCAGAGCGTGATTCAGGTGGAGGGCGAAATCCGTCACCGCGACGAAGAAACGTATAACCCGCGTCTGGCGACGGGCGAGGTGGAGCTGCTGGCCAAGCGCCTTGTTGTCCTCAGCGAAGCGCAGCCCCTGCCGTACTCGATGGACGAGGATGCAAAGGTGCGCGAGGAACTGCGGCTCAAGTACCGCTATCTGGATTTGCGCCGTCCGCAGTTGCAGAAGGCACTCCGCTTCCGGCATCAGGTGCAGATGGCGGCGGAAAAGTACCTGAACGGCGACGGCTTCACCTGCATTGAAACGCCGATGCTTTGCAAGTCAACCCCCGAAGGCGCGCGCGATTATCTCGTGCCCAGCCGCGTGCATCCCGGCAAGTTCTACGCCCTGCCGCAGTCGCCGCAGATTTTCAAGCAGATGCTGATGGTCGGCGGCATGGACAAGTATTATCAGGTTGCCCGCTGCTTCCGCGACGAGGATCTCCGCGCCGATCGCCAGCCGGAGTTCACGCAGGTCGATATGGAGATGTCGTTTGTGGAGCAGGAGGATATCCTCCAGCACTTGGAGCGCCTGTTTAAGAGCATCTTCCGTGACGTGATGGGACGCGAAATCGGCTATGATTTCCCGCGCCTGACGTGGCAGGAGTCCATGGATCGCTACGGCTGCGACAAGCCGGACTTGCGCTTCGGCATGGAGATCCGCGACGTGACGGACTTGGCGGCGGAATGCTCCTTCTCCGTTTTTCGGCGCGTGGCGGACGAGGGCGGCAAGGTGCGCGCGCTCAATTGCAAGGGCTGCGCGGAGAAATTCACCCGCACAACCATCGAAACGCTGACCGACCACGCGCTGGGTTACGGCGCGAAGGGCATGGCGTGGATTCTCATTCACGACAGCGGCGAGGTCAACTCCATTTTGCAAAAGTACTTCACCAAGGCGCAGTGGCAGGCGCTGCTGACCGCGCTGGATGCCCAAAATGGCGATTTTATTCTCTTCTGCGCTGATAAGTTCCAGACCGTCTGTCGAACGCTGTGCGGCTTGCGCCTCGAAGTCGGTGATATGCTGGGCTTGCGCGCCAAGCAGGATTACCGCTTCTGCTTTGTCACCGACTTTCCGGAATTCGAGTGGTCGGACGAGGAGCAGCGCTATATGGCGATGCACCACCCCTTCACCATGCCGTACGAGGAGGATTTGCCCTACCTGATGACCGATCCCGCGCGGGTGCGCTCACAGGCGTATGACGTGGTGCTGAACGGCATTGAGCTGGGTTCCGGCTCGATTCGTATCCACCGTCCGGACGTGCAAGCGCTGATGTTCCGCGCCTTGGGCTTCACCGAGGAAACAGCCCGCGCCCGCTTCGGCTTCATGATTGATGCCTTCAAGTACGGCACGCCGCCGCACGGGGGATTCGCTTTCGGGCTTGACCGGCTTGTGATGCAGCTGCTTGGCGCGGATTCCCTGCGCGACGTGATTGCCTTCCCGAAAGTGCGCGACGCATCCGATTTGATGACGAGCGCGCCGGATTTTGTCGATGCCGAGCAGCTGGAAGTGCTGCAATTGGGCGTTTCGACGGCGGCGGAGGCAGAGAAGCATCCGCAGAAAAAGCGCCCGACGATGGCGATTAAGACCGTCGCGGAGCTGGCGAAGCTGTCCCTGACGGCAGAAGAAGAAGTGACAATGGGCGAGGAGCTGAACACAATTCTTGGCTTTGCCGAAGCCTTGCAGGAAGTGGACACGACCGACGTTCCGCAGACGGCACACGTCATTCCAACGGAAAATGTGCTGCGCGAGGACATTCCGGCAGCGCCCTTCGACCGCGATTTGCTGCTCTCCAACGCGCCGACGCACACAGAAGACTGCGTGAACGTACCGCAGACGTTTGATTAAGGGGGGAATCAGTCATGAAAATTACCCGAATGACGCTGCTGGAACTGTCCGATGCCATGCAGCGCGGCGATTTGACCTCCCGCGAGGTCACGCAGGCGTATCTCGACCGCATCCATCAGGTGGAGGGCAAGATACAGGCATATATCAGCCTGAACGAGGACGAAGCGCTCCGGCAGGCGGATGAATGCGACAAGAAGCGGCAGCAGGGTGAAAAGGTGTCGCCGCTTTGCGGTATTCCCGTCGCCGTGAAGGACAACATCTGCGTCAAGGGCGGCAAAACCACCTGCGCGTCCAAAATGCTGGCGGATTTCGTATCGCCGTACTCCGCCACGGTCTGGGAGAAATTGCAGGCGGCGGGCTGCGTCCTGCTCGGCAAGACGAATCTGGATGAGTTTGCCATGGGCTCGTCCACCGAAAACAGCGCGTTTCACCCCACGCATAACCCGCGTGATTTGTCGCGCGTGCCGGGTGGGTCGTCCGGCGGCTCGGCAGCGTGCGTCGCGGCGGATGAAGCCCCATTCTCCCTCGGCAGCGACACCGGCGGCTCCATTCGCCAGCCCGCGGCGTTCTGCGGCGTTGTTGGCATGAAGCCGACGTATGGCATGGTCAGCCGCTATGGGTTGGTCGCGTTTGCCTCGTCGCTGGATCAAATCGGCCCGATGACGAAGACTGTGGCGGACAACGCGCTTGTGCTGGATGCGATTGCCGGTTACGATTGCCGCGACACGACCTCCATCAAACGCGGCTATACGCCCATGAACCGCGAGATGAAAGCAGGCGTGAAGGGCTTGCGCATCGGTCTGCCGAAGGAAATGTTCGGCGAGGGCTTGTCCGCTGATGTCCGAAAAGCCGTCATGAACGCTGCCAAAACGCTCGAACGCCTTGGCGCGACGGTGAAGGAAGTCAGCATTCCGTCGCTGAAAGTCGCGCTTCCGGCGTATTACGTCCTGTCCTCGGCGGAAGCCAGCTCGAACCTTGCGCGTTTTGACGGTGTTCGTTATGGGCATCGTGCGGCGGAATATGCTGATTTGGAGGAATTGTACCTGAAGAGCCGCAGCGAGGGCTTCGGCGCGGAGGTCAAGCGGCGGATTCTGCTGGGCACTTACACGCTGTCCGCTGGGTACTTCGATGCGTACTACAAGAAGGCGCTGCAAGTGCGAACGCTCGTCATCCGCGAACTGAACGCGGTGTTGAAAGACGTCGACTGTCTGCTTTCGCCCGTCGCGCCGACGACTGCCTACAAAATCGGCGAAAAGACGATGTCGCCGCTGGAAATGTACCTCGGCGATATTGATACCGTCCCGGTGAATATCGCGGGCATTCCGGGCTTGTCGCTGCCTTGCGGGCTTGACCGCGCGGGGCTGCCTGTCGGCGTGCAGCTGATGGGCGCGACCTTCTCCGAACCGCTGCTCTACCGGGTCGGCTATGCGCTGGAAGAGGCGCTGGGAGAAATCTGCAAGGAGGCGACGCTGTAATGGCTTGGAAGATGATGGACGGCTACGAAATGGTCATCGGCTTGGAGGTTCATGTGGAGCTGAAAACGAAGACCAAAATCTTCTGCGCCTGCCCGACGACCTTCGGCGCAGCGCCGAACACGCAGTGCTGCCCGGTCTGTATGGGCTTTCCGGGCACGCTGCCGGTGCTCAATCGGCAGGTGGTGCATTACGCGGTGCTGGCGGGGCTGGCGACGGGCTGCACGATTGCGCGTTACTCCAAACAGGACAGAAAGAATTATTTCTATCCCGACCTGCCCAAAGCGTACCAAATCAGCCAGTACGACCTGCCGCTGTGCGTCGGCGGTCACTTGATGGTGGAGACGGAAGCGGGCGAGAAGCGCATCGGCATCACGCGCATCCACATCGAGGAGGACGCGGGCAAGCTCGTGCATGACCCGGAGAAGGGGACGCTCATCGACTGTAACCGCTGCGGCGTTCCGCTGATTGAAATCGTGTCTGAGCCGGATATTCGCACGCCGCAGGAGGCTGTCGCGTACCTGCACAAGCTGAAGGCGGTCATCGAGTACACGGGTGTGAGTGACTGCCGGATGCAGGAGGGTTCGCTCCGCTGTGACGTGAACTTATCCATCCACAAAAAGGATGAACCGTTCGGCACGCGCACGGAAATGAAAAACCTGAACTCGTTTACGTCCGTTCAGCGCGCGATTGAGGAGGAATACCGCCGGCAGGTGGAGGCAGTCAAGAAAGGCGAAGCGATTGTGCAGGAGACGCGCCGCTTCGACCAGACCACGGGCAAAACGTCCTCCATGCGCCGCAAGGAGAACGCCAACGACTACCGCTATTTCCCCGACCCGGACTTAGCGCCCATTGTGCTGAGCGACGAAGTCATTGCCGGATGGCGCAAGGAGCTGCCGCAGCTGCCGGATGTGCGCAAGGCGGCGTACATGGCGGATTACGGGCTGACGGCGTACGCGGCGGAGCAGCTGGTCTCCAGCAAATATCTGGCGGACTACTTTGAAACGGCGGCGCAGTCCACCACGGCGATCAAAATGCTGGCGAACCTGATGATCAGCGAAGTGTTCCGCCTGTTGGATGGCGAGGATGCGAAAATCCCGCTGAACCCGGCGTCCTTGGCGAAGATTGCGGACATGACGGAGCAGAGCCTTATCAGCGTCGGTACAGCGAAAAAGACGATAGACGCGCTCTGGGACACGCCCGAAGACCCGGAGGAATACGTCACCCGCATGGGACTGATGCAAATCAGCGATGAAGCGGTGTTGACAGAGTACGTCCGCAAAGCCATCGACACGCACCCGGAGATGGTCGCGGGCTACCGCAAGGGCAAGCTGACGCTGAAAAACGCGCTGATGGGCGTGGCAATGGGGCTTTCCGGCGGCAAGGCGAACCCGGTGGTGCTGCAAAAGCTGATGGACGCGGCGCTGGATGCATAATGGCAGGAAGAAATTACGCAATTCATGTCAATCGAAAAGGTACGCGCAGCATTTGCCGCGCAGGGGATTGCCGACCGCATCCGCGAACTCGATGAATCCAGCGCAACGGTCGCTTTGGCGGCGCAGGCGCTGGGCTGTGAGCCGGGGCGCATTGCGAAAACGCTCTCGTTTCAGGGTAAGGAGCAGCCGATTCTGGTTGTCGCGGCGGGGGATGGCAAAATCGACAATCACCGCTTCAAGGCGCGTTTCGGTGTGAAGGCGAAGATGCTCGCATCGGAGGAAGTGCCGGAGAAAATTGGCCATGCCGTCGGCGGCGTCTGCCCGTTCGCAGACGCGCCCCCAAGCTGCTCTTCCCCCAAGATTCTGTGAAGAACCAAAATTCGCGGAGCATCTTGGCGCATTTTCATCTGGAAATAGTATAAAATCGCATACGAAAAAGACCACGCACCGAAAATCGGTCATGCGTGGTCTTTTTCATATGCGGCAAAATCAGGGAATCAGCAGACGCCCGCAGCTTTCGCACTCCACAATCTCGCCGTTGGCGGACGTGACGCGGCTCAGCACTGCCGACGGCAGCGACATATTGCAGCCGCTGCACTGGTTGTTAATCAGCCGAGCGAGCGGCGGCGTGATGCGCTTCTTAATCTCGTGATAGCGTGCCAGCAGCTCCGGCGAAATGCCCTCGCCCTTCTTTGCGACGATGGCCTTCTGTGCCTTCAGGGCAGCTTCCTTTTCCGGTGATTCCTTGTCGTACTGCTTCTTGAGATTATCAAATTCTTCCTTCAGCTTAATGGCATCGCGGCGCAGGCTGCGTTCCTTCTGATCGTAATCGTTGGCATCCTTTGCCATGCGCTTCATTTCCTGCTCATAGCTGCCAATCGTCTCCAGAAAGCGGTTCACTTCGCTCAGCAGCGCTTTCGTATCATCCAATTCGGTCGGAGGATTCTGCTCGAAGCGGCTTTGCAGGTGGCGCAGCTGTTCTTCGCAGCGGGTGATGGCATCGCGGATGGCATCCTTGCGGTCAGAGAGAATCGCCACCTGTTCCTCCATCTGCTTGTACTGCTTCTGCTTGGCGTTGAACTGCGTGCGGCAGGTATTCATCTTCTGGCGCAGCGGACTGCGGCTCAGCTCCTGTTCGAGTTTGTCAGCCTTGCGGTCTTCCACTTGATACTGCCATAACATAGCAAGCTGGTCCATAAGTACCTCCTTGATAAACAGCGTGCCGGAGGGCACGGACGGTCACTCATACGCGCTGCGTTCGGAGCGCGAAATGTGCATTTTCCATTGTACTATATCCGGCGCATTTTGTAAAGCCTTCATGAGCGCAAAAATACCGGGATTTTCCGTGGCAAAGTGTCCCGCCTCCAACAGCACCACGCCGTGGTAGGATGCATCCAGCGCAATGTGGTGCTTCACCTCGCCCGTGAGGAAAGCATCCGCGCCCATGGCGTGCGCATCCGCCCACTCGTCGCACCCGCCGCCGGAGCAGAGACCGACGCGGTGGATGAGCGCCTCCCGATGCCCCATCACGCGCACTGCGTCGCCTAACTGCCGCGCGGCAAAATCCGCGAATGCTTCCGCAGTCATCGGTGCGGATAAATCTCCCACGCGCAGGAATCCCTCGCCGACGATGCTCTCCAGCCCCAGCAGTCCCGCCAGCGTGTCGTTCATGCCGCCGGGCGCTTGGTCGAGGTTCGTGTGCGCGGCAATCAGCGATAAGCCGTTTGCAATCAGCCGAATCAGCAGATGCCCCTCGTAATCCGCCTCAGTCAGGTGCTTCCGGGCGGAAAACATCAGGGGATGATGCGTCACAATCAGGTTCGCGCCCGCTGCCAGCGCATCGTCAATCACGCAGTCGGTCACATCCAGCGCAAGATAGATGCCCGTCACTTCCGCCTGTGGATTGCCTACCAGCAAGCCGGAATTGTCGAAATCCGCCTGTGTGTCAAACGGCGCAAGCGCGTCAATCAGCTCGTAAACCCGCTGTACCGTCAGCATAATGCACCCTCCAATTCCGTGATTTTCCGTTGATAAAAGTCGATTTCCGCCGCAATTTCGCCGCGAATCCGGCTTACATCACCCGTTGCGGATGCAAGCCCGGTCAGGCGGTCAGCCATCACCTTGATGCGGTAGCGGCAGTAGTCCAGCAGCATTTTCGGCGGATTCTGCACCCACAGCAAGCGCCCGTAGTGCACTTCCTCCGCCGTCCAGCCTTCCGCCTGCCCCGGTTCGGCGCGCCAGAAGATGTAGAAGCGCCCCGCCGCTTGGCAAAGTTTCTCCTGCACGATGTGGTAGCCGATTTCAGGCAATGTCCGGCGGACGAGCGGCTGCTCCGTATGCGAGGAAAGCACCAGTACCGCTCCGCAGAGCTTCTCTGCGCCGCTAAGCAGCACCTTGCGGATGGTTTCGCCGCCCATGCCCATCATCGACACACATCCGCAAGGTTTGGTCAGCGCATCCAGCCCGTCGACGAGCCGCACATGCGCACGCTTCTCCAAATGATGGCGGCGGACGCTTTCTTCCGCGTGGAGAAGCGCCTTCGGGCTGACATCAGCCAGAATCATCTCTTGGCAAATGTTGTGCGTCAGCAGATAGCAGGGGAGCAGCGCGTGATCTGTGCCAATATCCGCGCCCAGCGCGCACGGCTCATACAGCTGCGCGGCGAGGGATAGTCTTTCGTCGAGCATAACGCCTCCCAAAAACGGCCCTGCCGCCGATTCGTGGACAGAGCCGCAATGTTATTCCGTATAGTAGTCGCGCAGTTTCTTGGAACGGCCGGGGTGGCGAATCTTGCGCAGTGCTTTTGCTTCAATCTGCCGGATGCGTTCGCGGGTGACGTTGAACTCCTTGCCAACTTCCTCCAGCGTGTGCGCCTGCCCATCCTCCAGCCCGAAACGAAGGCGGATGACCTTCTCCTCGCGCGGGGTCAGTGTGTGCAGCACTTCCTGCAATTGTTCGCGCATCATGGCGTTGGACGCCACCTCCGCCGGCGCGGGCGCGTTCTCATCCTCGATGAAGTCGCCCAGATGGCTGTCCTCTTCCTCACCAATCGGGGTTTCCAGCGACACCGGCTCCTGCGCAATCTTGATGATTTCGCGCACCTTGCTCTCGCTGATGCCCATTTCCTTCGCGATTTCCGCGGGCGTTGGGTCGCGCCCCAGTTCCTGCGCCAGCTGACGATTGACGCGAATCAGTTTGTTGATGGTCTCCACCATGTGCACGGGAATGCGAATCGTGCGCGCCTGATCGGCGATGGCGCGGGTAATCGCCTGCCGAACCCACCACGTCGCGTAGGTGGAAAACTTGTAACCCTTGGTGTAGTCGAATTTCTCTGCCGCTTTGATTAAGCCGAGGTTGCCCTCCTGAATCAGGTCAAGAAACTGCATTCCGCGCCCGACATAGCGCTTGGCGATGGACACCACAAGGCGCAGGTTCGCTTCACTGAGTTTCTTTTTTGCCGCTGCTTGCTCCTCTGGCGTGCCTTCCGCAATCTGCTTCGCCAGCGCAATTTCTTCCTCGGTGGTCAGCAGGGGATATTTGCCGATTTCCTTCAAATACAGGCGGACAGGGTCGTCGGAACTCACGCCGTCGGGGACGGACAGGTTAAGCGTGTCAATGGGGGTGTCCTCGCTGGACTGCGCGGGCTGCGGGTCGTTTTCGTTGATGACGGTCACGCCGAGCGCTTCGAGATTCTCCAGCACCTTGTCCAGCTGATCCGGCTCGATGTAGAGATCCATCAGGCGTTCCATAATCTCCTTGTAGGTCAGCGTGCCCTTCTTCTTGCCGTATTCATAGAGGTCATCAAGCCGCTTTTGGCGGCCATCCGGGGTTTGTGTCAAGCGGAATCCACTCCCTTCAGCCCAACAGGGAATCATCAATCCATGTAGTCCACCAGATTCTTGGACATGTTCGGGCGCTTAATCTTGCGCAGCGCCTTCACCTCAATTTGGCGGATGCGTTCGCGGGTGACGTTGAACGCCTTGCCGACTTCCTCCAGCGTACGCTGCTGACCGTCATCCAGCCCGTAGCGCATCCGGATGACCTGCTCTTCGCGCGGCGTCAGCATGTGCAGCACGTCGGAAAGCGTCTGCTTCATCATGCTTTCCGCCACAATCTGGGAGGGCGGCGGCGTCTTGTCGTCTTCGAGGAAGTCGCCGAGGTGGCTGTCCTCCTCCTCGCCGATCGGGGATTCGAGCGACACCGGCTCCTGCGCAATCTTGATGATTTCCTGCACCTTGCTCACGCTGATGCCCAGTTCCTTCGCGATTTCCTCCGGACGCGGCTCACGCCCCAGCTTCTGCTGAAGCTGGCGGTTCACGCGCACGATGCGGTTAATTGTTTCCACCATGTGCACGGGGATGCGGATGGTACGCGCCTGATCGGCAATCGTGCGGGTGATAGCCTGCCGAATCCACCACGTCGCATAGGTGGAGAACTTGAAGCCCTTGGTGTAGTCGAACTTCTCCACTGCCTTCATCAGACCGAGGTTGCCCTCCTGAATCAGGTCGAGCAGGCTCATGGAGTTCTTGCTGCGCCCAACGTACTTCTTGGCAATTGACACGACAAGGCGCAGGTTCGCTTCGCTCAGGCGGCGTTTCGCCTCGTTGCGGATGGCGGGGTCGTCACTTTCCAACTGCTTGGCAACTTCAATTTCCGCTTCGCTCGTCAGCAGCGGAATGCGCCCGATTTCCTTCAAATACATGCGCACCGGGTCGTCGGCAGAAATGACATCAGCTTCGCTCAGGTCGTCGTTCAGTGCGGGATCGGGCACTTCCATGGCAGCGGGGGATGTATCCGGGATTTCCGCGGAATCCACCACGGTCACGCCCAGACTCTCCAGCTTGTCCAGCACCTTCTCCAGCTGATCGGCCTCAAAAAAAGTATTGCCCAGACGATCGGTCACTTCCTGATAAGTGATCGTGCCTTTGTTTTTTGCGTATTCGTACAGTTCGTCAAGCGGTGACGGACGGCCATTCTGCGAAAGCGTCAAGTTGAACTCTCCTTCTTGTGATACAGCCGGGTTTTCCGGCTCGGTAGCGATAAACAAATTGCAATTTCCATAACGACTGCATTATTTCAGTCGGTTGATGGTGGCAGTCAGCTGCTTTGCTTCATCCAGCGCCTGCATTTTTTCTGCGCCGGAGAGCGTTTTGATGCGCTTCATAATCTCGTCGTACTGCGCGCGCGCTCGTTTCAGGCGCATCCGCGATAGGCAGTCGTGCGCCATTTGCAGCATTTGATCCGTGCTTTCGCCGCTCTGCGCCATCAGCAGATGACTGACGCGGGCGCGCACCACCTCGTCGCTCTGGCTTTCCACCAGTGACGCGGCGGACACACCGCTTTGCAGCTGCAGAAACAGCTCCTTGAGCAGCGGGTCGCGGAAGTCGTCCTCCTGCGCCAAATCTTCCGGCAGACGCGAC
>OGOU01002510.1_pt1 | contig 12861 bp, 9 predicted proteins | sample 1552721 | NCBI WGS metagenome assembly OGOU01 (sample SAMEA2580176, study PRJEB22360) | human gut metagenome | biome: human gut; feature: human-associated habitat; material: faeces | place: Denmark | collected 2008/2010 | reverse complement strand
GCTTGCTTTTCTGACTGTATTCATTTTTCTTGAGATTCATTTTGTTTGTCTCAATCTCAATCGTATAAGAAAGCTGATTATCCTGACTTGCTTTTTTCTTTTCTTTTTCAAGCGTGGCAATCCGCTCGTTCAGACTGCTTGCCTCATTTTTCAGGCGGTCAAGGTCAAGCTGTGCTTCTTCCAGACTCTCCTGAATGCTACTCAGATCATATTCAAACAAAAGCTGCCCTTTCTTGACCTGATCACCGGTCTTAACCTGGACTTCTTTTACTGTCCGTCCACTCTCCAGTTCTACAGAAACAGTCTCCTGAGGCTCAACTACTCCTGCATAGCGGTTGGAAACTCCTGATGTCTGTCCGGTAAGGTCGCTTATTTTGGTTACATATACAGAATCTCCACTTGTCTCCTGCTGACCAAATACGCCCATTTTCCAACATACTCCTGCAGCAGCGCCGCCACCAATTATCAATATCCCGAGAAGGATTAAAATACGTTTTTTCATAAATCTGTGTTTCCTCCTATCAGTCCAGACATTACTGACTTAATGATACACTATTCATGTGTTTACTTTGTAAAAATCACTTTTTAACTTATATATCATATCAGATTACACCTGAAAATGAAAGAGCTGTACAAAATCATCCCGGTTTTCACAATATTTTCATAAATGTCTTCCAAAACAGCATAAAATTACCATTTTTTGACTTTTCCATGCTTATCTGATAAAATATAAAGGATTATTTTTGAAAGGAAAGATACCTATGAAGATCGCAAAAGGTCTGATGCCTTTTCTTCTGTTTATCTTTATGTCTGTCACACTTCTGACCGGCTGTTCCCACGTAGATAAAACAGATGTAGAGGCAGTAATCACCAATGAACTGGATCTGCTGAAAAATCTGGATTCTGCTACAACCCAGAAATACGTATCCTACAAAGAGCTTTTTCCTGACACGACACAGGAGATAGAATTATCCAAAGAAGTCAAAGAAGTTTTTTCTCTCTTTTTCCAGGATTTTGATTATAAAATCCAGAATGTTGATGTCGACAACGATAAAAAAGAAGCCAACGTTTCCCTGCAGCTTTCTACACTGGATGCCAGGACACTTGCCGAAGATTATGCGCAGGCATCTCTTGAAACTGCCATTTTAAAAGCGGCCGCATCTGATACCTCTGCAACAGAAGAGACAACAGATTCCCTCGAAGAACGTTATGTCCTCTTAGACAGTCTGCTTAAAAAAAATAAATACGAAACGGTGACACGAGACTGTACCATGACGCTCCGAAATACCGGGGCTGATCATGATGAATGGGAAATTCAGAAATCACATTCCCTCGAAAACGATCTTGTCGGCGGTCTTATAAGTTATCTCTCTGATAACAATCTGCTCTCACCCGAAGAAACATTAACCATTTATCTAAACACCCTGAAATCCATGAATACCGAACAGATGGGAAATTATCTGGGCATCGAAAGCCTGCTCAACACTTCCGATTCTGACAAAAATTCCATTGCTTCTGCACTTGTAGAACAGGTACACCAAAATTTTGATTTCAAAATCACAAGTTGCGAAGAGCAGGGATATACTGCAACCATCAGCACGGAAATCACGACTTTTGACAGTTCCGCAATTCTCAATACTTTCAGTGAGGAACAGGATGCTTATTTAAGTTCTGCCGACGCAGTGATCGACGGTTCCGAAAAGCGCTATCTGAAAACTCTTGAAATGCTTCTCAATGATATTGAAAACAATACTGCAACGATTACTTCCACTGCTGACTTCCATCTGACCAATGATGGAGTTTCATGGAAACTTGATGACAGTAATACAACCATCGGAAATGCCATCTTCGGAACTTTGAGCAGTTCTCCGGTAAATGAAGAAACAGCAGAATGATCACGTATCACAAAACGGCTGCCCCGTAATTCGGGACAGCCGTTTTATTTACTCTTTTATTCTTCTGTTTCCGATTCTACTTCAAGACCAAGTTCTTCAAGCTGCTGCTCGCTGACTCTGCTTGGTGACTCTGTCATCAGACAGGATGCATCTTTTACCTTCGGGAAAGCAATCACATCACGGATACTGTCAACTTTTGCCATCAGCATAACAAGACGGTCAAGGCCATAAGCCAGTCCTGCGTGAGGCGGAACTCCATATTTGAATGCATTCAGAAGGAATCCGAACTGTTCGTAAGCAGCTTCTCTTGTGAAGCCTAACATTTCGAACATCTTTTCCTGAATGTCGTTCTGATGGATTCTGACACTTCCTCCGCCGATCTCATTACCATTCAGTACAATATCATATGCTTTTGCACGGATTTTTCCAAGATCTCCACTTTCGATCAGCGGGATATCCTCATCCATCAGCATTGTGAACGGATGATGCATCGCTGTGTAACGGTTTTCTTCTTCATTCCACTCAAGAAGCGGGAATTCTGTTACCCATACAAACCGATATTCATTCTTATCAAGAAGATCCATCTGTTTTGCAAGTTCTACACGGAGGGCTCCAAGTACATCATAAACCACTTTGTTCTTATCTGCTGCAAAAAGAAGCAGGTCTCCCGGCTTACCTTCCATTGCGCCAACAAGTGCATCCATTTCTTCATCTGTCATGAATTTTGCAAAGGAAGATTTGCGTGTACCGTCTTCTGCAATTGCAATGTAAGCAAGACCTTTGGCACCATAACCTTTTGCAAATTCAACCAGCTTGTCAATTTTTTTACGAGGCATGCCACCCTGGCCTTCTGCATTGATACCACGAACACTTCCGCCATTTTCCAATGCACTCTTAAACACAACAAAGTCACAGTCTCTGACAACTTCGCTTACATCATGCAGTTCTATACCGAAACGCATATCCGGTTTGTCGGAACCAAAACGATCCATAGCCTCCTGCCATGTAATTCTCTGAATCGGAAGTTTTACATCTACATCCAGAACTTCTTTGAAAAGATATGCAAGGAATCTTTCGTTTACATCGATAACATCATCTACATCTACAAAAGAAAGTTCCATATCGATCTGAGTAAATTCCGGCTGACGGTCTGCACGGAGATCCTCATCACGGAAGCAGCGTGCGATCTGGATATAACGGTCATAACCGGAGCACATCAGAAGCTGTTTGTAGAGCTGAGGAGACTGCGGAAGTCCGTAGAAAGAACCCGGATGAATTCTGGACGGAACAAGGTAATCTCTCGCACCTTCCGGAGTACTCTTACCAAGCATTGGTGTTTCGATTTCAAGGAAACCTTCCTCTGTGAAGAATTTACGTGTCAGCTGGGCAACTTTGCTCTTCAGCATGATATTTCTCTGTAAATCCGGTCTTCGAAGATCCAGATAACGATATTTCAGACGAATCTCGTCTTTTGTCTTGCTGTTTTCCTCGATCGGGAACGGCGGAACATCTGATTCAGCCAGAATACGTAAAGATTCTGCACGAAGTTCGATTGCACCTGTTGCAAGATTTTCGTTAACTGCTCCTCCACGTTTTTCTACAGTTCCGGTTACAGCAATTACAAATTCGCTGCGGAGTTTGCCTGCTTTTTCGAAACCAGCTTCATCAATATTACCATTTTCAAAAATCAACTGCATGATACCGGAACGGTCACGAAGGTCAACAAAAACGATTCCGCCTTTGTTACGGGCTTTCTGTACCCAACCCATCAGGGTCACTTTACTGCCGACCATTTCCTTTGTCACTTCTGCACATCGGCATGTTCTGTGCAGGCCTTTCATACTTTCAGCCATGATTCTGTCTCCTTTTTTATCTGTTGAAAAATTCCACAAATTCTGTATAACCTTCGGCTGTCATCTGTTCTTTCTGGAATTTTTTATTTTTCTTCATAATAGAAATATTAACCTGAACACCGTTTTTGCGCTCTTCTTCTGCCTGTTTCAGGATAGGAAGAAGCTTGTCTGCCGGCATATTCTTCTCAATCAGGTATGCTTTCTTTGCTCCATTCTCAGGAATCTCATATCCTCTTTCGAGAAGAAGCATAACGATTCGCTCGAATCCGATAGAAAATCCGCATGCAGAAGTATTCTGTCCGGTAAATTTACCGATCATCTCATCATAACGTCCGCCGCCGCCTACGGAACCGCCGAATTCATCCATCGCAATTTCAAAGATCGGTCCTGTATAATAAGACATTCCGCGAACCAGTGTCGGGTCAAAAGAGATCCTGAAATCTGCATTCTTAACAGAATCAACTGCTGTAATGATTGTTTCAAGGTCTTCTGCAACTTTCGGATCCAGAACATCTTTTAATTTTTCTCTGCAGTGGCGTACACCTTCGATGTCAGAAGTAATTTCTTTAAACATACCAAGGTAGGTGTCAATACTATCTTTCTTAAAGCCTTCTTTTTCAAGTTCTTCGGCAACACCCTCCAGACCGATTTTGTCCATCTTGTCCAGAATGATAAATACTGTATCAAAACTTTCTTCCGGAAATCCACTGTACTGAGCCATTGCTTTCAGGATCTTGCGATCATTGATACGGATTGTAAAGTTGTGGAAATCCAGTTTGCCAAGCAGAGTAGTTGTTGCCATAACAAGCTCGATCTCGGCAAGATAAGTAGGCTCACCAAGAATGTCGATATCGCACTGCATAAACTGACGGAAACGTCCTCTCTGCGGACGGTCTGCTCTCCATACATTACCCATCTGGAGTGCCTTAAATGGAGCCGGAAGCTGTCCGGAATTGTTGGAATAATATCTGGAAAGCGGTACAGTCAGGTCATAGCGAAGACCGGAATCTACCAAATCTGCTTCACATTCTGCAGTATCCAGTTTCAGTTTCTCACCACGTTTCAGGATTTTGAAGATCAGTTTTTCATTTTCTCCACCCTGTTTGCTGCTGAGGTTTTCGATGTGCTCCACACATGGAGTCTCGATTGCAGAGAATCCGAACTTTCCGTATGTTTCACGGATCATGTTCATTACATAATTACGGATCTCCATCTCCTTAGGTAAAATGTCTTTCATACCGGTAACCGGTTTTTTCTTTAATGCCATGCTATCCTCCTGTTATTCATTATTATGTACCACTCTCTGAAATGCAAGAAATACTTCCATATCAAAATTCTTGATTTCGTCGATCATCAGTTCTATCACTGTACTTACATCAAACGCCTTGCGATATGGTCTGTCCGAACTGAGTGCCGCATAGACGTCACAGACTCTTAAGATGCGTGCACCAAGCGGAATACTGTCTCCAGAAAGGTTGGACGGATAACCACTGCCATCATAATTTTCATGATGATAAAGAATACTTTGAAGCACGATATCCGAATATCCCTGCTCCTTCAATTCTTCATATCCCAGCGACGAATGCATCCTCACATACTTCAGCTCCTCGATCAGAAGCGGGTCTCTTTCCTGTCCATTGATATAACCGGTAAGTTTCAGCTTGCCGATATCATGAAGCATACCTGCGATTGCCATCTGATAACAGAATGCTTCATCCCGTCCCATCTCAGCTGCTACTGCATACGCAAGATTACTTACAACGACTCCATGATTTAGTTCAGCAGACAGGTCAAATTCCAGGATTCGATCCGTTGACTTTACTGTCTCACTCTGTGCTGTCTCCAACGTATACACCTCCTGCTTTACAGCCATGTATTGATTCCTTTGCGTTTTCGCTCGATCATTTCATCAATACGTTCGATATAATTCGTAACGTCCTTGACATTTTCCACACGTTCGATACGTTTTCCATGATCAAAGACAAGTTTGGAAGAGCCGCCTGCGCCCACAGCAATGATCGGTTGCTTTTCCTCCATAATTAGTATATTGTAAATCCCGGCTTTGTCAACCTTTGCGTAGCCAACATTCTCAAAATTCCCCTTCATATTCTTCTGTCGGTACAAATAATAAGGCCCCATACCCATCTCATAAGCAGTTCTCATGGTCATATCCATGATCTCCTGGTTATTTTCAAAAGTCATCTCCTGATATCTGTCCTTAAAAATATTGAGGCGTGCCGCACGCTTCACTGCAAGAGAATGAACAGTAACACTGTCCGGTGCAAGAACCCTTACTTCCTCCAAAGTATGCTCCACCATCTCACGATCCTCTCCCGGGAGTCCCACGATCAGATCCATGTTGATATTATCAAACCCACACTCGCGCGCAAGAGCAAATGCCTGTTTCGTCTCTTCCACCGTATGACGTCGTCCGATAATATCCAGTGTTTCCTGATTCATGGTCTGCGGATTGACAGAAATTCTCGTAATCGGATAGTTGCGGATCATCTGCAGTTTTTCGCGTGTAATACTGTCCGGTCTTCCGGCCTCTATCGTAAATTCTGCAAGATGCTCACAATCAAAATTCGCTGTAATTTCATCCAGCAGGATTTTCAGCTGATCCGGTTCCAGTGTAGTAGGTGTACCTCCGCCAATATAAACCGTATCCAGCTTTTTGCCTTTTTCATGCATGATCTGCGCGACCGCACGTATCTCTTTGCAGAGAGCATCCAGATATAAATACACTCTGTCCTTCCACTGTTTCAATGGATAGGAACTGAAAGAACAATAAAGGCAGATGCTTGGACAGAACGGAATTCCCACATACAGGCTGTAACCGTTCTCATAGTCTATATCCTTAAGAATCTCTCTTTCTCTGTTCGCAATGGTGATTGCCAGCGCAGTCTTCTGTGGGCTTACCATGTAACGTTCTCTCATCTCCTGCGCAGCTTCTGTATTTTTCATTCCGGACTCGATCAAGCCCATGGCAAGTTTCGCCGGACGGATGCCGGTAAGATTTCCCCACGGAAGAGTTTTGCCCGTCAGTTTTACAAGAAGTTTATATAAAGCAATCTTGACAATATCTTTACGTTCTTTACGTACTGCATGTGCCCGTTCTTTCTGTACACTTGCGTCCTGATTCTCTGCATCTGTACAAGAAACAAGGGCATCCGAAGACTGCCCCTTTATAAATTCTGCACTTGTCACACCTTTGGTTTCCGCATTTTCATAGGAAATCACACAGGCCTCAGCCTGCTTTGTGATTTTGAAAAAAAGGTCACAGGCCTCTTCCTCTTTTTCATAAAAAGAATGTATCTCACTTCCCGGATAAAATGCCCTGATCAGTTCATATATATCATGCTCAAATTCTCTGTCTTCAAACAGAATACCAATCTTAAACAAATGGATTATACCTCTTTTCGTAACCGATTGTGGTGGATGCATCATGCCCCGGATATACCTCTGTGTCATCCGGAAGTGCATCAAGAAGCCTGTGCAGACTTTCTACAATTGCTGCTGTACTTCCTTCCGGAAAATCTGTTCTGCCCACTGAGCCACAAAAAACAGTGTCACCGCTGAAAAGTACTCCCTCGTCTTTCAGATAATAGCAGCAGCTTCCTACAGTATGTCCCGGTGTCTCAATCATCTGTACAGAAAATCCAGCCAGCTCGACCACCTGCAAATCTGTAAGATAAACATCTGCTTTTAATGTATAACTGTCCATATGATATGCAGTCAGATTAATTTTCGGATCCTGAAGCGTTTTTTCTTCTTTCTGACAGGCATAAATCGGGATCTGATATCTGTCGCGAATAGCTTCCGCAGCCAGAATATGGTCAAAATGTCCATGTGTCAGAAGAATTGCTACAGGTTTTCCCTGCATTTCAAGAATCTTCTGTTCGATTTTTTCTGCGTTATCACCCGGATCAATAATCAGCATTTCTCCTGTTTCTTTATTTTTAAGAAAATAACAGTTTGTAAATACACTGCCGACAATGCATTTCTGTAAATCCAGTCTGCCCATATGCTTTCCTTTCTGATAATCAGCCTGTCGTACGTTCTACATCCAGTACACTCTCAACCTGTCGGATCTTTGCAATCAGAGAAGAAAGTTCTTCCTTACTTGAAATCTCAAAACTGATGGAGATCGTTGCTTTTTCCTGTTTACTGGTACGGCTGTTAATGGTTCTCATATCTATCTTTCTCTCGGTAAAAATCTTGGAGAGATCTACCAGAAGTCCGGTACGGTTATTTGCATATACCTGAATCTCTGCCATATACTTCTCGGATTTATTTTCTGCCGGCTGCCACTCCGCCTCGATCAGACGCGCCCGATCCATTTCCGACATATTCAGAACATTGACACAGTCTGTTCGGTGAATGGTGATTCCACGTCCTCTCGTCACAAAGCCAACTATCTCGTCTCCCGGAATTGGACTGCAGCATTTTGAAAATCGAACTGCCACATCATGGATACCTTTTACGACAATACCACCCTTGTTCTTGGTGACATGAAGTTTCTCCTGAGTCTCGCCGGTTGCTTCCAGAACCTGCTCATCTGTCAGATTCTTCTGATTTTCTTTATCATAAGCTTCGATCAGCTTGTTAAAAACCTGACCTTCTTTCAGTCCACCATGTCCTATTGCAGCAAGTACGGAATCCCAGTCACGGAAACCATATTTGCGCATAACAGATTCCAAAAACTGTGGTTTCGTATAAATTCCGATCTTATATCCCTTTGATTTGGCATACTGGGTAAGCATCTCCTTACCTTTCAGTATGTTATCTTCCTTTAATTCTTTCTTAAACCACTGGTTGATTTTGTTCTTTGCCTGTGTGCTCTTAACAAGCTTCAGCCAGTCACGGCTCGGTCCCTGAGAATTCTGAGAAGTAATGATCTCGATACGGTCTCCGTTTTTGATCTGGTATTCAATCGGTACCAGCTTGCCATTGACACGAGCTCCTACCATACGGTTACCGACTGCGCTGTGTACACTATAGGCAAAATCAATCGGTGTAGAACCATTCGGAAGGTTCTTGACATCTCCCTGTGGAGTAAAACAATATACGCTGTCCGCAAACAGATCAAGGTCATTTTTCAACAGGCTCATGAACTCTCTGTTATCTGACATATCCCGCTGCCATTCCAGAATCTGCCGCAGCCAGTTCAGCTTTTCTTCCTCTCGTTTGTCAACCGGTACTTTACCATCAGAAGATTCCTTATACTTCCAGTGCGCTGCAATACCATACTCTGCTGTTTTGTGCATCTCGAAGGTACGGATCTGGATCTCGAACGGCTGTCCGTTCGGCCCGATCAGTGTAGTATGCAGAGACTGGTACATGTTTGGCTTCGGCATGGCAATATAGTCCTTGAAACGTCCCGGAATCGGTTTATACATCTCATGAATCACACCAAGTGCCGCATAACAGTCCTTGACTGTATCAACAAGGATACGAACTGCAAACAGATCATAGATCTGATCGATCGTCTTGTCCTGATTGACCATCTTTTTATAGATGCTGAAGAAATGTTTGATACGTCCGTCAACCTGTGCTTTGATCGCAGCTTCGTCCATATGCTGCTTGACCTGTTTGACAATATTGTTTACAAATTCCTGACGTTCACTCTTTCGCAGAGCCACTTTATTTACAAGATCATAGTATACATCCGGTTTCAGATATTTCAGGGAGAGATCATCCAGTTCGACTTTGATCTTGGAAATACCGAGGCGCATCGCAATCGGCGCATAAATATCCATCGTCTCGCGTGCTTTTTCCTGCTGTTTTTCTGGTCGCATATACTGCAGGGTACGCATATTATGAAGACGATCCGCAAGCTTGATCAGGATGACGCGGATATCCTTAGCCATTGCAAGGAACATCTTTCTTAAATTCTCAGCCTGAACCTCTACCTTGTCCTTGGAATAGGACAGCTGTCCCAGCTTGGTAACACCATCTACCAGAAGCGCTACTTCAGAACCAAATTCCTTTTCTACTTCTTCATACGTCATCCAAGTATCTTCTACCGCATCATGAAGAAGACCTGCCACTATGGTCTCCTTATCCAGCTCAAGATCCGCAAGGATAATTGCAACACAGAGAGGATGAATGATATAAGGTTCACCGGATTTACGTTTCTGATCCTTATGTGCCTCACTGGCCACTTTATAGGCCTTTTCAATCATGGAAATATCTGTAGACGGATGATATTTCTTCACACTTTTTATCAGCTCCTGATAAAGAACCTCAGGGCTTGTAAAATCATGCATGGATTTCACCGCCGCATCTGCCTTCCGGACAGACTCTCTTTTTTCTTCTTCCTTCTGTATCTCAATGTTTTGTTTTTCCGTATTTTTTGTCTCTGCCATTAAATCCCACCTGCCTGTGCACAATTTCATACTGCCGTATGACTACAACAGTTCACATCCCCTTCCACCGACAAAAAATCATTTTCCGTCGTAACAGATCACAGATGCCACATTATAACCTTTGAGACGCTCACGTCCCTTCAGACCTGCAAGCTCCATAAGGAAAACCACCTTGACAACCTCGCCGCCAAGCTCCTCCACAAGCTTGATGGCTGCTTCCACGCTTCCGCCCGTAGCAATCAGGTCATCCACAATAACAACCTTCTGTCCCGGCTTGATGGAATCCTTATGCATCTCGATAGTTGCACTTCCATACTCCAGCTCATAGGTTCTGGAAACGGTCTCACATGGAAGTTTTCCTGCTTTGCGGACCAGAACAAAGGGTTTGTGAAGATTATATGCGATCGGCATACCAAAGATAAAGCCTCTGGATTCAAGACCTGTGATCACATCGAACTCCTCACCCTCCAGACAATCCTGCATAGAATCAATGGCAAGCTGTAATCCATCCGCATCCTGAAGGACGCTGGTAACGTCACGGAAAATAATCCCTGGCTCTGGAAAGTCCGGGATACTTCTTACATATTCTTCTATTTTTTTCATAATAACCTCCAATGATTTAATTTGTCAATCAGATGTTAGATAGTATAGCACTTTTTCTGTAGGGAATCAATGTGCAACCCGACAGAACTCGCGGAATTACGACAGGCCCTGGACTGCATATTGCCCAGTACAGAGCCTTCTTTCCTGTTTTACAGTCAATTACTCGCTGTCAGGATCTGCATTTTAGTGATACCTTCTCCTGTTATTTTGTAATATAATTTCGGATTACGATCTGTAAGGTCTCTCTTCCCTGATAACGGTTGATCTCAGGATAATATGTGACCGCAATACTTCCACAGTTTTTTATTCTATCAACAAATTCATCTGCTTCTCCAAAATATACTGCTTCCACTACACAGCCGGTACTGTCTGACAGCTGAAGCTTTGCCACATTCCTATTTTTGCCAAGAATACGGCTGCTTAAAACCCGAAGTCCCTTCTGTGCAAAAATCGGTTTGGTATTTCCCTTTCCAAAAGGCTCCAGCAGGGATATCTCTTCCACAAGTTCCTTATTTATATAGGAAACAGGCATTGGCACATCGATCAGGATCTTTGGAGCCAGATCCTTTTCTGTCAGAGTACAGTTTTCGTTTAACCGTCTGCGGAACTCTTCCACATTTTCTTCTTTAATGGATAATCCTGCCGCCATAGGATGACCGCCATACTGTTCCATCAGATCTCCGCATTTTACCAGTTCCTCAAACATGGAATAGCTTTCTATGGAACGTCCGCTGCCTTTCACCATTGTTTCACCTTTTGTCAGTACAAAGACCGGTTTATTGTACTTTTCCCGGATACGTCCCGCAATAATTCCAGCCAGGCTTTCGTGACAGTCCGGTAAATAGATCACAAGAACCCTGTCCTGTCCGATTTCTGTCTCTTCCACAATACGGATCGCTGCTTCCTTTCCCTCTTCTGTGAGAGCTTTTCTGCTTTGATTCAGCGCAGTCAGATCACCGGCAAGTTTTGCTGCTTCATCTTCCGTCTCCGCACAGAGCAGTTTCAGGGAACGTGCAGCGGTATCCAGTCTTCCACTGGCATTGATACATGGTCCCAGCACAAACCCTACATGATAGGCAGTGATCGGCCCCTCCTCCAGGCCATTGGCACGGATCAGTTCACGGAGACCTTTGTTAGAAGTGTGGGAAAGTCGTTTCAGGCCTTCCTTTACAAGGATGCGGTTTTCACCCTGAAGATCCATCACGTCTCCCACCGTGGCAATGGCTCCTAATTCCAGAAAATCTTCCAGCTCTTTTTCCGGAATCCCGCATGCCTCATAGAGAGCTGTCACCAGCTTCAACGCAACAACTGCTCCGCACAATCTTTTCTCCGGATAATTACAGTCCGGCTGTTTTGGATTTACAATGGCATCAGCCGGCGGAAGGATCAGTTCTCTTCCATCTTCCGTTTCTTTATAGGGAATTTCATGATGATCGGTTATTATCACCATCATTCCCTTCTCTTTAGCCATAGTGATTTCATTGTACGCCGCAATTCCATTATCACAGGTAACAATTACGTCAATCCCATCATTCGCTGCTCTTTCGATCAGGTGCTCATGGATTCCATATCCATCTTTGATCCTGTCTGGAATATCCGTATCGACATCTGCCCCAAGTCCTGCAAGCCCCTGTTGCAAAATATACGTTGCATTGACTCCATCAATATCATAATCACCGATCACACGGATTTTCTTTCCTTCTTCTATTTTCTCCTTAAGAATATCTACTGCACGATCCATATCTTTCATCAGTAAGCCGTCATACAGATCCTCCACTGTTCCATTCAGATAAAAATCAATTGCTTCATCTCCGATCACATCACGGTTTCTCATCAGTCGTGCAATGATCGGGGAAATCTGATATTTCTCTGCTATTCCATTAAAATCCGCCTTTTTCATTGCGACGAACCATTTCTCCATCCAAATACCCTCCCAGTCTGTCAGTATCATATTTTCTTATTATAGCAAAAATCTGCCGTATCGAAAATCATTTTTCATTTCCGATACGACAGATTTTATTTCTTAGCGTTTTTTGCTCTTTTTATTTTTGAAAGAAGTCTTCTTTCCTTTTTTCTTCTTGGAACTGTCGTCTGCAGATGTATCTGCTGCGTTACTCTCTGTGGAAGTAGTTCCTTCTTTCT
>OGOU01002509.1_pt1 | contig 12862 bp, 12 predicted proteins | sample 1552721 | NCBI WGS metagenome assembly OGOU01 (sample SAMEA2580176, study PRJEB22360) | human gut metagenome | biome: human gut; feature: human-associated habitat; material: faeces | place: Denmark | collected 2008/2010 | reverse complement strand
GTAATGGTGACCGCTATGCGATTTATCATGTGGATGAAGACACACCGGGAAAACAACATTTATTTATGAATATGGCAATGGTCAAAGAAGATGGAATTACAATCGATGCAGAAAATTATAAATGTGTCTATTCTGGCAGATTACATGAAAATGAAAAGCTGGATGATTTGTATGCCGTATTCAACGATAATCCACCGGCAGATTATAAAGCACATTCTATGTCGGTCAGTGATGTTATCATTACAAACCGTGGTGGGGATATGCAGGCATATTACGTGGATCGATTTGGATTTGCAGAACTTCCAGACTTTGCAGCACAAAGAGAAAAAATACTCGATATTGTCCCAGAAATAGAAAATGTGGATTATGAAAATGATCTTACATGTATCAGCTTTTATGCGGCTGAATGTGCTGAATTTCCTGTAATGGGTGAAGTACATTATGACCTGACATTACCAGAAGCCTTGGAAGCTTATGAGAAAATCCCATCAGAACGTATGCATGGACTGAAATGTGTTGGCTTTGATCTGAAAGACGGAAGTGATTATGAAGGAATGCAGAGTCTGATGATTGAAGGAAAAATACAGAAAGAATTTTTGAATTCGATTCCTGGATTTAGAGAAAATTCTTATGTGCAAAATGCAATCAGTCGTGTGGAAAAATACTTGGAAGAAAGACATCCAAATGTGGAAAATCCTCTGGAATCCAATAAGAAAGTGGATAACGAAAAAAATATAAGCGAAGAAAAAAACGAGAAGGAGCTGAATATACAGATGAAACCAATACCGAAAAAGAAAAGGGGGGAAATGAGCCTATGAGAAATGTAAACCTGGAAGAAAACGAACTGACTATTACTGCTATCTTCCAGCAGCACACAAAGGAAGAAACAATCCAAACACTGAAAGAAGCTTTGGAAGTTTTGGAACAGGAAGAAAGTGATCCTGAGAATGATGAAATAATTGAGATCATCAATTCTACAGTTGGAAAATTACAGCAGATCGAAGACAAATACTACTATTCTCTGGATCTGAATTATTATCTGAATAACTTGGAGGACGATGCCTATGAAGCTTAATCAATTTGCAGTCTACCGAGTAGATCAGCAGACAGCAGGAAAAGCACTGTGGCATCTGCCATATCAAGAGGCAAGACAGCAGAATGTGTCGATTACTGTCGAAAATTACCGATTAGTCTCGATTCATGAAATGCAGGAAGAAGAAAAAGTCGCTGACATCTGGAAACGGATGAAAAAGCAATGCGAAGTCAGTGACGTACTTGTACTGAACAGGGATGGAGAAATCAACTGCTACTATGTAGATGAGAACTATCCACAGTATCTGGCCGGATTTATTCGTATCAACACATCCGGAGCACTGATCACTATGGAAACTGAGAATTATCAGATTGATGGGAAAAAAGGAAACTGGATTGCGACAGACACCATCATCATCAATGGAAAACAGTTTTATCTGATGGAGCATCAGGTATACCGGGATCAGGCGCAGGGTGTTATCCTGGATGCCTATGGAAAAATGGTTGTCGAAGAATGTAAGAAATTCGATGAAAAGACAAAACAAAAGATTCATGATTACATCCAACAGCAAGTACCGCTAAATCCGGTCGAACAGCTAAAACAAGATGGTAAAATCCGTCTGGAACATTACCAGAAATTCTACCAGAACGGCACTTATGAACGAAGCAGAGAATCCGGTACAGAAGCCAATTATGATATGGTGGACGGTCTTGTGAATAATCAGAAGAAAAATCAGGAAAAGACCTCTGATGCTCGCAGCAACAAACAGACTTCCCGAAAGCAACAGGATAATAAACCTAAGAAACGAAGATCTGTGATCAAACGACTGCATCAGAAACAGATTACCATTGCTCGCCGGTCCGGAAAGCCAATACCAAGGTACCTGGATCAGGAAATGGAAAGAAAACGAGGGTAGAATATGCGAAGGTTAAAGTGTGAAAAAGAAAAGATTATTTTGACCAATGAAGATGACGGATTCTATGATGTGTATACCTTTAATCAGAGCTTGCAGAAACGGTTACGAGAATTTGCAGGAAAGTATCCGGATGATTGCTGGTTTAAAGGATCTTCGGAGGATGGAAGTGAAACGTATATGATCAAAAAAGTGCGGTTATCATTGAATTTAAGACCACCCTATTCCAAGGATAGAATATCTGAAAAATCCCCAGAACTGTCTTATTTATATAAAAGCAATGATACTTGAAAGAACATCGGCCGGTCTTTGTAGTAGCCTGATTTTAAGCGAAAGCTGTACCCGCACCTGTTGGAGATTGACCGGGCGGAGCAGGAACGGATGGACGCCATGCTGCCCCGCATGATGGAGGTAGCGGGCGTCACCGAGGAACTGAAAGCCTGTGACCCTATGCGCTGGGTGGGGCTGATGAACACGCTGAAAGCGCAGGCAGAGGAAATTATTCAAGATGAACTGATTTACAAATAGTTTTTAGGCACAAGAAAGGCCGGGATTTTGCTATCAAGCGGAAAATCCCGGCTTTGCTCTTATCGGTTTTCCAAATTCTTTGACCGCCGGTATTCCAGCGGAGAAAGACCAAACTGCTTTTTGAACACGGCTGCAAATTTGCTTTGATTCATATAGCCAACCAACTCTGCTATTTCTGCAACGGACAATCTTGTAGAAGTCAGTAACTCTGCAGCTTTTTTCATTCGGACTTCCCGTAGATAGATGGAAATATTTTGACCAAAAACGCCACGAAAATAGTTTTTTAAGCTGGTTTCGCTGACAGAAAACTGAGCTGCCAATTCCCATGCAGGATGATGTTGCCGCAAATCGGAAGTGATAATTTTTTCAACACGTTTTGCTATATCTACCTGTGTTTCAGTAAAAAATGTGCAGGCTTGCGATGGGGGGATATTGTTAAGATTTTGTAGTAATGAAAATAGAGCCAGAACATAGATCTTCATTTGAGAAATCGAAAACGGAGGCGCAATATCAAAAAGTTCCCAGAGCTTAATCAATATTTCTTCAACTTCAGGAGTAACTGCTGAGATATAAGTGTTATCGTTTGGGCAAAAAAGTTCAATGATTTTAGGGATGTCTATGCCAAACTCTTTTTGTATCCATGTACTCTCTGTTGCCAGTGTATTAGTATCAACAAAAAGCTCCATTCCCTCATAGATACGGCGAGGATAGACATATTGCTTTTGGGCAAAACACTCCGTGAGAGAAATATCTCCATCTTTCACATATACAAAGTTTCCGTTATTCAAGATAATCTCGCAACGACCAGTCACGCAATAGTTTAGGAGCAAAGGCCCTTTTTTAATGAAACTATCTTCACCCAAATTTGGAGCTGCCCATGTCGGAGAATTTATAAAAATATACGCAATAGTAAGTCCGGGGAAAAGTTGAAAAAATGTCATAGACCCTTTTCCTTCCTTAGTTTTCATAAGTAGTTCTGCGTTGAACTCGCTACGTTTTATTGAAACGCCGGGAATTTCAATACATTTTCTAATAATATCATCAATCTTCATTTTTAACTCCTGTCGATTTGTCTGGCTCATTGCCCTTGATTTTAATCATATTATAGAATTGTAAGCGAAGTCAGTCAATAAAAAAACTCGTTGCTGTTTGGAGCCAAAAAGATGATTGGTTGTAGAGAGCTACTGCTAACTATGGTATCTTATAGAGAGGTTAGAAAACGCTAACTAGCAAATAAATGGAGGTATTCGTTATGAGTAACAAGTTACAAGCAAAAGACCTGATTAACCTCGGCCTGTTCACCGTTCTCTACTTTGTGATTGGCTGCTGTGTCGCCGTTCCCGTCGGCTTTGTACCTATCTTTTTGCCAATCCTCGGAGCATTGTGGTCTTTGATTACCGGCATCCCGTTCATGCTGTTCCTGACCAGAGTTAAAAAATTCGGCATGGTTACAATTATGGGAATTTTAAGCGGCCTGCTGATGGGGCTGACTGGCATGGGATTTTGGGGCGTACCGATGGGCGTGATTTTTGGGCTGCTGGGAGATCTGATCTTGAAATCCGGCGGTTATAAAAGCGCCAAGAAGAGCCTGATCGGGTATGCGGTGTTCAGCCTTTGGATGGTTGGTACATATATCCCCATGTATTTCATGGTTGAGGATTCCTGGGCCAGTTTTGCGGCCAGCTTTGGTGAGGAATACGCTGACAGGGTAATGGCTGTTATGCCTATGTGGAGCATTATTCTGGTAATCGCCGGAATCTTCATTTTTGCGATCCTGGGCGGACTTTTAGGTAAGGCGCTTCTGAAAAAGCATTTTGCTAAAGCGGGCATTGTGTGATGAACGGGCTATCATTTTCAGCAACAACCGAAAAAAGAAAAGGAATCCTGCTTGATCCCCGGACAAAGCTCATTCTGCTGCTGACGATTACAACACTGATGTTCAGTACCAGTAACGAAGGAATTATGAACATCGTCAAGCCGTGTCTAAGCCTTGTCCCCTTTGCTCTGATTTTGTCGGAACGCCGTTTCAAAACAGCAGGAAAATATCTGGTGCTATATGCGGTTTGCTTTATACTGGAACGGATTGCCCTTACGAGTTTGAGCGGATTACTCTCGTTCATCGTGCTGGCAGTGACATCTATCATGACGCGGTTTGCGCCCGGCATTATGACAGGTGCCTATCTGATCTCATCCACTTCGATCAGTGAGTTTATCGGCGCAATGGAGCGTATGCATATCACGGAAAAAATCGTGATTCCAATGTCTGTCATTTTTCGCTTTTTCCCAACCATCAGCGAAGAATATCAGGCCATCCGGGATGCAATGAAAATGCGGGGCATACGATTCGGCGGGAAAAATCCTTTCCTGATGTTGGAATATCGCCTTGTTCCTTTGATGGTGTCCGTTGTGAAGATTGGTGATGAACTTTCTGCTGCTGCGTTGACACGGGGGCTTGGAGCCCCCGTTAAACGTACAAACGTGTGCCAGATCGGTTTCCATGTTCAAGATTTGATTGCGATTCTGTTTTGCGTTATCTGTTTTGCCTTGTTTTTGTTTCAGCAGCAGATTTCTTTTTGACGGAAGGGGGTGAACCTATGATACGGATTGACCATGTGACTTTCTCTTATGGAGAAGAAAACGAGAACGCTGGTGGAGTCCATGATATAAATCTGACCGTAGAGGACGGTCAATGCGTCGTACTTTGCGGCGAAAGCGGCTGTGGAAAAACGACAATTACCAGGCTGATCAACGGTCTGATTCCCCATTACTATGAAGGAAAAATGAATGGAGAAGTGTGGGTAAATGGGGCAAAGGTTTCGGAACAGCCCCTTTATGATACCGCGAAAACGGTTGGCAGCGTGTTTCAAAACCCCCGCTCACAATTTTTCAATGTGGACACAACCAGCGAAATCACATTCGGGTGTGAAAATCTCGGCCAGCCGGAGCAAAGTATTCGGGAACGATTAGATAAGACCATCCGGGATTTCCGCCTGGAGAAATTGATGGGACGCAATATCTTTCATCTCTCCGGCGGGGAAAAGCAAAAAATTGCCTGTGCCGGGGTCTCCATCATGGAGCCGGATGTGCTGGTTATGGATGAGCCGTCATCCAACCTGGATGCTTCCTCTATCCTGGATCTGAGAGCAATACTTGCGTTTTGGAAGTCGCAGGGGAAAACAATTATAGTGTCAGAGCATCGGCTCTACTATCTGCGCGGTCTTGCGGATCGTTTTATCTATATTACCGGCGGAAAGGTGGAAAAAGATTACTCCGCAGCGGAGTTTGAGAGCCTGACGGAGCAACAGAGAGCCAAGTTGGGGCTGCGTACCTTTATTCTTGAAGATTTGTTGCCGCCGAAAGCATTGCCCCAGGCCGGTCAGCAAATGGAACTTCGCAATTTCTGCTTTGCCTACAAAAACGAACCGGAAACGCTGCACATCCGGGAAAGTAAAATCCCCGCAAATCGTATTGTCGGGATCATCGGGAATAATGGAGCTGGAAAGTCCACCTTCTCCCGGTGTTTCTGCGGCCTTGAAAAGCGCTGCGGTGAGGTGATCTGGAACGGCAGAACTTATCGGCCTAAAGACAGACTAAATACCTGCTACATGGTGATGCAGGAAGTCAATCACCAGCTTTTCACGGAAACTGTGCTGGATGAAGTCCTAATCAGTATGGAGGAGGAAAATCAGGAGTGGGCTGAGGAAATCCTTGCCGAGTTAGATTTAATCGGCTTCAAAGACAGACACCCTATGTCCCTTTCCGGCGGCCAAAAGCAGCGGGTAGCAATTGCCTCGGCAATCGCATCCAAGCGTTCTATCTTATTTTTTGACGAACCGACCAGCGGTCTTGATTACAAACACATGAAAGAGGTTGCCAATGTTTTGAAACAAGTCAGGGATGCAGGCATTACCTTGTATGTCATTACCCATGATCTTGAGCTGCTTTTAGATTGTTGTACGGATATTGTCCATTTTGAGGACGGTTCCATCATCGACAAATTTCAAATGGATGAGGCCGGTCTTGAAAAAATCCGAAACTATTTTATAAAGGGGGTATCTACAAAATGAAGGAGGAAAAGAAAGACTCACCCATAGGAACTTTATGGGGATGGGGCAAACCCTATCACGGGAAATTCATCGGCAGTATTATCCTTGCGGTATTAGGCGTGGCCTGCCAGATGGTGCCCTATTTCTGCGTGGCGCATATTGTCACACTGATGCTGTCGGGAGAGCAGGATTTTTCCAGTTATATGACGGCCTGTATCGTTACATTGTGCGGTTATTTGGGAAAGGTTGTTTTCGCCAATCTTTCAACAGTCATTTCTCACACAGCAACCTATTACACGCTGCGCGATCTGCGGGAGAACATTACCGAGAAACTTGCCCGTGTGCCAATGGGGACGATTTTGGATACGCCCTCTGGACAGTATAAAACGACGATTGTTGACCGGGTGGAGGGAATGGAGCCGACCTTTGCACACCTGCTCCCGGAAATGACCGCAAATGTGCTGGTTCCCATTGTGATTGTCGTGTACCTGCTTATTCTGGACTGGCGTATGGCGCTTTTGTCCCTTGTCACTCTCGTGGTGGGCCTTGTGGTTATGTCCGCCGGTATGAAAAACTATCCCGTCAAGTGGGAGGGTGCTGTCAAGGCAGGCAAGCAGATGACAGACGCCATCGTGGAATATATCGGAGGCATTGAGGTGGTGAAAGCGTTCAGCCAATCCGCCGGTTCCTACAAAAAATATTCTGACGCGGTGAATTACAACGCCAACTACTATGTGGACTGGATGCGGGAAAATCAGAAAACCATGAGCGCCTATAACGCCATCCTGCCCTCGGTGCTGATCTGCGTACTGCCCTGCGGCTTTTCGTTCTGGCTCTCCGGAAGCCTGGAACTTTCCACCTTCCTGTCCATTGTGATTTTCTCTCTGGGCCTTGTTGGGCCAATTATTGCGGCCTTTACCTTTACGGACGATTTGGCTGTACTGGGGACAAATGTGGAAGAAATCAGCCAGCTTCTGAACGCCGAAGAACTGAACCATAAAGAAACGCCGATCAAGCTGGAAGATACCGGCATTTCTCTTAGGTCTGTGTCGTTTTCCTATGACGGGACAACAGAGGTTTTGCATGATGTGAATCTCGCCATCCACCCCGGAACCATGACCGCCCTTGTAGGGCCGTCCGGCTCCGGCAAGTCTACGGTGGCGAAGCTGATTGCCGGGTATTGGGATGTTACATCCGGCAGCATTACCCTCGGCGGCCATGAGCTGAAGGATATGCCGCTGTCTGAAATTGCAGACCAGATTTCCTATGTATCTCAGGACAACTACCTGTTTAACCGCAGTATCCGGGAGAATATCCGCATGGGAAGACCCAGTGCCACGGATGCAGAGGTGGAGCAGGCAGCCAAACAAAGCGGCTGCGACGCCTTTATCCGCAAGCTGGATAATGGCTATGATACGGTTGTCGGCAGCGCCGGTTCCCATCTTTCCGGCGGTGAACGCCAGCGGATTGCCATCGCCCGCGCCATGCTGAAAAATGCGCCGGTTGTCATTTTGGACGAGGCAACTGCCTATATCGACCCAGAGAATGAGGCGCTGGTGCAGAAAGCCATTTCCACTTTAACTGTCGGCAAGACCCTGATTGTGATCGCACACCGGCTGTCTACCATTGTTGGCGCAGATAACATCGTTGTGGTGAAGGATGGAACCATCCACGCACAGGGTACGCATGAGAAGCTGCTGGAAACCTGCCCCCTCTACCGGGATATGTGGCAGGCGCACGTCGGCGCGAAAGACCAGATGTAAGGGGGGGTGTCAGATGTATGGAACATTGAAAAAAATCTTTGCTTTTGCAGGCAGCAAAAAGGGGCTTCTAAAAAAATCCCTGTTATTCTCATTCCTGTCCGGGCTGTTTTCAGCCATGCAGTTTGCCGCCCTCTTTGTAGTGATCGGCGCGTTAGTATCTGACAACCGGGACGGAAAGTTTATCTGCATTTCGCTGGGAATTATGGCCGTTTCCCTCATTGGGCGTATCATCACGACCTATTTTTCCACGATGGAGCAGACGGAAACCGGCTATTGCATGGTGGCGGAAAAGCGTATCCACATCGGAGATCGGCTGCGCTACATCCCGATGGGCTACTTCAACAAGAATAGTATCGGGAATATTACCGCCATTGTCACAACAACTTTGGGTGATGTAGAGAACTCAGCAGCCCGTGTCCTGGTGTCAGTGCTGGGCGGTTTTTTCAACTCGGTTGCCCTCGTCATCGTCCTGTTGGTATTTGACTGGCGGATCGGTCTTGTGGCCACTGCCGGTGTCCTGATTTACCTTGCGGCGGCGGAACTGGCGCTTCGCAAATCAGCCGCGCTCAGCGGTGTACGCCAGCACACACAGGAGTCCCTTGTGGAGTCTGTGTTGGAGTACATTCAGGGGATGGGGATTGTTAAAGCATTTGGACTGGAACGGGACAGCACGCAGTCTATCGGCAGTGCAATTAAGGCGAGCTGCCGGGATAACCTGAAATTGACAAAGGCCAGTGTTCCCTATGACGCTATCAAACAGGCTGTTGTCCGAGTGTTCAGCGTCCTGTTGCTTTTGGCCTCGGTCTGGTTCTGGCTGGACGGCTCCCTGCCGCTGGCCTACGGTCTGATTTTGGTGATTGCTTCTTTCATGGTGTTCAACGATTTGGAGAACGCCGGGAATATGGCCTCTTTGCTGCAAATGCTGGCGGCCTCGATGGATACGGCAAACTCCATTGATGACACGCCGGTAATGGACGAGAAAGGCGCTGATATTACGCCGAAGTCCAGCGAGATCGTGTTTAACAAGGTGGATTTTTCCTACGCAGACCGTAAGATATTAGATCAGGTCAGCTTTACCATTACCGAAAAAACGACTACGGCCATTGTCGGCCCTTCCGGGGCAGGAAAGACAACGATGTGCAACCTGATTGCCCGTTTTTGGGATGTGAATGCCGGGAAGATTACCATAGGCGGTACGGATGTACGAGATTTCAAGCTGGATAGCCTGATGAAGAATATCTCGATGGTGTTCCAGAGCGTGTACCTATTTGCAGATACGATTGAGAACAATATCAAGTTTGGCTGCCCGGATGCTACCCATGAACAAGTGGTTGAAGCGGCGAAAAAGGCTTGCTGCCATAACTTTATTTCTGCCCTGCCGGATGGCTATGACACCGTGATTGGCGAGGGAGGCGGTACTTTGTCCGGCGGCGAGAAACAGCGGATTTCCATCGCCCGCGCCATGCTGAAGGACGCACCTATCATCATTTTGGACGAGGCAACAAGCAGCGTTGACCCGGAGAATGAGGATGAATTGCAGCGGGCTATCGAGGCATTGACCCATGACAAGACCATCATCATGATTGCCCACCGTCTGAAAACCGTCCGCAACGCCGATCAGATCCTTGTACTGGACAACGCTCATATCGTCCAGCGCGGCACTCATGCGGAGCTGATCCAGCAAAAAGGCCTGTATGCCGATTTTGTATCGGCCAGACAGGAGGCCATCGGCTGGAAGCTGGCTCAGTAAAGGAGGTTCAGATGAAACTTCATGCGTCCGGGGAGGACTACCTGGAAACCATCCTTGTTCTCCAAAAGAAACTCGGTATGGTGCGCTCCGTAGATGTGGCCCGGCACATGGAGGTGTCAAAGCCCAGCGTGTGCCATGCAGTGGCTACCTTGCGGGACGGCGGCTTTCTCACAATGGACGAAGATCACTTTCTCCGTTTGACCGATGCTTTCTGTGTCTTTTATACGCCACATGCTGTTCATGCAGACCGTCCGGGATTCCAGCCGGCAAAAGATCTGGACATTCCGCTGAATGGTTATGTATATTGTTATCCGGCGAAGTCTAATTATCTGGGTGGTGACATCATCAGTGGAATGATTGAAACGGAATTATATAAAAAGGATGGAATCAGTGTTTTCTTTGACATTGGAACCAACGGTGAACTTGTGATAGGAAATAAAGATTTTCTTCTTTGCGGCGCCGGTGCGGCGGGGCCTGCATTGGAAGGCGGTGTAGTACATACCGGGATGAGGGCAGATGCCGGAGCAGTGGACAGCGTGAGGATAAGAGGTGGAAAAATCCATGTTCATGTAATTGGTAACTCTTCAGGAAAAATTAGCCCTAAGGGTATCTGCGGTTCCGGTATTGTCGATCTGATTGCGGAACTTTTTTTAGAAGGCTGGATAGATATTCGTGGTAAGTTTTCTCCTGAAAAAACGAATCTTATTCAGAAACGAGAAGGTCAGCTTTGCATAGAATATGCTCCGGGTCTGTATTTTTATCAGAAAGATATCGACGAATTTATTCTTACCAAAGCCGCAGCACATATAATGGTTGAGATCATGCTCCGGGAATCTGGACTTGAACTGAATCAGGCAGATCGATTTTATGTAGCCGTCTCTTTTGGAAAATATGTATCTGTGGAATCAGCCATTACCATTGGGATGTATCCTGACATGGAACGGGAGAAGATGATCAATGCTGGAAATTCTTCGCTGGAAGGAGCACAAAAGCTTTTGCTGAACAAAGAACTTCTTGCAGATATTGATCAGATACTGGAAGAAATGACTTATATACAATTTGCGGAAGTGGATGATTTTCTGGAACAGATGGTAGCTGCCCAGGCCTTACCTCACACAGATTATAAAAAATATCCAACGGTCATGGAAAAATTAAAGAAAAGACAAAACATATGCTTTTATTGATCCGAGGCTGAGAAATCTGTCATGGTAAGCATATTCCAGATTTCTCAGAAAACAGAACAAAGGAGGAGACAAGATCAAAAATGAAATTTGATGTGCTGGGGTTATTAGCAGCCTGCTCATATGCATTGGACTGTGTAGAGGCAGAGCTGATTAAAGTAACAAACAATCATTCTAAACGTGTGGCATATATGGCGGTTTGTACTGCTGAAAAAAATGGGTATACAGGGTCAAAGCCTGCAGGATCTGGCAGAGTGTGCATTGCTGCACGACAATGCAGTGGCACAATATATTCAGGAAGAGCTTCAAAATGACGTTTTACGTAACGGGGTGACGAAGCTGGGAAGGCATTGTACCATAGGAGAAAAAATTCTGAAAAATATACCGTTTCATAATGATGTATCTAATGTCATACTGTACCCCCCATGAAAACGCTGATGGAAGTGAACCTTTTGGAAAACAATGGAATGAAGTACCGTTTTTTGCAAGGATTATCCATATGTGTGATACGATAGATATATTTTGCCGATCTATGAAATCAGATTCGGATGAGGGGAAAAGAACAGAAGAATTTGTAATAAAGTCAAAAGATAAATTGTTTGATTCCTTCTGCGTGGAAGCTTTTTTTTAATGCTTTTTCAGATGAAAAAATTCATATGATTGATAATGAAACCCTGGATACGATGTTGTGGAAGAAAGTACCCAGAATAAAGCTGGAACTTAATTTTGCACAGATTAAAGCTATTGCAGATCTTTTTGCCCATATTGTGGACTATAAATCACCCTTTACAAGCAACCACTCAATGGGTGTTGCGGAAGGTGCGGAAAAAATATCAAGGTTCATGGGATTTGATGAGGATATCTGTCAGAAAATGTATATTGGCGGAGCTTTACATGACATAGGAAAGGTCGCAATCGGGAATGAGATTCTGGAAAAACCAGAAAAATTAACCGATGAAGAATTTAAAACGATGAAACATCATGCAGTATATACCTATTATATTTTGTCAGGGATAGATGATTTCGAGGAAATACGAGACTGGGCGGCTCTTCATCATAAAAAGTTAAATGGAAAAGGATATCCTTTTGGAAAAACTGCTGATGAATTAAATAAACCAGAGCGTATTATGGCTTGCATTGATATTTATCAGGCACTTACTGAAGACAGACCTTATAAGAAGGGTTTGTCACATGACAAAGCGTGTGGGATACTTGATGATATGGCACAGAAAGGCTTTGTTGATTCTGATATTTCAAATAAGATCAGAGATTGTTTCGGTTAAATGCAGAGGTACAATTTATTTATACATGTATGTGATAGCATCATGTGACTTGAGAAAGTGAAAATGAAGAGAACGTTGGATAAGATTCTGGCGTTCTTTTTTTGTGTAGGGGTGTTCACAGGGGGTGCATCGTTTAATTGTATCATTTTCGTAGTCGCAACGAATCTATGCGCATGTGGGTATTATCCAAATAATGGAGCTCCTGATTGCCAGAGGTTTTAAAGGCAAAGATGGAAAAACACTGGATCTGGACAGAAAAGCCGGTACCAATACCATTTATGCTCTGAACGCATACAAAAAGTCCAGAAAGATGTAACAGGATGGGGTATGTGATGCTGCAACCTGGAAAGATCTGATTGCCATTT
>OGOU01002503.1_pt1 | contig 12872 bp, 12 predicted proteins | sample 1552721 | NCBI WGS metagenome assembly OGOU01 (sample SAMEA2580176, study PRJEB22360) | human gut metagenome | biome: human gut; feature: human-associated habitat; material: faeces | place: Denmark | collected 2008/2010 | reverse complement strand
TGGTGAAGTTTTAGGTAAATACCATCCACACGGTGACTCGTCTGTTTATTTCGCAATGGTTCGTATGGCACAGACATGGTCTATGCGCTATACGTTGGTGGATGGACAAGGAAACTTTGGCTCGGTGGACGGTGACAGTCCTGCTGCCATGCGTTATACAGAAGCAAGATTAAGTAAACTTGCCGAAGAAATGCTTCGCGATATCGACAAAGATACGGTTGATTTTCAGCTGAATTTCGATGATACACTGAAAGAGCCGACCGTATTGCCGACTCGTATTCCGAATTTGCTGGTAAATGGAGCATCTGGTATCGCCGTTGGTATGGCGACAAATATGCCAACACACAACCTTAGCGAGGTGCTGGACGGCTGTATGGCCTACATTGATACTCGTGGGGAAATGGAAGTAGCTGATTTGATGCAATATATCAAAGCTCCTGATTTCCCGACAGGTGCGACTATCTACGGATATGCTGGTGTAAAAGACGCCTTTGAAACAGGTAAGGGACGTATTGTTTTGCGCGGTAAAGCAGAAATCGAGACGGAAAATAATCATGAGAAGATTATCATTTCGGAAATCCCTTATGGTGTAAATAAAGCCGAACTGATCAAGTATATTGCCGATTTAGTGAATGAAAAGCGCATAGACGGCATATCGAATGTAAATGACGAGTCGGACCGCCAAGGCATGAGAATCGTCGTGGATGTAAAAAGGGATGCAAATTCGAGTGTTGTGCTCAACAAGCTATATAAGATGACGGCATTGCAGTCTTCCTTCAGCGTCAATAATATCGCACTGGTGAATGGGCGTCCCAAACTGCTCAATCTGAAAGATTTGATCAAAGCGTTTGTCGACCATAGACATGAAGTCGTGATTCGCCGTACGAAATACGATTTGAAGAAAGCCGAAGAACGTGCCCATATCTTAGAAGGTCTGATTATTGCTTCCGATAATATTGATGAAGTCATTGCAATCATCAAATCATCTAAAAGCCCTGCTGAAGCTATCGAACGTTTGATGGAACGTTTCTCCCTGTCGGATATACAGTCTCGTGCCATTGTAGAAATGAGACTTCGCCAGTTAACTGGCCTGGAACAGGATAAACTTCGTGCAGAGTATGAAGAAATCGAAAAATTAATCGCATATTTGAAGGAAATTCTAGAAAATGACGATCTTTGTATGAAAGTCATCAAAGACGAGTTGCAGGAAATCAAGGACAAGTACGGAGATGAACGTAAAACAGATATCGTTTATGCCTCCGAAGAACTCAATCCTGAAGACTTCTATGCAGATGATGAGATGATCATTACCATCTCCCACATGGGATACATCAAGCGTACGCCGCTTAGTGAATTCCGTGCTCAGGGACGCGGCGGAGTAGGGGCCAAAGGTTCTGAAACGCGTGACGAAGATTTTGTAGAATATATCTATCCGGCTTCCATGCATGCTACCTTGCTGATCTTTACGGCAAAAGGAAAATGTTATTGGTTGAAAGTGTTCGAAATTCCGGAAGGAGCGAAGAACTCAAAGGGTAGAGCGATCCAGAACTTGTTGAACATCGAACCGGATGACAAGGTCAACGCTTTCATTCGCGTAAAGAAGCTGACGACAGACACCGAGTTTATTAATTCGCACTATCTGTTGTTCTGTACAAAGAAAGGTGTGATCAAGAAGACGTTACTGGAAGCATATTCTCGTCCTCGTCAGAATGGTGTAAATGCCATCACGTTACGTGAAGACGACGGTCTGATCGAAGTTTGTATGACAAATGGCAATAATGAAGTTCTGATTGCAAACCGTAACGGACGCGCTATCCGTTTCCATGAAAATGCAGTGCGCGTTATGGGCCGTACAGCATCTGGTGTAAGAGGTATGACACTTGATGACGATTCTAACGACGAAGTTGTAGGAATGGTTTGCATTAAGGACAAAGAAAAAGAAACTGTACTGGTTGTGTCCGAACAAGGTTACGGCAAACGTTCTAATATCGAAGATTATCGTATTACGAATCGCGGAGGTAAGGGTGTCAAAACCATCAACATTACGGAAAAGACCGGTAAACTGGTTGCCATCAAGAATGTTACGGAGGAAAACGATATTATGATCATTAATAAATCCGGTATCACAATCCGTATGAAGGTATCCGATCTGAATGTCATCGGACGTGCAACACAAGGGGTACGCCTGATTAATTTAGGAAAACGTAATGACGAAATCGCCTCTGTATGCAAAGTGCTGTCACAGACCGAAGAAGAGATCGCTGAAGAAAAAGCACAGCGTGAAGCTTTAGAAGATGCGGCAATTCATGAACATCCAATAGAGAATACCGATTTCGAAGATGTTTCTGATGATGTCGAAAGCAATGAAAATGCGGACGATACAGAAGGAACAACTGAGGAATAATTTAAACAAATAGAAATATTAATCTCAAATCACTATCACAAATGAAACGAGTATTATTGACAGTTGCACTATGTGTTGCAGCATCTGCCTCTTTCGCACAGAAAAAAGTTGTGAACGAGGCACAGAGTATTGCGAAAGGAAGTAACGCAGATTTCGGAGAAGCCAGAACCTTGATCAAAGGAGCGTTGGAAAATCCGGAAACTAAAGACGATGCTAAAACTTGGTATGTAGCAGGTTTTATCGAAGATCAGCAGTTCAATGCTGAAAGAGCTAAACAAATTCTGGGACAGCAACCCAACGAGCCGGTTATGTACGAAGCTTTGTATGGTATTTTACCTTATTTCCAGAAAGCCTACGAACTGGATCAGTTGCCTAATGAAAAAGGTAAAGTGAAACCTAAATACACAAAAGATATCAAAAGTATCTTGAGCGCAAACCATGTATATCTGTTCAATGGTGGTGCATATTATTTCGATAAACAAGAGTATAAAAAAGCATACGATTTCTTCAACCAGTATGTGGAAATATCCGAACTGCCAATGTTCGCAGGGACTCAGACTGCGGAAAAAGACTCTACATTCATGACAGTTCAATTCTATGCAGCAGCAGCAGCTTCTTTAGCTAAAGATTCCAGATTGGCTATTGCCGCTTTGGAACGTGCTAAAAATACTCCTTATCGTCAATATGATGTTTATCAGTATCTTTGCTACGAATACGGAGAGGCAAGAACTGCTCAGGATTCTGTTATGTTGGAAAAAACATTCGAAGAAGGTATGCAGGTTTTTCCAGATTCGGCATTCTTCTTGAATAACTTGATCAATACATACATCTATTCCAATAGAAATGAAAAAGCATTGGAAATGTTGAATGTTGCAATCCAGAAAAATCCAAATGATGCAAACCTTTACAATGTAATGGGACGTGTTTATGAAACCGGATTAAAAGATTATGCCAATGCTGAAAAGAATTTCCAGATTGCTTTAGAAAAAGATCCGAATTTGACAGATGCGCTTTCTAACATTGGTCGTATCTATTACAATCAAGGAGTGAACAAATTAAGCGAAGCCAATATGATTAATGATAGTAAGAAATACCAGGAGGAATTAAGCATGGCAAAAGATTTGTTCAAAAAAGCTCTTCCTTATTATAAAAAAGCTCATGAAGCTGAACCTGAAAAAATGGACAACATGATCGCTTTGAGAGGTATCTATTACAATCTGAACATGGGGCCGGAATTAGAAGCTATTGAAGCAGAAATGAATAAATAATAGATCGGATAAGATTTATTTGATAAAAGAATATGTCATATAATGAACCCCGAAAGTTAGACAAAAAACTTTCTGGGTTTATGTCTGCGCAAAAAAGAAATTCAACAATCCTATTAAACATAATCGTAATTATCTTTAAGTATATCTGAAAATCCCGCTTTTTATATTTATTCGGTATCGTTTTTCTTTTTCCTTCTTGAAGGTAAGTTCGGTATATTTTCCCGAATGAAGCGCTTGAAACCGCTTAAAGAAACCTTATAATAATCGGCTAATTCGGCATATGTTGCATTTTCTTCTTTCAATTCTCTTTCGATCTGGCTTTTCTGGGAAAGGAGAAATTCGGTTTTGGGGCTTCCCAAAGGACGTCCTAATTTTGTTCCTTTGTTTTTACTGACTGTCAATGCTTCTTTCGTACGGGCAGAAATAAGTTTGCTTTCAATCTCAGAAACAAGCCCAAATGTAAATGCCAACGTCTTGCTGTTCACGTTATCTTCAAATGAATAACCTTCCTTGATACAGTAAAGTGCCACTTTCTTTTCAATACACAACAAAATCAAATGCATTATCTCCATTAGTTTCCTGCTGAGTCGAGTGACATCGGCGACGATAAGAATATCGCCTTCTTGTAAATTTTTTATTACGTCTTCGAGTCGGTTTTTCTCTTTGGAAGAATTTTTAGCATCTTTCAACCATTTGTCAATCTCAATTTTTTTTGCTTTTGCAAATTGTTCGATTGCGTTTTTCTGGCTCTCTGTTTGTTGTTTATTTGAATATGTACGTATATAAGCGATTGTCATATTTTTTATTATTTAAATTTTGTTTTATCATTTGATATATAACAGATTGGTTTGCAATATGTTCATTCTAAAAGTTGATAAAGGGGGTATACATGTTGTAATGATCTCCTAAACTGATGCGAATGTACGTAAATAAAAAAAACAATGAAATATTTGGTAGTTAAAAAAAAATACCTACCTTTGCATCGCAATCAAAAATAAAAGAAATTGCAAAACGGGGTGTAGCGCAGTCCGGTTAGCGCACCTGCTTTGGGAGCAGGGGGTCCCAGGTTCGAATCCTGGTACCCCGACATAAATAAGAGGCTGTAATTAGCTGATCAAAGTCATAACGAGTTGATATATATATTGTATCAACTCGTTATGACTTTTGAATCTTTCTCATATACTCTTATCGGGCAAGACGTGAAGCTCCGGAAGAAGTCTTCTGATCTCTTTTTCTTGCCTTTATTCTTGAGAGCGAGTAATATATCCCTAAAAATATATGCCATCTTGGGGGCTTTAAGGACATCTAATTTTTATTTCAAGGCTTCAAGTACCTGAGACATCATTGTCCAGATACTATTTTCATCTCGGGCCGTATAGATATTTCCATCGCATCTCCGCATGAGAATACCATCGCATCAAATTCATCTTCATGTCCTTTCAGATTTGCAATAACATCATCTGCAATTAAAGCAATGCCGGAATTCGTACGAATCTCCTTCGTGTTGCTTACGGCAAATACTTTATAAGAAATACCATTTTCAAAAAATGTTTCCAGATACTGGAACAAACCACATCCGTTTACCGGATTTACAGCCAAAACTGCTACTTTCTTTGCCATGATACTAATAATTTTAGTGATACAATAGTTCTTTTTCGTAAGTTTATTACCTTTGTGTAGCAAAGATAATCAGTATGATTCGGTAAAACAAGAACGCACCTATGAATAAGCTACTTACATGGGTGTAACTATTGTTGATACACAAGACACTGCTAAAATAAAAAAAATGAAAAATTTTCATCCTACAGGAAATTGTCCCATCCGGGACATCTTGTGCCGGCTCGGCGACAAGTGGTCGATGCTTGTTTTGATCACACTGAACGTGAATGGCACGATGCGTTTTAGTGACATTCAAAAAACAATTTCCGACATCTCCCAACGTATGCTGACCGTCACGCTCCGCACACTGGAAGCCGACGGACTTGTTTCAAGAACAGTCTATGCAGAAGTTCCGCCCCGCGTCGAATACCAACTTACGGAAACCGGAAAAACACTCATACCTCATATCGAGAGCCTTGTCGGTTGGGCATTGGAGCATATGACAGGTATTTTCGACAGCCGGGAAAAGGCCGGACAACCATGCGGATAGTCAAAATCTTTTACACAGAAGTATTTTACGATATATTTTTATCTCTATCTTTGCGACATAAATTAAAAAATAATCATCTTGGCAAGAAATAAGAAGCAGTTGCCTTTATTAGAAAAGGTAACAATAACAGATGTAGCCGCAGAAGGAAAGGCTATCGCACGCGTAAATGACATGGTCGTATTCGTACCTTTTGTTGCTCCCGGAGATGTCATAGACATACAATTGACACGCAAGAAACATAGTTATGCGGAAGGGAAAGCTGTACTTTTCCATGAATATTCGCCCCAGCGTGCAGAGCCGTTCTGTGAACATTTCGGCGTATGCGGTGGCTGTAAATGGCAACATCTGCCCTATGAGGAACAGATTCGCTACAAACACAAGCAGGTGATCGACAACCTGACCCGGATCGGTAAGATCGAAATGGAAGAAATACTCCCGATCAAGGGTTCCAAACATACGACTTTCTATCGTAACAAACTTGAATTTACATTCTCCAACAAGAAATGGCTGACGGAAGAGGAAGTGAAAACCGGAGCCAAGTTTGATTGCATGGATGCTGTAGGCTTTCATATTCCGGGAATGTTCGACAAGGTGCTCGACATCCATACATGTTGGCTACAGAACGATATTTCAAACCGCATCCGTCTGGCGGTCAAAGAATACTGCCTGACACACGAAGGCTATCCGTTCTTCGACCTTCGCAATCAAGAAGGATTTGTGCGTACGTTGATGATCCGTACGGCTTCAACGGGCGATCTGATGGTAGTGCTGGTATTTTTCTACGAAGATGTGGAACGCCGCGAAGCGCTTCTCTCCTATGTGGCTGAACAGTTCCCGGAGATTACTTCACTGATGTACGTCATCAACGAAAAATGCAATGATACGATTACCGACCAGGACGTCCTTGTGTTCCGTGGAAAAGACCATATCATCGAGGAGATGGAAGGACTTCAGTTCAAAGTAGGGCCGAAATCGTTCTACCAAACCAACAGTGAACAGGCTTACGAACTCTATAAAGTTGCCCGCGAGTTTGCCGGACTGACCGGAAACGAGATGGTTTATGACTTGTACACCGGAACCGGCACGATCGCCAACTTCGTCTCCCGCCAGGCAAAGAAAGTGATTGGTATCGAATATGTGCCCGAAGCGATCGAAGATGCCAAAGTGAACTCCTCGTTGAATAAGATCGAGAATACATTGTTCTACGCCGGCGACATGAAGGATATCCTGACACAGGATTTCATCAACCAACACGGCCGTCCGGATGTTATTATCACAGACCCGCCCCGTGCCGGTATGCATGACGATGTGATCAACACGATTCTTTTTGCGGAACCGGAACGTATCGTTTACGTGAGCTGTAACCCCGCGACACAGGCACGCGACCTGAGCCTGCTTTCGGTAAAGTATGCCGTTAAAAAGGTACAGCCGGTAGATATGTTCCCACATACGCATCATGTAGAAAACGTCGTCCTCCTGGAGAAATTAAAAGTTAAGAATTAAAAGCTTAAGAAAATAATGAACAAGATCATCCTCCTGTTTTCACTTGCTTTGTTGTTGTCCGGTTGTAATCGTGCGAGGCAGGAACAAGGGCGGGAGGATGACGATGTAACAATTGACCTGCCTCAACTGAAAGCGCAAGGCGAAATAACGGCCGTTACGCTATATAGCTCGACTTCCTATTTTCAGTATAAGATGCAGCCGATGGGTTACGAATACGAACTGATCAAGGATTTCGCCCGTTCGGAAGGTCTGAAACTGAATATTAAAGTTGCCGAAAGTCCTGCCAAACTGATCGAAATGTTGGAAGCGGGAGAAGCCGATGTCGTCGCCTACCCGATTCAGATCAGCAACCGCATGAAAGAGAAACTCATCTATTGCGGACGGGAAGAGCAAGATTGCCAGATGCTGATCCAACGTGCCAACAAAGGCGACAAGGTGATCACCGACGTGACGGAGCTGCTCGGAAAAGATGTCTATGTAAAGCCGGGAACCAAATATTTCGAACGGTTGAAGAACCTCGATGTCGAATTAGGAGGCGGTATCCGGATTCATGAAGCGGATGCCGACACAGTGACAACGGAGGATCTGATCGGCATGGTTTCGCAAGGAGAAATCCCTTACACCGTAAGCGACGAGAATATAGCCCGCCTGAACAAAACTTATTTCTGGAACCTGAACGTTTCGCTGAAGATCAGTTTTATGCAACGCTCCTCATGGGTCGTACGCAAAAGCAGCCCCGAACTGGCTAAGGCCATCGACGCGTGGGCATCCGACAAGGCGGGAACGCATGTCTACAAGGCTTTGACGAAACGCTATTTCGAACTGAGCAAACAACCCGTCACGACCGAACTGCCGGAAGTTAAAAACGGACATGTATCGCCCTACGACGAGCTGTTCCGCAAACATGCCAAAAACATCGGCTGGGACTGGCAGCTACTTGCTTCTATCGGCTACCAGGAATCCCGTTTCAATCCGAACGTCGTCTCATGGGCCGGCGCAGAAGGGCTGATGGGAATTATGCCGAACACGGCAAAGGCTTTAGGGGTAACGCCTCACGAACTGAAAAATCCGGACACGGGAATCCGTACGGGTGTGGATTGCCTGCGCCGTTTCCGTCAGGGATTTGGAAAAATAACGGACCCGGTCGAAAAGATCAAGTTCACCTTAGCGGCTTACAATGCCGGGATCGGGCATATCTACGATGCCCAACGACTGGCAGAGAAATACGGCAAAGACCCATACGTCTGGGATGATAATGTGGCCGAATATATCCGGATGAAGAACGATCCGGAGTACTACAATGATCCGGTCTGCAAACACGGCTACCTGCGTGGTTCGGAAACCTTCAATTATGTGCGCGAGGTGATGGAGCGTTACAACTATTATCTTCATAAAACAGGAAAGAAATAAAGAGGTGCGTATTGCTTATAACCAATCAGACCATCTTATTTTCAAGACCGGATATTTTCTTTTATCATCTCCTTAATAAGCAACATCACCTTCGGATGGCTCAGTGGGACGCCGTCCAGAATCTCTTTTATTTCATTCGTGCTGATTGAATACCCGGTTTCTCCCGAACGGTATTCAAAGCAAACGTTTATTTCCGGATTGCCGGTGATCAACAAGGCGACTGTACCCGGAAGATCTCCCCAGGGCGGGCAATCGATATGATCCGAATGAAAGACAGCCCTCACTTCCGTTCCCTTTCCCGGCTCGGATGTCAGGGTGACACTGCCGCCGGTCTGCTCCGCATTCTGGATCAGGAAGGGAAGGCCGAGTCCGACTTTGCGAGTCGTGCGGGTGGTGTAGAACGGGTTCGTGACACGCCGGGCGGTTTCCGCATCCATCCCTGAGCCGTTGTCCGTGATGCGGATGACGATGCGGGTATCCTGCTCTTTTACGGACAGCCCTATCTCCGAAGCATTTGCCCGGATACTGTTTGCGGTGATATCGGTGATATGAAAAGATAGATTATTCATGCTGTTACAATCGTATGACCGTTTTCCTTCCGGAAAGCCATTGCTAAATGTTCAAAATCAAGCACATCTGCCCTTAGCAGGGAATATTTCGTGCCGATCTGTCCGGGATCATGCGCATCAGAAGCGCTATAGACCGTGTAATGCTTCAAATAAGCATGTGCCGCCAACAGCCTTTCATAGCGGGCAGCATCCTTGAACTCGATTGCATCCAGCGGCAACGAAGGATCTATAAACCCCAACTGGCTGATCAGGCTGAACGAAGGACGTTCGACATGGGCCGCAATGAACAACCCGCCCAGACGATGCACCACTGCGGCAATCTGTTCCACACTCCGGTCGAGGGCCGAGATAAGCAGATAAGGGGCTTCCCCCACGATCTCGTTCCGGCTGTTCACCCAGACCTGGTCGCCGAAACGTTCGGGATCGTTCGGGACAGGCGGCAGATGGTCATCCAGATACATCTGGAAAGCGGCACGGGCCCGGTCATCTGCAAAAAGTGCCACACAGTGCGCCTCTTCGCGTGTCGTCACCTCGGCACCGGCAAAGACCATGAGTCCCCGCTCCTCCCCTAAAGCCTGGATTTCGGGACATTGCAGCGTGCTGTTATGATCCGTCACAGCAATGGCATCCACCCCCCGTTCGAGGGCCGTTTCCACAATCCGCTGCGGGCTCATCTCCAAGCTTCCGCAAGGCGAAAGACAGGTGTGCAGGTGCAAATCTACCCGGAACTCCTTCATGCCTGTTGCAAAAGGCTGTATATTTTTCCCGTTACTTCGAATGCGGAAAGCGGCGTTCCGAGCAAAGGCACGTCTTCCTCTTTTCCTTTCTCAAGCGTTTCCTCGTCCGGCGAAGCCCCGTTCACGATCAGGACGGCTGCCACATCTTTCAGAGTGGCGACCGCCACGATGTTCTGGTGTGTCTGCATCGTGACCCACAACATTCCTTCGTCTATATGTCCCATTACGTCACTCAACAGGTCGCTGGTGTAGCCGCCGGAAATCTCCGCGTCCAGTCCTGCCTCTCCGCAAAAAACGGTTAAGTTCAATTCTTTCACTAAATCACTGACCTTCATATTTGGCTCCTTTCTTATAACAATCTTTATTCAACCGGTCTTTCCCCCAGGTCTTTTCGATCAGGCGGAAAGCGTGTTCCTTGTCCAACTTCCCGTGCTTCTCCATATTGCGCTGCATGAAGACGCAATCGCTGAACTGCGCCTCATGGCGGACGATGTCTTCCGCCAACGCCTGGCAGTTGGGCGAACCACAGGCCCCGCAATCGATGCCGGGCAGGTAGCACATCAACTTGCGCACCTGCTCCATCTTTTTCAGGACTTCTTCGATATTTCCTTCGTATAGCAACTTCGGGTTGGGTTGAAGCGGACGAATGGTGATGTGTTGTTTCAGATAGGACAACGCCTCCAACCGGTCGGAATAGATCAGCGGGGCTTTGTCGCGTTTCACCGAACGCTTCATCACCCGCTCGGCTGTCAGGAAACGGTTGCGGCTTCATCAGCCGCTCGGCGGTGGGGAAACGGTTGGCGACTGCCAGCACGCCACCGGCACAACTCCGGTCACAAGCACGCAGTTCGAGGAAGTCCACATTGCGGACTTCGGTGGTCGATTCCATCCGTTCCAGGAATTCGATGACATTGTGTATCTCGTCGATCGCCAGGCAGCGGCCGGAGAAATGCTTGGCTTCGCCTCCCGTCTGGCTCCAACGCATCTCCTTTTTGGTCAGGGAGGGCGGAAGGACGCATTCGGGCGTGTAGTTCTTCGGACGGTTTTTCAGGATATGATATACCTTATTATATAGGGTATCCATATTGATCACGCCTTTGATCGTGGACGAATATCCCTCCGCACCTTTCAGGGAGGCGATCTTCGCCGCACAGGGCGTCACATAAAAAATACCGATTTCTTCGGACGAGAAACCGTCTTCTTCCAATACCTTATGATAGTAAGTGGCTGTCGCATTGACCGGCGGCTTCACCAACAAGATATTATCGACCAGGGCCGGGAAGCGCACCTGTATCAGCCGGACGATAGCCGGGCAAAACGAACTGATGACAGGTTTATCCTCCGCCAGCTCCATCTGCCTGAGCATCTCGCGATGGATCATGTCTGCCGTAAACTCGACCTGGAACACATGCGTAAACCCCAGTTCGTACAGCGCACTGAAAATCTCTTCCTCCGTCGTATATTTGGAGAACTGCCCGATAAAGACCGTCGGAACCAGCACGACACGGGCCTTGTAGTCGAATATCTTCTGGAAGTCGTCCTGCTCCACATAGATGGCTTCCGTCGGGCAGGCTTTCAGACATTCGCCGCAGTCCACACACCAACCTTTACGGATGGAGGCTTTCCCCTCGCGGATACGGATCGCACCGGTCGGGCACTTCGTCATGCAGTGGGTACAGCCGACACAACGGTCATTGTCTATTTTCAATGCGTGGTAAAACTTTGTCTCTTCCATGGCTATCTGTCGTTTGCGGAGAAATAGGTCAGCATACGGACAACCGTGCCCTCTCCGACTTTGCTCTCGATCGTTAATTCATCTACATTCTTCTTCATATTGGGCAACCCCATGCCTGCACCGAACCCCATCTCGCGGACGGCTGCCGATGCGGTGGAGAAACCTTCCTGCATGGCCTGTCCGATATCGGGAATGCCGGGACCTTCGTCTTGCAACAGGAGGCTGATCCTGTCGGCTTCGATATCGGCCACAACGTTGACCTCGGCTTCATAAAGAGCGACGACCACCCGCTTGATGATGCGCGGATCGACGGACAGTTGCTTCAACACCTTCTTTATCTGGCTCGAAGCATAGCCGGCTTTTGAGAAGTTGCCTCCTTCCAGTTCAAATCTGAATTGCATATCTTCACCTCCTTTTGTTTAATAGATCGGCGGAAGGCCGTTACAATAAAGTTCGCCGACCGTATGGTACATCGAGTGGTCCGTTTCCATCAGGATCATCTCGTTTTCCGCCGCCAGTTGCAAAATATCGGGCGTCGCTTTCTTTCCCCTGACGAACAGGATGCAGGAAACATCCGCCATCTCTGCCGTCCGGATCGTCTGCATGTTGCACAGACCCGTGACGAGGAGCACGCCGTTGCAATCCAATGTCAGGACATCGCTCATCAGGTCGCTGGCGAAGGCGCACTGCACTTCATGGTCTTCCCGGCCGTTACCACACACGACTGTCGCGCCGGTAAGTGCCATTATCTGCCGTATCTTCATTATTATATAAAGGTTATATTTGCCGGGACAATGTAAGAAATAGTTATAACTTTGCAAGCGAAAAGATACGGAAAGTTATAACTAAATCATGAAAATATGGGCGTAGTAATAGGTATTGACGTAGGTGGAAGCACAACCAAGATTATCGGAGTGGAAAACAAGAGCATCCAGTCGCCGATGTTCGTCAAGGCGACCGATCCGGTCACCTCGCTCTTCGGAGCTTTCGGCAAGTATATCTATGACAACGGGATCACCTTGCCGGAGATCGAGATGGTGATGCTGACGGGTGTGGGAAGCGCTTTCATCGATCAGCCGCTATACGGCTTGCCGACA
>OGOU01002502.1_pt1 | contig 12877 bp, 7 predicted proteins | sample 1552721 | NCBI WGS metagenome assembly OGOU01 (sample SAMEA2580176, study PRJEB22360) | human gut metagenome | biome: human gut; feature: human-associated habitat; material: faeces | place: Denmark | collected 2008/2010 | reverse complement strand
ATGTATAATCGATACCCATATTCATATTAAAGCGTAAATCCGGCAAGAAGTGCAGTTTGTAATCGAACTGCGCATTTCCGATAAACGACTTGGCTGTCGAACGGTCATCGACCATTTCCAGCATAGAAACAGGGTTGACTCCGGCCGAGGTCGCTCTGGTGCCGTCCGGTGTGTAATCGCCGGTCCAGGTAAAATAACCTCCGTATTTACTGTTGCCGTTCATGACTGGTTGAGTCGGGTCGAATGCGATTGCCGCTCCGATAGCTTCCCAAAGCACCCGTATCGGCAAAACGGTTTTTGATATAAACGCCTTTACCATTCAGGTTTACATTCAGGTGATCCTGAAAGAAAGAAGGAGTCAATGAAACACTTCCGGTATATCGCTGGAAATTAGATGTTTTCAGAATACCATTCTGATCAGTATAACCGAAAGAGACACGGTAAGGCATAAATTCTTTGACGGAACCGTAGGCACTGATATTATGGTCGGTCGAAATTGCCGTACGCAACACTTCATCCTGCCAGTCTGTGCTGACATTCGGGAAGAGATTCAACGCATTCAGCATACCCTCCGTCGTGTTCGGAGCATTTGTGATATAATCACGGTATTCATCCCCGCTCATTACATCCACTTTATTACGTTTCGTGCTGACAGACACATTACCGCTGTAATTGATCTTGACACTACCGCTCTTTCCTTTTTTCGTTGTAATGATGATAACACCATTCGAGGCACGGGAACCGTAGATTGCAGTAGCCGATGCATCTTTCAGGACTGTAAAAGACTCGATATCAGAAGGGTTTATCGTACTCAGGGGATTGCTCAACCCGTCCGGGGCACTGTTACCCATAATCACACCGTCGATAACCACCAACGGATCGTTTTTAGCAGACAGGGAAGAACCGCCACGGATACGGATCGAAGAAGAGGAACCCGGTTGTCCGGTAGAAGAGGCAACGGATACACCGGCCACCTTACCCATCAACATATCCTGGGGACTGACCTGCAAGCCACGGTTCTTTTCATCCGGCTTGATGGCGATAACGGAACCGGTAGCATCATTCTTCTTAACCGTACCGTATCCGATCACGACAACATTCTCCAACATCTGGGAATCTTCTGCCAGAATAATATTCATATCAGAAGCAGCAGGCAACTCCTGCATCTTATATCCGATAAATGAAACAGAGATAATATCGCCTTTAGAGGCAGACAACAGAAACTTACCGTCTATATCGGTAACGGTCCCGTTCGTCGTTCCCTTTATAATAACATTCGCCCCGATAACCGGTTCTCCTGTAGGATCTTTCACAACTCCGGTCACTGTCATTTGCTGGGCAAAAACAGAAACGGACATACACAAGCCTGCGATCAGCATCAACAGTGCTTTAAACCTTAAACGTTTCATGTGCTTAAATTTAAGTTCTTTACAAGTTTACTTAATAACCTTAACAATCCTTTTACCTTATAGATTTTTTAACCCTTTTAATTCTTTCGGGTCGCTCACTTCCTGAATGCTGATAGCAAAGCCACCGCCACTGGCTGCCTTCAAATTCAATTTGCTTTTGCTTGTCAACACACCTTTCTTTATAGTATATGCCTGCGGATTATTTTTCCAGTCGGCATCTTTAGCATCAGCATAAACTACGGCCACATATTTCTTTCCCGGATCGAGGAAGTCGAAAGACAGGCGGGATTCGTGTCCGTTCTCATCGGCCGTACAGCCAACGAACCAGTTACCTGTTCCTTTTGCTTTGCGGGCAATCGTGATATAATCGCCCGGCTCTGCTTCCAGGTAAAGCGATTTGTCCCAATCGAGAGCGACATCTTTAATAAACTGGAAGGCATCGGCATACTGTTCGTAATGTTCGGGGACATCGGCTGCCATCTGGAGCGGACTGTACATCGTTACGTAAAGTGCCAGCTGGCGTGCCAGTGTCGAACGAACCTGAGAGGTGTTCGACGGATTCATCGCGCTGCAATGTGTTTCGAAGATACCCGGCGTATAATCCATCGGGCCACCGATCAGACGGGTAAAAGGAAGAATCGTTGTATGATCCACGTTATTACCTCCAAATGATTCATATTCTGTTCCGCGGGCCGATTCATTACCGATCAGGTTCGGATAGGTGCGGCACAGGCCGGTCGGGCGTGTTGCTTCGTGAGCGTTTACCATGATCTTGTAGTCGGCTGCTTTCTTCACGGCATACAGATAATGGTTACACATCCACTGTCCGTAATGATGTTCTCCGCGGGGAATGATATCACCTACGTAACCACTCTTCACACTGGTATAGCCATTGTCTACCATAAACTGATAGGCTTGATCCATATGACGTTCATAATTGCGGACAGAAGCGGATGTTTCGTGGTGCATCATCATCTTTATTCCTTTGCTGGCTGCATAACGATGGATTTCTTGTACATCGAAGTCCGGATAGGGAGTAACAAAGTCGAATACATAATCTTTGCTCTTGCCGAACCAGTCTTCCCAACCTTCGTTCCAACCTTCCACCAGGACGGCATCGAAACCATTGGCTGCCGCAAAGTCTATATAACGTTTTACGTTCGTTGTATTGGCGGAGTGACGGCCATTGGGTTTTGTTTTTGTATAATCGGTTTCGCCTAATTTGACACTGCTCAATTCGTCGGTATAAGCCCATGTTCCTTTGTTGGTAATCATATCCCACCATACACCGATATATTTAGTCGGCTTGATCCAGGATACATCGTCCAGCTTACACGGTTCGTTCAGGTTCAATGTGATGCGGGATGCCAGGATATTACGGGCATCATCGCTTACGATAACCGTTCTCCACGGTGACTGGCAAGGTGTCTGCATATATCCTTTATCGCCTTTTGCATCCGGTGTCAACCATGATTCGAACGTCATCGTTTTGTCATCCAGATTCAGATGCATACAGGAATAATCAACTAAAGCGGCCTCATGCAGGTTGATATATAATCCGTTATCCGATTTCATCATTAACGGAGTCTGTACACCGGTCTGCGAGAAAGGTGTTTGTGATGAGTTGGGAGTAACAGCTTCTTTCATCAAACCGCGGATCTCGCTTAGGCGAGAGGTCATGGTACTATATTCCTGTGTATCGTAATCGCCCGGCAACCAGAATGTCTTATGGTCGCCTGCCATAGCGAACTGCGACTTTTCTTCCTTGATCACGAAGTAGTTCAACTCTTTCTGTTGCGGGAATTCATAACGGAAACCCAGTCCGTCGTTGAACAGGCGGAAGCGAACCACGATAGATCGGTCGTTGGAAGGTTGTTCCAGCGTTACAGCCAGTTCGTTGTAATTATTACGGATTTCTTTTTCCTCGCCCCAAACCGGTTGCCAGGTTTCATTGAAACTGGAAGTACGAGTGTCTTTAATCCGAAAACCGTCATACAGATTCGTTTTCTTATCCAGTGCATCCACGTCCTTGCGTTGCTTGAACTCAAAGTCGACGGCGGCATCCGCATCTTCTTTCTTCAATTCCAATCCCAGATGGCTGGGTTTGATCACTTCTTTCCGTTTATAACTCAGGTCATAAACCGGTGCACCCTTTTCATCCAACCGGAAGTTCATTTCCAGGTTTCCGTCAGGCGACAACAATTGCTGTGCATAACTGATCGTGCTGCATCCGAGCAGGGCGATCCATATTAATACTTTACTTCTCATGGTGTTATTATATGATTTAATTAACTTTTCCGAATTCAAGGATCAGTACGCCTTTACCTTTCAGCGGTAAAGAGGTCTGCAAATCGATCTGCCGATTATTCAACAGGTCGTAAGCTCGGTGGGTAGGAAGTACTTCCTGATAAGGAGTCAGGTCGACCGTGCGGCCGGCATCAGAACCGTTCAGGAAAACGACAACGGAATGATTTCCATACTTACGTTCGTAAACGTATACTTCGTTCTGCGTAATAAAATGTTTGAACGAGCCTTTGGCTATCGCATCATTGCCTTTTCGCCAGTTGAGCAACTTACTTATATATGTATAGGCTTCGTTCTGCTGAGGGGTACGACCGGCCGGAGTAAATGCGTTTTGCTTGTCACCAGCCCATCCGCCAGGGAAGTCACGACGCAGAACACCATCGCCTTCGGCTTTATCGGCAGCCATCAGTATTTCGGTGCCATAATAAATCTGCGGGATACCACGAACGGTCAACAAGAAAGCCAAAGCCTGTTTGTAGCGGTTCAGGTCGCCTGTAGGCGGTACTTTATAAAAACGGGAGGTATCGTGGTTATCGAGGAATACCAACAGATTCATCGGGTCGGCATACACGATATCCTGTGTCAGGTAATCATAGATACGTGCCAGTCCCCTATCCCAGCTGTTCGTCTCTTCATCGAATGCCGACGACATGATATTCATCAATGGGAAATCCATGACCGAAGGCAGGTAAGAGTTCCGGGGATAAGCCACTTTGCTGTCCTTCTGCCAGAAAGAGACACCTACATTATTTCCGATCCACGTCTCTCCTACGATATTGAAATCGGGGTATTCAGCATTAACAGCCCTACACCAGCGTGCCATCATATCGAAATCGGCATACGGATGCGTATCTTGTCGGATACCGTTGATCCCAGCATATTCAATCCACCAGATACTGTTCTGGATGAGGTAAGAAGCCACGTGCCGGTTACGTTGGTTCAGGTCGGGCATCGACTGGGTGAACCAGCCGTCTATATTTTTCACTTTGTCATAATCAGAACGGTAAGTGTCGGCCTGCGGCATCGTCTGGTAACCGGTCTGTACGAAATTATCCTGGAAGTTGAACCAGTTGTCGGACGGCTTATCGGTAAAGAAGAAATGTTCGCTTCCGCAATGGTTAAAGATCATATCCATTACGATCTTCAATCCTTTATCGTGGGCAGCACTAACCAGTTGGCGAAACTCTTCATTATCACCGAAGCGAGGATCGACTTCATAATAATCAGTAATGGCATACCCGTGATAGGAACCTTCGGTCATATCGTTCTTCAGGATAGGATTCAGCCAGATGGCGGTAACGCCCAGGTCGGAGAAATAATCCAGATGATCGGCTATCCCTTTCAGGTCACCTCCATGGCGGGCATACATATCCGTACGATCCACTTTCGACTTGCGCATTCCGGGAACGACATCATTCTTCGGATCACCGTTGGCGAAACGGTCGGGCATGATCAGGTATAAAACGTCTGAAGCATGGAAACCTTTCCGGACAGACGAATCCTTCTCGCGTTCTTTTATCTGATAAGGGATGATCGTTTGTTCCCCGTTCTTTGTCAGTTGAATGTTAAATTCTTGGGGAGCTGTTTCCGACAGATCCAGATAAAGCAGTAAGTAATTCGGATTTTGTAGCTTCACGATCTCTTTCACGCGAATATCGGAAGCAGTTATCGATACGCTATCGGTCGCGATATCCGTACCGTATAATAGGATTTGCAGTTCGGGATTCTTCATACCCGACCACCAGAAAGCAGGTTCCACTTTCTGTATTTTTACGCCTGACAAAACAGGCAGGCAAAAGCCCAGACATAATACAAAGGTTACAATTATCTTTTTCATGGAATGATTTGTTGGTGAACGATGCAAATGTAGCGGGATGGATTACCGGGAAAACGTATTAGAAAAAAAATCAAAACCTTAAAAACTCCTTTTTACCTGTAATACAACACAATAACACATTTCAATCTGGCAAAAAATCAAAACGCATTAGAAGGTATTTCAAATGTATTTCACTACCTTTGCGCTAGATGAATCAAATCAACAACATGAAAAACACGATATATTCTCTTTTTCTACTCCTTTTGTCGATATTGCCGGCATATGCATCCGGCGATAAGCCGACGATCAAATCCCTGCTCAAAGAGCTGGATCGTACCATCGCAATGAAAGCCGACTTTCACAAACAGCGGGAACACGAGATAGACAGTATCCGGAAACTGGCACATGCCACTCCTTCGCCGGAGGAAAAATACCACCTGTACAGCTCCCTGTACGGAATCTACCTACATTACCAGGCCGACTCGGCACTGCATTATCTGGAAAAAAGGAAAGCACTCCTTCCGTCTCTCCAAAATCCACAGTACGAGAACGATTTATGGATCGCAAGAGCCGAAGTACTGGGAATCATGGGACTTTACAATGAGGTGGCCGCCCAACTGGAACAGGTACGCCGGGATCAACTGGACAACCAGACCCTGCTTTACTATTATTATACCTGTCGTACTTACTACGGTTGGATAGCAGACTACACCCGTACCGACGAGCGACATAAGTATATCGAAAAAACGAATGCCTACCGCGACTCCATCTTATCCCTCACAACCAACCAGCTTGACCACAGTGTGGTACTGGCCGACAAAATGATCGTAGAGGGACAAGCGGATAAAGCAATCGAACTGATCGATAAAGAATTGGAAGGGTTGGACAATCAGGAGTCACTAGTCTATCTGTTATACAACCTGTCGCAGGCCTATGCCCAGAAAGGCGACACCGAAAAACAAATCTATTACCTGGCACAAACCGCCATAGCCGACCTGAAAACAGCTAAACGTGAATATATCTCCCTGCAAAAACTGGCATTGCTGATGTTTGAAAAGGGAGATATCGAACGAGCCTACAAATACCTGAGTTGCTCGATGGAAGATGCCGTTGCCTGTAATGCCCGTCTCCGTTCGGTAGAAGTAACCGAGTTTTTCCCGATCGTGGATAAAGTGTATAAACTGAAAATAGAGAAAGAGAAACAGATATCGCGCACGTTACTGATCAGTGTGAGCTTTTTATCCTTCTTATTATTGGTAACAATCATCTACCTGTACCGGCAGATGAAGAAACTTTCCCTCATGCGAAAAGCAGTCAGTGCCTCCAATGAGCAATTACAGGAGATCAATAAAGAGTTGAGCCAGGCCAGCAAAATAAAGGAAGAGTACATTGCCCTTTACCTGAACCAATGTGTCATCTATCTGGATAAACTGGATACGTACCGCCGTTCTTTAGCTAAACTGGCTATGGCCTCCAAACTGGATGACTTATTCAAAACAATCAAGTCCGAACAATTCATACGCGATGAACGGAAGAATTTCTACAATGAGTTCGATAAATCGTTCCTGAAGCTATTCCCCCATTTCATCAAATCGTTTAACGACCTGATGACGGAGGAAGGAAAACTAAGCCCAAAATCAGGAGAGATATTATCTACGGAACTCCGTATCTTCGCCCTGATCCGCCTGGGAATCAACGACAGCAGCAATATCGCCCATTTTCTGGGTTATTCGCTGGCTACCGTTTATTCGTATCGCAGCAAAGTGAGAAGCAAAGCGCTCGACAAAGAGAAGTTTGAAGAAGAAGTTGCCTCCCTTTAATCTTTCATACAGATTGTAAACAGGGGTTTTATACTTTTGCTTTCACCCTTCACCGGCTATACCATACTGTAATACAATGATTTGCAGTGAAGAAAGAGAGATAGGTGATAAAATGTTGTTTCGAACAAAAGTGTGCGTTTCCCCCCTATATCCCGGCAGATCACACCCTATAAAGTAGCGTCCGATCCCCTATACCCTATCGGTATGTACGTTATAGGGCGGGTATGCCATCATGCCGATCCTACTATCTCATCCGGCCGGCATCGCAGTATCAATACCACTCACATTACTATGTGAAGGCGGGCGACTCCCAAACGGACAAGCATCGGTTACCCTGCGGATAACTATCCGTTCCCACACCGATGCCTACTCACCGGAAGGTTTCCTGTTACGGTTCCAAAAACAATAGTGTAAAGGCTGGGTTCACCACAAGAAACTATAATACAATCTGTTACATATGTGAAGGATGAGGTGTGAAAATCATGGAGGGGGGAGATTGTTTCCGTCGCGGACTTTCTCATGGCTTTAAACTACCTTTGTCAGAAAAAGAACAGCCCCCAATCTGTTTTCTTTCGGTCGAAAACTGTTTTGGGGGCGGTTACCCTGCTTTTCAAATAAATTCATTACATTTGTGACCCATTATAAAGGAAGGAAATAAATGATCGATCAACCTACCATAGACCGGATACTTGACGCTGCAAACATTGTGGATGTTGTTTCCGAATTCGTTACCCTGCGCAAACGAGGGATAAACTATGTAGGATTATGTCCTTTTCATACTGATAAAACGCCCTCGTTCTACGTCTCTCCGGCTAAAAATATATGTAAGTGCTTTGCCTGTGGCGAAGGTGGTACGGCCGTTCACTTCATTATGAAGCATGAACAGCTGAACTATTTCGATGCCTTGCGTTATCTGGCCAAGAAATATAACATCGAGATACAGGAACGGGAACTGACCGACAAGGAGAAGCAAAGGAAAAGCGACCGCGAAAGTATGCTGATCGTCAATAGCTGGGCACAGCAATACTTTACCACCCAACTATACGAACATGTAGAAGGGAAAACGGTCGGACTCCGTTACTTTGCCGAACGTGGGTTCCGTGAAGACACCATCCGTAAATTCCAGTTGGGTTACAGTCTCGACAAGCGCGATGCATTATACAAGGAAGCAACCAAAAACGGTTATAAGAAAGAGTTTCTGGAAAAGACCGGTTTGGTTATTGCCTACGACAATGGAGGAGTCAATGACCGTTTTCGCGGCCGTGTGATATTTCCGGTACATACGTTAAGCGGAAAAGTCGTAGCCTTTGGCGGCCGTGTGCTCAAGAAAGACGAGAAAACAGCCAAATATGTCAACTCTCCGGAAAGTGAGATTTACCATAAGAGTAACGAGCTTTACGGGATCTATTTCGCCAAACAGGCGATTGTCAAGGAAGACCGTTGTTTCCTGGTGGAAGGTTATACCGATGTAATCTCCATGCATCAGGCAGGAATAGAGAACGTGGTTGCCTCCTCCGGTACGGCTCTTACACAGGGACAGATACGGCTTATACATCGTTTCACCAGTAATATAACCGTATTATATGACGGTGATGCCGCCGGTATCAAAGCCGCCCTGCGCGGTATCGACCTGCTGCTGGAAGACGGGATGAATGTGAAAGTGGTTCTCTTGCCGGACGGCGAAGACCCCGACTCGTTTGCCCGCAAACATAATGCCAGCCAGTTTTCCGAATTTATCAAACAAAGCGAAACGGACTTTATCCGTTTCAAAACCCGTTTATTACTGGATGATGCGGGAACCGACCCGATCAAGCGCTCGGCGCTGATTACGGATATTATCCGTACGGTTGCCATCATCCCCGATAATATAGCCCGTTCCATCTATATCCGCGAATGCAGCGCCATGATGGAGATAGACGAACAGGTCTTGCTGAACGAAGTCAATAAGATCCGGTTAAGCAAGGAAGAAAGGCAGAACATGCAGGGACAGGCAACTCCCCCGGTATCCAATACGATGAGTATGATACCGGAATATCCGGACCTGTCCGGTTACCAGCCGGTTGCCGGGGACAGTTTTCTGCCACCGGATGATACCGTGCCATTGCCGGACGATTATATGCCTCCACCACCCCCGGAAGAATATCCGATGGAAGAAACCGGGCCTATGGATGTTCCGCCTCCCGATTATCCGCCGGCACAACCGCCACAGACGGTTCAACCAGTACAACCGGTACAAACAGGCCAGCCGAAACGTTCGCCTTACGAGGTGTACGAACTGACGTTGCTGAAATATATCGTGCGGTATGGCGAACAAATCCTTTTCGATTATGTGGATGAGGAGACAAACGAACATATCGTGATGCGTGTGGCCGAATATATCCGTTACGACCTGGAGCGTGACGACCTGACTTTCTATACCCCGATCATTAAAAGCATGCTCGACGAAGCCGCAGACAAATGCAAGACCGAGGGATTTATTGCCAGCCGTTATTTCCTGGCCCATCCGGACCCGAACGTAAGCCGACTGGCCGCCAACCTGATCAGCGAAAAGTATCAACTGAGCAAGTATCACAGCAAATACCGCGAGTTGGAACAGGAACAGGATAAACTGGACCAGTTAGTCACCCGCGAAATATATGCGATGAAAGATGCCTATATCCTCCGGCAGATAAAGGAGACACAACTGGGCATCAAGGAGGCGCACGCACAAGGAAATGAAGAAAAGGTGTTCGAGCTGATGAAACAACTCACACGCCTGAATGAAATAAAAAACGTATTGAGTAAGGAATTGGGAGAACGTATCGTATTAAAAATGTAACAACTTATAGCCTATGAACTTTTTGGAAACGGAAGATGTGGTTAAACAATATGCCAATCATCTAGCCCTGAACAAAGTCAGCATACAGGTGCCCGAAGGGAAAATATTCGGGTTACTCGGACCGAACGGTGCCGGAAAAACCACGCTGATTCGTATCATCAACCGCATCACCGCCCCCGACAGCGGCACCGTCCGTTTCAACGGACGCGAATCGAGACCGGAGGATATTTACCAGATCGGTTATCTCCCGGAAGAACGGGGATTGTATAAAAAGATGAAAGTAGGCGAACAGGCCATCTATCTCGCCCAACTTAAAGGACTGTCTTATTCCGAAGCCCGGACCCGTCTGACCCGTTGGTTTGAAAAGTTCGACATCATGCCCTGGTGGAATAAAAAGCTGGAAGAGTTATCGAAAGGGATGCAACAGAAAGTGCAGTTTATCATTACCGTTATCCACGAACCGTCACTGCTTATCTTCGACGAACCGTTCAGCGGTTTCGATCCGGTGAATGCGGAAAGACTGAAACAGGAAATCCTGGAACTGAAAGAGAAAGGACATACGATTATTTTCTCTACCCACAATATGGCTTCGGTGGAAGAGATATGCGATAACATAGCCCTGATCAACAAATCGCAAGTGGTATTATCAGGAAATGTGGCAGAGGTCAGAAACCGTTTCCGGAACAATACATTTACATTACGTATCTCATCCGATAGTGTCCTTTTAAACGTTCCGTCGGATACCTTCACGCTGCTTTGCGAAAAAGAACAAAGCGGAATACGCGAACTGCAAATCCATAAAGCCGACGGGATCAGTAATTCCACTTTACTGTCTACTCTGTCCGAACAGGTCGAAATCCTGTCGTTTGCAGAGGAACTTCCCTCCATGAATGATATATTTATTAACACCGTATCGGGCACAAACACCACACAGGCATGAATAAAATAGGACTTATTATCAAAAGAGAATATCTGCGCCGGGTAAGCAAAAAGTCGTTTATCCTGCTTACACTTCTGACTCCGTTTTTGTTTGCCGCACTGGTATTCGTACCGTTATGGCTATCGACAATCAAAGGGGATGAAGTACGTAACGTTGCCATCATCGATACGACCGGGAAATATGCCTCGCTGTTCGAGAATAACGAGAGTTTTCATTTCATCCACAGCGATAAAACGTTAGACGAATATCGCCAGGGTGAAGATAAGGAGGTATTCGCCTTCCTGAGTATCACAGACGATTTGCTGAACAATCCTAAAGCAGCAACCCTTTACTCAGAAAAACAGGTTCCGGCCGAACTGAGCCGTTTGGTCAACCAGACACTCAGCAAGCAGTTGGAAAGCGAAAAACTCGCCTCTTTCAATATCCCTAACCTGAAAGAGATCATCCGGGAAAGCAAAATCAATTTCAACGTACAGACCATAAAATGGAGTGAAGACGGAAAAGAAAGTGCTTCATCGGCAACCGTCGCTTCGATCATCGGGATGGTGTTCACGTTCATTATCTATATGTTTATTATGATGTATGGTGCAATGGTGATGCAGGGGGTTATGGAAGAAAAGACCAACCGTATCATTGAGGTGATGATCTCGTCCGTTCGTCCGTTCGACCTGATGATGGGGAAAATTATCGGTATCGGTTTTGTTGGTCTTACACAAGTATTCCTATGGGGTATTATCACGACCATACTGGTCAGTGTAGGAGGTTTTATGCTCTCCGGTGGAGTCGATGTGGCATCCCTGCAAGCTGGGCCTCAAATGGGGATGATGGATGCAAATGCTTTAGCCTCTTCTTCCGGGAATGAAATCATGGGAATCATCAATTCAATCAATATTGCAGAAATCGGTATCTCTTTTATTATCTATTTCATTGGAGGTTATATGTTGTATGCATCCATATTCGCGGCTATCGGCTCGGCGGTAGACAGCCAGGAAGATACCCAGCAGTTTATGGCTCCGGTTACGATCTTTATGATCTTTGCATTATATGCCGGAATTTACAGCATGGAGAATCCGGACGGACCACTGGCATTCTGGTGTTCGATGGTTCCGTTCACTTCACCGATCGTCATGATGGTACGTATTCCTTTTGAAATTCCTTTATGGGAAAAGTTATTATCGGTCTCTTTATTGTATGCTTCCGCCATCGGCATAGTCTGGCTATCCGCCAAAATATACCGGGTAGGTATCCTGATGTACGGTAAGAAACCGAGTATCAAGGAAATGGTGAAATGGATTAAATATAAATAAGATGGAAGCGACAATATCACTTATATTAAGCCGTCATGGAGAGACGGAAGAGAATAAATTGCGTATTATGCAGGGACAGATGCCCGGGCATCTGTCTGAGTTGGGCAAACAGCAGGCGGAACAGTTGGCCGACCTGCTGGAAGAGGAAGAAATCGACGTTATTGTCAGCAGCGACCTGGCCCGGAGTTACGACACCGCTATGGCTGTTGCCCGCCGCAAAGGATTGGAGCCTGTCCGGACACCGCTGCTCAGAGAAATGGATTGGGGTATCTATACCGGAAAAGTGGCCAATGAAATGGATTTCAAGAATCTGCCGGAAAGCGTGGAAAGCGTGGAGGCTTTATATAAAAGAGCCGGAGAGTTTCTGCAATTCCTGCAAACGAACTTTCCGGGAAAACGTATCCTGGCTATTGGGCACGGAGGTTTCAACCGTGCCATTATCGTCCGTATAGAAAAAAGGCAG
>OGOU01002496.1_pt1 | contig 12899 bp, 9 predicted proteins | sample 1552721 | NCBI WGS metagenome assembly OGOU01 (sample SAMEA2580176, study PRJEB22360) | human gut metagenome | biome: human gut; feature: human-associated habitat; material: faeces | place: Denmark | collected 2008/2010 | reverse complement strand
TGAGCTGCGTCTCCTCCTGCTTGTTGAGCAGGTAGAGGAACAGCTCCTCCTTGATTTTCTGCTGACGCATGATGTCGAGCATGACCTTCTCCTGCGAAGGCATGGTCGAGATGCGGCGGTTGACCTGCGCCTCCTCCTTGCGCATGGTTTCGAGCTGTATCTCCAGCGTCGAAATATGCGAGTTGAGCGAGGCGATGATCGAGCGGCGCACGGCGGCCAGCCCGTTGTCAAGGTCCTGAATGACCGGACTGCGCTCCGAGCTGTTTTCCAGCAGCTTCTCGCGCCGCAGGATGGCCTCGTTGTATTCCGATATCTGCGCGACGATGCCGTTGTTGGTCATCGAGGCCACCATCGGGATCAGGTCGCCCGCATGCGACGGGTCGTTGAGGTATTCGCGGATGAAGTCGGCGACGCTTATCTGATTCTCGATCGTCAGGCTTTCGGCCTTGTAGCGCGTGCTCTCGGTGATGGTGCGGGTCGCCTCCGAGGTGATGTCGATCATCTTGTTGCTCTTCTTGATGTCCTCGATGTCGCGGTCCACGTCTCCCAGCTCGCGGCCGATTACCTGCATGCGCTCCTTGATGAAGTCGGCCGTCACCACCGACAGCTGGCGCTTGTCGGCGATGGCGTCTTCCTCATAGACGGCGATCAGCGTGTTGATCACGTCCTCGGCGCGGCGCGGCACCGAATTGTTCATCGAGATCGTCACGATCGAGGCCTGCTTGTTGGCCACGTCGCTCTTCACGGCGGCGCGGTAGGCGTTGGTCGTCGCCGCGAGCGAATTCTTGATTACGGTGATAGGTTTTTTCAGATAGGTCGAGTCCATGAACAGGGTCTTGTGCACGACCACCTGCCCGACGGGCGTGGCGACCGTATCGCCGTATTCGGCCAGAATGACCCGCTTGGTCTCCTGCCGCGTCACGAACTTGTCCTCGAAGTCCGTCAGCTCGATCTTGCCGTTTCTGAGCGGGGTGACCTCCAGCGAAAGCTTCTGCTTGGAGTTGTCGTTGATGAAATCGACTTCGATCGGCGAACGGCCGTACAGGTCCGCCGTGCGCAGCCCTTCCCGCACCGAGTAGTTGACCGTCAGGTGGAGGCGCTTGACCACCTCCGACATCAGCCGGTGCGACTGGAGGATGTAGACCTCGTTGTCTACGTTGCGGCGGTTCTGGAATCCCACCAGATCGCTGAACGCGCCCAGATCCGTGTCGCCGCCCTTGCGGCTGTCCTTCACGAGGATGGTCGCCGTCCGGCTGTATATTTTCGGGGTGCTTGCCAGATAGTAATAGGCCGTTCCCAGACAGATGATCGCCGAGAGCGCGAACCAGTACCAGTTGGCCAAAACCATCTGAATCAGGTCATGGAGCGTGATGCCGTTCGTGTTTTCGGACTCTTCGTTCAGCAGATGCGGATTGATGTTCTGTTCTGTCATGGCCGGTCTTATTTGGTCAGGGTTATGATGAGCGTCGCCACGGAAATTGCCGTACCCACGAGCGAAAGGTAGAAGTTTCGGTTCTGGCTGATTTCACCGGCCTGCGCCTTGTATTTGTTGGGTTTGACGTAGATCACGTCGTTCTGCTGGATGTAGAACGCGGGGGAGTTGAACAGCTCCTTCGACGTGAGGTCGAGGTACTCGATGGTGCGCACTCCGTCCACTTCGCGGGCCACGGCCACGTCGGTGCGGATACCGTAGATCGTCAGGTCGCCGGCCATGGCCAGCGCGTCGAAGATCGAGAGTTTGTCGCGCGTGACGTCGTAATGTCCCGGACGTGCCACCTCGCCGATTACCGAAATCTTCATGTCCGCGAACTGCACGTTTACCGTGGGGTCGTTTATATACCCGCCCTCGACGATCTTGTCGGCTATGGCCTGCGCCAGTTCGCTCCGGGTCTTGCCCTTGCACTCGATCTTTCCGATCACGGGCATTTCGAGCTGTCCGTTCTCATCCACCGTGCGGATCTGCAGCGACTGGTTGGTGGCGCTTCCGTAATTGGTGGCTCCGGTCAGGGAGCTCAGCGACGACGACGAGTTGAACGGCACGGCCAGTTCGGGGTCCTTGCTGTTGACGACGATCGTCAGCCTGTCGAGGGGCTTGATGCGTATCTGGCCGTTCTCGGCGATCTGTTCGGGCGTGAACGGCTGGGCATCCTGCAGGTACCATGCACGCTTTTGCGAGGCGCATGACGTGACGAGTAGAGCCGTCAGTATGACCGGCATAAGGAGACGTAAATGTTTCATATTTGATTAAGGCGTTTTTATAATCGTGCGCAAAGGTAAGAATTTTCCATGAAATAAATGCGCCCTGCGTCAGCTATTTCCGTCGAATTATGGCTGTTTTTGGTCCGGGCGGAGCGTTTGTCCGGAAAAAAACGTACATTTGACACCCCGAAAACCGATTTATTCAAGCTATGGAAATGTTACATCCCGAATGGAGTTATCAGGCCGTGCTCTATGAAATGAACGTGCGCCAGCTGACGGTCGAAGGCACGCTGCGCGCCGCGGCCGCGAAACTGGGCTTCCTGCGCGACATGGGCATCGACGCCGTGTGGCTGATGCCCGTCTATCCGATCGGCGTCGAGGGGCGCAAAGGCTCGCTCGGCTCCTATTATTCGGTCCGCGACTATTGTGCGGTCGATCCCTGTCTGGGGACGATGGAAGATTTCGACGCCTTCGTCGCCGAGGCGCACCGGCTGGGTATGAAGGTGCTGCTGGACTGGATCGCCAACCATACGGCGCGCGACGCCCGCTGGGTGACCGAGAAGCCCGCTTCGTGGTACGAGCGCGACGCTTCGGGAGCGCCCGCCGTGCCTTGGGACTGGACCGACACGGCCAAACTCAACTATGCCGAACGCGAAGTGTGGCGCGCGCAGGGCGACGCCATGGAATTCTGGGTCCGCGAACACGGCGTGGACGGCTTCCGCTGCGACATGGCGATGCTGGTTCCGATCGAATTCTGGAACGAGACGGCGCAACGCCTGCGGCGGGTGAAGCCCGATCTGTTCATGCTGGCCGAAGCCGAGGAGACCTACCTTTTCGACGGGGGAGCCTTCGACGCCTGCTATGCGTGGGAGATGCACCACCTGATGAACGACGTGGCGCAGCAAAGGGTCCGCGTCACGTCGCTGCGCGACTACATCTATGCCGACCGCCGGCGCTATCCCCGTTCGGCCATGCGGCTGGCCTTTACCTCCAACCACGACGAGAATTCGTGGAACGGCTCGGAGTTCGCCCGCATGGGCGCCGCCCGCGAGATCATGGCTGTCTTCACCTTCGTCGTGCCGCGCGGCCTGCCGCTGATCTACACCGGTCAGGAGATCGGCTACGACCATTCGTTCGCCTTCTTCGACCGCGACCCGCTTCCCGCCTACGGCTCCAATCCCTTTTCGGAGTTCTACCGCCGTCTGACGGCGCTGCGGCACGCCAATCCGGCGCTCGCATCGGGCGAACGGGGCGGCGAGATGATCGAGATACGCAACAACGCCGAGGACTGCCTGATGATTGCGGTCCGCGAGGCGGAGGGCAACTGCGTCGTCGCGGTCATGAACCTCTCGCCCTATGCGATCCATGCCGATTACTATACGGGCATCTACGCCGGCATGTATACCGACGCCATGACGGGCCGTCCCGGCGAACTCCGCGGCCACGTCGAGGAGGATATGGCGCCGTGGAGCTACCGCATCCTGACCCGCTGACGCTTCTGCGCCGCCGAAAAAAGACCGCCGCACGACAGGGCGGCCTTTTTTTTGCATTTTGTCCGGTAACTTCCTGCCGGAATCCGTTCCGGTTCCGGAATATTTGTTATTTTTGCCGATGAATATGAGACGCTTTATCATTCTTTGCCTGCTGCTCTTTGCGAGCCTTGCGGCGCAGGCCCGGAGCTACCGCGCCGAGGATATCCCCAATGTCCAGCGCGCCGACCGTACGCGCTACGTGTCGAATCCCGACGGTATCCTTTCGCCCGGCGCCGTAGCGCGTATCGACTCGGTCTGCGGGGCGCTCCGCGACCGGGCGATTGCTCAGGTGGCCGTGGTGGCCGTGGACGACATTGCGGGCGGCGACGTCTTCGATTTCGCCGTCGATCTCTTTACGCAGTGGGGCGTGGGGCGCGCCGAGAACGACAACGGGCTGGGCATCCTGCTGGTCAGGGACCGGCGTGAAATCCGCTTCGTCACGGGCGGAGGGCTCGAAGGCGTGCTTCCCGACGCCGTCTGCAAGCGGATTCAGCTGAAATACATGCTGCCCGCCTTCCGCGAGGGCGACTACAGCCGCGGCATGGTCGCGGGCGTCGAAGCCGCGGCGCAGCTGCTCGAAGGCAGCGAACTGGATCTGGGCGGTACGGATACCGCGGACGGGGAGCTTCCGTCGTGGGCCGTCTTCCTGATCGTCGTCGGATTCGTCGTCCTGCCGCTGGGCGTCGTCATGCTCGGCTATTATGCCCGCAAACGCTGCCCGAAGTGCCACAAACCGACGCTTCGGCAGCAGTCGAACCGTATTTTGCAGGTGACTCCCAGCTACCGGCTGGTCGAGTACACCTACGTCTGCTCCAACTGCGGGGCCGTGGTGAAGCGGCGGGCCAAAAATCTGCGCGACGACAATTTCGGCGGTGGCGGCGGGTATCCGTATCGGGCGGTGGGGGGGGTGCCAGCAGCGGCGGCTTCGGCGGTTTCGGCGGTTTCGGCGGCGGATCGCGCGGCGGCTTCGGCGGCGGTTTCGGCGGCGGGTCGTTCGGGGGCGGAGGCGCCGGATCGCGGTGGTAACGGGGTGTTTAAAGGCAATTGCATGATGCCGCACAGGGCGGACTTCTAAGCGCGGCTGTCGGGCGCGGGTATGGCGGGGGCGGCTGCGACTCGACCAGCTGACGTCTGAGCGCGTCTGTCGGCCGCGGATATGGCGGTCCGGAACGAAATGAGTTGATAATTTATTAAAACAGTTTGTTATGAAAAAATGGATTTGGATTGGAGTCGCCGCCCTTGTGGTGATCTTCTTCTATGCAACGTACAACGGATTCGTCAACAAGGAAGAGGGCGTTAAGACCGCATGGGCCAACGTCGAGACGCAGTATCAGCGCCGCGCTGACCTGATTCCCAATTTGGTGAATACGGTCAAGGGCTATGCGGCCCACGAGACGCAGACCTTTACCGAGGTGACCGAAGCCCGCGCCAAGGCCACCTCGATCAACCTGTCGGCCGACGACCTGACGCCCGAAAAGCTGGCCGAGTTCCAGCAGGCGCAGGCGCAGGTGCGCTCGGCGCTGGGCCGCCTGATCGCCGTGTCGGAGAGCTATCCCGACCTGAAGGCCAATCAGAACTTCCTCGAACTGCAGGCGCAGCTCGAAGGCACCGAAAACCGTATTTCGGTGGCCCGCAAGCAGTTCAACGAAGTGGCCCGGACCTATAACGTCTCCGTGCGCCGCTTCCCGGCCAACCTCGTCGCCAAAATGTTCGGTTTCGAGCAGAAGCCCTACTTCGAGTCGGCCGAAGGCTCCGAAGCCGCGCCGCAGGTACAGTTCTAAAGGAAATGGCGAACGCTAAGTCGCGCGGCTGCGTGCTGGGTGCCGTGGCCGCCGCCAGTTACGGATTGAATCCGCTCTTCACGCTGCCCCTCTACGGGGCGGGCATGGGAGTGGATTCGGTGCTTTTCTACCGTTATCTGCTGGCTGCGGCGATGCTGGGCGCGTTGATGCTCGTCCGGCGGCAGTCGTTCGCCGTGCGCCGCCGCGACCTTGTGCCGCTGGCGGTCATGGGACTGCTCTTTTCTTTCTCGTCGCTCTTCCTGTTCGAGAGCTACAACCACATGGACGCGGGCATCGCTTCGACCATCCTGTTCCTCTATCCCGTGCTGGTCGCGGTCATCATGGCCGTCGGTTTCCACGAGAAAGTGAGCCGGATCACCATGCTCTCGATCCTGCTGGCCTTCACCGGCATCGCCATGCTCTACAAAGGCGGCGGTGAGCCGCTCTCCTTTCTCGGCGTCGCGCTGGTTTTTCTCTCGTCGCTCTGCTATGCGGTCTACATCGTGGGCGTCAACCGCTCGTCGCTGCGCGGCCTGCCGACCGAGAAACTCACCTTTTACGCTCTGCTGTTCGGCCTGAGCGTCTATGTCGTGCGCCTGCGCTTCTGCGCCGACCTGCAGGCGATCCCCACGCCCGGACTCTGGATCAACGCCGTCTCGCTGGCGCTCTTTCCGACGATCGTGTCGCTGGTGACGATGGCCGCCGCCATCCGCGCTATCGGCTCTACGCCCACGGCGATCCTCGGTGCGCTGGAACCCCTTACGGCCCTCTTTTTCGGCGTCGTGGTCTTCGGCGAACGGCTCACGCTGCGCATCGTGCTGGGCGTGGTGCTGATTTTGGTTGCCGTGACGCTCATCATCGCCGGTCGGTCATTGCACATTCCTTTCCCGCACCTGCGGTTCCGCCGGGCGCGGTAGGGTAGTGGCGGAGTATGAAAGAGAATGCGGCATTAAGCCGCATTCTCTTTTTCCTGTCCGCCATGGTCGTCAGGGGTGGTTGCCGCGCGGACGATCTACAACCGGCTCTTCTCGTCGGCCGAACCCGCCTCGACGGCCCTGCGCTTGAAGGCCTTGCCCGACTTGAAGTTGTAGCTCAGCGAAATGCGGAATTCTCGGCAGTTCCATTGCTGGGACACATCCACCCTGCGGACGAATCCTTCGCCGCGTGCGCCGACGTGCTGCGGGCGGTCGATCAGGTTGCGCACCGAGCATGCGGCGGTGAACTTGTCGCCGAACCGTTTTTTGATCCCCGCATTGAGGAAGTGCATCGGCTCCACCCAGCAGTTGCCGAAGTCCATGCGGCCCTGAAGGCGGTACGACAGGTCGATGTAGAACTTCGCGGGGAGCGTGAAGGTGGTCGAAGCGTTCGCGAAATAGAAGTTGTAATGCGCTTCGGGCGTATGCTGGTCGACGCGCTGGCCCTGACGGATGTAGGTGGCGTTGAGGTTCATGGTCCACCATTTGGCGAACTGGCACGGCGCATTGGCCGAGACGTAATAACTCTTCGTCGTGTCGTAATTGACCCACGCTATGCACAGCCGCTTCGGGTCGTCGGCGTCGGGACGCATCGTCTGCTGTATTTCGCCGGTCTGGACGACGGTGCCGCCCGTAAGCGTGTATTTGTGTTTCAGCACCAGCGTCAGGCTCGCGTCGTGCTTGTAGGCCGGATCGAGTTCCGGATTTCCCGTCTGATAGGTGTAGTCCGAAATCTGGAACCGCTGCGGGTTGAGGGTCCAGAACCGAGGCCGCTCGATTGTGCGGGCGTACTGTGCGATCAGCGAATAGGCGCCGTCCTTGGTGAGTGCATAGGAGACGTTGGCGTTGGGGAACAGACTGAAATAATTCTGCGCGATGCCGTGCCCTTTGCCTTCGGTGCGGGTGTACTCGCCGCGCACTCCCGCCACCAAGCTCCAGCGTCCGAGATTGGCCGACGCGATGCCGTACGCCGCGGCGATGTTCTCCGTGTAGTTGATCGTGAAACTCTGGTTGTCGTTGCGCGCCCATGCGTCGTCTTTCAGGTATTCGTACAGCGCGTCGTTGTGCATGTCGTTGTAGGTGTACTTGGCGCCGGCCCGCAGCGACCAGCGGGGCGAGAATTTCTTGTCGAAGGCCAGCGTGGCGGTGGTCACGTTGTAGACCGAGACCGAATTGTCGCGGTAGGCCGAGTCTGCGGCGGGCGCGGGGGCCGGAGCGGTTATGCGGCTGAAGTTGTCGTTCTCGGCGTCCGTGGTGCGGCGGTTGTAGTCGGCCAGCACCTTGAGCGTCGAACCCAGCGAGTCGATCTTCCAGATGTAGTTGAACGTCAGCGAGTAGTTGTTGCGCGCTGTGAAATTGTCATAGCGGCTGTCGGTGCGGGTCACCCCCTCTTCGGCCGTGAAGTCCGTGTAGGAGTCGTTGGGACCTTTTTCGCGGTTGCGCCAGTATTCGAACTCCGCGCCGACGCTCTGGCGGGAATTGATCTCGTACACCGAACCGAAGCTCGCGCCGAAATTCCGGTCGCGTTCGAATTTTTCGGAGTGGGCTTCGAGACTGTTGCTCCCCGACGTGTAGCGGGTGTTTTCGTCCGATTCGAATTCGTCGGTTTCGAGGTTGAACCACGCCAGCCCGTAGAGGTCGAGCCGTCCCGAATGGTAGTTGACGCGCGCACGGGGATTGACCGACCGCACCCAGCGGCCCAGCCGCGAATCGACCGACAGCGACCCCTCCATGCCGTTTTCGCGGCGTTTGCGGAGCGTTATCCGGATGATGCCGCCCGACGAATCCGCATCGTAGTCCGCGCCGGTCGTGGGCACGACCTCGATTTTCTGGATGTCGTCGGCGCGCAGCGAACGCAGGTAGGTCAGCAGCTGCGCCGGTTCCATGCGCAGCTCGCGGTCGTTGACGTACACCTTCGAACCGCTCTTGCCGTTGATCGAGATCTTCTCGTCGTCCACCCATACGCCCGGAGCGCGCTCCAGCAGTTCGATGCCATCCTTGCCGATCGCCGCCGGGGCGTTGGCCACATCGACGACAAAGCGGTCGGCCTCGCGGCGGATCAGCTGCGCCTTGACCACCACGCCCTCGATCTGCGTCGAGGAGCTTTTCAGCACGATGTCGCCCAGATCGTTGTCCGCATCGACGCGCACCTGCCGCAGGACGGGATCGAAACCCAGATACTGGATCGAGAGGGTGTATTCGCCCGTCGGGACCTTCAGCTCGAAACGTCCGGCGTCGTCGGTCGCCATGCCGGCCACCTGCTCGCCGCCCCTGAGCAGTACCACCGTCGCATACTCCACGGCCTGTCCCTGCGCGTCCACGACGCGGCCTCCGGCCGGATACATGCGGGCCGCTGTTGCGTTCGCCGCAGCCATTGCGAGCAGCAGGATAAGGAGGATAAGTTTTTTCATAATATTCTGCGTTTAATTGTAATCTGCGTAGCATTTTAGTTGACGTGGCAAAGATATGTAAAAATGTTTATACTTTGCAATGCATAGTACTGTATTTTTGCAGAAAATTTTGATACATATATAAATAAGACCTCCGTACCGGCAGGGTACGGAGGTCCGAAAGGGTAGGACGGCGGGGTTACCTGCCTGCCGGAATCTGAATTTCGGTCAGCCACTCTTCCTCGCTGTCCTTGTTCCAGATGCCGTCGATATAGCTGAACCGGGGGCTTCCCGCGAGCTTGTATCCCTCTTTTTCGACGTATGCGTAAAGCTCGGCGAAGGTCTGCGGCAGGGTGTCGTAGTTTCCGCGGTGATACATGCACACGGCCGTCGGCACGGCCTCCAGCTCCTTGAATTCAATCAGCTCCGACTCCTCTTTCCGTTCGGTCACCGCTTCGCAGTATTCGATGTCGATGTCCCGTTCCCTGAATTCGCAGGTGTGGTCGATCGTGAAGCAGTAGCCCGGTTCGGAACATTCGCAACCCAGCCGCGCCATCTCCGGTCCGATGACATTGGGGCAGAGGTCGAACAGTTCGTCGTAGCCCCTGACGACCCGGCGGTGGCTGGCGACGACGACCGCCGGCAGCTCTTTGATAAATGCTTTTTCCATTTTCTTCGGTTTTGCGAGTTCTTTTCCCAGCCTTTCCAGCTCCGTCATGCGCCGCTCCAGCCGAAGCAGCGTCTCCCGGCACTCCGCGGTTTTGGCCGCGATAAGCTCCGGCGACGGGCGCGTCCGCCCCTCGTCGAACAGCTCTCCGATCTCTTCGAGCGTGAATCCCAGCTCCTTGAGGTCGCGGATCGTGTTCATCCTTCCCAGCTGGCATACGTCGTAATAACGGTATCCGGTCCACTTGTCCACTTGGCTCGGTACGAGCAGCCCGATCTCTTCGTAATGCCGCAATGTCTTGACGGTAACCCGGTTGAGCTTGGAAAATTCTCCGATTTTGAATTTGATTTTCGTTGTCTTCGTAAACTCTGCGCAGTGTTCATGCGGCAAAGATACACCCTGACCTTGGGGGCGGGTCAACTGTTTCGCATTATTTTTTTCGGCGGCCTGCGAAAAAAAGGTCCGGCCCGACGGTCATCGTGAATATTTTGTTGAAAAATCGTTGCTCCCCGATTTAGGATTCCTGCGAATAATTCCTAAATTTGCAGATTGAATTATTATGGCTCATTGTCCCCTGATGTTATTCCGAACGCTCCGCTATGCCGTTTTCCGCCCGATACGGCGTCCGGACGGGTGCGGCGGGGTGTGGCGGCCGGGCCTTAAAGACTGATTTTATGATAAGCGCAGTTTACTATATCTTTCTGGTCTTCCTCTGCACCTTTTTCATGGTGCTGTCGGCCGTCGCTCTGGTCGTATGCTATCCTTTCGACAAGGGCCGCCGCGTGGTGCACGAACTGTCGCGCATTCTGGTCCGCATCTTCTTCGCCGTGCCTCCCCGGTGGCGGCAGCGGGTGATCGGCCGGGAGTACGTGGACCGGAAGAAGAGTTACGTCATCGTGCTGAACCACAATACGGTGATCGACATCCCGACGCTTTACTACATTCCGCTCAATTTCCGCTGGGTCTCCAAGCGCGAGGTCTTCAAGACCCCCTTCTTCGGGCAGTACCTCGTCCTGCACGGCGACATCTGCATCAACCGCGGCCGCGCTTCCGAAGCGCTGGAGCAGATGGTCCGCGACGGCAAACTATGGATTTCGCGCGGCGCTTCGGTGGCCGTATTCCCTGAGGGTACGCGCTCCAAGGACGGCGAGATTCACCGTTTCAAGGCGGGGGCCTTCACGCTGGCCAAGGAGGCGGGCGTGGAGATTCTTCCCGTGGTGCTCGACGGCACGAAGACGCTCATCAAAAAGAACGCGCTGTTCAACTGGGGCAACCGGATCACGATCCGGGTGCTGCCCCCCGTCTCCGCCGGGCGGGTCGCCGCGGCCGAGACGCACGAACTGATGCAGGAGGTGCACGACGCCATGTGCGCGGCCCTCGCCGAGATCCGAAACAAAAAATAGACTATGGCAGATTTACTCAATACGAATCCGAACGACAATTACGGCGACGACGCCATCGTCACCCTCTCGCCGCGGGAGCACATCCGCCTGCGGCCCGGTATGTATATCGGCAAGCTGGGCGACGGCGCGCAGGCCGACGACGGCATTTACGTCCTCATCAAGGAGGTCGTGGACAACTCGGTGGACGAGTTCATCATGGGCGCCGGCCGTCAGATCGACATTTCGATCGCCGACAACGTGGTTTCGGTGCGCGACTACGGCCGCGGCATTCCCCTCAAGTCGCTCGCGGCGGCCGTCAGCGAGATGAACACCGGCGGCAAGTACGGCGGCTCGGCCTTCAAGAAGACCGTCGGCCTGAACGGCGTCGGCGTCAAGGCCGTCAACATGCTTTCGAGCGAATTCACGGCCCGTTCGGTCCGCGACGGTGAGGCCCGTACGGTGACCTTCGCCAAGGGTCTCGAAGTGAGCGACAGGTGGGAGAGCGGCGTCAACGAGAAGAACGGCACGTTCATTTCGTACCGCGTCGACAAGGAGATTTTCGGCGAATATGCCTACAACCTCGAATACGTCGAGCAGAAAATCCGCAATTACAGCTACCTGAACCTGGGTCTGACGCTCAATTTCAACGGCAAGAGCTACGTTTCGAAAAACGGTCTGCTGGACCTCGTGAACGACAACATGACCGAGGACCCGCTCTACCCGCCCATCCACCTCACGGGGGAGGACATCGAGGTGGTGATCACCCACGGCACGGGCTACGGCGAGAGCTACGACTCGTTCGTCAACGGCCAGCACACCACGCAGGGCGGCACGCACCAGACGGCCCTGCGCGCCGCCGTTGCCAAGACGGTCAAGGAGTTCTACCACAAGGACTACGACCCCTCGGACATCCGCACGTCGATCATCGCGGCCATTTCGATCAAGGTCACCGACCCGATCTTCGAGAACCAGATGAAGACCAAGTACGGTTCGAAGGAGGTCGAACCGGGGGTCTCGGTCAACAACTTCGTGGCCGATTTCCTCACCAAGCACCTCGACGACTACTTGCACAAGCACGCCGAGACGGCGCAGATTCTCCAGCGGAAGATCGTCGAGAACGAGAAGGAGCGCAAGGCGATCTCGGGCATCCAGAAGAAGGCCCGCGAGACGGCCAAGAAGGTGAGCCTGAACAACAAGAAACTGCGCGACTGCAAGATCCACCGCACGGACCGCAACGAGCTGGCCGAACAGTCGATGATCTTCATCACGGAGGGCAACTCGGCGTCAGGCTCCATCACCAAGAGCCGCGACGTGCGTACGCAGGCGGTCTTTTCGCTGCGCGGCAAGCCGCTGAACTGCTACGGGCTGACGAAGAAGGTGGTCTACGAGAACGAGGAGTTCAACCTCCTTCAGGCGGCGCTGAACATCGAGGAGGACATGGACAACCTGCGCTACAACAAGGTCGTCATCGCCACCGATGCCGATGTCGACGGCATGCACATCCGCCTCTTGATGATGACCTTCTTCCTGCAATTCTTCCCCGACGTGATCCGCGGCGGCCATCTCTATATCCTCCAAACGCCGCTGTTCCGCGTGCGCAACAAGCGGGAAACCTTCTACTGCTATACCGACGAGGAGCGACAGCAGGCGATCCGCAAGTGCGGCGCGCAGGCCGAAATCACGCGTTTCAAGGGTTTGGGCGAGATCTCGGCCGACGAGTTCAAGGAGTTCATCGGCGAACGGATGCGGCTGGACAAGGTGCGTCTGACGAAGGACGATCCCATTCACGACATGCTGGAGTTCTACATGGGCAAGAACTCGCCCGAACGGCAGGGGTTCATCGTCGACAATCTCCGCATCGAGGAGGATATCGTGGAGGGCGACTTGCAGATCGGCGAGGCGTGACGGCCGGTTTTTTCGGCCGGATATCGGATTGAAAATTAAACGACTATGAGCGAAGAGATATATCCCAAC
>OGOU01002494.1_pt1 | contig 12902 bp, 7 predicted proteins | sample 1552721 | NCBI WGS metagenome assembly OGOU01 (sample SAMEA2580176, study PRJEB22360) | human gut metagenome | biome: human gut; feature: human-associated habitat; material: faeces | place: Denmark | collected 2008/2010 | reverse complement strand
ACAATATCAAAAGCTGATAAAAACGACAAAAAAGCCGTTATTCCTTGCCGGAGGCGGTGTGAATATTGCACGTGCGAATGAGGTGTTTACAGAAGTTGTAGAGAAGACAGAAGTTCCGGTTGTTACAACGATCATGGGACGCGGTGCGGTTCCGACAGATCACCCGCTTTATATAGGAAACCTTGGAATGCACGGAGCATATGCTTCGAACATGGCAGTCAGCGAATGCGATCTTTTATTCTCGATCGGAACACGTTTTAATGACCGTATTACAGGTAAGTTGCATGAATTTGCACCGAATGCACAGATTGTACATATAGATATTGATACAGCGTCGATATCAAGAAATATTCATGTGCATGTGCCTATTGTTGCCGATGCGAAAGAAGCTGTGGCGAAAGGCGCCGCGGCGCTGGCCGTGTGGCTGCTCTACATCCAGTTCAGCGGCGAATACGACCTGAAAGGAACCGCCCTCCGTCTCCTCTCCCGCAAAAACCGATAACTCAATGAAAGGATTATTCGTCGTTTTCCACGGCTTCTCGGCCCATAGCGGCATCAGCAAGAAGATTTTCTCCCAATGCGACGCCCTGCGCCGGAACGGCGCCGACGTCGAGCTGTGCCACCTCGAAATCGCGGCCGACGGCACGCAGCGCCGTATGGTCGGCGGGCGTGCGATCCGCACGTTCGGGCAGGGACTGCGGGCCAAGGTCGCCAAACGGGTGTCGCTGGGCGACATCACGCGCCACATCCGCGACGAGGGCGTGGAGTTCCTCTACATCCGCCACGACCACAACGCCAGCCCGGTGCTGATCCATTGGCTGCGCAAAGTCAAAAAACTCGGCGTACGCATCGCGCTCGAAATACCGACCTACCCCTACGACGCAGAATTCGCGCAATCACCCTTCGTGCGCAGGCTGAAACTGCGCATCGACCGCACCTTCCGCCGCCGGATGGCCCGCTGGGTGGACCGCATCGTGACCTTCTCCGACGACCCCGAAATCTTCGGCCGGCCGACAATCCGCATCTCCAACGGCATCGACTTCCGGAGCATCCCGCTCAAGACGCAGCGGCACGGCAGCCCCCACGAAATCAGGCTGCTGGCCGTGGCGAACATTCACTTCTGGCACGGTCTGGACCGCGTGATCGAGGGCCTGAAAGTCTATTACGCCGGTCCCCACCAATGCATCATCCGCCTGCGCATCGCGGGCGACGGCATCGAGTCGCTCATCGACGGCTACCGCCGCACGATCGAGGAGTACGGGCTGAGCGAATACGCCGAAGTGATCGGACCCCGTTCGGGTGCGGCACTCGACGCCGAATTCGAGTGGTGCGACATGGGCATAGCCAGTCTGGGCCGTCACCGCAACGGCATTACCCGCATCAAGACCCTCAAAAACCGTGAATACGCCGCACGCGGCATCCCGTTCGTTTACTCCGAGAACGACAGCGACTTCGACGGCATGCCCTACGTGATGAAGGCCCCGGCCGACGATACGCCGCTCGACATCACGGCCCTCGTCCGCTTCTGCGACGGCGTGAACCTCACTCCGGCGCAGATCCGCGCGTCGGTCGAAGGCACCCTCTCGTGGGACAGACAGATGAAACAGGTATTAACCGAACTTTTCGAAGCATGACGACCATAGCCATACTCTTCTGGGCGGGGGTTTTCCTCGTCTTCTACACCTACCTCGGCTACGGCATCCTGCTGTGGACGCTGGTGAAAATCCGCGAAGCCCTGCGCCCTGCGCGCCGGTACGAAGTTCCGGCCGAGGCGCCCGAAGTGACGCTGCTGATCGCCGCCTACAACGAACAGGAGGTCGTGGCGGAAAAGATGGCCAACTGCCGGGCATTGGATTATCCGGCCGGAAAGCTCCGCGTGACGTGGATCACCGACGGCTCGACCGACCGCACCGTCGAACTGCTCGCCGCCTACCCCGAGGTGACGGTGCTGCACGACCCGCGCCGGGGCGGCAAGACCGCGGCGCTGAACCGGGCGCTGGGAATCATCCGCACGCCGCTCGTCGTTTTCACCGATGCCAATACGATGCTCAACCCCGAAGCCGTGACAGAAATCGTCCGCTGTTTCGAAGACCCCGCAGTGGGATGCGTGGCCGGCGAAAAGCGCGTCGCCGGAACAGGGGATACGGGCGCCGCCGCGACGGAAGGCATCTACTGGAAATACGAATCGAAACTCAAGGAGCTGGACGACCGTCTCTACTCGGCGGTAGGGGCTGCGGGGGAGTTGTTCGCCGTGCGGCGCGAACTGTGGCAGACGCTGAGAGAAGATACGCTGCTCGACGATTTCGTCTGCTCGATGCTGATCGCGGCGCAGGGATACAGGATCGCTTACTGCAAGGGCGCCTATGCGCTGGAGACCCCTTCGGCCGACATGGGCGAAGAGGGCAAACGCAAGAAGCGCATCGCGGCGGGCGGACTGCAATCGGTATGGCGGCTGCGCAAGCTGCTCAATCCGTTCCGTTACGGAGTGCTGTGGTTCCAGTACGTATCGCACCGCGTGCTGCGCTGGACGCTGACCCCCGTGGTACTCGCAGCACTCCTGCCGCTCAACGTCGCGCTGCTGTGGTCGGGCCATCGGGCGCTCTATGCCGCGGCCCTCGCCCTGCAATGCGCATTCTACCTGGCCGCCCTCGCAGGATGGGCGCTGGAGCGCAGCGGACACCGCAACAGACTGCTCTTCATCCCCTACTACTTCCTCTTCATGAACCTCAATGTTTTCCGCGGGGCATCGTACCTGGCGACCCACCGCGGAAAGGGTGCCTGGGAGAAAGCCCGCAGGGCCTGACCGAATTTTGAACGGAACCTGAAATATTATACTATATTTGCATGTCTAAACCTCCCCTCATGAAAAACATCTCCATAAACCCCGAGGACTATACGATCCTGGCCGTCGACGACATCGCCACCAACATCATGCTGCTGAAAGCCGTGCTGAGCCGTGCCAAATACAAGATCGTCACGGCATCGGGAGGTAACGAGGCGCTCGAAAAGGCCGCAAAGGAGTCCCCCGACCTGATCCTGCTGGACATCATGATGCCCGACATGGACGGCTACGAGGTGATCAGGCACCTGAAGGCAGACCCCGCATTGCAGGACATCCCGGTGATTTTCCTCACGGCGCTGCACAACCCCGAGGACATCGTCAAGGGGTTCAAACTGGGAGCCAGCGACTACGTCTCCAAGCCGTTCAACCACGAGGAGCTGATCACCCGCGTATCGCACCACATCTATCTGGCGGCGGCACAGCGCACGATCATGCGGCAGCGCGACGAGTTGCAGGCCACGGTCGACGCCCGCGACAAGATGTACTCGGTGATCGCCCACGACCTGCGGTCGCCGATCGGCACGTTGAAGATGGTTTTCAACATGCTTTCGATAAACCTTACGCAGGAGCAGATCGGCGAAGACAACATGGAGATGATCACGATGGGCAACAACATCACCGAGAGCACCTTCATGCTGCTGGACAACCTGCTCAAATGGACGAAGAGCCAGATCGGGCGCATGAACACGGTGTTCCAGGAGGTCGACATTTCGGAGGTCGTGGTTTTCGCCAGCAAGATGTCCGACCTCGTGGCACAGGTCAAGAACATCGCCGTCGAATACGACATCCCCGGCCCGATCACCGTCCCGTGCGACGTGGACATGGTGAAAACGATCATGCGCAACCTGATGTCGAACGCCATCAAGTACAGCAACGAGGGCGGACGGATCGTCATCCGCGTGCGGGAAACCCCCACCCATGCCGTGATAAGCGTGCGCGACTTCGGCACGGGCATCAGCGAGGAAGACCTGCCCAAACTGCTCAACCCCGAAATACACTACACCACCTACGGCACCAAGAACGAAGAGGGATCGGGGCTGGGCCTGCAGCTCGTGCAAGACCTCACGCGCCGCAACGGCGGGGAGCTGACCATCGAATCGACACTGGGCGAAGGCTCCACGTTTACGTTCACCATCGCCAAGGTGCAACCTAAGTCCGAGACCGTAGAAGACTCAGAGGGGGGGGGTATTGCGCGTCCCTGAGCGATAAATGGTTCGACAGTCTGACCGCATTTTTCCGCGTGGGAAAGGCGGAAGAGACGATATCTCCGTAAAATCCGGGCGGACACGCACAGATAGTTCCCCGAAAAGGTCGCCATGAGCGATCTTTTTGTTATATTGCAGGATAAAACCCCGACCTCGCCATGAAGTATTGCAGTACGATCCTCGTGGGGCTTCTCTGCACGGCCGCCTGCCTGGCGCAGACCCCGCTGCCCGAAAGCCGCCGCACCTCCCCGGAAATATTCATCTATAAACCCGATGCCCGAGAGCTCCGCGAACTGCATGTGAAAGGCAAGGCGCCCGACGAAGGGATGCTGCACACGTTCGTCGGCAAATATGCTGCAGCGGAAAAAATTCCGCAGCTCCCCCGGGGAAACTACCTGCGGGTCTGGACGGACGGGAACAAACTCGTATACAGCGACCATGTCGTGGACAATTTCTATTACAGGCTCGTCAAGGACGAGCAGGTGATGCTGATACTCTGCGACACGCTGGGCAACATCATCGACGATGCCGTGGTAAAACGGGGCTCGAAACGGATGAAATACGACCCTGCCACACGCACCTACAACCTCCCTCGCATCCGCGGCGAAGAGGCCACGGTCGAAGTAAACAACGACGGCGTACTGCATTACATCACCATCGCGAACGAACCGGACTACACCTACCGTCCCGGGTTCTTCAAAACGGCCTGGGGAACGGTCAAAACAGCCTTCAAGCGGGTTTTCGCACCGGGGAAGCTGCCCGCGCGGAACATGTACGACGGGTTCGTGGTATTCAGCAAACCCAGGTACAAACCCGGGGAAACGGTGAAATTCAAGGCGCACATCAACCGCAAAGGCAAGCCCCTCGACGGGAAGGTCGACGTGGCGCTCGTTTCGTATTACTCCCCGTCGATAGACACGACCCTCGTATCGCTGGCGCCCTACCGTCCCGGCATGTACGAATGGGAGTTCAGGCTTTCGGACAGCCTCCGCCTCCGTCTCGACAAGGATTACACACTCCGTTTCCGGACGGGCGACAAGCGTGCGAATGACGTCACGGGCCGTTTCCGCTACGAGGAGTACGAACTCAGGAAGCTCACCTTCACGGCCAGGGCCGACAAGCAAAAATACGCCCGGGGCGACACGGTGAGGATTTCACTGAGCGCAGCGGACGAGAACAACATGCCGGTATACGACGGGCGGGTAAAGGTCTTGGTCAAACCCGCCAGATACATGGGCTGCAAATTCCTCGCCCGCACGGCATTCGTCCCCGACCGGCTCTGGGAGCATACGTTCGGCATGGAGGGCAAGTCCACGAAGGAAATCATCCTACCCGACTCGATATTCGTCGACGGCGTGTCGATGTATTACGACGTCGCCTGCTCGTTCTTCGACGCGGGCAACGAACGCAGAGATGAGCGCATAAGCCTGTACCGGGACGCAAGGCGGAGGCGGATCGACTATTCGGCCGACCAGGGGATGCTCGCCCTGCGTGAACTGTACGACGGCAAAAGCGTCGAAAGCCGTGCCCTGGTAACCGCCTACAACCCGGAATACGGGATCGTATGGCAGGATTCGGTTACATTGCCCTGCAGTGTGCCGCTGTCGTGGATCGTCAGCGAATACGAGGTGCAGAGCGCCACGGCATCGGAGGACATCGAGGTCGGAAAGCTGCCGGGCGAACTGATCGGGCACCGCTTCTTCCGCTGGGACGGCAACGTCCGGCTGGTGGTGAACAACCCCGCGAAATTCCCGTTCTGGTACACCATCTGCATGGGGGACAAGACGATTGCCAAGGGGTATGCCACCGAACTCGACTTCGCGCGCAAGGACAACGGCCGCAAGGGCTATTCGATGCAGATAGCCTACCTGCAGGGCGAGAATGCCCGGACGATACGCGGCGAACTGCCCTTCACGGAGAAAAACATCACGATGGAGGTAACGACGGCGGCGACCGTCTACCCCGGACAGAGCGCAAAGGTCGAAGTGGCGGTGAAAGACCGCAAGGGACGCCCGGTGAAAAATGCCGACGTGACGGCCTATGCGTTCACCTCGAAATTCGAAGCCCTGCCGCCGGCAGTGGCGATATACGGGAAGTCGGTGTCGGGAAAGGCCATCACCCCGAAGAACTACGAGGCCGACGAGGAGTTCCTCTTCAACATCCGCACCGGGATGGACTGGCCGCTGTGGCGGCAGCGCATGGGACTTGATTCGATCGAATACTACAAATTCCTCTACCCGGAACCGTTCTACGCCTATGCCGAGGAGGCCCCCGGAAGACTCACCCAGCTATCCCCCTATGTGGTCGTCGACGGGGAGGTGCAGGGCATCCATGTTCTGTGGATCGACGAACAGCCCCACTATTTCAAACAGGCGCAGCAACTGACGCCGTACAGCTTCCCGATATGGCCGGGGCTGCACACGCTGCGGCTGCGCACCTACGACAGGGAGGTGACCGTCGAGAACGTCTATGCGGGCGAGGGGCTGAAGACCATCGTTTCGGTAGACGGCGGGCGATCCGCAGTGCGACCCGGGGAGGCCCCCGGGGACAACCGTCCCGTGCGGATCTCCGTCCGGGAATACGACCGGAAAGAGAAAGGCATGCTCACGCAGCGCGAGACGGCGCTGCTGACACGGCACATGATTACGGTCGACAACACCTTCGGGAAAGCGACCCTGCTCACGGGACAGCCGGACAGGCAATCCTCCTACTCCGTTGAAACCGAACTGCCGGGCATTATCAACGCCGGCGGGGTCTGCTACTACCTCAACGGCACGCAGAAGCAGACCCGCCGCTACCGCCGGTACAGGCCGCAGGCCGAAGCGGCAATCCTGGCCGGGCCGTTCCCCTACCGGGGATTCACCACCGGGGGCATACAGGTCGGCACGCTCTATTCGGACACACTTGCGGTCAACAGTTTCGAAATCGAGGGCGGCTACCGTTACGACATTCGGAACAACTACCTGAAACAGCAGAGTTGGGAGCAGAACCCGATCCAGAGGCAGCTCGAACCTTTCACGCAGGCGGTCTGCTTCGGGCAGGACGCGCTTACGGCCGAATCGATCCGCGGCATATTCAGGCGGAGGCTCGCCGACATGGTCGAGAACGAATCGGGGCTGATCTCGGCCGTCCCGCCGATCTCGCTCATGGACAGCTGCCGCCTGCAACTCGCCCCAGGCAAACTGGCGGACGGCACAAGGGCACAGCCGATCATGGTGCTCCTGCAATCGACGGGCAAGTACCCCGCCAGCAGGCTCTACTACGGCACGACGACCGAAATCGACAGGCTGCCGGAGGGGAACCTCCGGGTAGACCTCATCTTCAGGGATACGACCCGCTGTTCGGCCACGATAAGGCTGCGAAAGGGCGGCATCAACTACCTGCGGATGGATTCGCTCGTAAAGGAACCGGCCGACGACCGCAGCCGCGCGCTGTTCGGGAAACTGGAAAGGATGTTGCGCGTATCGCGCCCCGCGGCACCGCTGGCCGACTACAAGCCCGCGGAGGCGGAGCGGGACAACCCGTTGCGAAACCCGGGGCGCATCAGCGAAGCCAACCTGACGGGCAAAGTTGTCACAGGCACCGTGCGCGACCCGGATGGAGAACCCATTGCCGGGGCATCGGTGCAGATCGACGTGACTGACGCCGGGACTGTCACGGATACGGCCGGGAAATTCACCCTCTCGGACACGGGACGGGGAACGCTCGTCGTCAGTTATATCGGCTACCGGAATTTCGCCACCAAACTGATCTCCGGCTACGACTATAACATCGTCCTGGAGGAAGATTACAACGCGCTGGACGAAGTCGTGGTCGTAGCTTACGGGAAGTCCGGAAAGAGGGCCGTGGTGGGAAGCAGGGCCAATTCCGCAACGGTCACAACGGAAGTGGCATTCGCGGAATTCGACGAGCAGACGGAAACGCTCCCCAGCACGCTCGCGGGCATGGCCGCCGGGATACAGGTGCGGGGAGCGGGCAAAATCGCCGGTCAGGCCCCGATGATCGTCGTGAACGGCGTACCCTACGACGGGGCACTGTCGGACTTCGACCGGGGAAGCATCCTGTCGATGAACCTCGTCAGGGACGCGAACACCGCAATCTACGGGGCGAGGGCCGCAAACGGGATCATCTTCATCGAAACCTCCGAGCGGAACGCGGCGGGAGGCGACGGATTCCCGCTCAAGGCCGGTATGCCGAACACGCTGCGCACCGATTTCCACGACGACGCATTCTGGAAGCCCCGCCTGACGACCGACAAAGCAGGGCGGCTGACTTTCGAAGTGACCTATCCGGACGACATCACCAGCTGGGACGCCAACTTCATCGCCGTCGGCGGCCGCAGGCAGGCGGACAGGAAGCATCTGCGCATAAAATCGTACAAGCCGCTCAACGCCCAGCTCTCCGTCCCCCGCTTCGCCATCGCGGGCGACAGCCTCAATGCTGCCGGACGGCTGACCAACCACACCGGCGACACCTTGTCCGTACGCCGCACGATCGAAACCGACGGACGGACGGCCGAGAAGCAAATCCGCATCGCCACCTCGCATACGGACGCAATACCCGCCGTCGCAGGGGATGCCGACAGCATCCGGATCGTCTACTCGCTGACGACGCCCGGAGGCTATTTCGACGGGGAGCGGCGTGCGATCCCGATCTACAAGGCCGGAATCCTGGAAACCCACGGGGAGTTCGCTGTCCTCAACGACACCGCGGCCCTGCGGTTCACGCCCGACCCGGCGCTGGGCACCGTGACGATCCACGCCGAGGCATCGGCCATGCAGGCATTCCTCGACGAGATCGAAAACATCGACCTCTACCCTCACCTCTGCAACGAGCAGATGGCTTCGAAGGTCAAGGCGCTGCTTTCGAAAAAACGGATATACACCCTGTTCGGACGGAAATTCAAGGACAACGACAAGGTCACGAACCTGCTCCGCAAACTGGCGGCCAACCAGAACGACGGCAAGTTATGGGGGTGGTGGAACCGGGAACAGACCGAGCTATGGATCTCGCAGCAGGTCGTGGAGGCACTTCTCGACGCCGAAACGGAGGGTTATAAGACCGGCCTCGACCGGCAGGCACTGACGGACGCGCTGCTGGCCGGCCTGAACCGCCGTATGCCGGCGGCGGCATCCGACTCGACGGGAATGCGGAAAAACGAACTGCTCTCGCTGGTGGGGCTTCTCCGCAAGCTGGACGCCAGGATCGACTACCCGCGCTACTGCGCTTTCATCGCGTCGATCCCCGACGCGACGCTCGGCAACCGGCTCCGGACGGCGGAAATGCTGCAACAGTTCGCCCCTGATGGGATGCCCGCCGCGGATTCGCTGCTGGCTCTTGCCTCCCGAACCATGATGGGGTCGTTGTACTGGCGCGACAAAACACCGCGGGAACCGACGCCCCGCAGGTTCGCGCAGCCGGACATGAGCGACATCGAAAACACGCTCACGGCATACCGCATCCTGCGCGCCGCGGGCAACCGCAAGGCCGAGTTGGAAAAGATCCGCAACTACTTCTTCGAACAGCGTAAAAGCGGTTCGTGGCGCAACACCTACGAATCGTCGCGGATCGTGGAAACCATCATGCCCGACATGCTGGAGAAGGACGGCGGCACATTCCGCGAAGCGAGCCTGACGATCGACGGACAACGGTTCGGCAAATTCCCGCTTACCCGGACATACGAGCCCGGAAAGGAGATAACCGTCCGCAAAGAGGGTTCCATGCCCGTATTCTTCACAGCCTACCAACAAGCCTGGAACGACAAACCGGAGCCTGCGGCCGAAGGCTTCTCGGTTTCGACCCGGTTCCGCAAGGACGGCAAGCCCGTGACAACACTCCATGCCGGGGAGCGCGTCGAACTGGTGGCAACCGTAACGGCCGATTCCGACGCCGAATACGTCATGGTCGAGATCCCGATCCCCGCGGGCTGTTCCTACGACTCGAAAGAGAAAGGCGATTTCTGGAAAGAGACACACCGGGAATATTACAAGGAGAAGGTCGCCGTCTTCTGCAAAAAGCTCCGCAAGGGGACGCATACCTTCACTGTCAGGCTCCTGCCCCGCTATACGGGCTCCTACCACCTCAACCCGGCGCGTGCCGAGCTGATGTACTATCCGGTATTCTATGGCCGCAACGAGATGAAAAAGTGCGGCGTGGCCGAGGCACAGGAGACCCGCTGATCCCGGGAAAAAGACATGACGGCAGCGTGACGATTGCGTCCGCTACCTGAACCGCAGTTCAGCGACCACGGCCTTGTGGTCGCTGACATCTTCCGGAGGCATGTAATAACGGATGCCCTCGAAAGCGTCGTCGTAAAAGATGTAGTCGATGCGCAGTACCCCTCCCAGATAGCGGAAAGTACCGCCGTAACCGCTCCCGCTGTCGCGGAAACCGTCGGTCATGTTCCCCTTCATCGTATGGTAGGTATAGGACGAAGGCGTATCGTTGAAGTCGCCCGCAAGGATCACCGGGTAGGGCGAAGCATCTATTTCGACCCGGATTTCACCTACCTGCCCGGCACGGATACTACTGTTGTGTTCCAGCTCGCCCAGTATTCGCTCGACGGGTGCGTCGCGGTTGTAATCTTTCCGGAACCGGCGCCTGAGCTGGGCGATGCCCGAAGTCTGGAGGTGGACGGAGAAGAGACGCACCGTATCATCGCCGACGAGCAGGTCGGCACGCAGGTAGTCGTTGTTCGTATCGGCAAACCGGACGTATTTATGATCGAGAACGGGATAACGGCTGGCCAGGGCCGCACCGCCCTCATGCAGGAAATAGGGCATCCGCCGAGCGAAGACCTTCCCGATGCTGTCGGCCGGAAATTCCCTGCTGTCCATAAACTCCTGCAGGCAAAGCACGTCGACCTGCTCGCGGTTCACCATGCCGGCGATGGCCCTGGCCGTAGCGGGCGTGGATTCCAGTCTGCGGAATCCGTTTACGTTGAGCGTGGCGATGCGGATGTCGTGCGGATTACCCCTCTCCTTAAAATCGGGAAGCTGAACCATGGCTGAAATATACCCCAGGTTGAGTACCAGCGCGACCAGCGGCATCAGCAGGACGATCCATTTGCGGCGAACCGCCCACCAGACCAGCGCAACTACGTTGGCCAGCAGCACGACCGGCATCAGCAATGCGAGCGTCGCCCAGAATCCGCCCTCCCCGGGGGAGACGGACGAAGCATACCGGCACAGGACGGCGGCGACCAGAAGCAGCCCGGTGAGCACCACCGAAATGCCATAAAAAAGGAAAGAAACGGCTTTGCGACCCATTTTGTGCACTATTAAAGCGATTAACGCGTACAAAGATATGCTTTTACAAATAAAATCAGTATATTTGACGATCAAAAAAGACGCGATTTGGAATGAAGAGGATTTTAATCTCTGGCGGTGCCGGATTCATCGGTTCGCACCTATGTGAAAGACTGCTTGACGAAGGAAACGACGTGATCTGCATCGACAACTATTTTACCGGGCACAAAAGCAATATCCGGCACCTGCTGAAACACCCCAATTTCGAAGTCATAAGGCACGACATAATCTACCCCTACATGGCGGAGGTCGAAGAGATCTACAACCTTGCCTGTCCTGCTTCGCCCATCTACTACCAGCACGACCCGGTCAAGACGACGCAGACTTCGGTCATCGGTGCGATGAACATGCTCGGCATGGCGCGTTACAACCGCGCCAAGGTCTTGCAGGCTTCGACCTCGGAAGTATACGGCGACCCGCTGGTACATCCGCAGACCGAGGATTACTGGGGACACGTGAATCCGCTGGGGCTGCGCTCGTGCTACGACGAGGGCAAACGCTGTGCCGAGTCGCTCTTCATGAGCTACTACCGCGAACATGGCATCCCGGTGAAAATCGTCCGGATTTTCAACACCTATGGCCCGAAGATGGACATCAACGACGGCCGCGTAGTCTCGAATTTCATCGTCCAGGCATTGCGCAACGAACCGATCACGATCTACGGCGACGGTGAACAAACCCGCTCGTTCCAGTATATCGACGACCTGGTCGAAGGGATGATCCGCCTGATGGACGATACGCCCGACGATTTCACGGGCCCGGTCAACATAGGCAACCCCAATGAATTCACCATCAACGAACTGGCAGCCATCGTCCTGGAACTCACGGGTTCGAAGTCGAAGATCATGCACATGCCCCTGCCGTCGGACGACCCGCAGCAGCGCAAGCCCGACATCTCGCTGGCCCGCAAGATGCTCAACGACTGGGAACCCACGATCCAGCTGCGCGACGGACTGGTAAAGACCATCGCCTATTTCGAGGATATCCTGTCGCGGGGGAGCGTCCGGCACTGATCCGCCCCTGAAATCGGCCCGCCCTTCTTTGAACACCGTCAGCCTGTTGAGCACCGCCCGCCTGTTTGAGTACAGCCCGGCACAATTCCCAATGCAGCCCCAACCCTATTTTTCCAGGTAGTCCCGCAATACGGAGCCAACCAGCCGTATCAGCGTGCGCGTCGGATGCAATGCGGCGAACCCGTTGAGCATTCCCCAATCGTGTACCACGCCGTTGAAGCGCACGGTCGTCACTTCGACGCCCGCCTCGTCCAGACGACGCCCCATCGCCTCGCCCTCGTCGCGCAGGATGTCGTTCTCGGCAACGACGATCAGCGTCGCAGGCAATCCCCGCAGCCGTTCGGCAGAAGCACGCACGGGCGACATGAGGTCGTTGCCGCGCTGAGCCGGATCTGAAACGTACTTGCCGAACATCCATTTCATCAACGGCGCGGTCAGGAACCGCTGGCGGCCGTATTTCACATACGAATCCCAGTCGTACCCCGCATCGGTCACGGGCCACATCAGCACGAGCGTGCGCAGCCGCGGCCCGCCG
>OGOU01002471.1_pt1 | contig 13003 bp, 6 predicted proteins | sample 1552721 | NCBI WGS metagenome assembly OGOU01 (sample SAMEA2580176, study PRJEB22360) | human gut metagenome | biome: human gut; feature: human-associated habitat; material: faeces | place: Denmark | collected 2008/2010 | reverse complement strand
ACCAAACTTCCTAGTACCTAACTCATAACCGAGTTTCATAATACTTGGAGTTTTAGCAATCAACTCTTCTGCTCGACGTTGTTTAACGGGGTCTACATAAATCCGAATATCACATAGATTATTCGAGAGATTTATGTTAACTTTTTTGCTTGGCATTGTTACTCTTATTTAATCCCAACTCACTGGCAATTTTCATAAGAATATCTTGTTGCATGGATAACTTCTCTGCTACCTCGGTTTTAAAAGCCTCGAATTCTTCTTGCTTATAAGCCGGAGCTGGTTGTTGTTGAGGAGTTAACATACCTTCAATGGTATAATAGATGTTATCACATTCAGTAACTATTGCCTCGTATTTATCTCGAGAACTGAGAATATTTACAGCAGTAGTCCTTTGGATATTTACTTCGTTTACGATATTGCGTAAGTCGGTAGTGTAATAAACATTATTATAAATACCCTCTGCTAAATCTGTGGGAAGGTATATAGTAACAGCAGATACAGAATCTTGAATAGAGATTTCTGTATTTGCGGCAAAGCTTCCATCTGGGCCAGTGGCTCTTGGTTTACTTTCACCAACTTTTAATACTTTAGCGGTATCAAAGATTGGATACCCAGAACGTCTGTCTCTCTCTAAGGTGTATATGGTATCACCTTTCTGCAATTTAGAAAAAATCAAATCTTCCATGTTCATCTTTTATTAATTAAGTTTAAACCAAATGATACTGCACCTGGATTCCTTTGCATAAAGTCTACCAGGTTTAATAATGCCATAGTATCATATCTTTAAACTTTCTGTAGACTCCTATGGATTTCCCCAGGCTATATTAAGATATAGAGTTGGAAGATTTGAATCCTTAGGTGTTAAGGTAATATAGGCAATAGAATCTCCACTGTAACCATTATAAGTTTGTTTTAAAGTTACTTGGATTTGTATTCCTCCACCGTATTTGCCAGACTCACTAAGGATACTTGGAGTTAATTGAAAATGACTTTCCATACCAACACCCATTACTATACCTAACTTATAATCTTGTTGAGAATAACCTACTGAAAGACCTGTATACTCGTAATTATCATAACTAATTTTTTTTACTTTTCTAATATTAGAAAGTCTAATTTTTAGAGGTTTACTATAAGTAGGTAAACCTACTGCATACATATCAATGGAGTCATTCTCTGCCGGTAAAGATATTCTAGCTCCTAAATATCCTCCGGGAGTATTCATACCACCACTACCAGTAGTATCTCCTTGATCTCTACTACTCCAACCAAATCCAATATTTAATATATCAGAAGCTCCGTAAGAGTAGTAATTACCTAATTCACAATTTAGTTCAGTTGCCATTGGGTCTTGGCTAACATAGGCATATAAAGCTTGATTACCGTTACCAGGTTGTTCAAATCTAACTTGCAAATTTCTTGCAGAATCCCCTTCGTTATTGGTTAGTGCCTTGAAAGCCCAGTTATAGGAGTTATCCGAGTTCTGTCCCTTATCAATAACCTGCAACCAATCTTCAGAAGGTGGTATGAGTGTAGGTTTGACGTACTTCTTGGTAAACTCTACTCCATCTCTTCGTAAGCTTACGTAGGATATAATATCCCTACTACCTGCACTACTACCATATATATCACCATCTAGAGTAATATTAGTAATGGTACTTTCTTCTTGTTTCCAACCAAATTCAAGAATTCTAGTATATGGTATTGAGTTTACTAGTAGGGTAATAGTGGGTACTGTCCCTACCTCTTTACCATTAATTACAACTTTAGGGTTATATAAAGTTATGGTATAAGTACGAGGGTATTCGGCTAAGTTCTGTACAGAATTAGTAATACCTATAAAAGCATTTTCAGAATCCGATCGTAGAGTAGCAGATACCTGACCACTGGGTAAAGCTATTGCCGAGTTGTTTTTAGCTATGGCTCCTCTAGAATCCCAAGAAGTAGGAGTACCCTCTACTCCATTGATAGAATTATATTCTAGTATGTGTAAATCCATCCTTACAGAATTTTCCATACCCGTAGTACCTTCTAATTCAACTTCTGTTACGTTTTCTTCTACTGTACCATTACTATAGTTTGCAGTCCAAGATATTTCATACCGTGTAGAGATTGTTGCAGCATCTTGGGTAAATGCCCAACCATTTTCTACTTCAGCAGCACCATTATAAAACATTACACTACCAGACCGAGTTTGATTAGTAGTATTTTCTTTTACAGAAACCTCAAAATCATATTCATAATTGGTAGGATTACCACCAATTAAATCTACAGAAGCCCAATCGGTAACGGTAGAATCCAAATCAAAATCAGGTTGAACAGCAACTTTACTCGTTACTTTACCATTGATTAAGGTTTCCCTATAAGATTGAAGTGTAACAGTTATACTCTGAGCTAAAGCCGAAAGCATTCCATCTGGAATTGGTTCTACATAATTGATATAATCCCTAGTAGTAATACTTGCAGCTAACTGATTAAGGTTAAGGGTAATCTGTTTACCAGAACCTCCCTGTTGTAATACTACTGTACCTCTTCGTATACTAGCTTCAGTATTTTCATATACTGGTATAGTAACATCATAATCTGCCCCTGAACCACTAGTACTTGATACCTTAGCAGATAAGGTACCAGTCCAATTAGGTTTACTTATTACTGAAGTTTCTACCAAATTATAGGAAGACTCTTCTACCCCATTCACAACTTTATGTCTTCTGGATTTAATTACTGCTTTAGGAGTTGCACCTGCAGCAGCTACAGAGGGAAAGTCCGTAGTTACTCCAAAATAATAATTATAACTAACACTAGCACCTGCCTGGGTACAAGCTAATTCTATTTTTTTACTACCATAGGTTAAATCAACTGATAATCTACGGGAAGATTCTGAAGTATTATCGGATACGGTACAAGTTATATCAATTTGAGTACTGCTAAATCTACCAATATCTACATTGGTAATATAAAAAGATTTAGCTTTTACTGTAGGTAATTCTGAATGCCAAGTAGAATCTTTACCGTTAATTACGTCATAGTACCCACATTTTACAGAACCTTTAACCTTATTAGTACCCATAGCTGCTGGTGCGTCTGGGAAATTAGATATTACTTCTAGTACATCTCGAGTAGTTACAGTACCTGCTGCTTGATTACAAGTAATGGTTTGAGTTTTACCTGAATCATATTGTTCATACACAACTTTCCCTACTCTTGAATTTGTGGTTTTATTTTCAAACATGGTTATCTCCCTTATATTAGGAGACCCAGTTGAGGCTATGTAAGCATTAGAGGATTTAACTCTTATATTAACTCCCTCCATTGAGCCTTCTACCAAAGAACCATTAATATACTTTTCTCGGTAGCTTGTAATAGTACAAGTTTGCATAGTACCCAAAGCGTCAAAGTTTAATGTAGGTTGGGTAGTAGTCATTGTATATACCCATTCTACTAAATATGCACTTTGAGTTACCGTAACTTCTTTATAGACAGTGTCCATAGTTGCCCTTACTACTACACTCCTTTGATTTGCAGTTGTGTTTTCTGCAACAGTCAAAGTAGTACCAGATAAACGGAATCCGGTTACTGCAGTAGGTATACTAAGAGTAGGAGTACCAGTAGCATCTGATGCTGCATTGGTTACACCTGAAGACCAATGATTAATCCTACTTGCCCTTGCACTTGCAGAGATTTGTGATGTACCACCTTGCTCGGTAAATGTACTCGGATTCGCAGAGATAGAAACTACCCATCCACCCTGAGTTACACTTTCGATTTTATTCTCTGCTTGATATAAGTCGATTGAGGCACTACCAGATTTACCATTAAGAGTAACGGTTAATGTACGGCTCCCTAATTTAGTTCTAGCCTTTGCAGTTGTGCCAAGATTAGAACCAGAGATATTTTCAGACCATACTACTGAAGCTCCAGAACTTATAGTACCACCATCATTGGTTTTACCATTCCATCCCCAAAGTTGAGAATAGGTATAAGTAGGTGTAGCTGCAGTTCCTCCCGATGCAGGGATATCTGCGATGCTTCCTAAATATACTGTAGGTGTACCATAGGTTTTTACACCAGCTGCCTGAGACAAAACTGGTGTTAGTTTCTTACCGGATTCTGCCTGAGTAAGAGTATCAGTATAAGAACGAGAACTTTCAGACTTATTTTCTAAAGCTTCGTAATACCCACTCTCTACTGAAAGCCATGATGGTAAACTAGGCCTTGAATAATCAACATTTACTGGACTACCCACAGCTTTACCATTTATATACTTTTGCTTATTCGAAGTAATAGTTAATTCTGTAGGTGTACCTTTACCGCCTATAGCATTAAATACTAATGAATTATTCTTACTTGTAAAAGTATATTCCCAAGTTTCAACTCCTGCATCCTGAGTAAATTGAACTGTTATCTGTTTACCTGACTCATTCTGAGTAAAGGTTAAACTTGCAGAACGTTGATTTAGAGTTGTATTTTCTGAAGCTTTATAACCTTCATCATAAACAATCCAGTCCGGATAAGCAGATTTGGTATAACCCACAGAAATAGTATCTCCGATAGCTACTCCATCTATCTGTTTTTGTTTAGTAGTACCTAAACCAAACCACCAAGGAGTAGGATACCCTCCCAAAGCTGGGAAGTTTAAAACTGTGTCTACTACAGTAAAAGCATATCTATAGGTTACCTTATGAATATCAGAAAGTTGTACGGTTTCATTGTTTCCATAGGAACTGGCATTGGATATTTCCAAGCCAACGTAATTTTCTCCCGTTCCTGTAGGAGAGAGTGCCAACAATTCAGCCTTGGTAGGGCATTCGTTTGAATCCTTACCAAGGCCTACTTTAGTTTTGACAGCACTCCATGTTGCTATCTCACCCATATTAATCTAAGTTTGTGAACAAAAGTTTTTCTCTTAACTCATCAATCTCAGCTTTCAGAAGTTTGATACCTTCGATTGCCAATACTGACATCTTAGAATAATCTACCTCTTTAACCAGGATATAGGTTTCTCCATCCTTTTCTACCTTTTCGAAGGCTTCAGGATTAGGAACTGTTTCAGGTTTAACCGTATTCTCAGAGACTAATTCTGGGAAATGTTTTTCGATTGTCTGAGCAATTGTACCTATATCATGATTACCCCGAATCATAAATGAATCCGTAGGTATAGAGCAGATTTCATCGAGAGTATGTTCCAATGGTTTAATGAAAGTCTTAAGTCTTTCGTCGGATTCTTTCCATAAACCAGAAGGAGCAGATACTTTCTTAAAGATAATCTCAGCAGTAGTACCTAATCCCAATTGGTCTCTTGTTACTCCATGAGGATTACTCTTATTTTGGATGTGAGTAGTAAGATTGGTTTGAGCGTTGGTACCTGCAGCCTTGGCATTTGCAATAGCCGTAGCTTGAGCAGTAGATACTGGTTTATCTGCATCTGATGTATTGTTAACATTACCCAATCCCACTTGAGCTTTAGTTACTCCATGAGGATTAGATTTATTACCAATATGGGAATCTACTTTGGCATTTACAGTAGTATCTGTTTGAGCTCTTGTTGCAGCTTCATCTGAAATTAATCCTTCTATTCGGGTAACCTCACCTTTTCGGTCATTAACTTCTTTAGTGATATTATTCTGCAGAGTAGTATCTGCACCTCTTAATTCTTCAGCAACTAATTCAACTGCAGCTTCAAGGTCAGTTCTTACTTGAGTATCTGCAGCTTTTCTGTCGGATACCTCTTTATTGATAGCAGTAGTGAGTTCTGTTTTAGCAGCAGCTATTGCAGAATTTCTATCTACTACCTCTTGAGCAATATCATCAGCCAATTCTCCTTGCAAAGCATTAATAGCCTCAGTTCTTGCTGTAACCTCATCTGAGATTTGTTTTGGTAAAGTAGTATCAAGCTTAACCTTATCTGCAACAGCCATAACACCAGCTTTAGTAGATGATGCAGTAGGAATTTGTAATCCTTGGATACCAGTACCATCTGCCCTTTCATAATTTATGGCAGCTTTAGAGGCATCTGTAACAATTGAGATTAATCGTATAGGATTAAAAGCCATAAGAGCATTAAGATTGTCTGTAGTAGTCTTACCCTTAGCTCCATCATAAGCAGTACCAGTAATCTCTCCAATTACTACTCCACCAGAAACAATCAGAGACCAAGTAGTACCAGTCCATCTGAATTGATAACCGGGTTCTCCCGTAGTTACATTCTGATAAATCTTTCCTGCCTCTCCCGTTATTGGTGTATTATGGTCAGCATCTGCAAAGAGAGAGATATTAGAAAGATCTCCAGTGGGAGACTTATCGTATGTTGCATATACATCGATTACATCATCTACATATGAGGGTAATTGTTCAGAAGGTACTTTACCATTTTCATCCAGAGAAGCTAATCCACTAGCTTGTGCCTTAGTTGCAATGAAGGCATCTAGGGCATCCTGAACTCCTTGTATGTCCTCGGTTAATTCAGTTTTCAAGGCAGCATCTGCTTCTGTTCTTGCAGTTACCTCGTTATCAATTCGGGTACCCAATACAGTATCAGCAGCAGTTCTATCCTGAACTTCCTTATTGATAGCCGTAGTTAACTTCGTATCTAAGGCAGTATCAGCATCTTTTCGATTTTGAACTTCTGTAGCTATTGAAGCTTCTAAAGCCGTCTTAGTAGTTTGGATTAATTCTTTGAGTTCTGTTTCTAGTTCTGAAGTATCAGTTCCAAGACCATCAATCAAAGCCTTCAAAGCTTTACCTTGTTCTGCACTTAATGGTACCTTAGTTCCACCTGCAGTTAAGTTATTTACTACATCTCCTTCGATAAGAATTTTACCAGCTCTTACTGTAGAAATAGACCAAGCACCTTGAGCAGTTCTCTTGAACTCTCTGTAGAATTCCATACCAGCCAATTCATACATAAATCTCAAAGTAATGGCACCAGTAGTAGGACCACTAAGTTGTAAACTTAATCTAAATTGTTGATAGAAATTGTTGCCGGTATCTACCAATATATAAGGACGGTGTGTAGTGTTATTTGCAATCTCATTAAGCAATTCATCAGTAAATACTGCTGCAATCTCTTCTGAGGTTGCCGAAGCAGATATATTGAATGCTGCTGCCGGGATAATAATTGGTTCTAATTGAGCATCAAGTTTTTTCAAAGAATCAACTACATCAACTGAACCGCCCATATAATTCGTATCAGTAAGAGCTGGTATTCCCAAATCATTGGTAAGACCTACTGCAGCTTTTACCTTATTGAATTTAGAATCAGCATCTGCTTTATCGACTTCAATTCGTTTTTGTACTTTACCAAAAGCTGCCGAAGTAGTATCTGTTACCTTTACATCCAAAGCTGCCGAAGTAGTACCGGTTGCCTTTACATAGCCATCGAGTTTGATATCAGTACCATTAAGTACTGGATTAGAATCCAAACGATGAGTATTGATAGTATGAGCATTGGTAGCATCAATATTATCCTGCAAAGTAGTATCGGCTTCAGTACGGGCAGTCTCTTCAGCATCAATATTATCCTGCAAAGTAGTATCTGCAGCTTCCCTTGCATCTTCTTCATTATCGATACGAGTACCTAATTCATTGTCGGCATTGGTACGGTCTGTAACTTCTTTATCGATACGAGCATTCAGACGAGTATCTTCTTGAGTTCTTGCATACTCCTCGGCATCAATATTATCTTGCAGAGTTTTGTCAGCAGCTTTTCTTTCTGCAATCTCGGTATCAATACGAACTCCCAGGGCAGCATCAGCAGCAGTTCTTGCAGCTTCTTCTGCATCCAAAGCATCTTGAAGAGCCTTATCAGCAGCTTTTCTTTCTTCCCTTTCTGTTCCCAAGTCTGCAGTATTCTGGTCAATTTTACCTTCCAACCGAATATCTTCTGCCTTACGAGCAGCAATCTCGGTTTCGAGTAAGGCCTTAACTTCCAAGTAAGAACCAGAAATATTATTCTGAATACCTTGAATCAATTCCAGGTTTCTTTGGATATTAGCCGCATTCTGAGTGATAAGAGCATCTTGGTTATTTGCTCTTGCCAACAATTCAGTACGAGTTTCAGTAACATAAGTTCTTAAATCCTCTACTGTCTTAGTCAGAGTTGTACTCAGAGTAGTAAGCTTAGTATCTAAAGCAGCATCACCTTCAATTCGCTTTTCGGTTTCTGTCTCAATCTTCGTAGTTAACTCATTTAACTTCTGAGTCATAGTTGTTGCGAAGTTGGGGTCATCACCAAGAGCTTTGGCAATCTCTTCCAGAGTATCAAGTACACCAGGAGCAGAGCCAATGATTTTCTGAATTGCAGCTTCTACCTCAGCTTCGGTTTGGAATCCTGAATCATTCAGAAGTTCAGAAACTTTAGTTATGTAATTAGCATGTTCCTCGATTCCATTCAGTTTATTCAGAAGAACATCGGTAAAGTCGTTTGAAGAAAGTACCTTACCATCTACTTTATCTACCTTCTTAGATTCAAGACCCTGGATAGCAGTTGTACGGTCTGAGATTTCCTGGGCAATCTTATTATCTAATAGGGTATCGGCATTCTTACGGTCAGCAACCTCTTTATCAATATTTACCTGAAGAGCTGTATCTCCTGCTAAACGGGTATTGGCTTCATCGGAAATATCCTTAGTTAAACCATTTACTTCGTCTTTATGATTTGCTATTGCAGTATCCAAATTGGCCTGTATAGCATTCTCTCTAGCGGTTGCTCGGTCTTTCTCAGTATTGATTGCTACCGTGTTAGCTTCTACCTTTGCTTTGACTTCATTTAAACCCGCAGTAGAACCAGTCTCCAAAGAATCAATTCGGTCACTTAAAGTTTTATCTGCTGCTTCCCGGTCCTTAACTTCTTGAGTAACCTCACCTTCTACTCGAGTAATCTCGGATGAAGTCTGTTGGCTTAAGTTAGATATCTGACTTTCAATCTTAGTTTCAAGTGCAGTATCTGCAGACTTACGGTCTCCAATTTCCTTATCCAGGTTTACTTGAAGGATTTGGTCTGCTGCCTTACGTTCAGCTGTTTCTGTACCCAAAGCAATGTTGGTAGTATCAATACGAGAACTCAGATTACTGTCGCCATTAGTACGGTCCACAATTTCCTCATTAACCATATCCTTAACTTCTTTGTAGTTATCAGCAATGGTTTTATTCATAGCAGTGATTGCCTCAGAGTTCTTTGTGATATTTGCTTGGTTAGTAGCAATAGCCGTAGTATTAGCATTTACCTGAGCAGTCAATTCGTTCTTAACCGTATTGATAGCATCCTGCATTGACAAAGCCAAATCCGAAACTCTCTGAGTAAGAGCAGCAATATTATCGGTATGGGTTTTATCTGCTTCCTTTCTATCAACAGTTTCTTTGTCGATATTTGCCTGCAAGATAGCATCAGCATCTTTACGGTCTTGGATTTCTTTTGCCAGGTTATCTTTAACTACTTGAAGAGCAGTATCTCCAGTAGCAGCCGAGTTATCTACATACTCTTTAAGTTCTTCCTTAAGAGCAGCATCTGCTTCAATTCTTGCGGTTTCTTCATCAGTTATATTTGCCTGGAGGGCTACATCAGCAGCTTCCCGGTCTTCAATCTCTTGGTTTACCTTTTCTGTAATTGCTGCCAACTTCTTGGTGATAGTTGAAGCAAAATTAGGGTCATCACCTAATGCCCTAGCAATCTCTTCCAGAGTATCAAGTACTTCTGGTGCAGAACCAATAATCTTTTCAATTGCTGCCTCTACTTCTGCTTCAGTTTGATAACCGGCATCATTTGCCAATTGTGATACCAAGGTAATGTAATTAGCATGTTCCTCGATTCCATTCAGTTTGGCAAGTAAGAGATCTGTAAAGTCATTCTTGGTTAAAGAATAACCCTCTCTTTTATCTACTTTCTTGGAATTAAGGTCGGCATCTGCAGCAATACGAGCTTCCTTCTCAGCTTCGATAGCAGCAAGTACATCTGACTTATCACCATCAGTCTTTTCACTTAGGGCAGTTATCTTCTGGTCAAGGATTTGGTCCTGAGCAGTACGAGTTGCAGCTTCAGAATTAATATTAGTCTGAAGAACTTGGTCTGCAGATTCCCGAGCTTGAGCCTCTTTATCGATATTTACCTGGAGGGTATTATCTGCATTAGTACGGTCAGCTACCTCTTTGGTAATTGAATTCTGAAGAGTTTCATCGGCAGCTTTGCGATTTACTACCTCATCAGAAAGTTTACTTTCTAAGGCAGCATCACCAGTTTGACGATTGGTGATTTCTTCAGTTAGTTTCAACTGAATATTTGCATCGGCATTTGCTCTCAATTGGGCTTCTGCCGCAATATCTTGTTTGAGCTCTGCCTTATCATTGATATGCAAGGTGTTCAGTTGGTGAATACTTTCTGATAAAGCATCATCGGCAGTTTTACGAAGCTCAGCTTCTTTATCTACCAAGTCTTTAGCATAAGCTTTAGCTTCTGCCAATGAACCAGTAGTTTCATTTCTGAGGTCTGCAATGTCAGCAGTATTCTTATCGACTTTTGCTTCTACTTTATCTATCTTATTGATAAGGTTAGTAACTGCAGTGTCGATTTTATCATTAAGTAAATCCACTGCCTTGATGAAATTAGAGTTAACCTCACTAATTTGGGTACTCAGTTTTCCTTCCTCCTCCTTAGCTCGGTTAACTTCATCTGTCAGTGCATTACGTAAATCCGTTAGTTTGTTAGTAATTGTAGTAGCAAAGTTCGGGTCATTTCCCAATGCTTCTGCCAATTCCTTTAATGTATCAAGTGCATCATCAGCACCATCAATCAAATCACTGATAGCTTGTCTTACCTGTTCTTCAGTTTGGAACTTAGTATCATTCTCCAACTGAGAAAGCTTAGTGATGTAGTTTGCTCTTTCTTCAATGCCCTCCAGTTTCTCTTTGAGTTTATCTGTGAAGTCATTTTTAGATAAGTCGTATCCTTCTCTCTTATCTACCTTATTGGCAATAGAAAGAACGAATGCCCAGAACTCATTAATAGTTCCGGCAAACCCAGCCTTTACGAAGTCATCGAAATAACCCTGTAAAAGTCTTTGGTCAATTTCTTCATTTATGTAATACTTACTTACGTACATATCATTATTATTTTAAGGATTGATTACTTGCTTACCACAGAAGAAGTCAAAATTCTTATCCCTGAATGGTTCTCCTTCTTTTCCACAGAAGGCATTCATTGGAATATCTGGATGTTCTGGATCTGTATCTCCTCCGTCTTCAATATCACCCCTGATTATTGCATAATCGGGAAGTTGATTGATACGAAATTTTATCACCTGGCCAATACCTGGATGAGGTATTATCTTATCCCAAACTTCTCCAAAGTAATCTTGAAAGCAAGTAACGAACTTACCTCCGGTCATAGACTGGAATGTAGTAACGTCTAAATTACTTTTCTTACTTTCAATATGTACTCCAGATGTACCGTTCAAGACAATCAGGTTACTGTCAAACCAAATACCGTTCCCAGTATTAATTGGTTTCCATCGTAACATTAACATCTTTGCCATATACTTTTCAATTTTATTCTACGAATTGTATTTTGGTATCTCGGTCCCTTTTTAGGATAACCATGAAGACTAATGCTTCATCCTTGGCTTGGGCAACTTGTGTATCTCCCGAAGGTTTATAAGTGATACCATTAATTACAAATCTATCTTCAGACCAGTTAAAATCCCAATAGCCTTCTGGAGTTAAATATCCCAGTTGTTCTATATATGATTTAGTAATCAGTATTGATAAATTCTCATCATCGAGTTCTCCAGTTACTGTTGCCTTATTAATGGGCCAGTTTCTGAAGGCATTGTAATAACATAATGCCTCGATTGGTATATTATAATATTTAGGGATTTCATCTTCTCCATGACTTAGGAGTTGATTTACATTCTTTGCCCAAGTTATAGTTTGCCTACCAGCATCTACATCCAAGAAATCATTTATAATCTTCTTGTATCTATCCCAAGACCGGTTCTTAACCAATCTATGAGGAGTCTTGGTCATCGTTTTCTAATTAAGGTTCTACCATTACGTTTTACTGGAAAGCGAGGGTTTGGCCCATCTATTAATCCAGGTCTTCTTCTGTCTACTACTCTTGGAACTACTACATGACTTGCTTGGTCACAGAATGGTAAGTAGATTTCCAATCGTCCAGCTAACATACAAAGGTTTTTTCTTAACTCGTCTATGATACCACCAGGTTGCATTGCTTGAGAAAATGTTTTCCATAGGGAAGATGTTGCATCGGCAAGTGTATCATAGTACTGTACTTCAGTAGGCCCAGTTGTGATTTGTTTGATTCTATCACCTCGAGCTTGTTCCGGTTTAGAAGAACCATCACCAACTTGTTCTTTGGTTGAAGTAAGTTGACTTAGGTATTCTCCTGTACTTGTTAATAAATTAAGGAGCTTAACATTGAGATAATCCCATGCTGCCAATTCCATAATTAATTGGTTTTCTAGAGCTTCATACATTAACTCATCATTATATTTATCCAGTGGGATAATATGATTTACTAGCGGTTGGATATATAACTGCCATTTAGTTATGTACATTGCTTTCTCTTCTGATGACATACCATCTGAGATTTCTGAAGGAATGTAATAATTGATTAGGTTATATATACTATCAGTTAATGTAGTTTTGGACTCGGTATTTACAATTATGGTTTTAGTTGCATTTAAGTTAAGTCCTTCGGAGTTCGTTATGTTCAACGCTACTGTATAGAATCCGGACTTTTCATAAGTATAAGTAGGTTGTTTAACATCATAAACGGACCCCTTATCATCACCAAAGTCCCAGTCAAAAATGGCCTTGGCTGGGACTTTGGTTAATACTCTAAATGAAACTTCCAGACCATTCGCAATAGCTACAAAGTCTAGATTGTCCATGGTATTTTATTTTTTAGATTCTTCGAACTCTTCCAACAGAACCTGAATCAGAGATTCAGCAGTATCGGTATCTTCGATCTCGAAGCCGTATTTCTTTGCAA
>OGOU01002469.1_pt1 | contig 13012 bp, 11 predicted proteins | sample 1552721 | NCBI WGS metagenome assembly OGOU01 (sample SAMEA2580176, study PRJEB22360) | human gut metagenome | biome: human gut; feature: human-associated habitat; material: faeces | place: Denmark | collected 2008/2010 | reverse complement strand
CTCAGTCATGATAGCCTCAGCCTCATCCTCGTCGATATCTTTTTGAGTCATAACAATCTTTGCGGTGGCGTTCTTGCCATCAACTGTCACATCTTCGATCGTGTAATCAAATCCATCGAGCAAGGCGTTTGCGTACTCCTCGCCATCGATTCCGATCGTGGCAAGTGCGACAGCATTTTGCGACTGAATCTGATTCACAATTCTTGAGTCATGATTCTTATAAGGATCAAGCTCCTCTGTGATAGAGTTGCGAATGAGCTCCTCATTGGCCTCATTTGCATTACATCCGGTGAAAACACCGAGCGTGAAGACCATCATTGCTGAGATAGCGACAGCGGCAATCGACTTTGTCAATTTCATTTCTCTCTCCTTTTTAAGCGACATCACACGCTTGCAGCATCCCAAGCTTGCAGGCGCATTTTGAAGTCTAGCACAATCAACACAGAAAAGAGCCAAAGAGCATAACCACATAAAGCGCATTATCCACTTCGGCTTGGAAAAGACTACATCGGTTTGCCAACCAAAACGCGAATCATCAGAAGACGTGATAAAATCTTGTCTGTTGCGTCCCCGTAGCTCAGCGGATAGAGCGTCGGTTTCCTAAACCGTGCGTCGGAGGTTCGAGTCCTCTCGGGGGCGCCATGATGTGAACGGCGGAGCTTCGGCTCCGCCTTTTTTTGCGACGCCCATACGGTCGGCGCGAGGAACGAAACGGGACATTCCCGCGTCATTTTTACGGTTCGCTTGGTTTACCATGGCCCCAGCGACCGAGGCAATGTGTGCTTACCGTGATGGAGAAATGCAGGTTCAACCGCAGCGGGGAAAGCTCTGCTAAGATAGCAAGGCTATTCCTGCTCCGGTGTGTGCCTTCACCAGCCCGGAGCCGTAAAGTCCAAAGGAGGTGAGCTGATGAAGGCGTATGAACTGCTGTTTATTGTTGCTCCGACGATTGACGACGAGACGCGCGCTGGCGTTATGAAGCGTATCGAGACGACGATCACCGACGCCCAGGGCATGGTGGACAACGTCGACAATTGGGGCAAGCGTAAACTCGCTTATGAGATCAACGGTCTGTCTGATGGCGACTACACTCTCATCGATTTCCATACTGACCCGCAGAGCATTGCCGAGCTCGATCGCGTGCTGCGCATCAACGATGCCGTTGTGCGTCACATGATCGTCGCCCGCACCGATCGCGACTAGTTGGAAACTGAGCGTTCTTAAGCGCTCACCATGAGAAGAGGTAGAAATGAGCATTAATCGAGTGATCATCAGCGGCAATCTGACCCGCGACCCCGAGCTGCGCAGCACCCAGTCCGGTATGGACGTCATGAGTTTCGGCGTGGCCGTGAACGACCGTCGTCGTAACCCTCAGACCAACGAGTGGGAGGATTATCCGAACTTCGTTGACTGCACCATGTTCGGCAATAGGGCTCGCAGCCTGCACCAGTACTTGTCCAAGGGCACCAAGGTGGCCATCGAGGGCAAGCTTCGCTGGAGCCAGTGGGAGCGCGATGGTCAGAAGCGCAGCAAGCTCGAAGTCATCGTTGACGAGCTCGAATTCATGTCGAGCCGCAACGGCGGCGGCGCTCAGTCCTACGGCGGCGATTTCGGCGGCAACCAGGGCTATGCTCCGGCGACTCCGGCCTATAGTGCTCCGGCTCCCATGCCCGCACCGGCTCCGGCATCCGCGCCCATGCCCGCTGCTCCGGTTATCGACGCTTCCTCTTCCGTGTACGATGATGACATTCCGTTTTAAGCGAAACGAAAGAGGTTAATATGGCCGATTACGCTAAGCAGCCTCGTCGTAAGTATTGCCAGTTCTGCAAGGACGACGTGGAGTATATCGATTACAAAGATACTCAAATGCTGCGCAAGTACGTTACCGATCGTGGCAAGATCAAGCCCCGTCGCGTGACCGGTGCCTGCACCCAGCACCAGCGCGACATCGCGGAAGCTGTTAAGCGCGCCCGCGTCATGGCTCTCATGCCCTATGCCGTTCCCGCTGTCAGCGGCCGTGGCGATCGCCGCAACCGCTAGGCGAAGGGAGGAGAACCATGAAAGTTATTCTTCTGAAGGAACTCCAGGGCAAAGGCGGCGAGGGCGACGTCATCGACGTCAACCGCGGCTTTGCCAACAACTTCCTGCTGACCCAGGGCTACGCGGTGAAGGCTACTCCGGGCAACCTGAAGCAGCTTGAGGAGCGCAAGAAGAACATCGCCAAGCGCGAGGAGACTCGTATTGCCGATGCCAACGCTCTGGCCGAGAAGCTGAACGACGCTACGGTGCGCGTTATCGCCCAGGTGGGCGAGGAGGGCGTGCTCTTCGGTTCCGTCACTGCTCCTCTGGTGGCCGACGCCATCGCCGAGCAGCTCGACATCGAGATCGATCGTCGTCGTGTGGAACTGGGCAAGCCCATCAAGATGACCGGTACCTACCAGGTGCCCGTGTCGCTGTACCGCGACATCAAGGGCACGGTGACCGTGATCGTTGCTGGCGAGTCCGAGGCCGAAGAGGCCATCGACGCTATCGAAGAGGCTATCGATATCGCCGAGACTCCGGCCGACGAGATGGTTGAAGTTGACGGCGAAGTTGCCGCCGACGGCACCGTCGAGGTTGAGGTGACCGAGACCGAGGAGTAGTCCTCGTCTTGCGAGACCCTTTGATGGCCCCTCTTCGGAGGGGCCATTTTCTATAATGAGCCTGTTTCCCGTGAAACAGTGGCGGTAAGCCGAGTTCCGGCGTTCGCGGGAAGAAACGCGATACAATAGGCGCACCGACGACGCGAAGGATGTTTCATGCCCTACCAGCCTCAGCCTCCCATGGATGCCAACAATACGCCCGGACTTGCGCCCCGCGCGCAGTTGCCTCAGAACATCGAGGCCGAGCAATCGGTGCTCGCCGCCTGCCTGCTCAACGGGGAGGTGACCGAAGAGGCGGTCATGCGGCTGCGTCCGGAAAACTTCTTCCGTCCGGCCCATCGCATCATCTTCGAGGCTATCATCAGCCTCACGAACCGCCATATCCCCGTTGATCCCATCGCTCTCGCCGACACCTTGAAGTCCACGGGGCAGCTGGAGGCCGTGGGCGGCCGCGCCTATCTGGCCGAGCTGGCCGACAACACCTTCTCTCTCACCAGCTGGGAGCGCCATGTCGATATCGTCAAACGGCAGTCCATTTTGCGCGAGCTCGTGTTCGCCGCCACGCAGATTAATGCCCTGGCCTATGACGCGCCCGATGATCTGGATCAGGTGGTGGAAGAGGCGGAGAAGACGCTCTTCAACGTAACCGAGAAACGCGTCAGCTCGTCGTTCCGCAAGATGGATGAGTTGGTAAGCGACGCCTACGAGGAGATTTCCCGTCTCGCCAATCAGAAGGACAAGATGGCCGGCGTCCCCACGGGCTTCAAGGACGTTGACGAACTCTTTCACGGGTTCCGCGGCGGCGATCTGGTTATTCTGGCGGCCCGCCCCGGTGTTGGCAAAACCTCCTTCGCGTTGAATCTGGCCACCAACGCGGCGAAAGCCGGCGCCGCTGTGGCGTTCTTCTCGTTGGAGATGGGCGCCGAGCAGCTGGTTCAGCGTATCCTGTGCTCCGAGGCCCGCGTGAATCTCTCGAAGCTGCGCAGCGGATTTATTGCCGAGGGCGACTGGGGCGCTTTGGCCGAAGCCTCGGGCAAGCTCTCCCAGCTGGATATGTTCATCGACGACACCCCGGGCCTTTCGGTGTTGGAGGCCCGTGCCAAGGGCCGCCGCGAGCTGCATGGCCTGAAAGAGGGCCAAAAAGGTCTTATCATCGTGGACTACCTGCAGCTCATGCAGCCGGGCCCCATGACGGCCAACAAATCCACCAACGACCAGGTGAGCGAAATTTCCCGCGGACTCAAGATCCTCGCCAAGGAAATGAACATGCCGGTGCTCGCCCTTTCGCAGCTGTCCCGCGCCATCGAACAACGCGGCAAGGACAAGCGCCCCATGCTTTCCGACCTGCGCGACTCCGGCGCCATCGAGCAGGACGCCGATATCGTCATGTTTATCGACCGCTCTATGAACGAAATCGAGGCGGAAAGCGAATCGCGCCCCGATTTGGGCATGGCCAAGCTCATCGTCGCGAAGCACCGCAACGGCGCCACCCGCGACATCGACTTGGCCTTCAACCCCGAGTTCACGAAGTTTATGGACTTCATCGACGACTCCCGTGTGGGCAGCTTCTAGGGTCTGTTCGTGCCGGAAACGCTGACATTCATCCACGCTGCCGACCTGCACATCGGTGCGCCGTTTCGCGGTTTGCGGGCGCTGTCCGACGAATGGGCGCGCCGTTTGGTTGACGCCATCCCCGGCGCTTGGGATCGCGTGGTGGAAGCAGCTGTGTCGCGCAAGGTTGATTTCATGGTCGTTTCCGGCGACATCTTCGATTCGGTTCGCGCGTCCTATCGCGACTACCTGCGTTTCTTCGACGGGCTGAACCGCTTAGACGCGGAGGGCATTCCTTCCTACCTGTGCACCGGCAACCACGATCCGCTGAGTCTTTGGCAGCAGGATTTCTTCGCGTTGCCCCCGTCCGCCACGATGCTCGCCGCCGATCGTCCCGATTTCGCCCTGTACGAGCGCGACGGGCGTCCCCTTGCGGTCATCGGAGGCCGCGGCTACCCGAACAAGGTATGGTCGCCCAACGAGAACATCGCCGAGGGTATCACCCGCGCCGCCGCCATTCGGGCGCTGGGCCCGCGCGCCGCCGAGGCGCCTTTTGCGGTGGGCGTGCTGCACACCGGGCTTACGTTCGATCCTGTGAAGGCTCCCACCGACCCCGTGGCATTGCTGCGCGCCGGGTTCGACTACTGGGCGCTCGGGCATATTCACAAGCGGTGGGTCAACGACGAGCGCGCGCCGCGCATTGCGTTTTCCGGCTGCATTCAAGGGCGCGATGTGCGCGAAACGGGTCCGCGCGGTGTCAACCTCGTCACGCTGGTGGTTGACGCGCCGCCGAAGGTGAGCTTCATCCCCACGGCCTCGGTGGTGTGGGAAAAGGTTCGCATCGACGTCTCCGATTGCACGAACATTCCGGCTCTGGTGTCCAAAACCATGCGGGAGCTGTTCGCGGTCAACGGCGACGCCTCCTGCGAGATGATGGTGTCGCGCATCATTCTCACCGGAGCGACCTCCCTTCACGAGGTGCTCGGCCGCCCCGGGGTGTTGGAAGAGGTGCGCGCCTCTTTGAACGATGCGTACTCGGAATTCTACTGCGATAGTCTCATCGACGAGACAACGGCTCCCATCGACGAAGAGGCGTTGCGCGCCGAAGGGCTGTTCCCAGCGGTGTTTCTTCGCACCGTTGATCGGCTCTCCGAGGATGTCGAAGGGCAGATCGACTATTTGCAGGAAGAATACCTTGCGCGCAACGTTCCCCTTACGGCGGCGCTTTCCGAGAAGAAGGCGCGTCAGCTCACGGACGAGGCTGCCCGGCTTGTGCTCGACTTGCTGCTGCAGGGGGGCGACGACCGATGACCGAGCCGCGCATCTACCTTCGCTCTATTCACTTGGAGCGCTTCGGCCGCTTTCACGATACCGTGGTCGGGCCCTTCGGCGATCGCATGAACATTGTCCTGGGCGCCAACGAGGCGGGCAAGACGACCGTGGCCTCCTTTGTGGGCGGCGTGCTGTTCGGTTGGGAGGAGGCGCGAGGAAACCGGAACACCTACAAGCCCGAGGGGGCCGAGCGAGCGGGCTCGCTGCTTTTCGCGCGGCCGGCGGGGGCGGACGCGAGCGCGGGTGCGAGGGAAGACGAGGAGACGTTCGTGCTTTCCCGCGCCCGCAATGCCGACGGCCTGCAGGGAGACACCTTCCTGGTGGAAGACATTGACAAGGACACCTATCGCACGATGTTTTCCCTGAACAGCGATGAATTGCGCTCGCTGAGCAACACGACGGATACGACGGCGAAGTTGCTGACGGCCGGGCCGGGCACAGGCTCGTCGCCGGCCCACGCCCTCGCTCATGTGAACGAGCGCTTGGCGGCATTCACCTCCCGTGCCGCCTCGGCCGAGCAGTCGATCCCCCAGCTTCTGGCCCGGCGCAACGCCCTGCGTGCCGAGCAGCAAAGCGCGGCTGACGTCGCCGACGCCTATCGCGCCCAAGATCGCGAGCTGCACGAGCTGGAGCCCGAGCGCGCCGCCATGGGAGAGCGGGTGGAAGAGGCCAACCGCGTGATTGAGGCGCTCACCATGGCCAAAAGTTCTCTGGCGGCTCTGGATGCCGAACGCGACAAGCTTAAGGGGGATATCGCCCGGCTGGCCAAGAGCGAGGAAGAGGCAGCCAACAACTACGAACTTCACGAGCGCTCCTGCGGGCGTCGCCTCGCCCGTCTGACGGCCTCCGACGAGCGGGCCTTGCGCGACCGTCTGGAAAACCTCGCGACCCGTCAATCGCGGCAGGCCCATGCCGTGGAGGTGGCTCGCGCGAACTACACGTCTTCCGTGGCGGTGTACGAGGCGCTGCAGGAAACGGCCGACGATGAGGCCGATCGCCGCAGCGAGCGATCGAAGAGGCGCATTCAGGTGGCATTCTGCGTGGTCATTCCCGCGCTGCTGTTTCTTCTGGGTGTCCCTCTTTTCATCGAGGGTCGTGCCCGTGGTGCTCTCAGCTATATGGCCATCGGATTTCTCCTCTCCGTCTTCGCGGCGCTTATGGCCACCGGCGGCTTCGCCCTGTTGTTCCGGCCGAATAAGGAGGAAGGCGCCCGCAAGGCCCGTTTCGACGACGTCCATTGGGTGATGATCCAGGATAAGAAAAAACTGGAAGCGTGCCAGGCTGAGGAGGAATCGGTGGCCGCTCAGGTACGCGAGGCGCTGGATGAGGAAGGGCTGGGCGAGGCCCAAGGGTCGGTGCGCCAGGCCCGGGCGCTTCTTGACGAGGCCCGCGAGGCGCGTCAGGCCATGGCGCTGTGTCGTCAGCGCCAACAAGCGGCGGCTCGGCGAGCGGATGCCGAGCATCGCCTTCAGGAGATCGCGTCTGAACGAGCGGCGGCGCTTCAGCGCGCCGGATTGTCGCCTGAAAGCGGGGTAGGCGATGTCGAGGAGGAGCTCAAGCGGCGCGTTCGCCAGCGCACGGGGCTCATTGAGGCGCTGGAGTCCATGAACCAGCGAGCAGGGGAGTTGGCCGCTGTCCTCGCCCAAGCCGAAACGGAGCGCGACTTCGATCGCATCAAAATTGAGGTGCAGGAAGTGACCACGCGCTTGGAAGAGGCGCGCACCGATTTCGCGCGATTGCTTCTAGCCAAGCACATGCTGGAGGCGGCCATTGCCACCTGGGAATCGAAGCGCCAGCCAGAGGTGTATCTGCGGGCGAGCCGGTTGCTGTCCCTCATGACCGAAGGGCGGTGGACTCGCGTGAGCCTTACGCGCGAGGGCACTCTGGAGGTAGCCGACGCCCTCGGGCGCACGCGCCAGCCGGTGCATTTGTCCCTCGGCACGTGCCAGCAACTGTATCTGGCCCTGCGCATTGCGCTGCTCACCTGCGCCGATAACGTGGGGCGGGCCATTCCCATTCTCGCCGACGACATCCTCGTGAACTTCGACGAGCAGCGCCGCCTTGGGGCCGCCCGTGCTTTGGTGGAGCTGTCGGAGGAGCGCCAGGTCATTCTCTTCACCTGTCACGAAGGGGTCGCGAGGGCCTTGAAGAAGGCCGCGAAGCAATCAGGACGTCCGGCGACGGTGATCAACTTATAGATTAAACGGGTGTGGCTGCATGAACTCAGTCACCAGAAAGACCACGAAGGACAGCACGAGCAGAATCCCCACAACGATGCTGAAGATGCGCCGGTTGCGCTGCAGGCGTCGCAGTGCCGTGCGCCTTACGAAGGCCCGATCGCCCTCGGGCGTGCCCAGGGGAGGATCTGCCGCAGCGGGCGTGCGGCGCGGTGGCTGGTTGTCGGTCATGTAGGGTCCTTCGCAAGCGGAAGCGTCTTAACTCCGTAAATCTTAGCACGAAGCCCTCCATTCCGAAGCATTAGCCTGTGCGGCTGGTATACTGAGCCCTTGCGGAATGTCGTTTTCAGGGCATTCCCCGCCCAACGTCGAAAGGACTTGAAGATGCCCAGCACAGTGCTCGTCGGCGCCCAGTGGGGCGACGAAGGCAAGGGTAAGATCACCGACCTCATCGCCAGCGACTACGATTACGTGGTGCGCTTCCAGGGAGGCAATAACGCCGGCCACACCGTCATTCACGGCGACAAGAAGCTGGCGCTGCACCTGATGCCCTCCGGGGTCATGTACGAGAACGCCGTGCCGGTCATCGGCAACGGTGTCGTGGTAGACCCGGGCGTGCTCGTGAAGGAAATGGCCATGCTCGAGGCCGAGGGCATCTCCTGCAAGAACCTGAAGATTTCCAACGACGCGCACCTCATCATGCCGTACCACAAGGATCTCGATGGTGCCGACGAGAAAAGCCTCGGCGACAAGAAGATCGGCACCACCAAGCGCGGCATCGGCCCCTGCTACCAGGACAAGATGGGCCGCAAGGGCATCCGCATGCAGGACTTGCTGGACGAGAAGATCTTCCGCCTGAAGCTTGAGGCGGCGCTGGCCCAGAAGAACCCCATCTTGGAGAAGATTTACGGTCTGCACACCTACACGGTGGAGGAGATCTGCGACGAGTACCTGCCTTACGCGCGTATTCTGGCTCCCTATGTGTGCGAGTCGGCCCATATGCTGAACGAGGCGCTGGGCGATGGGAAGTCCATTCTTTTCGAAGGCGCCCAGGGCACGCTGCTCGACATCGACCATGGCACCTATCCGTTCGTGACCTCGTCCAGCTGCTGCGCCGGCGGCGCCTCCACGGGCACGGGCGTCGGCCCCAAGGCCATCGACCGCGTGCTGGGCATTCAGAAGGCCTACATCACCCGCGTGGGGGAGGGCCCCTTCCCCACGGAGCTGAAGTTCCCCGAGAACGGCGGCACCGGTCAGGATGCGGAGGACGGCGAGCTTCTGTGCGCCGCCGGTCATGAGTTCGGCGTCACCACGGGTCGCAAGCGCCGCTGCGGCTGGTTCGATGCCGTCATCGGGCGCTATGCCGCCGAGGTGAACGGCCTCACCGATGTGGCCCTCACGAAGCTGGATGTGCTTTCGGCCTTCGACACCATCAAGGTGTGCGTGGCCTACGAGTGCGACGGCGTGCGTTACGACTACTTCCCCATGCAGCAATCGGTGTTGCATCACGCGAAGCCCATTTACGTGGAACTGCCCGGCTGGAAAGACGAGGACATTACCGGTTGCCGCACCTACGAGGAACTGCCGGAGAACACGCGCAAGTACATCGAGTACTTGGAAGAGGTGTGCGGCGTGCCCATGAGCATCATCTCGGTCGGGCCTGATCGCGACCAGACCATCATTCGGATGTCCTGGCTGCGGGACGAGTAGCTTCTCTGCTCGTTCGGGGCTGTTGGCGGCGGAGGGGCGCCGTGCTCAGACAGTCCTCGCTCGGTGGAACAGTCCACTGGACTGTTCCATTCGCTGCGGAACTCCGCGCGGACCCCTCCGCCGCCAACAGCCCCTGCTTTTCCGAGAAAAGTAGCACTGACGTTACGAACGACCTGTGATTTCTTAGAAGAAATTACTGAAAGGAACGAATGTGAACATTCTGCTGATCGGTTCGGGTGGGCGTGAACATGCCATCGCGTGGGCGCTGCAGAAGTCTCCGAACACCGACGTGCTGTACGTGGCGCCGGGCAACGGCGGCACGGCGGAAATCGCCGAGAACGTCGACCTGGATATCGCCGACGGCGAGGCGCTGCTGAGCTTCGTGCATGAGCGCAACATCGGGCTTGTGGTCATCGGCCCCGAGGCGCCGCTGGTCGATGGCGTGGCCGATCTGCTACGCGCCGACGGTGTCCCGGTATTCGGGCCCAACGCCGACGGTGCTCAGCTGGAAGGCTCCAAGGCCTATTCGAAGGCGTTCATGGAAGCCAACGACATTCCCACGGCCGCCTACGGGCGCTTCGACGACGAGGCCGCCGCGCTTGCCTACGTGCGCGAGCAGGGCGCTCCCATCGTCATCAAGGCCGACGGTCTGGCGGCGGGCAAGGGCATTGTGGTGGCCGAAACTGTGGAAGATGCCGAGGCTGCCGTGCGCGCCTGCTTCGACGGCGCCTTCGGCGATGCCGGATCCACGGTGGTTATCGAGGAGTGCATGACGGGCCCCGAGTGCTCGCTTCTGTGCTTCGTCACGGCCGGGCAGTCGTTCCCCATGGCTCCGGCGCAAGACCACAAGCGCGCCTACGATGGCGACTTGGGCCCCAATACCGGCGGCATGGGCGTGTACTCGCCGGTGCCCATCGTCACCGACGAGGAAATGGCCGCCATGGTGGCCATCATGGAGAAAACGGCCGCCGCTACGGCCGTCGCTCCCTTTACCAGCGACTACCGCGGCACGCTGTACGGCGGCTTCATGCTGACTCCCGAAGGCCCGAAGATCGTGGAGTTCAACGTGCGCTTCGGCGACCCCGAGACGCAGGTTGTGCTGCCCCGCTTGGAAAGCGATCTGGTTGAGGTCATGCTCGCCGTGGCCGAGGGACGTCCCGAGGACGTGCAGCTGGAGTGGTCCGACGACTGGGCTGTTTCCGTGGTGCTTGCCAGTGAGGGGTACCCGGGCGCTTACGAGAAGGGCAAGGTCATTCTGGGTATTGAAGAGGCCGAGGAGCTGCCCGGCGTGACGGTCTTCCACGCGGGTACCCGCCGCAACTACGACGGCGAGCTGCTCACCAACGGCGGCCGCGTGCTGAACGTGGTGGCCAAGGGCGACAGCTTCGAAGAGGCTCGCGAGCGTGCCTACGAGGCCTGCGATCTCATCAACTTCGAAGGCAAGATGTTCCGTCACGATATCGGCAAGAAAGCTTTGCAGGGCCGCAGCGCCTGGGATCAGTAGCCGCTGCCTAGAGGTTCAGCGCATGGGATAGATTCCGTAGGGGCGGACCTTGATCCGCCCTTCTCAACCGAGGCAACCAGCCAAGAAAGAAGGAACGCACGATATGCTTTCAGAACGAATGCTTTCTAAGGTGGTGGAGGCGTGCACGGCCAACTACCTGCAGCTTAAGCCCTGCGACGAGGCGTTCATGCCCTCTCCCAACCCGGGTCAGCCTTACATGCTGTACATGCATGTGCCGTTCTGCGAGCGTCTGTGCCCCTACTGCTCCTTCAATCGCTTCCCCTTCCGCGAGGATCGCGCGAAGCCCTACTTCCAGAACATGCGTCGCGAGATGCGCATGCTGAAGGATCTCGGCTACGACTTCGATTCCGTCTACATCGGCGGCGGCACGCCCACCATCATGATCGACGAGCTGTGCGAAACCATCGATATGGCTCGCGATCTGTTCTCGATCAAGGAAGTTTCTAGCGAGACGAATCCGAATCACCTCACCCACGAGTATTTGGAGAAGTTGAAAGGACGCGTGCAGCGCCTTTCTGTGGGAGTGCAGTCCTTCGACGATGACCTGCTGCGCCAGATGGATCGCTACGAGAAGTACGGCAGCGGTCAGGAGATTCTCGAGCGCATTCAGGAGGCGAGCCCGTACTTCACCTCGATGAACGCGGACATGATCTTCAACTTCCCGGCGCAAACCGAGGACACGCTCATTCACGACATTGAGATGGTGGTGGCTTCCGGCGCGAGCCAGACGACATTCTATCCGCTGATGGCCTCGCCGTCGGTGCAGCGCTCGCTCGCTGCCACGGTGGGCAAGGTTGACTACAACCGCGAGCGCCGCTTCTACGAGATCATCTGCGATCTGCTGCTGGGAGATTTGCCTGGCGGGCAGCCGGGCCTGTTCGAGTTGGGCAGCGCCTGGACGTTCAACCGCCGCGGCACCGGTGCGGCTGGCGAGGGCGCCATGATTGACGAGTACGTGGTCGATTACGAGGAGTACCCGGCCATCGGCAGTGGTGGCATCACCTACCTGGGCGAGAATTTGTACGTGAACACGTTCTCGGTGCGCGAGTACAACACGGCCATCGAGGCGGGGCATATGTCCATGATGGGCAAGACTACGTTCTCGCTGCGCGACCGCATGCGCTACCGCTTCATGATGCAGCTGTTCGGTCTGCGTCTTGATAAGCGCCAGTTCGAGCGCGATTTTGGTATGTCGGTGGAACGTGGTCTGCCTGTGGAAATGGGCTTCATGCGCGCGTGTGGGGCTTTCGCCACCGACAACGCCGACGAGCTGACGCTGACGCCGAAGGGCCGCTACCTGGTGGTGGTCATGATGCGCCAGTTCTTCATCGGCGTGAACAACCTGCGCGATCAGGCTCGCGCGGCGCTCACCGGAGAGGAGCGCGAGCTTATCTTCGGCGACGGAAAAGGTTGTTAATGACGTATGTTTCCGTCATAACGCTCGTCACGTACGCCCTCGTGCTGGGGCTTTTGGCCGTCGTGTCCATTATCGATGTGCGGTCGCGGCGCGTGCCCAATGTGCTGGCCGGCGCACTGGGGCTTCTGTGGGTGGCTTGGCGCGTAGTGCTCGGGTTTGCGGGAGCACATATGGGCTTGGGCTTTCGCGCCGAGTTCCTTGGGCCTGCGCCCGATGTGCTGGTACCCCCGGGCTTGGAAATTGGCGGCATCTCGTTTGCAAACGGCATCCTAGGTGCCGTGGTGCTCGGTGGAGGCTTGCTTGTTCTGACGACGGTATACGAGCTTGTCCGGCGCAAGGAGGCTTTTGGTGGCGGCGACATTAAGCTTATGGCCGTGCTCGGGCTGTTTCTCGGGCTGGAGCGAGGAATCGTTTGCCTGTTGACGGCATGCGTACTCAGTGTCGCCTACGTGCTCGGCCGTGAGCTCGGTCGCCGAGTGATGGGGCGAGGGCGCCGCGATTGCAACACGGGCGCTGCAACGACTTCCGCCGGCGAGCCTTTCCTAAGTGGGGCGATCCGGGAGGTTTCCGCCGAGCAGGATCGCGATTCTCTCCTCGCCGGCACTATGCCCTTCGCCCCTTTCATCGCCCTCGGCACCCTCGTCGCCTTCGTCGCGTA
>OGOU01002468.1_pt1 | contig 13012 bp, 10 predicted proteins | sample 1552721 | NCBI WGS metagenome assembly OGOU01 (sample SAMEA2580176, study PRJEB22360) | human gut metagenome | biome: human gut; feature: human-associated habitat; material: faeces | place: Denmark | collected 2008/2010 | reverse complement strand
GAGGAGTTACCACTACATGACCTTTGTCATTGATACCAAAGTACGAAGTTCCCCACCCTGTTATGTTGTAGAGTTCTTCCGAATCTTCAATACGCCATTTTCTCATTTCTTCTTCTGTACAAAGAGTGTGTATTTTACTATATATAATTATTTATTCAATTTCTTTCTCAAGCTGTCAACAGAGGCTTGAATTTGTCTTTTATCCTCCAGCTCATCAGCCTTAAACAGATGTTTCGCCTTTGAATAAAACGGATGTCTTTTCTGTAACGCCTCACAGATAAAATCCATCAGTTCCTCATCACTTTTATTTGCTAACAATGGACGTTGCTGCTTGGCCACTCTCAGACGGCGGAACAATACGGTAGGTTCCACATCCAGAAACACCGTATCACCGCAATCATTCATATACTCCATGTTATCAAAAAAACAAGGTGTTCCTCCACCGGTCGAAACAACCACATCTTCAAACTCGGCCACTTCGTGCAACATTTTCCGTTCCAGTTCCCGGAATCCGTCTTCTCCGCGTTCCAAGAACAGCTGTTGAACGGTTTTATGGAAACGTTCCTCGATAAACCAGTCCAAATCAATGAAATTCAGACTCATTTCACGGGCAAACGCCTTACCTAGAGTCGTTTTGCCCGCGCCCATATATCCTATTAAAAATATACGTGTCATTTTTTTGCTTTTGCAGTGCCCTTTACCTTGGAAGCCGCCTTACTTTTTGCGGATTCTTCGGGCTTTTCGGACTCCTCTTCCATATTCACGGTTCCCCTGTTTCTTGAAGCCGCTTTCGTTTTACGCGTTTCCGCCTTGCTTTTCTGCAATTCAATCACCTTAAAACAAGCCTCCAGACTTAAATCTGCCGGTTCTACATTCTCAGGAATCTTATAATTCTTTTTCTGATAACTGATGTATGGGCCGTAACGTCCGTTCAAGACCTGCATATCAGGGTCAGCATCGAATACTTTAATAAACTTCTTCTCCTGCGCTTCTATCTTATTCTTGATCAACTCTACCGCCTCATCCAAAGAAATCTCCATCGGATCCGTTCCTTTAGGAATAGAAACAAACAGTTTGTCATAGCGCACGTATGGTCCGAAACGCCCTACTCCTACCGTTACCGTATGGCCGTCATAATCCCCCAACGTACGGGGAAGCTTGAACGCATCCAATGCTTCTTCCAACGTAATGGTTTCCATCGACAATCCCTTTGCCAACTGCGCAAAACGCGGTTTTTCCTCATCATCGGCAGTACCAATCTGAATAACCGGACCGAAACGACCGATCTTAACCGATACCGGCTTACCGCTTACAGGATCTGTTCCCAATACCCTTTCACCCACCTTATGCTCAGTCTTAGAGTGAATGGTCTTATCTACCAACGGATGGAAGCCTTTATAGAAACTGTCCATCATACCAGTCCATTCCTTTTCTCCTTCCGCCACTTCATCGAACTCTTTCTCCACATTTGCTGTAAAGTTAAAGTCCATGATTTCAGGAAAGTATTCCATCAGGAAATCGTTTACCACGATACCGGTATCAGTAGGCAACAACTTGGCCTTTTCATTTCCCGTCATCTCTGTCTTGGTAGTTTCCGTAATCTTGCCGCCTTTCAGTTTCAAGATATCATACGGGCGTTTCACACCTTCACTGTTTCCTTTTTCTACATAACCGCGTTGCTGCACAGTAGAAATGGTAGGTGCATATGTAGATGGACGACCGATGCCCAACTCTTCCAGTTTGCGTACCAGGCTGGCTTCCGTATAACGGGGCGGACATTGGGTAAAGCGCTGAGTCGCCAGGATTTCTTTTCTTATCAGTTTTTCCCCTTTGCTCAGAGGCGGCAACAGACGGCCCTCGTCTTCCTGCTCATTGTCATCATCGTATGATTCCTTGTATACACGCAGGAAACCGTCAAAAGTAATCACCTCGCCGGTAGCGATAAATTTCTCGCTACTGTTGCTGATTACAATAGTAGCCGTTGTTTTCTCCAGCTCCGCATCTGCCATCTGTGAAGCGATGGTACGTTTCCAGATCAGTTCATACAATTTCTGTTCCTGACCGGTTCCGTTCACCGTTTCATTCTCCATATAGGTAGGACGGATAGCCTCATGTGCTTCCTGTGCTCCTTTAGTCTTGGTGGCAAACTTACGGACTTTGACGTATCTTTCTCCCATCAGGGACAAGATAGTCTGCTTGCTGGTATTCAAAGCCAGATCCGAAAGGTTCACCGAATCCGTACGCATATAGGTAATTTGTCCGTTTTCATACAGACGCTGTGCCACCATCATGGTCTGCGCTACTGTAAATCCCAACTTACGGGCAGCTTCCTGCTGCAACGTAGAAGTAGTAAACGGTGCCGCCGGCGATTTCTTCACAGGGCGGGTTGTTATATCTTCAATAGAGAACTGCGCATCCTTACAAGTTTCAAGGAAAGCCTGTGCTTCTTCCTTGGTTTTGAAACGGTTGGACAATTCCGCTTTCACTTCAACTTCATTTCCATCGACATCAGGTACTTCAAACACTGCTGTAACGCGATAAGACGGCTCACTGACAAAAGCATGCACCTCACGTTCACGTTCCACAATCAAACGAACGGCAACAGATTGCACACGTCCGGCAGAAAGAGCAGGCTTTACCTTCTTCCACAATACCGGTGAGAGTTCAAAACCTACAATTCTATCCAGAATACGGCGTGCCTGCTGGGCATTTACCAGATTCACATCAATGTCACGCGGATTTTCGATGGCCTTTAGTATCGCTGTTTTGGTTATCTCGTGGAATACAATGCGCTTGGTCTTCTCAGGGTCCAGCCCCAAGACTTCAAACAAGTGCCATGAAATAGCTTCTCCTTCACGGTCCTCATCGGATGCAAGCCATACCATATCAGCTTTCTTTGCCTCCGCTTTCAATTCGGCTACCAATTTCTTTTTATCTGCCGGTATCTCGTAAGTCGGCTCAAACCCATTCTCTACATCGATACTAAACTCCTTCTTTTTCAAATCCCGGATATGCCCGTAACTGGAAAGGACTTTATAATCATTGCCCAAGAATTTCTCAATGGTTTTAGCCTTGGCGGGTGACTCAACTATTACTAGATTTTTTTGCATAATACTATGTATTCCATTTTATTTTGGGGCAAAAGTAGAAAAAAAGCAGAAGCACACCTATATAATAAGGTATGTTTCTGCTTTTTTTTCTTAAAAAAGTCCTTTCCGAGTGCCTATTTAACTAAAAAGCCAAAGAAAGCCCGGTTAGAACATTCAGTTTTTCAGCAGGATAGCCGTACTCATAATAATATTGTTTATTCAACAGATTATTCACACGCCCAAAAACAGACAGATCTTTCAGGAAAGTATAACTGGCTCCCACACTCAAATTGCTGATATTGCCCAAACCAAAATCCCTGCTGCTATTCCCTTCTTCTATCACATATTCTTTCCGCTGTACATATTCATAGCCCAAATTAACCTTCAATCCTTCAAACACCTTAGCCTCAGCATAGAAATTCAATTCAAACTTGGGCTTGGTCACTAAATACAGCTCTTCATTTTCATTGTCTGTCTTCCAGCTATAAAATGTACCTTTCAATGAAGCGTCAAACCAGTCCTTATAACCGTATTTCAATTCAGCACCTCCATACGCGGTTTTCGCTTTATCCTGCAAGAAATGAGTAAAATAATACCCGTCCGCATCCACCAGATTGCAAAACAACTCATCTTTACTGATCCGATATCCACCAAAGACATTAAACCACAAACCATTTACCGGAGATGCTTTAAAACCCAATGTAGCATTCAGTGGCACATAGGTAGAAGGCATCCGGGCGTTTAAAGACCAATAAGGTGAAAAAGCATTCAACCGGCGATAATCATTCAGTTCACGCCCTCCCAGCGCATGTAAATAAAGCACATAACTCTCCGAGAACAAGTATTCGGCTTTCACGTCAGGAGACACATCAATACCACTGTCCTCTCCCGACTGCCAATCCACATGAGCACCGACACGGACCCGCCAGTCATCACTTTCCAACATATAATAAGGATTCAAACCCAGTGAAGTATAGTTGCCCATTAAACTGTCCGAAGAATAAAACAGGTTATCCATCTCGAAACGGATACCTACCCGTTGCTCATTATCCAGCTTGCCCCATACATCTCCTTCAGTGTGGACAATCTTCTCCTTACCTGTAGATGCATTGCCTGAATAATCCAGCGGATATTTGATACCAAAATACTTCAATCCGGTCTGCAAAGTGAATTGCAAAGGAAGCGATTCATCTCTGGAAGAAACACCTATGTGAAAATCGCCTAAAGTATGATGCTGTTTATCAGTAGCTCTGGCAGAAGCCGTATGCATTTCGGAATCAGGCATATAGTTAAACACTTGTGATTGCAGGCCGCCACCTAAATTCAAAGTTACCTTACTGAAATCATGAGAATAGTCCAAACGGAACTCAGTAGAATAAAAACGTGATTTCCAATCCTCAGCATTCCAATGCTTCAGCTTTCCGTTCATGCCATCCAGAGATACCCCGACTTTCAGACGGTCCTTTCCGGTGATATTCCACAGATACCCAGCCTTAAAATCCACATTCCCATAATTTCCATATCCGGCACGGACATATCCACGTTTCGCGCGGTTCATAGCCCATTCACGGGTTATAGGAGACATACTTTCATACGTCCAGGCCGAAACAGGGCGCAAGGCTGTAGCATATTCTATGCCTTTCTTCATTACAGCCGGCTCCTCCACCCTAGGCAGGACATTAATCTTTGAGGCATCCATGATATTGGGATTATACTCATTCTCTACCACCACAGTGCGGTTCAACGTACTATCTTGCTGCGCATATGCAACAGACAGAGGCAAAAAAGCCAATATAATGGACAATTGACAATGGACAATTGACAATTTCTTACTTATCATATTCAGCACTTATTTTTTAATTTTTAATTCTCTGTTTTCAATTTCTCCAGTCTGCTTTCAATCATTCCGGCAATATCATCATCGGCCTGATAGTTCTGCTTCAATGAAAGCAAATATTGTTTAGCATCCAAGTTACGCCCCAACTTCATATACACATCAGCCAATAACACAAAGCTGCGTGCCAGCCAATAGGTATGCGGTGTACTTACCTCAATGTAATTCAGCACCTCCTGCTCCGCCTTATCCGTTTGTCCGCCGTCAAAGTAAATCTGGGCGACTTTATATTTGGCCTCCGCTCCATATACATTACGGGTGTCTTTCGCCAAGACCTTCAAATCTTCCATAGCTCCATCCGTCTTGCCGGCATCCAAATAAGCTTTTGCACGGTAATAATGTGCCTCGTTAGACAATTCCGGCGCCAGTTTAGTATCGGCCAGCAAATCTGTTGCGGCAAAGATAATCTCTTCCTCATTTCCCAGCATATGCACACTGCGTAACATTCCGGTTTTTGCAAGCCGGCGACGCTCCATAGAAGCGGCTTTATCTTTCAATTGCTTGTAAATATGCAAGGCTTTTTCATAATCCTTCGCCGTATAAGCCATTTCGGCCCCCATCAACATGGCATCTTCAGAATATTTGTTGTTGGGATATTCCAATACTTTATCCAAATGCCGGGCTGCACTTTCATAAGCTTTCTGATTATAGTCTATCAAACCGATATAATAGTTGGCATTCAGACTGAAAGCACCTTCGGGGAAAGTCTGTAAATAACGGGTAAAGCTGTTGCGGGCCTCGGCGACCTCACCCCGCATATATACCCTTTCGGCAGCCACATAGGTCAATGAGTCACGCTCATTCACATCAAAGTTGGCACCGCCGGGGATAGTTGAAGCAAAATTGGCATACTCATCCACCTTATTCAAATCAATATAGATCGATTTCAAGTCACGCTGCGCCAAACGCGCCTCCTCACTGCCCGGATAACCGGCTATGACCTGCTTATAAGCCTGGATGGCTTCAGGATACTTGTCATCCTGATAGTATAGCAAACCGATCTCGTTAGCCGCCCGCCGTGCGACATTGCTCTCCGGAAATTTCTTCACCAGAATATTGAAACGGGCAATGGCATTGGCATTATCCTCCATCTGCACAAAAGCACGTCCCTGCTCGTAAAGGGCATCATCCATGTATTGTGATTCCGGATAATCCGAAATCAAGCGGTTCAACGTCTGCACTTTTCCATTGTAATCACGTTGCAAACCACGCACAAACGCCTCCTGATACAAAGAGTAATCCCCCAGTGACGGATCAATCTCCACCGCACGGGCATAATCCTGACGAGCCTGTTCAAAACGGCGGTCATAGAAGTTGCAGTCACCTATGCGGTTATAGGCATCTGCCTGCATGGTGCGTTCATTGATACTTCCCCTGTCCACAAAACGGGTAAACCAAGTGCCCGCATTTCCATAATTTTTCTGTTTGAAATAAGTATATCCCAAGTTATAGAGCGCCAAACCATATTCCTGTCCGTTCTTACTGGTGGCAAATTCCAGATACAAGCGGTAATCGTTACCCGCCTGCGGAAAACGGTCCAGACGATAATTGGATTCCCCCCTCCAGAAATAAGCGTCCGCCTTTGTCGCCTGATTGTATTGCCCCACAGCAAGCGATTGGTTGAAGAGCTCCAGAGCCTCCTGGAAACGGGCATTCGCAAATGCCTGTGTGCCCAGCCGGAACAAAATCTTCTGCTTGGCCTCCATAATGCGTGTGCCCGGATGCTCAATCTTTGCTATAGATTTTAAAGCAGCTTCATAACTGCGGGTATTCATATACACCTCTATCAAATAATCATTGACACGCTCCGTATAAGGTGAATTCGGGAACTCATTCAGAAAACGCTCAAACACGGTTACCGATTCGGCAAATGGAGAATAAGAGGTTTCATGAATACACAAAGCATAATTATAAAGAGCCTGTTCCTTTACTTTCGGATCAAAACTGAAATTGGCAGCCTGCTCGAATGCCATGCGTGCCCTGTTCCTCTCCTTCAAGTTCAAATAAGCCAGCCCCATGTGTAGATAAGCATTCTGTGACAAGGCATCATGTACCGAAGCCATTTCCCCCAAAGTAGCGGCAGCCTTGGAATAAACACCAGTATAATAATAACTCATACCGAGTTCATACAAAGGTTTACGCTGCGGGTGGGAAACACTTTCACGGTATCTTTCCAAAGGAGGTATCGCCGCTTGGTAATCATTCAATCCGAAACAAGCCTCTCCCCAAATCCGTTCCATCTGAGGAACATCCTTTTTAGCCGGATATTGCTCCAGATACGCTTTTGCCACAGTACGGGCCTGCTGATAATTTCCTTTCACCAAATAAATCTCTCCTATATAATAAGGAACCAATGCTGCATATACGGCATCATTCTGCAAAGACTGGAAACTTTTCAGCGCCTTGTCATAGCGTTTCTCCACATAATCAATATAAGCCAGATTATAAACAGCGTCATCCTGATACAATGGGCTTACCTCTTTCAGCAAGGTAAACCATACAGCCGCTTCACGCAGGTTGTCTTCTTTCAGATAAGAGGTGGCCAGACGCATGGCACAATCATCTCTTTCCTTATCAGGCAAAGCCTCCAGATCACACGACCGGAACAGGGCAATGGCCTCCTTGTATTTTCCCTCCATAAAATAAGCAGAGGCAATCAGTGACAGCACCCTGTTTTTATGGCGGGAATCAGGATATTTGTCCAGATAAGCCTGTAACAGCTCCATGCTGTCCCCGCCTTTCAACTCATATTCCCGGCATACCCGGTTATATTCCTTGTCACCTGCCACATCCTTGGGAGTGATCTGCTGCGCCATTCCCTGCAAGGAACAGCCTCCCATCAATGCGGCCATCAATAAGGTTTTTCTTTTCATATCTTATCATTAAAGTTTATGTTCTTTCAAAAAACGCCGGACTCCTTCACGCACAGAATCCAGCCCGAATTCTTCGGGATTCACTTCATCCAACGGAAGCCAGAAAGACTCCGCCACATCATCCATCGCCTTTATCCGGCTGGTATCTTTCACTTTACAAAGAAAGAACAGATCCAATGTATGTACCAGAAATCCTGAATAAAGATAAGTGTTGGGCAATGAGAACTGATAAACAGCCTCCTCCACCTGCAAGCCGGTTTCTTCCAACACCTCGCGTGCCACACCTTCCTCGCCGGTTTCATGCATATCAATAAACCCGCCGGACAGGTCCAATGTTCCCTTCGCCGGTTCTTTTCCCCTGCGGCACACCAACAACTCATTCTTATCATTCAAGATAAAAGCTACAGTAGCGGCACTGGAATTGAAATAATACACAAAGCCACAATCAGCGCAACGCTTTGATTTCTCATTGTTCACTTCAAAGTGCGGCGAACCACACTTCGGACAATATTTGAATAGTTCCAACGGATGCATAATTACTCCTTTCTAAGTATAGACACCGCAAAGATAGCGCAAATGACAGATAATTCATTAATTAAATCTAAAAGAAGAAAGAGAAAACACAATTCTTAGTACATTTGTTAGCAAAACAAAACGTAAATTCTTACATGGAAATTGCCATTATTATCGCACTTATCTTATTAAACGGGGTATTCGCCATGTCCGAAATCGCCCTGATCTCAGCGCGTAAAAGTAGTTTGTCCAATGATATCCGTCATGGAAGCTCTACAGCGCGTATCGCTTTAAAGCTTGCCAATGACCCGGACAAGTTTTTATCCACCATCCAAATCGGAATCACCCTGATTGGTATATTGACCGGTATTTACTCCGGTGACGTGCTGGCCACCGACTTTGGGAACATACTGACTGACGCCGGCGTACCCGCCACATATGCCTATTTATTGGCTCAAACCCTGATTGTCATCCTGGTCACTTACCTCACTATTATCTTTGGCGAGCTGGTGCCCAAACGCATTGGCATGAGTGCCTCCACCCGTGCTGCCAAGCTATTGGCACGTCCCATGTACTGGCTGTCCGTCATCGCCTCTCCTTTTGTATGGATACTTGCCAAAAGCACTTCACTTATTTTCAACCTGCTGCATATCAACACAGCGGAAGAAAAAGTGACTGAAGAGGAAATCAAATCCATGATAGACGAAGGAACCGAGAACGGTGAAGTGCAGGAAGTGGAACAGGATATTGTGGACCGCGTCTTCTCCCTGGGCGACCGCAGTATCAACACCATCATGACCTATCGCAGCGACATCGTATCCATTGACATAGACATGAACAACAAGCAGCTGTATGACATCGTATGCCAACACCTGTACCAAGTTTACCCTGTAACTCAAGGAAACACCCTGGACAACATCATCGGAGTAGTTTACCTGAAAGACCTCTTCGGGAAGCTGAACAGTTGCGAATTCAATCTGCGTGATGTGATCCGTCCGGCACAATACTTCCACGAAAACATGGATGTATATAAAGTATTGGAACAAATACGCCAGCACAACATCAAATACGGATTAATCTGTGATGAATTCGGCAGTCTGCAAGGCATCATCACCATGAAGGACATTCTGGAAGCCCTGGTAGGCACCTTGCCCAGTGACTCGGAAGACCCCGATATCGTTCCCCGCAAGGACGGAAGCTGGTTGATAGACGGCCAATGTTCTTTCTATGACTTTCTGAGTCATTTCGAAATGGAGGATTTATACCCCGATTATAATTACAACACGTTGAGCGGCCTCATCCTGCAACAACTAGGCCACATTCCCAAGACCGGTGAATCCATGGAATGGAATGACTTCACACTGGAAATAGTCGACATGGACGGAGCCCGGATAGATAAAGTATTAGTAACACTAACCCATAAAAACGAAGAGGACAATTAACATGCTGCAAAGAGATTACATTATGCGGTTGCTTCAACAATTTTTCGAAGCATTGGAAAAGTTGGTAGAAGAAAGAGATAAAAAGGACGGTCCCGAGCTGCAATTGCAACTTCAAAGCATTTATCGTGCCTACTTCAATCATCCTTCCACCTTCTATTATGATCAGGATGCGGAATATATACTGAACGAGATGGGACAGAACTATGGTGGCGAGGAATTGCTCACGCGCATCGACATGTTATCCGAACTGCTCTATCAGGATGCTTTGTTGAAAGAGTCCGAAGAACAAAAATATTTGTTAAGAAAATCGCTATTCCTGTTGAACTATTTAGATACACATAGCGATACCTTCTCATTTGAAAGAAGAGGGAAAATCGGCGAAATAGAGAAGAAAATAGGTGATTAGCTCCTCTTATTGCACTTTTTTTCAAAGAAATCCTGTTTTTTCTTGCAAAATAGTAGATAAATTAAAAAGTATTCCTATATTTGCTTACAGATTGATAACATTAAAATCGGTATATTATGGAGAAAATTGATAGTCTCGACAGACAAATTCTAGAAATTATATCCCAAAATGCCCGCATCCCGTTTAAAGATGTCGCAGCAGAATGTGGAGTTTCACGCGCAGCCATTCATCAGCGTGTGCAAAGATTAATTGATTTGGGAGTTATTATCGGTTCAGGATATCATGTGAACCCTAAGAGTTTAGGGTATAGAACCTGTACATACGTAGGAATCAAGCTGGAAAAAGGTTCCATGTACAAAAACGTAGTGGCAGAACTGAAGAAGATTCCCGAAATTGTGGAGTGCCACTTCACTACAGGTCCCTATACCATGCTGACCAAACTTTATTCACGCGATAACGAGCATTTGATGGACTTGCTGAACTCAAAGATTCAGGAAATTCCCGGCGTTACGGCTACCGAGACCCTGATCTCTCTGGAGCAGAGCATCAAAAAAGAAATACCCATTCAAAGCTAAGAAAGAATGGAATGGCTGAATGAATACCATTTAGGCGGTATTGCCATCGGCATTTGTACCTTTTTAATAATCGGTCTTTTCCACCCCATCGTGGTCAAGGCCGAATATTATTGGGGTACACGGTGCTGGTGGATATTTTTGGTACTGGGCATAGCAGGCATTATAGGGACTGTGCTTATCAGTGACATCCTGATTTCCTCTTTATTGGGTGTCTTCTCCTTCTCTTCTTTCTGGACTATCAAGGAGATATTCGAGCAACGCGAACGCGTGCTGAAAGGCTGGTTTCCGATGAATCCGAAACGGAAACACGAATACGAATAGAAACTATTCTTTCCGGCCAAACCCTTTGCAATTCAATTAAAGGGCTTTTATTTCTTCTTCAGGAAGCCCTGTAGCCTGTACTATGACATCAGATGACACTCTCAAGTTTCGCGCATTCCTCATGCGCTCTTCGTAAACGTTCCCGCGATTCTAATATCATACGCATCCCGTGCCTGCAACATATCAAACAAAAATTATTTCACAACTTTATCCCCTGCTCCGTACTCTGCAAACTCTTCTTATTCCTATATTTGAAATTCTTTCCTTGCATATAATAATTGAATCCTAATGAAAAGCAGAAACTTCGGTCCTTCATCCTGCCGGATGAGAAATTGTAATAAGTTCCTTCGTGCGTAGTGGAATCATACCCCAAAGTGCCCAACAAATACCTCATATTTCCAGTAATTCCCAAATGTTTGTTCACACGCCAAGTTACCGTCAGTTCCGATTCAGACCCATAATGTTTCCGTTTGTTATTCACACCATAGCTGAAAGGCCGATAATTCCCATAAAGATTCCATGACAATCTTTTATAATGTCCATACGTATTAAGATTAACATAAAGAGAGCCCTTTCCATGCTGATGAGTATAGAAATGAGTATCATACCCTATATTTCCACCAAATGCAGATGGCGGAGGCAATGGTTCACCCTCTTTGCTAGGAGAGATGAGAAAAAGAAATAGTCATTGGGAACGTTTGGGCCTTCCATTAAGCCTTCGGCTTGGGAAATGGAACTTTTACAACAATCTGGTCCTTTCTAATGCAGGAGATCCTTACATCACGGAAAATATAACCCATAACAGCCACCAGAATATCCATATTGTAAATCAAAATATAGACCGTAAAAATATAAGAAGAATCAATGAAACATTCAGCATGTTATATGATATAACTACCCTGCAAAGCATCGGACTTAACTGTATGGTAAAACAGGCTGGAAGCACACTAAAATCTTCTTCTTTTTCCGAAACACAAGAAACAGAAAAGGAATATACCTCTTCCTACCATAGTAAAGGGAAAGGGAATGACAAAATATATCAGGCTAGTTTGAACTATAATTGGAAATCAAAAAACGGAAAGAATACTTTGCAAACAGTTCTTGATTATTTGAGAAGTGATGAAACGAAAGAACTGAATCACCATTATCTTTATCAGTATCCGGAGAAAAACGAAGAGGATAATAAATGTAGCAACACCGGAACTGTTTCTGATTTATGGAAAGCAGAAATAAATTATATCTTCTTGCTCAACAAACATTCCAGGTTGAAATGGGGTGGCGACTATTATAATAACCATACCAACAACCAAATGTATTACGCATATCAGAGTGGAGAAGGATGGCAGAAAGAAGAACACGTAGAAGCGAAACAATATATCACAGTGTATACAATATGAATGCCGGCCTTTACAAATATTTCCTGGATCAAAAGTTCTGCATAAATTTATCAGTTTACGCTATTTTGAATAAAAGAAGAAATCTGACCACAATTACCAATAACAATCTAAGCAGAATAGAAGAAAATAATAAAACCCCTTATCAAGGAGCGTGCTTAAACCTTATATATAAGTTTGACTTTGGCAAGAAAGTAAAAGTAAAACGTGCGAAAAGCATACAGACAACAAGCGATAGTTATTTGCGCAAATAGTGATCAGGAAATTGTCAATTCTAGTACATTGATCTATTTATCCGACAGATAGTTTTAGTACCCATCTCAACCACACGTCAAGATACAATGAAGGAATTATTTCCTTCAAATCCTTCATCAGCGCATTACTTGCTGAATATAAATAAGTTGCAATGAAGGATCGCTATAGATATCCTTCATCTATTCTTCATGACAGTGTAAGCGTCTCCGCGATTCTATATAGTATATTAAAAATAAAAAGTCTAATGATC
>OGOU01002466.1_pt1 | contig 13018 bp, 10 predicted proteins | sample 1552721 | NCBI WGS metagenome assembly OGOU01 (sample SAMEA2580176, study PRJEB22360) | human gut metagenome | biome: human gut; feature: human-associated habitat; material: faeces | place: Denmark | collected 2008/2010 | reverse complement strand
TATATGCATGAAGGGAATTGACTAAACTTAATCCCCCAAGAATTACAACTGAGCCATAATATGGCATTTGCTCAAGAATGGAATTTAACAGGAAGACTATTTGATAAAGCTGCAGGCTCTTTACCGTTGGAAGCCACGGAAATAATAGTAAGTCATCTTGATGGAGAAACTATCTCCAGTGGTTTTTCTGATAATCAAGGAAAGTTTACATTCTCTCTACCGTCAGGAAAGTTTGTCGTCAGATACAGACAATTAGGTGATATATTAAAAGCTGACACCATTGACGTACACAACAATGTTGATTTGGGCGATATCATGTTGACTGTGAAGGAGCACACACTGAATGAGGTGATGATTACCTCTCAGCGCAGACTATTTAGCCAGAAAGCTGGCAAACTTGTTTATCTTGTTCAAAACAGTCCCTTTGCCAGTGGTTTCAATATGCGAGATATGCTCCATAATATTCCTCGTATAGATCCGACAAGTGATGAAATAAAGATTATTGGCAAAAACGGTGTAGTTGTTTTGGTTAATGGTCATCGCATTAACTTAGATGGTAAAGATTTGGATATGTACCTACGCACCTTACCATCTGAAAATGTAAGCAAAATAGAACTTGTAACCAATCCTTCTGCCGAATTTGATGCAGAAGGCAATTGCGGAGTAATCAATATTATTCTAAAGAGTAAGCCTGTGGGGTTTGATGGGAATGTCCACACGGTGTTAACACAACGCTCTCACTTTAGCGCAGAAGAAGGAATTGGACTGTCTTTTTCCTCAGGCAATTTTTCTGTTGAATACAAAATAAATAATTCCAATGAAAAGCGCCGCCAAATAGTACAGAATACTTATTCTTATCCTGACTATATGCGCTTTACGACCGACAATACTTTAAATAGGTATGACATACTAGGTCAGAATCTAAATAGCAATTACCAATTAGGCGATTTGAATTTGGGATTTTTTGCAACATTAAATAATTCTCGCAGTAAAGCCCACCAAATGGGGCAGATGACTTTCAATGCAGACGCATGTCCATCGAATTCTTATTCCGAGTCGAATCACGATAAATACCGTTTGGAGACAATCTCCCCCTATGTGGACTGGAAACTTGATAGCTTAGGCAAAAAAGTAACGGTAAATTACAACTATATCCATGTCATTGACAAAATTAATCAGAATTTTGATTCGAGTACAGCACACAACTTCTCGAACAGCAATAATGATTATAGCTATATCGTCAATACCCTGAGCGCAGATTTAAACCTTCCGTTTACTTGGCTAAATTTTGAGTTAGGTGGAAAATATTCCCATTTCAGGACCAATAACGTCTCTGAGTTTGGAAGTAGAAATGGTTTTTTATATAAAGAAACGGTAACAGCCTTTTATGCTGATGTCAATCGAATGTTTGGTTTTTTTTACGCCAAAGCTGGTTTACGATATGAACACACCAATGATGATGGAATAACATTAGAAGGGCTGTCCGTTTCTAATAAATATGATCACTGGTTCCCATTTGCAGAAATCTCATACAATCCTTCAGATAATCATTCCTTTGCCTTAAGCTACAGCAAACGTATTGACAGACCTTCTATGAATGATATGAATCCTACACGTGTTTTTCGTAACACCTACACATACACTGAAGGTAACGATAGACTTACACCATCGGTCATGGACAATTTGGAGTTTAACTATGTGTTTAAAGGAAATTTCTCTTTTAACCTGTATTATTATCACACATCTGATGCCATACAGAATCTGACTCAGGTAGTGGATGACTTGTTCACCAAGTATTCTCCGAAGAATTGTCTTACCATTAATACTTTTGGTACAGATGCTAGTTATAATTTCTCATTTGGAAAATTCAATTTGTATTCAAGTGTATCTATGTTCTACGTTAAAGCAAAATCTTACGTTGACGAGCTGGATGACAAAGATTTGCGAAGTCTGAATACATCTTTTTCTGCCAATTTAAGTTACCGTTACAAAGTTTTGAACTTTTATGCGAACTATTATCATGTGCTTCCAGGAATAGAAGAATCCTTTCACACTGGAAACATCGATTGTGTCGGCTTAGGATGCAAGATTGATATTATTAAGAACAAACTTCTTTTGAATATACAAGCCCAAGACATCTTTAGTGGTACTAAGAGCAATAACAAAACTGAATATAAAGATTATGTCTTTAGAAACAGAATAAACAATGACAACACCTCATTCCGTGTGGGATTGACTTATAATTTCGGCAAGCAAAAAGCTAAAAAGGCAGATATAAACATCAGCAACAATGAAACTAATCGCTTGCCTGATATAAAGAAATAAGAAAATGAAAATTATACAAAGTTTTTGGACCGGCAATAAGAATAGTCTGACCGATAGTTATGGATGGCTTTTACCTATATTCAACTATCTGAGCTGGATTATTAGTTGTAATCAGTTACGACGTTATTATGATGATGTTACTTTGGTAACCGACAGTCAAGGATATGATGTTCTTATCAACAAATTGCACTTGCCATATACGGATGTAATCGTATCTCTTGACTGCCTGAATCATTATAATCCGAACTTGTGGGCATTGGCAAAAATTAAGGCCTACCAGTCTATAAAGGAACCATTTATCCATGTTGATGGCGATGTTTGGAGTTTTGATGATGTAAGTGATCCTAACGCCCGGCAGAAACTCATCAATATCGCTAACCGCTTTGTTGCCATCTACCGTAAGGGTCAGTAGGAAGCGGGGAAATGATTGCTTCTTGTGAGTGTTGGCAAGTTTTAGATGGAATGTTAAAAACGTAAAATAGAGCAATTTTTAGGCATATTCTACGTTTAATCAGAATAGGTTTAATAAACAAATTAGGATATGAAGTATTTAGTAAAAAAATCAGTCTTACTACTGTTGGTAGTCTTGGCTTTTTGTGCGTGTGACAACAGCAATGACAATGGTGAAGGTATTCAGCCAAATCCACAGCCATCGAAATCTGTCGTCAATTATACTGGCGAAGTAGAGTTTGTGGTGGATGCGCCACAAATTCGTGAGGATATAGAGCAGGATTTGAAAGCAAACCCTCCTTTTGGAGGAAGCAGGAAATATCAGTTTATCACAAAAAAATACTCGACGCTTCCTGCTGTATATATGCTATATGCGGTGAATCCTGAGGACGATAAGTCTGCTGACGGGTATATACTGAGCATCGCTGGTAAAGCGGAGAGTAAGGACAATTATAGATTGTTCTCTGCCGTATCTGGACTAGCTTGGTATAAGATGGATATTGTGCCTGTCGACACAAAGGATGGCAAGCCTGTTGCAACATACGATGTGTTTATGCATCTAAATATTCCTTCTTCTTTGGTTCATAGCAAGATGTATTTCTGCGAAGACCTTACGGAGAAATATCGCCAGAAGTTCCCTAATGAAGACATTCATGCCGTGGTTCGCCGTTTGGTTCTTTCTTATGTCAGTGGGGGTGATAATATAAATGAATAGGAATATATCTGAACAGAAGATTTTATGTAAAAAAGTCCTAATTTCTATGTTTCTCTTCTTGCAAATTATGGGATATTAAGAAAAATATCGTATCTTTGTCCCCGAATTGAGGCGTTCTTTGCATATTGCAAAATACAGAAACGAGCAGAAGTCCGCTCGTTTCCATATTGTTACCTATATAATATAGGCAAACGCCCAACTTCTTGATTTTCAATCAAAGTCCAATTTAGAGCGAGTTAGAATTCGTTAACCCTTCTATACCAAATGTGTCAATAGGGAGGAGCCATAAAATAAGGGACAGGGTAATAGCTACGGTTAGCTTTATACATCTGGCCACTGTCTGATTTTTTGCCAACCGTTTGGCTTTCTTTAAGTCCTGATAAGCTTCCACTAGATGGAAGCCGTGAAAAATCTTGTACATAATACTAGTTTAAGATAAAATTAAAAAACGGTGCAAAAATAACTTTTTATTCTATATCTCGTAAATCAACGAGAGAAGTTTTTTATAATTCTTTTGGATTGTGATGTCCTTGAAGATATTAATATGGATATTAGGTAGTCTGCTGCAATTTCTCTAAATTTGTGCCATTAACTCGACTAATACATTCATGGAGCACACTGAAACTTTAATAGTAGAGCAGTTGAAGATAGGCAACGAAGACGCCTATCAATACATCTATGACCGTCACTATGCTCTGCTGTGTCATGTCGCAAGTGGCTATGTAAAAGATCAATTCCTCGCGGAAACCATTGTCGGGGATACTATTTTTCATTTATGGGAGATTCGTGAAACGTTAGAGATTTCCGTTTCTATCCGTAGCTATTTGGTGAGAGCCGTCCGTAATCGTTGTATCAACTATCTGAATTCTGAATGGGAAAAGCGTGAGATCGCGTTTTCATCTCTAATGCCTGATGAGATAACAGATGATAAAATGACGATATCCGATTCGCATCCGTTGGGGGCATTGCTGGAGCGTGAACTGGAAGAGGAAATATATAAAGCCATTGATAAATTGCCGAACGAATGTCGTCGCGTGTTCGATAAAAGCCGTTTTGAAGGAAAATCATACGAAGAAATTTCTCAAGAGTTAGGCATCTCTGTCAATACGGTTAAATATCATATAAAGAATGCATTAGCATCTTTACAAATGAATCTAAGTAAATATCTGATTACTCTACTTTTATTTTTTTTCGGGTAAAAACGAAAAAAAATCATTTTCAGACTACCCTCAATTAAAAATCTACTGTCTCCTTTATAGAACGCAGAAAAATGGAAGAAGAAAAGAAACATATTGATGAATTGATTGCAACCTATCTGACGGAAGGTTTGGACAAAAATGCTTTAGCCGAACTGAAAGCATGGATAGCTGCATCACCTGAAAATAAGAATTACTTTATTCAGCAGCGGGAAGTCTGGTTTTCTGCTGTCAGTCGTGAAGCTGCGTCGAAATACAATAAAGATAAAGCGTTCGATACATTTAAGAAACGTATCGGAAATCGGAAGGAAATAGAAAAAACTTCTCATCATGGATTCCGGTTGTCAATGTTGTGGCGTTATGCAGCGATTATTGCAGTCATACTTGCAGTCGGCTGCTTCTCTTATTGGCAGGGAGGAGTGAACGTAAAAGACACATTCGCGGATATATCCGTAGAAGCTCCTTTAGGATCGAGGACAAAGCTTTATTTGCCGGATGGTACATTAGTTTGGCTGAATGCCGGTTCACGAATGACTTACTCACAAGGTTTCGGAGTCGATAATCGTATGATCGAACTGGAAGGTGAGGGATATTTTGAAGTCCGGCGGAATGAAAAACTCCCTTTCTTTGTAAAGACTAAAGATTTACAATTGCAAGTACTGGGAACAAAATTTAATTTTCGCGATTACCCGGAGGATCATGAAGTCGTAGTATCTTTATTGGAAGGGAAAGTAGAACTGAATAATTTACTGAAAAAAGAGAAAGAAGCAATTCTTGCGCCTGATGAGAGAGCAATATTGAATAAAACGAACGGACGGATGACAGTAGAAACAGTTACAGCCTCTAATGCTTCGCAATGGACGGACGGTTATCTGTTTTTTGATGAAGAGCTTCTGCCGGACATCGTGAAAGAATTGGAACGTAGCTACAATGTAACTATTCGCATTGCCAATGATTCTTTAAATACCTTCCGGTTCTACGGTAATTTTGTCCGTCGGGAGCAAAGTATTCAGGAAGTATTGGATGCGTTGGCATCTACGGAGAAAATACAATATAAGATTGAAGAACGCAATATAACTATCTATTAACCGGTTACCAGAGATTTATAATACTATGATTGTTTAACCTTAGAAATTGAAGAATATGAAGGAAGAAAATAATACTGAATAGTCTTTAGTGAATGAATAAGGAGAGAAAAATAAAAACCGGAAGATCTCGAACATCTTCCGGCTCCTGAATCTCTTCTTCAACAACTTTCAAACGTGAGCATGTTTTCAAAAGAGATAATGCAAAGTTAGCAAAATACATCTCTTTTAAAACGAGTTATTCAAGTTTTAATTAAATAATTTGTTTATTTTATGAATTACAGGAAGAAGGCCATATTAATGGTCGTGGCTCTCTTTTGCCTTAACATAGCAATGCTAGCCCAGGCCGTTTCATTGAAAATGAATAATGTTTCAGTGAAAGAAGCAATGACGCAATTGAAGAATAAAAGCGGATATTCTTTCGTATATAAAGTGGGAGATCTGGATACAAAGAAAATTGTGAGTGTAAAGGCAAAGCAGTTGAATGAGGCTATCGATCAGATATTGTACGGGCAAGATGTTGTTTATGAGGTAAAAGGTAAGAACATTGTTGTCCAAAAAGGGCAACGGCAGAATACCTCTAAAGACACTAAAAAACGTAAAATCACAGGTGTGGTGAATGATGCCAATGGTGAACCGATCATCGGTGCTACCATCAAGGAAAAAGGAACGGCTAACGGAACCGCATCTGATTTGAATGCGAAGTTCTCGTTGGAAGTATCACCGGGAGCCGTATTAGAGATTTCCTATATTGGTTATCAGACACAGGAAGTAAAAGTGGGAGACCGGACCTCTTTATCCGTGACCTTGGCTGAAAATCAGCAAATTTTAGATGAGGTGGTAGTGGTGGGCTATGGTACGACTTCCCGCAAGAATCTGACTACTTCTATTGCTACAGTAAAAACAGAAAAAATATCGAAAGCAGCTACCAGTAATATTTCCGGAATGTTGTTGGGGCGTGCTGCCGGTTTGCAGGCAACCGTATCCAGTCCCCAGCCGGGGGGAGGCATCAATATCTCCATTCGTGGAGGTGGTACACCGATTTATGTGGTAGATGGAGTGGTTATGCCTAGCGGCTCTTTTGAAGTCGGTACGGGGAGCACATCACTTCCTTCCTCCGTCAACCGTGCAGGATTGGCAGGATTAAATCCCAACGATATTGAATCTATTGAAATCCTGAAAGATGCTTCTGCCGCCATTTATGGTATCGGAGCTGCCGATGGTGTTATTTTGGTGACTACCAAAAAGGGAAAAGAAGGAAAACCGACCATAGTGTATGAAGGAAGTTATTCCATACAGAAACATTATCCTTATCTGGAGGTATTGAGTGGTCCCGAATTGATGAACATGGTCAATGTTTTCAGTAAGGAGAATTATTTATATGACAAAGGTCAGTATCCTTATGGAAATACCGCTTATGATGATAAGTGGACACCTATCTTTACACCGACACAAATAGCCAATGCTCCGACTACGGACTGGTTGGACAAAGTGCTGAAAACAGGTGCGGTGACCAATCATAATCTGACGATTAGCGGTGGTTCTGAAAAGTTTAAATATTATCTGGGTGTTAACTACTATAAAGAAGATGCTACCGTTCATAATTCGGATATGGAGCGCTACTCTTTGCGTACAAATATCACCTCCCAACTGACTAACTTTTTGAAACTGACAACAATCGTCAATTTGAATCAGAATAATTACACGAACTCTACTGTTGGCGGGGATGTTGGGAACTTAGGAGATCAGGGAGCCGGAGCACTTTTCGGAGCAATTTTCTATCCTTCCTATCTTCCTATATACGATGCCGAAGGGAAATATAATGTATTTAGCCGGACGCCTAACCCTGTTTCCATGCATGATATTAATGATAAGTCCGAGCAAAGTGGTTATTACATGAATTTCTCATTGGATGTTGATATCATAAAGAATATGCTTTCGGCAAAAGTGTTGTATGGATTGAACAAGGAAAATACCTCTCGTGATTCATACATACCTTCTGATGTTTACTACGCATTGCAACGTAAATCCAGAGGAAACTTAGGATATGGAAAAAGGCAACAAAGCACTCTCGAAGGTACATTGACATTTCAACATAAGTTTGGAGAGCTGTTGGATATGAATCTGATGGCCGGTATGGGACGTTATCTCGATAGTGGCGATGGTTCGGATATATCATACGAAAATGCGAATGATCATATACAGGGAAGCAGTGTAGGCATGGCAGACGGTCCTTTCTATCCGACTTCTTATAAATATAAAAATGAAAAGAGGTCACAGTTTGTCAGAGGAAATTTCGACTTATTGGGTCGCTATGTAGTATCTGCTTCATTGCGCCGTGACGGTACGGATAAATTCTTTCCCAGTAAGAAATATGCTCTCTTCCCGTCTGTTTCTCTAGCATGGAAAATGAACGAAGAATCATTTATAAAGAATATCTCCTGGATTAATATGTTGAAACTAAGAGCCAGTTATGGTGAAACTGGTAGTGACAATTTAGGTACAACACTATATGGTATTGTAACAACTACCCGTGAAGATGTTCAGTTCAATAATAATTCAGTTACCTATATTCCTTACATATTGTCCGGTGCCAACTATGAAGATGTAACCTGGCAAAAGACGGTTATGAAAAATATCGGATTGGATTTTTCCGTTCTTAGAGATAGAATCTGGGGTAGTGTAGATGTATTCCGTAATGACGTAACCCATTTGTTGGGGACAGCACCGACTGAATTATTGGGAATGCACGGAACACGTCCTATCAATGGAGGACATTATAAACGTACCGGAGTAGATGTGAGTTTGAATTCGCTGAATCTTCAAACACATGATTTCAAATGGACCTCTCAAATAACAATGTCCCATTATAACGCGGTATGGATAGAACGTATGCCCAACTATGATTATCAAAAATATCAGAAAAGGAAAAATGAACCGATGAATGCATTCTATTATTATAAAACGACCGGTATCATCAATGTGGATAAGAGTAATATGCCCGAATCGCAACGTTCGTTAGGTCCTGCTGCTTGTATGCCGGGATATCCTATTGTTGAAGATAAAAATGGTGATGGAATCATTGATGTGAATGACTCTTATATGGATAATACGTTACCTAAATTATATTTTGGTTTCGGGAATACATTTACATGGAAGAACTTTGATTTGGATATATTCATGTATGGTCAATTGGGAGTAAAGAAATGGAATGATGCATATGGCAATAGTATAGATGTCGGAGGTCTCTCCAGAGGAGTGGATGCGCACAATGTTGGTATCTATTCTTATAATATTTGGAATACCCAGACAAACACGAACGGACGCTTCCCGGGTATCGCAATCAGTAAATCAGTGGCTTTACCCGAAAATCTGGGCTTTGATTATACAAGAGAAAATGCCTCTTATATACGTGTAAGAAACATCACACTGGGATATAATCTGGGTCCCAAAGAGTTATCTGTATTTAAAGGATATATTAGAGGAATACGTGTGTTTGTCGATTTTCAGAATCCTTTGACCTTTACCAAATACAAAGGATATGACCCTGAAATCAACACTTCCTCTTCTAATTTGACTGGAGGGCAATATCCTCAAATGAGAGTTTATTCAATAGGTGCAAAATTAACCTTCTAAACTTCAAGCTATGAAATCTAACAAATTATGTCGTATGAAAAAGAAGATTTTTTTACCGATGCTTGTTTCCTTGCAACTATTATTCGGTAGTTGTGAGAATAATTTTGATCCTTATATTTATGGAGCTTTGTTGCAGGGAGAATATCCTTCTACAGAGCAGGAGTATGTTTCCTATATGATGATTTGCTACTTGCCATACACCACAGTTTGGACGTATGATATGGGTTCGGGCGGTTTGCAACATGGCATTCATATTCCGTCAGGCGGAATGGTGCGTATGTTTGATTCTACTTCTGATATATGTGCATATGCAGCGACGGTAGGAGCGGACTGGAGACGTTTTAGTTTAGGAGATTATAGTAATTGTTTTTATTATTGGCGCGGAAATGTGGAAGATAACAGTAACCTCAACCATTTTCCGAAAACGGCTCAAATAACCCGTATGACTGAAGTGATTGGAACTTTGGAGAAAGCTCCCCTGACTGCTCTTACAGAAGAAAAAAAGAATAACCTGCTTGGAGAAGCACGTCTGTGTCGTGGATTGATGATGTACTTTCTGTTACATGTTTACGGTCCTGTACCGGTCATCCTAGACCCCGAAAAAGTAATTGATCCGGAAGCGTTATCGAATACCGTGCGTCCTTCTTTGGACGAAATGACTCAATGGATTACGGATGATTTGGAATTTGCCGCAAAGAACGCTCCCGAAACAGCTCCGGATTTGGGACGCTATACGCGTGACTATGCCCGTTTCTGCCTGATGAAACACTGTCTGAACGAGGGTGAACACATGGAAGGCTATTATCAGAGAGCGATGGATATGTATAATGAACTCAATACGGGTAAATATGATTTGTTTAAAACTGGAAGTACCCCATACGTTGACCTGTTTAAGAATGCCAATAAATTCAATAAAGAGATCATTATGGCTGTCAGTTGTAGTCCGACTGCCGATGGTAATCCGAAACATGGAAATGCGAACCCTTTCCTGATGTGGGCTTTACCTTCCGATGTGGCAAAAGAGGCTCCTTTCCCGATGGGAGGTGGATGGATGCAGGCTTTCAGTATGGACAAGAAATACTACGATGCTTTCGAAAGCAACGACGGTCGTCTGAAAACCATTGTAACCAGTTATAAGGACAAGAATGGTGTCGTTATCAACAAAGATAATCTGGGGGTGAGATGGAACGGATATATTATAAATAAATTCCCGCAGGAGACGATGACTACTTTCCAGGGTACCGATATTCCTTTGGCAAGATGGGCCGATGTATTATTGATGTATGCAGAGGCAGAAGTGCGTAAAACAGGAACTGTGCCTTCCGTAGCTGCTATAAATGCGGTGAATCAGGTGAGGAAAAGAGCCGGATTGTCAAATTTGCCGGCTGTGGCAACCAATACCAAAGATGCTTTTCTGGATGCTATCTTGATCGAACGGGGACATGAACTCTTTTATGAAGGTAATCGTAAAATTGACTTGATCCGTTTTAATAAATATGCGCAGGAAATGTATAAGGCAAAAGGCATAATGCCGACGCATCAATACATGCCGATTCCTAACTATGCAGTCGAACAGGCCATTTCTTATGGAAAAGAGCTGAAGCAGACTTGGGAACGTCCGGGTTGGGCGGAGGATAAGAGCAAAGCGCAACAAAGTATAAATTAAACCTATTAACTGAATAAAAGATATGAAACGTATGAGTTACTATATAATTGGTCTATTATTGTCTTTAATGAGTTGGTCGTGTTCGGATGATGCAGAAACAGGCAGAGAAGAAATTCCGGTGGAAACGGATGGCGGATATTTATTTGCCCACATGACGAATGCTAATTATGGAAAGCTGTATTATGCAGCTTCCCGGGATGGTGTAAATTGGGAGACGCTGAATAAAGGTCGGATAATCAATAGTGCTTACATTGGGCATCCTGATATTTGTCAGGGACATGACGGAGCTTTCTATATGATTGCAGTCAATCCGCTGGCTTTGTGGCGTTCGGAAAATCTGGTGACATGGACATCTACCCAGTTGAATGAAATGATTTTTAATCGTAGTAATGCGCAGGGATTTTATACTACTTATTATTGGGGAGCACCCAAGATGTTTTATGACAAGGACAGCGGACAATATATTATAAGCTGGCATGCCTGCAACGACCCGGATAAGGACGATTGGGACAGTATGCGCACTCTCTATGTGTTGACAAAGGATTTCGAGACCTATACGGAACCACAGAAATTATTCAATTTTACCGGTACGGATGAGAATATGGCTATTATCGATGCTATTATCCGTAAAGTAAACGGTGTTTATTATGCGATTATGAAAGACGAACGCGATCCGGCTGTTGCTCCGGAAACAGGGAAAACAGTCCGTATTGCCACCTCTTCCAATCTGACTGGTCCCTATACCAATCCGGGAGCACCTGTCACTCCGAATGATATGATGCGTGAAGCACCTATTTTTATCGAACGGCCGAATCATAGCGGTTGGTTTATTTATGCGGAATCTTATGCAGCCAAACCTTATGGGTATCATTTGTTTCAGTCGACCTCTATGGACGGGCCATGGAAAGAACGTACTTTCTCCGGACCTAATGTAAAGGATGGTACGGACAGACCCGGCGCACGACACGGCTGTATTGTGAAGGTGAACGAAACAGTTTATCAAGCTCTGCTGAAAGCATATAAAAAATAAATGTATAATCTTAATATGACTGTATTATGAAATATTATATATATACGATTTTTCTGCTTCTGTTGGCGGCATCCTGTAGCGATGACGTACAGAAATGGGATAATTGGCCGGAATGGAAACTTGCCTCTCCTCTTTCCGTAGGGGGGAATGTGTTGGATGAAGAAATTTACTCCAATTTTCAGGGGAAGAAGCTTCATTTGGAAAAGGGACAGGAAATCGAATTTTCGGGAACCGACGGTATAGAATCAATCCTCTCACCGGATTACTTTGAATACTTGTCCGGAAATAAAGCTCGTTTTAAAGGAGAGACAGGCGATTATAGTGTGCTTTATGATCCCGTTAATGAACTTCTGTATGTAGAAAAAGCCGGTGCAACTTATCCGGAAGGATTATGGTTCTGTGGTGCTAACTGGGGGCATCCTCAAGCGGGAGTGGTTACTACAAGTGGCTGGAGTATGGACGGAGCCAACAATGTGCTTTATTGTTATAAAAGTGCTGACAACGTTTTTCAGCTCACTGTATATCTGGCTAATAACTTCTCATTCAAGTTCTTCAAACATAGAGGTTGGGGAGAAGGTGATAATGAGATTACCACTTTACCGGAAGACAATATAACACTTACCACCCCATTCCTGGTTGCAGGAAAGAGTGGGGGGGATTTTATCCCTGGACCGCTGTTCCAACCCGGAGTATATCTTATTACGCTTGATTTGAACAATAATACTTGTGCTTTCGAAGCAAAAGATGAAAATATTCAGGAGCAAACCTTCCTTGTTAACGGGCATGAAATGGGCATATTAGAAGAGGCTTCGTCTTACCTGGGTATTGCTTTGGAACTTCATGAAGGCGATGAAGTGACTTTCGGCAATTTTGGTGATGTGAGAAAGATGCTTCAACCGGAGTTCTTTGAAGATA
>OGOU01002461.1_pt1 | contig 13022 bp, 8 predicted proteins | sample 1552721 | NCBI WGS metagenome assembly OGOU01 (sample SAMEA2580176, study PRJEB22360) | human gut metagenome | biome: human gut; feature: human-associated habitat; material: faeces | place: Denmark | collected 2008/2010 | reverse complement strand
CCCACATGTAGCCGTAGCCGCCGCGGACGTTGTAGGCGTAGCCCCAGTAACCGCCGCCGCTGGCCTGTGTCGAGAAGGTGTAGCCGGTTTTGGGCGAGGTGTACTGGCGTCCGACATACCACGAGTATTTACATGTCTTGACAGCAGCGGCCGAGCTGCGCGATGTCACGTTGTAAGGTGTGAGGTATCCGAGCCATCCCAGAAGCATACATGATGACGAGGGGGCGCAGCAGACATAGCCGTAGGCGTAGCTTCCGTCGTGCGACGAAGGTGTATCCCATACCTGATTGATGTACGGAATGGCGGTGAGGCCGATGTCGTTGCCTTTGCGCGACTGCATGGCTTTGGTGCGTTCGGCGGCAATTTCCTCGGTGGTGAGTTCTTTTTCGGGGCCGTCGGTGGCGATGTTGCGGCGTTTGAAGCCCTTGAAGTTGGTGACAAGGTTCGAGCCGATGCGCGCTTCTGCACCTACAGAGGCAAGAGCCACGGCTTTGGCGGGAGCGCCTGCGCGGAGTCCGCCGTTGAAGTTGATGCGCTCCAGACCGCGGCGGCTGCCGCTGGCATAGCTGACGATGATACTGTTACCTTCGGCCCGGACGGCAACGGGAGTCGATTCGCTTGTTCCCAACAGTGTCTCGAGATTAGAACCGTCGGCCGACATTTTCATGACCGAGGCACCTTTGACGCGCAGCTCGTCGATACGTTCGGGACGAGTGAAGACTATGCTCTTCGAGTCCTCGGTCCAGTTGAGTGACGAAGCCTCGCCACAGGCTTTGAGAGCGCGTGATGCGACATCAAAAGTGAAGAATTTGCCGTTGACTTGCTGCACGGCAAGTTTGTTGCCGTCGGGCGACCACAGCGGGTTATAAGCGCCGTCGTTGTTGATGGCTTCGCGAGCGCCGTTGCCGAGGTCCAGAATATAGAACTGGCCTTCGAGTGTCGAATAGGCCACTCGTTTGCCGTCGGGCGAGATGTTGGCGATATTGACGTATTCGCCAAGGTCGAACTCGCGGCGTGATGCGTCGTTGCGTACGACAAGTTTATTGCCCATAGTGTAGGCCATGGTGCCGTCGTCGGCAAACGAAACCTGTCCGCACTGGTCGATGTAGTTTTCGAGCAATGTGATACGTCCGGTTGTGACGTCGAGCAAAGCGGGAGCCTGGTCGGCATTGTTGTTGATGCTCTTGAAGCCTACATAGCGGCCGTCTTTGCTGACATTGATATACATGCCGGCACCGGGACCGGTATGTATTGACTGCATTTTGCTGTCTTTGACAAGCATGATGTCAGTACCTCTGTTGGTCGTGGCCACAACACCGGCCTGAGTCTTGAATGTGTGGTCAACGAATCCGAGGTCAACGCATTGATAGTAGTTCACTTGCGAGTGAACCACAGCGCACGTGCCCAACAACAATGTTGACAGCAACGCACGCGTCTTCGAAAGTCGAATTCTAAGATGCATAAAAATTTAAGATTATTATTTTAAGGTAATTAGTATATTCAAAAAATCCAGGCACCACTATGCATCCGGGGCGATGTAGTAATAAATTCCAAGGTGTGACTATACATACTTCAAAGCCGGAACAAAGAGTATATATCGGGTGTCAAATTTACGATTTTTTTCTGTAATGCACAATTTTTCACAAAATTAATCAAAAAAAGATTTAGAAATCCGCGCAGACGCACGAGAAATCCGTGTGTAAAAACATGAGTTAATTCACCAGGTCAATGGGTCGATATGTCAATGGACAATGGTTTGGGGTGCAATAAAAAGTCAATGATTGTGTTATCGGGATGCATCCAGAAATATGTCCGCTTGCCCTGTTGACTGAAAGCAACAGTGTGGAACCTCCTTTCAACTTTGCCCCGGCCAAAGTCTACATTAAAATAATTCGTGTCTAAATTAACGCCGACCATATTGCCTTTATACCAGTATATGTGCGCCGTACCCGGTATAAGCTCGGATTTTTCAATATCAAATTGCCTTAATTCGGCAGGTGCGACCTCGAGCATTACAGAATCGTTGCCATAGATACAATTAAAGAGCTCCAATGTACGGCTATGGGCAAACCAATCATAATATGGTTTTTGCAATGCAATCCACGGAGCATTTTCTCTAAAAGTCATAGTCGCAAAAACAGGCGATTCATTATGACTGCGATAACGATTCACGACATAATCGGTTTCATTGCCAAGTTTATAACACTCTATATCCACCACGATTATGTGTACTAAAGTTATCAGGCCTATTGCGCCAAATAAGGCTTTCGAAAAAAGACCGCCACATGCGGCAATCCGAGCTTTCAATAAGCTGATTATTCCTATTATCGAGCATATTATTCCCAATCCTGCAACTCGGGCTCCTGTTTTGAAATAAATAGCCATAATGCTTGATGCAATTGATATTTCAAGCAATGTGAGGATAAAAGGATTCAGGACGGATTTATTCTTTTTATACACAATAAGGAAAACCGGAACGAATACCAATGTTATGAATACATAAGGATAAATCATTATCATTCGGTCTTCTAAAAAAGTCCATCGTGTCCACTTGTTGAATAAAATCAGAGGCAAGGAATTAATTGCCATACCACAACAAAGTCCTATAATAATTATTGTGATAGGCATAGTCCGGTATGTACGATAGAATATCATCAAACAGATACAAGCTGCAACAATAGTCCCCGCATAAGCTTCCTGCCATGTCCCCAAAAAGACACAGAAAAGAAATAACAGAATATTTGATGGCCTGTCCTTATCGAAAATCCATTTCAATAACAAAATTGAAAAGGCTGCGCCCCATAAATACGGAGCCTGAAAACTTATTAGATATAATTGGTCAATCCAGGGGAATATAAAAACGATACCGAAGATATATAATATCATTGAATTTAAAGACCCTGCGAAACTACCGAGTTTTGCTCCCGCAATATATATATAAAAGAGCGATGCCCCGCTTAAAAATGCAGGTATCCACTTGGGAAGCAATATAATCAGTGGCATTAATACATTCGGAAGCCTGAAGTGATTGGTCTTAAATATAAATATTATATTTTCCCAAAAGGCGTCAAAATCTAATGTCGAATCATATAGGAAAGTCTCTTTACAGAATATTATACTCTTTAAATCATCGGATATCAGTGGGAAATAATAGAATCCCACCGCTATCAATATGGAGAATATAGCTGCTGTAATAAAACTTATACGATGTTCGGTCAACATAATATATACTTTGCTTTAAGCATAAGCTCTGCAAAGTTAAGAGATATTACTAATTCCGCAAAATATTGATATTTACCAGTGAAAAATGATATAAAATATTGCCAATTATTTAGGCGCGTTGGCATTTGTATCACGCGGAGTATCGGAGACTTTGTTATAAAAGTATAATAATGTGGTAATCAATGATTTGTGCCGGGTGGTGGAGTTTTTATTTTGCAATTTTGGATATTATTCTTAACTTTGCACTCTTGGAAAAGTCTAAATAATTGAATATCCAATCATTAAATAACAACAAACAATATGAGCTTAAACATCATTGTGCTCGCCAAGCAGGTGCCTGACACCCGCAACGTGGGCAAGGATGCCATGAAGGCCGACGGCACCATCAACCGCGCCGCCCTTCCGGCCATCTTCAACCCCGAAGATCTCAATGCACTCGAACAGGCTCTCCGCCTTAAGGACAAGAACCCCGGTTCGACCGTTACCATCCTCACCATGGGTCTGCCCCGCGCAGCCGAGGTCATCCGCGAAGCCATATACCGCGGTGCTGACTCGGGTATCGTCCTTACCGACCGTGCTTTGGGCGGCGCTGACACACTGGCAACATCCTATTCGCTGGCTCAGGCTGTGCGCAAGTTCCACGATTATGACATCATCCTTGGCGGACGTCAGGCCATCGACGGCGACACTGCTCAGGTTGGCCCTCAGATTGCAGAGAAACTTGGAATTCCCCAAGTTACATACGCCGAAGAAATCCTTGATCTCAAGGACGGCAAAGTCACCGTCAAACGCCGTCTCGAAAACGGTGTCGAGACTGTTGTCGCTCCACTGCCATGCGTAGTCACAGTCAACGGCTCGGCCGCCGACTGCCGTCCGCGCAACGCCATGCGTCTGATGAAATACAAACATGCCGTATCGCCCAGCGAAAAGAAAGCTCTCAGCGAAGAAAAACAGGCCTTTGTAGATGCCCGCGAATATCTCCAGCTCAAAGAATGGGGCGCCGCATACGTCGACGCCGACCCCGAGCAGATAGGTCTCGCCGGCTCGCCTACTAAGGTCAAAGCTATCGAAAACGTCGTATTCACCGCAAAAGAAAACCTCAAACTCGACGGTGGCAACGACGAACAGATTGAAACACTCATCAAGGAACTCATCGCCAACCATACAATCGGCTAACGCATTAATCATCTCCAATCATGGCAAACAAAGAAACCAATAACCTCATCGTATATTGCGAGTATGACGAAGGCCGCATCGCCGATGTCAGCCTTGAGCTTCTGACCAAGGGACGCATCCTCGCCAACAAGCTCGGTGTCAAACTCGAAGCCGTCGTCATCGGCGACAAACTCGATAAAATCGAAAACCAGCTTTATCCCTACGGCGTCGATACCGTATATAAGGTTGAAGACAAACGCCTGTATCCCTACACCTCGAATCCTCACGCCGCAGTCCTCATCAACCTTTTCAAGGAAATAAAACCTCAGATTTGCCTCATGGGCGCCACATGCATAGGCCGTGATCTCGGTCCCCGCGTCTCGTCGCACCTTCACTCCGGACTTACCGCCGACTGCACAGCACTCGAAATCGGCAACCACACCGATCCCAAAACCGGTAAAAACTATACCGACCTGCTGTATCAGATACGTCCCGCATTCGGCGGCAACATCGTGGCCACTATTGTCAATCGCGACCACCGTCCCCAGATGGCAACTGTCCGCGAAGGCGTCATGAAAAAAGAAATTCACGACCCCAACCACAAAGGCAACGTCGTCAAACTCGATGCAAAAAAATATGTCGCCGATACCGACTTTGTTGTCGAAATCATCGACCGTCATATCGAAAAATCCAAGATCAACATCAAAAACTCGCCCATCATCGTAGCCGGCGGCTATGGCGTTGGCTCGAAAGAAAACTTCGGCCTGCTCCACGACCTGGCCCGCGTTCTCGGTGGCGAAGTCGGCGCCTCACGTGCCGCTGTCGACGCCGGTTTCACCGAGCACGCACGACAGATTGGCCAGACCGGTGTCACTGTCCGTCCTAAACTCTACATTGCCTGCGGTATCTCGGGTCAGATTCAGCACATCGCCGGTATGCAGGACAGCTCGATTATCATATCGATAAACAGCGACCCCAACGCCCCCATCAACAAAATCGCCGACTACGTTATCACCGGCGACATCGAGGAAGTTGTTCCCAAACTCATCAAATATTATAAAAAGAACTCGAAATAATCCTACATAATGGCTAATTTCTATACAGACAACCCCGCGCTCAAGCACCATCTGCACCACCCGATGATGAACAAAATCGTCGAGCTGAAAGAGCGCAACTTCACCGATGCCGAAAAATTCGACTACGCACCAGTCGATTTTGACGACGCAATGGACAACTACGAGCGCGTGCTCGAAATCGTCGGCGAACTCTGTGGCACCATCATTGCCGAAAATGCCGAAGGTGTCGACCACGAAGGTCCCACAGTCAAAGATGGCCGTGTGACATACGCCAGCGGTACACAACAAAACCTCGAAGCCTGCCGTCAGGCCGGACTTATGGGCATGGCAATGCCCCGTCGTCTGGGAGGTCTCAATTTCCCCATTACCCCCTACATCATGGCTGCTGATATCGTGTCGCGTGCCGATACGGGCTTCGAAAACCTTTGGGGATTGCAGGACTGCGCCGAAACTCTCTACGAGTTCGGCAATGAAGATCAGAAACAGCGCTTCATTCCCCGCGTTTGCAATGGCGAGACTATGTCGATGGATCTTACCGAACCCGATGCAGGCTCCGACCTCCAGGCAGTCATGCTCAAAGCTACAAAAAAAGAAGACGGCTCGTGGGTACTCAACGGCGTAAAACGCTTCATCACCAACGGTGACTCGGACATACACCTTGTCTTGGCTCGCTCCGAAGAAGGTACCACTGACGGTCGCGGCCTGTCAATGTTCATATACGACAAACGCAACGGCGGTGTCAATGTGCGCCGTATCGAAAACAAGATGGGCATCAAAGGTTCGCCCACTTGCGAGCTCACATATAAGAACGCTCCCGCCGAGCTTGTAGGCGATACCCGCATGGGCCTTATCAAATATGTCATGGCCCTGATGAATGGCGCACGCCTTGGCATCGCCGCACAGAGCGTCGGTGTCAGCGAAATCGCTTACCGCGAAGCTCTGCAGTACGCCCGCGAACGTCAGCAGTTCGGCAAAGCCATCATCAACTTCCCTGCCGTCGCCGAAATCCTTTCGGTAATGAAAGCCAAACTCGAAGGCTCTCGCTCGCTCCTCTACGAGACAGCACGCTACGTCGACCTGTACAAAATCTACGAAGACATAGCCAAAGAACGTCAGCTCACTCCCGACGAGCGCAAAGAGATGAAAGCCTACAAAAAACTCGCCGACGCCCTGACTCCTATGGCCAAAGGTCTGTCCAGCGAATATTGCAACCAGAACGCCTATGACTGCATCCAGATTCACGGCGGCTCGGGTTTCATGAAAGACTACGCCTGCGAGCGTATCTACCGCGACGCCCGCATTACTTCCATCTACGAAGGTACCACTCAGCTCCAGGTCGTCGCTGCTATCCGCCACGTCACCACCGGAACTTACATGACCCTCATCGATGGCTACAACTCAACTGACTTCCGCGAAGACCTGCTTCCGCTGAAAGTCAAACTCGAAGCCATGACGGCCAAATATCAGGCTGCTGTCGCAAAGGTCCTCGAAATCAACCAGCAGCAATATACCGACTTCATGGCTCGTCGTCTTGTCGAAATGGCCGGCAACATCGTTATGGGCTACCTGCTGCTCTGCGACGCTAACCGCAATCAGGACTTCAATACTGTTGCCGCTGTCTATAATAAGATGGCCGAAGCCGAAGTCGCCAAACATTCAGACTTCATCGCCAACTTCGACCTTAGCCAGCTCGACCTCTACGCTCAGGCCTGAAACTGATAAAAATTATCATCCTCCATACGCACCCTGCGGCCAAGTGCCGCAGGGCGCTTTCATTTGTGCCGCAGTTTTATTTTTTTATAGGCGTGTTCGATAAAAAAGATTTTGTTTAATTTTGTATCTGAATCGCCGAATTAACCCAATCCAAACCGAAAAAACTTATGACGCTCCAGCAGATGGAATATATAGTGGCCGTTGATAAATACCGCCATTTTGCCAAAGCCGCCGACTCACTCGGCGTGTCTCAGTCAACATTGTCAACACTAATCCAGAAACTGGAATTTGAATTGGATGTGACTGTTTTTGACCGAAAAAGTCATCCTGTGACTCCGACTGACATCGGCAAAGAAATAATCAGCCGCGCCAAGCTATTGCTGTTCAATGCCGCCCAGGTGCGTGAACTGGTCGCCGCACGCAAAGGCGAGTCTGTCGGGAAAATATCCTTAGGAATCACTTCGACCGTGGCTCCGTATCTTCTGCCCAAGATGCTGAAATATCTCTCGACAAAGCATCCCGATATTGAGCTTCATGTTGTCGAAGCTCGTGTGCCAGCGCTGATTTCGCAGCTTGAGCGCGGCGAACTGGACATAGCGCTCATGGCCACACCGGTCGTCAACGACGAACTTCTCGAAATCCCCGTGTATAATGAACGTCTTATGGCTTATGTCTCGCCTTCCGAGGATATGTATGACGAAAAAAAGCTGCTGACTTCGCAACTGCCTTTGGACAGTGTATGGGTGCTTCGCGAAGGGTATTGCCCCAATGGCGGCGTCTTCCCATTTTGCAATTACCGTGCCGGCCGTCGCGCGATATACGAAGCCGGCAGCGTCGAAACACTAATAAAGATTGTTGACGAAAACGGCGGTTACGCCATTATTCCCGAACTTCATGTGCCACTACTAAAGAAAAGCCGGCAGAACAATGTGCGTCCGCTGACCAATCCTGAGCCGACGCGCGAAATCGCTTTTGTGGTGCACCGTAACTTTGTACGCGAGCGCTTGCTCAATATCCTCGCAGCCGCAATCAAGTCGGTCATACCGCCATCTATGATTAAACGTCGGCTCGAAAAATTTGAAATCACTCTTTGATTTATGAAACAGATTGACGCTTCGTTTTTATAGTTTGTATCGATGTATGAGATTGCCTAACTTTGCACAAAATCAAAAAACACAAAAAAATAAAAATATGAAATACGTCATCATCGGAGGCGTAGCCGGAGGAGCGACTGCCGCAGCCCGAATACGCCGCAATACAGAAAAGGCCGAAATCATACTTATCGAGAAAGGCGCGTACATATCGTATGCCAACTGTGGCCTGCCATACTATATAGGAGGCGTCATCGAAGACCGCGACCGTTTGTTCGTACAGACTCCGGAGGCCTTCGGGCGGCGTTTCAATATCGATGTGCGCACACTTTCCGAGGCAAGAGCCATCGACCCGAAAGCAAAGACGGTGACAGTGCGCCGCGGCGACGGTACCGAATATCAGCAGCCTTACGACAGACTGTTGCTTTCGCCGGGAGCTTCGCCGGTCGTTCCGCCTCTGCCGGGGATAGACAGCGAAGGCATATTCACCCTGCGCAATGTCGCCGATACCGACCGCATCAAACAATATCTCAACGAGCATCCGGTGAAGCGGGCCGTGATAGTAGGCGGCGGATTCATCGGCTTGGAAATGGCCGAGAACCTGCACACTGCCGGAGCCGAAGTCAGCGTTGTGGAGATGGCTGACCAGGTCATGGCTCCGATTGACTTCTCCATGGCCGCAGTAGTCCATGAGCACCTGCAGGAAAAAGGTGTACATCTGTATCTGAGTCAGGCAGTGACCGGCTTCGAGAAAACACCCTCGGGGCTGAAAGTGAACTTCAAGTCCGGTATTTCGGTCGAAGCCGATCTGGTGCTACTGTCAATAGGTGTACGCCCCGAAACGCGTCTTGCCTCCGATGCGGGTCTCCGGATTGGCCAGATGCGCGGCATTTGGGTCAATGAATATCTGCAGACATCCGAGCCGGAGATTTATGCCGTAGGCGACGCCATCGAATTTCCTCATCCAATTACCGGCAAGCCATGGCTCAACTACCTGGCCGGACCGGCCAACCGTCAGGCACGCATTGTCGCCGACAATATGGTGTTCGGCAATAAAGTAAGTTACGAAGGTTCGATAGGGACATCCATAGCCAAGGTATTCGACCTGACTGTAGCTGCCACGGGCTTGCCGGCCAAGCGTCTCAAACAGTTTGGTATGCCATATCTTACTGCGACTATACATCCAGGCTCGCATGCCGGCTACTACCCCGGTTCGCTGCCCATGGACATCAAGATAACATTTTCGCCCGAAGACGGCCGGCTTTACGGGGCACAGATAGTGGGCTACGACGGTGTTGACAAACGCATCGATGAGTATGCTCTTGTCATCAAGCACAAAGGCACTGTCGCAGACCTCGTAACGCTCGAACATGCTTATGCACCGCCTTTCTCGTCGGCCAAAGACCCTGTGGCTGTGTCGGGCTACGTGGCCGGTAACATCCTCTCCGGCAAAATGACGCCGCTGTACTGGCGCGAACTTTGTCAGACCGATCTTGACACTGTGACACTTGTGGACGTGCGTACCCCCGAGGAATATGCCTTAGGAAGCATAGCCGGCGCCATCAATGTCCCGTTGGACAGTCTGCGGGAGCGTATGGCCGAAATTCCGCATGGCAAACCAGTATATTTGTTCTGCGGTGTTGGACTCCGAGGATACCTTGCATCGAACATCCTCAAGGACAACGGTTACAGGGACGTGCGCAATCTTGTCGGCGGCCTGCGGACATATAAGGCGGCAGTGAGACCCATAGAGCCCCCGACAACTCAGGGAAAATCCGCTGTACACGTTGAGCACATTCCCGCTTCCGCTAAGCCTGTGCATCATAGTCCCGAGGCAAAGGCAGTCAGAACTGTCAGTGTCGATGCATGTGGCATCCAGTGTCCCGGACCTATCATGAAATTGAAAAACAACATGGAGACAATTGCCGACGGCGAGCGTGTTGAAGTTGTTGCCACTGACAAAGCATTTCCCCGCGATGCCGAAGCCTGGTGCCGTACTACCGGCAACCTCTTTATATCGCAAAGTTCGGAGAAAGGAATATATAGAGTCGTTGTTGAAAAATGTGCGGCCGAGCCTTCGTCCGAATCCGCTCCCGCTCCTGGCCGGGACAAGACATTCATCGTGTTCAGCGATGACCTTGACAAGGTCCTTGCAACCTTCGTGCTTGCCAACGGAGCTGCCGCCACCGGCAAGAAAGTTACACTCTTCTTTACGTTCTGGGGTCTTAACGCCATCAAGAAAGAGCAGAAGCCCCGTGTGCGTAAGGACATATACGGACGCATGTTCGGATGGATGCTCCCGTCCAACTCGCGCAAACTCAAGCTGTCCAAGATGCACATGGCCGGTATAGGAAGCCGAATGATGCGACATATCATGGACAAAAAAGGCATCGACTCGCTGGAGACACTTCGACAGCAGGCTATAGACAACGGAGTGGAATTCATAGCATGCCAGATGTCGATGGATGTAATGGGCGTGACGAAAGAAGAGCTGCTTGACAACGTTACCATAGGCGGCGTTGCCACCTATATGGAGCGCGCCGAGCAGGCCAACGTCAATCTGTTTATCTGAGCTGTATATGAGTTCGCTGTCTTTCCTGTAAAGCTCTGCCATTTTCCGGCAAACATTCCGCCATTTCCGGCGTCCCTTTGAGAGCCTACTGATGTTATAGCTCGAATTTTTAGCCCAAATTTTTTGAAATAATAGAAAAAACTGCAAAAAAACTTGGCGGTTTCGGTAAAAGTCGCTACCTTTGCGGTGCTTTTACAGATGGTGAGCATAGCTCAGTTGGTTAGAGCGTCGGATTGTGGTTCCGAAGGTCGTGGGTTCGACCCCCACTGTTCACCCTAATTAAGTCGGTGCAAATTTAGCGCCGACTTTTTTTAATAGCTATATGCCGGTGCGTTGCACATTGCGAAGAACTTGCGCTGTTTCGCGACTTCGCACCGGATTAGTTATAGCGATTAACCATTTACATTGTGTCTTATGCTTGATTCGGAACTTAAAACCTTGCTTGATAGCGCAGCTGCGCGAATCAATGTCCCCGAGTTTGTAGTCGAGGACCCCGTGCAGTTTCCTCGTCGTTTTTCGCGTCAGGGCGATATCGAAGCTGCCGCATTGCTTTGTGCTACACTAGCCTGGGGTAAGCGGTCCATGATATGCCGTGACTGCGAACGCCTTTTGGAAATTATGGGCGATAGTCCCGAATATTATATACGCTCGGGCGAGTTCGAGAATCTTGCCGACGGAAATATCCATCGCACTTTTTTTGTCCGCAATCTTAAGCACTGGCTGCGCGGTCTGCGTTTGATATTTGAGCGTTATGGCTCGGTCGAAGCGTATGCCTCGCATCTTGGCATTGCGTCGGATCCATTCCCGTCGTGGGCTCTTGCACAGGGACTTAACGCAGCAATGTGCCAGGGGAATAACGGCGCCACCGACAGCCGTTGCCTGCCGCTTAATCTTCGCACCACAGCCTTGAAGCGGCTGAATATGGCCCTTCGCTGGCTTGTGCGCAACGACGGTATTGTCGATATAGGTCTGTGGACGGTGATAAAACCTTCGCAGCTGTTTATTCCTCTTGACGTACATGTGGGTCGCACTGCTCGCACACTCGGGCTGCTTGACCGAAATGCCAACGACCGCCGTTCGGCCGAAAGTCTGACCTGTGCCCTGCGTCGTTTCGATATTGACGACCCTGTGCGTTATGATTTCGCGCTCTTTGGTCTCGGTGTCAGAGACGAACTCGGCCCTGAGACAGACCCGAAGTCAGGCCCGGAGACCTACCGAGAGGATCTCTGATAATATGTTGATCGGAAAAAGTATGCTTGCTGACGAAAGACGTACTGCGTCAATCTAAGAGATGAGGTCTTTGCCTATCTTGGGTGCAAGATACTCGGCAAGGACATTGGATGACGCCTCGTTGGACGAGCGGGGATAGCGCACGTCGGTGAATACTTGCGCAAGGGTCTGCTTGCCGTTCTCGTCAATGAATTTTTTGTTGGCGGGGTTGTTGTCGATTTCTGAATACTGGCAGCGAATGTCGTCATCGGAGTCCTCGCGATATTGCTCGGAATGTAATATGGCATCGACGGGAAGCCTTTCGGATGGGAAGACAGGATTTGCCGGCCATCCCAACGCAACCGTGAGCAGTGGAATGACACGGTCGGACAGTGACAGAAGCCGTGCAATGTCGGGGGCATTGTATGTGGTCGTTCCCAGATAGCATGTACCCAATCCTTGTTGCTCGGCGATGGTGCAGAACTGCTGGGCCAGTATGGTGGCGTCGAAGAAAGCCGACATCATGGACTGGAGGTTGTCAAATCCGGCCGTGGCATCCGAAATCTCGCACCAGCGGACAAAGCGGTTCCAGTCGGCACAGAATGTTAGCAATACCGGGGCATTGACCGATGCCGGCTGACAGAAATGGCACTTCTCAAGTTCGGATTTGCGCGTTTTGTCGCGTGTCACTACCACTGAATATAGTTGCATGTTGCCGGTTGTGGGCGCATGCATTGCGGCGGTAAGTATCCGGCGTATCAGCGAGTCGTTGACCTCTTGCTGTGTAAACTCGCGCACACTTCCGCGATGCATATAATAATTGTCGATATTCATTGCTGTTTGCCTGATGTTTTTGTGCTCAAAGTTACATTATTTTTTGGTAATATTGTATCTTTTAAGTGAAATATTTGTAACTCGGTGATACATCGTGTCCGTTCCTGAAATAGGTTGACTCGGTTTGGTGGTTTTACTTAGTAGGGTTGA
>OGOU01002453.1_pt1 | contig 13045 bp, 11 predicted proteins | sample 1552721 | NCBI WGS metagenome assembly OGOU01 (sample SAMEA2580176, study PRJEB22360) | human gut metagenome | biome: human gut; feature: human-associated habitat; material: faeces | place: Denmark | collected 2008/2010 | reverse complement strand
ACTAAATTTCAACGATTTCAAAGTACTCTTCCCGATTTTAATGGGACATTAATGATATATTTTTTTGATTTTGTTCCGCTGCCTGCGACTGTCGGCGCAAGCGGATTGTCTCGCGCTGTTATTTTGGAAAAATCGGGTGGGAAATTTGGCATTTTCACATTTTTATGTTAATTTTGAGGCGAAATGTTAAAAGGTAACGGCTCGCGGACTTTGAGCCCGATTGCGCTAAGTATTTTCATATTTAAGCTTTTGCAACATTTTTAACCCATAATTGTTAATATAGCATAGGCGGAGTATAGCCCGGCATATTATACCCTCGGATATCGCCCCGACTTATCCTAAGAGCGGGATGTCGATGGGATTGCAAGCCCGACCGGACCGGGTGGCGACAATGCCGAAACATACGTTGACATCGAAAAAATGAAAAAATATATAATCTGGCTTCTGACTATTCTTATGGCGGTGACTTTCATAGGGTTGCTGTCCATGCAGATTGTCTATATGCGCAACATGCACCGTATGCGTTACGAGCAGTTTTCGGAGGCTGCACGCCAGAGCCTCTATGCTGTTTCCGAGAAGCTGGCCCACGACGAGACACGCCGATTCATCGAAGAAGGCATCGACTCGTTGCAGACCTCGCCGGTCTACGCCCAGATATTAGGCTCGCCGGCACCGCGTGTCGACGGCATGCGATATACGCTGACAACGACCACGGGACTTGAGGCCGACCTCGAAATACGCGGCAACGCGCCCGAAATACGTCAGCTTCAGGGCGCAGGCACCAGCGCTCTCTATCATGGCATGAACACCACTTTCCGCCAACGGCTCAACCGCCGCGAGAATATGGTCAACAATGTCATTCTCGACATCATAGCCCAGTCGTCGATGACACCCATCGAGGAGCGTGCCGACTCGGCTACCGTGCGCCGCTACCTGCGCGCCGAACTTGATACCATGGGCCTGAAAGACCTGCCTTTTGACTTCTCGGTAGTCAACTCGGCAGGTGTCCCCGTGTACCGCACGGCAGGCTTCACGGCATCGGACGATGACCCCGGCAACATGTTTGTACAGGCGCTTTTCCCGCTTGATACCTCGGGACAGGAATATTATCTCAAGGTCTACTTCCCCACCAAGAAGGATTTCATCAATTCGACCCTGTCATTTATGGTGCCTGCTTTTGCGTTTACTTTCATTCTGCTGGTGATTTTTGTTTTCACCATCATCACGGCCTTCCGCCAAAAGAAACTCACCGAGATGAAGAACGACTTCATCAACAACATGACCCATGAGTTCAAGACACCCATATCGTCGATATCGCTTGCCGCGCAGATGCTTAACGACCAGTCGGTGCGCAAGTCGCCGGCAATGCTTCAGCAGATATCGACCGTAATCTCGGACGAGACCAAGCGTCTGCGCTTCCAGGTGGAGAAGCTGCTGCAGATGTCGATGTTCGAGAACACCAAAGCTACACTCAAGCTCACCGAGATTGACGCCAATTACGTCATCTACAATATAGTCAACACCTTCAAGCTCAAAGTCGAGAAATACGGTGGAGAACTTGATGCCGAACTGGACGCCATGAATGCCCTTGTCGAGGTGGACGAGATGCACTTTACCAACGTCATCTTCAATCTTATGGACAATGCCGTCAAATATCGCCGCGAAGATGTGCCGCTGATATTGCGTGTAGGCACACGCGACCTTCCCGGCGAACGCCTCGAAATCACAGTCGCCGACAACGGCATAGGCATATCCAAAGACGACCAGAAAAAGATTTTTGACAAATTTTTCCGCGTATCGACCGGCAACCGTCACGACGTAAAAGGCTTCGGCCTGGGCCTTGCCTACGTGCACAAGATGATTACCGAAATGCAAGGCGAAATCTCAGTCGAAAGCAAACCCAACCACGGAACAAAATTTATAATAATATTACCTCTCACCAAAAACTAAAGAATTATGGAAGAACGTACACGCATACTTCTTTGCGAAGACGACGAAAGTCTGGGCATGCTTCTGCGCGAATATCTTCAGCAGAAAGGGTTCAGCGCCGACCTCTTCGCCGACGGCGAAAGCGGTTACAAGGCCTTTTTAAAAGGCAAGTACGATATCTGCGTCCTGGACGTGATGATGCCCAAAAAGGACGGTTTCGCCCTGGCTCAGGAAATCCGTGCCGTCAACTCGGAGGTCCCCATCATTTTCCTCACCGCCAAATCCATGAAGGACGACATCCTCGAAGGATTCAAAATCGGCGCCGACGACTATCTGACAAAGCCATTCTCGATGGAAGAGCTGGTTTTCCGTCTCGAAGCCATCCTGCGCCGCGTCAAAGGTAAAAAAGGCAAGGAAATAACCATGTATCAGATAGGCAAGTTCACTTTTGACACTCAGAAACAGGTGCTTATGATTGGTGACAAAATCACCAAGCTCACCACCAAAGAGTCCGAGCTGCTGAGCCTGCTTTGCGCACATGTCAACGAAATCCTTGAGCGCAACTTCGCACTCAAGACCATCTGGATTGACGACAACTACTTTAACGCACGCTCGATGGATGTCTACATCACCAAGCTGCGCAAGCACCTGAAAGAAGACCCGTCAATCGAAATCATCAACATCCACGGCAAAGGCTACAAGCTCATCGCTCCCGAACCCTCGTCCGAAGCCTGAGCTGCCACGGCCACGCATACGCAACATACCAGTCCCTAAGCGGATTAGTATCAATAAGTCAGGCGCCACCTTAGTATTATTGCTCAGGTGGCGTCTGACTTTTGTATCATTGCCGGGACGGTGTCAAACTTTTGTCACGGCTCTGACGTTATATCATGAAAAGATACAAAAGATATATATTTAGTTACACTATAAAACACACGCAATTATGAAGAAAATTCTGACATTGGCAATGGTTGCCTTTATGGCAATAGCTGTGCCTACGGTATTTACTGCCTGTGACGACGATAATGACGATATTGAAACTGTAGTACCGCCCGACCAGATTCCCGACATTGCAAAAAGCTTCCTCGCCAAATACTACCCCACAGCAAAAATTCAGAAAGTAGTTACCGAACAGACTCCCCAAGGCTACGAATACGACGTTATTCTCGACAACAAGCACGAAATAACCTTCGATACCTACGGATATTGGATTGAAATAGAAGCTCCCGGGTTCGAAACCATTCCCGCCGGTATTCTTCCTGCAGTAACCGAGGAATATCTTAGCACCAATTATCCCTACGTCGGTGTCCACAGTGTCGAACTTATCAACGGACAGTACAAAGTCGAACTTCTCGACGGCAAAGACCTCATCTTTGACAAAGACGGCAACTTTGTCGCCATCACCGACTGACCCGGCCACAGCCCTCCCCTAAATCGCAAGCGCTTCCTCTCCATCAGGGAGCGCTTGTGCCGTATATATTGGTGTCTTATTGCCCTGGAGTCAGGCGATTTTCTCAGGCTAAATCCTAATTATCAGAAAATTGTTGTATATTTGCAAATATAAAATCAGGGATTTTAGCTTATGAATTATTTATTAGAGACAGGGACCGTCCTGCATGGCAAGAGTTATGATTACAGGATAATACGCATTCTTGGCAAAGGCTCGTTTGGCGTGACATATCTGGCGGGTGTACATCTCAAGGGTGAGCTCGGAACATTGAATTCCGAGATACTGGTCGCTGTCAAAGAGTTTGGTATGCGCATTGGCAACGGCGAAGATGAGTGTACTTCGGCCGGCTTCATCGGCGCCACAGCCAAATATTACAAGTCGGAATTCATTGAAGAAGCATTGAAGCTCAGTCGTTTGCGTAACCCCTCTATTGTTAAGGTGTTAGAGCGGTTCGAGGAAAATGGGACGTCATATTATGTCATGGAATATGTCTCGGACGAAAGCCTTGAAACTTTAATCAACTTCAATGGTCGGCTGGATGTTTCCGATGGTCTCGCGTATGCCAAAAAGATAGCTGAGGCTTTGGGATATATGCACCGTAATCAGATGATGCACTTGGACTTGAAGCCCTCCAACATAATGATAAGACGCAACGGCGACATTGTTTTTATAGACTTTGGCATTGCCAGAAGATTTGACCCCAAGGAAATTTCCAATGCTTTCCCAAAAGTCGGTCATGGGACACCCGGCTATGCTCCCCTCGAGCAATCAAACTATTATAGTAAGTTCGGCGGCGAATTCCCGGCGACAATGGACATATACGCATTTGGCGCCACTATGTTCAAGATGTTAAGCGGTAAGCGTCCGCCCGAGGCGTGGGTGGTTCTCAATGAAGGTTTCCCGTATGTCGACTTGCAGAATGTCGGTGTGCCCGAAAAACTTATTGCCCTGATTGCCAAATGTATGGAGCCGTTGTGCAAGAAAAGGTATCAGACAGTCGAGGCGCTTTCCGCGGCACTTGATGCCATCGAAAGCGACGCAACGATTGCCGTCCGCAACAAGGCTCAGCAAGGCTATTTCAAGAGAAAACATGAGTCTGCGGACTACAGCGCGCCCACCATCGAGAAGGTCGCCGTGACATCCGCGTTAGATTTCCCCGAAATTATAAATATCAAGTTACTGGACAACAGCCGCCGGGGACGGTCATACCAAATCGTCATGTCCGACGGACATGAGGAAGACGCCGATTGTAATTTCGTGAAGATTTGGGACAAGGGCAAGCTGATTGCCATAGGTAAATTTAGAGTCGGCATCCCCCAGGATGTGAAGTCTTTTTTAATTTCACACGGTTTTCTCAGCACCTGTCATTGGGAAAACGAAAGCAGCACGAGTTGCCTTAACGATGATTGCGGAACCGATGCCTCGATAACGATGATTTTGCCCGGCAAAGAGACATTTTTAAGGCGAGTGCAGCACGCGCACCCCGATTTTCATAATTTATTGCTTGACGAGCTGTCCGACTTAATCAACACCACCTCGCTGAAGTATTTAATTGCAAAAGCTCTCGCCCTGGCATCGGACAAAACCGCTCCGTCCGAAGCAACACTCCGGACCGTCCCACTGCAAGCCGACACCACTAAAATCGAAATAACACACTTCAACCAAAGCCCCGGTTCCGGAAAATATCACTTGCTTATAACACCTGAGCTGATAAAGATGAGAGTGTCGGGGTATCCCATTGGAAACATCGAGCAGGAAATAGAAAACGACAGCGAAACCTTCTTAAAACTGCTGAATGAAATCGGCAGGTGGCATTATCTGCCCGAGGGGCGCAAGTTTAGCCAAAATGAATTTTCCGAAGCGCCTGACAGTTTGTTGGTTATGCTGTACAGCGAAAGTCAAACATCGCCATATCTAGCATTGGAAAGCCGCTCGATTTCCCGAAATAATTACGGCAACCTGCAAGGCGACTCATCATATTTCAGCCAAAGAATCATCTCCCTTATCCCCCAATTAGAAAAGCTGCTGACCTACGCCCCCCGCCGACACCCATAAAACACAAAATTCTTAGTATCAATTGCATAGTTAATAAGGTCATTTCGGAGAAAGCCTTATTTATTAGCCTATTCAATATGAATTTTTTATAGTTTTGTAACCTTTTGTTTCGAGACTATGGGATACACGATTTTGCGGGCATTTTTGGCATTGTTATTGAGACGGAGGGAGAAATGCGGCCGAAGATAATCGACCTTGTTTAATAACAAGCGCTTATTTTATGCCTGATTCGGAAATTTCCACTTCACTGATATTCTTCCAAAATCTTATGGATTTATTGTTTACGGTATCATCCTTTAATGTCATCAGCGAATCATACATTACATCATCTATAATGGAGAACTTTCCGGCCATCGGATCACTGATGTCAATAAATTTGATTATTATGGAATCATAAAAACCATCATCTGTGCGAAATCTCAATTCCGTTTCTCTAAGTCTGTCAACTTTACACCTGAGTCCGTCATCGCGTGTTATTACTACAGTTTCATAGTTGCCTGAATTTCCGTCATTTGAATAGAAAGTGACATTATAGGTTCCAAACGTTGTTTTCACATTTGCGGACCCGAATACGCGCGCACCGTAATTCGTGTTCAACAACCCGGTTCTTTTAACCCATGAGAAATCAGGCTGTCGCATACTGAAATCTGATCGAATCATGTTTGGAAACACGTTCATCGTGACCTCTTTTAACGGGAACGCGTTGTTTCGTGGCGATTTTGCAAATACCATGAGACTTTTAACAAGATCCTCTCGGGCTAAATACCTGTCTTCTTCTTTATCTGATGGATAATATCCGCCAACAACAATGTGAGTTGTCCCGATGCATTTACCCAGGCGCCCATCGCTTCCGTAAATATTCACAGTATAATCGTTTATTGATTTGATGCCAAGATTAAAATCGCTTCTTTCTAATCCGGCATAGGTCGTATAATTATAGCCATCTTGAAAAATCTTGATTCTTTCTATATCGGAGGGATTATTATTCCTATCCATATATTTTACCTTAATAGGTAAATATCGATCTGTTGCATTAAAATCCTCCTCATATACTGTAACAGCACCTCGTAGACTTTGCCCCGCATAAGGGTCTTTGGCACTTACAATTTCTTTAACTGCGATTTGCTTGTTGTATGTATTCTGAGCCTTAACAGTGTGCGATGTGCACATCATTACCATTATGACTAAGACTAAGACCTTGAGAGGCTTGGATATGACGTTAATGGACTTCATAATTGCATTACAATGTGTTGATGCGATTGATTTCGACAAATTTAGGTATTTTTACTCGAATTTCAGCTGTCGGGATGCTAAAATATCGTGGCTGACTACGGTCTTTTCTTTTCTTAAAAGGTTGATTTGGGATTGTGGTGGAGTGAGAATATTCCTCGGATATCTTTCGTGGGGGGGGGAGGGGGTTGAGGGTTTAAGTCCTAAATACTGTTAAAAGCCGTTTAGCTTATTTAAATGTCTTGGTATTGAGCACTTTATTAGTTAACTTTGCATAGTCAACAATCTGAAGGACCTCGGCACGAGGCTTCCTGACATACTCCCGGGCGCGTTTTTAGATCTATTTCGCGACCATTGCGGACCTCGATAAGAGGTCTTGTTTTTTTGAAATTATGCATAAAACAATTATTATCATATCGGTCGCACTGGCCGCCATGTCTGCCGCCTGCTCGGGCAGCGGGGCGCACAACAGCCCGGGTGCGGATTCCACCGCCGGCGACTCTACCGCAGCCAAGGCCGCCCGGGAACCTCTGCACCCCCTCCCCGACACCGTATATCCCTCGGCCCGGGCGCTGAACTATACCATAGACATCGTAGACAAAAGCATAGACCCACAGCTGAGTACCCTTGCCGACCTGTACGCTGACGCTCCCGGAATATTCACATTCCGCGGAGGCCCGCATCGCACCGCCGACTATCACGGCACGGTCAAAGGCACGCCCTCCGACTTCAATGTCGACTGGACATACATTACACCCGAAGACTACCGCGAGACATCGTTGGGCTCGTGGGGCGGAGGCACCGGATGGACAGGTCAGCCGCTGTATGTCTGCTGGCCCGACTCGTGCGTGAAACGCTTCAGGAGCACCCCCGAGGCAAAGCTCACCGCCGACTTCGGACCCCGCGAGATTATGGTAGGCTCGCTGGCCTCGCAGGTCCTGTTCATCAACTACGACAACGGCAAAGCCTCGCGCCAACCCATAGCCTCGGGCAACCCCATCAAAGGCACCATGTCTCTTGACCCGACGTTGAACGGCAATCTCTACTTCGGCCAGGGTGTGCCTAACGAGCGGCCTTTCGGCGCCCGCGTCATCGACCTGTACCGGCACGAAGTCACCCACAGCTATAACGAAGACCCGAAGGCCCGTCGCCACTGGGGCGCTTACGACTCATCGCCGCTGCGCGTGGGTCAATTCCTGTTCCGTCCCGGCGAGAACGGCATCATATACAAATTCCTCATCGGTCAGGGAACGCTTACGCTTCAGTCCACGCTCAATTACTCTGTGCGCGGCGCTTCGCCCGGCATAGAATCGTCAATGGCCGTATATCTCAATTACGGCTACACCTGCGATAACCACGGCAACGTCATCTGCTTCAATCTCGAATCGATGAAGCCTGTCTGGCACTACTCGTTGGGCGACGACATCGACGCCACCCCCGTACTCCTTGTCGAGAACGGCCGTCCATATATCTATGTGGGCTGCGAAATCGACCTTCAGGACACCGGTCACTCGTCATTCGTTAAAATAGACGCCATCGATGGCCACGCCGTATGGGAAAAGCAACTCGACGGACGCCGCTATCCCTTAGGCAAAAAGCACTTCGACGGCGGCTATTACGCCACCGCACTTCCCGGCACGGGCAATTGCTCCAAGCTTCTGTTTACGAATGTCGTCCTCAACACCGACGGACAGAACGGCAGCTTCATAGCCTTTGACCGCGAAAGCGGCAAGGTCGTCTACACTACGCTGCTGCGATACTACGCATGGTCGTCGCCTGTGGGCTTTGTCAACGAACAGGGCCGTATGTTTGTCGTCACCGGCGACTGCACCGGCAATCTCTACCTCATCGACGGTATCAATGGCAACATCATCACCCGCAAGCACATAGGCAACAACTTCGAGTCCTCTCCGGCCGTCATTGGCAACACCCTGGTTGTCGGCTCGCGTGGCCGCGAAATATACCGCATATCGCTCAAATAGGCCCTGAGGCCGCGACACGGCTTCGGCCGGCCAATACAAAAACAAACAATCCAATCTCCTCACAAAAATACCTCTCCCGTTATGAAGAAAATACTCCTGCTGCTGTTAAGCGCCATTATCACAATCGGAGTCCAGGCTCAGAAACTGACAAGTAAAATAGGCACCGTGCCTGATTCATACAACTTCTGGTTTTACAATCCCACCGACTCGGGACGCGAAGCCAAAGAAAAGAAGCCCCTTGTGGTATTTCTGCACGGCGCCAGCCTTTGCGGCCGCAATCTTGAGCGTGTGCGTCATTACGGCACTCTTGACGCCATCGAGAAAGGCCGCAAAATTGACGCCTACGTTATTGCCCCGCAGAATCCCGGCGGTGCATGGAATCCCGGTAAAATCAAAAACATCATCGACTGGGCCGAAAACAGCCAGAATATAGACTCGGACCGCATTTATGTCATAGGTATGAGCCTCGGCGGATACGGAACACTCGACCTCGTTGCATCATATCCCGACAAATTCGCTGCCGCAATTGCATTGTGCGGCGGAGCTTCGGTGAAAAATCTCGACGCCCTCAACAAACTGCCTCTGTGGATAATACACGGTACGGCCGACCGCGCCGTCAATATCTCGGAGAGCGACAAAGTAGTCGCCGCCATGCGCTCGGCCGATGGCTCGACGCCGCGTCTTGTCTACAACCGCGTCCCGGGCATGAACCACAGTCAGCCCGCACGCATGTTCTATCTCAAGGAAAGTTATGACTGGCTGTTCAGCCATTCGCTCAAAGACCCCGAGCGTCGTGTCAACAAAGCCTTCGACGTGCAGAGCGGCATCCTGCGCACGGCCTACAGCGACCTCAGCGCCGGACGCACCCGCGTCAAAGTCAGCGCCCCCTCGCGTAGCAAAGTCAGCAAAAGCAAATCGCGGGCATCGCGCTCCAAATCTTCGCGCCGCCGTCGCTCATCCTGACGCATCAGGCGTCGAGGACAAAAACAGGATTGTCGGCCGAGGTGTTGTCGCCCCGGTAGCTGAAGCCCTGATAGGTGAAAGCGCTCAACTGTGCCGGGTCAGTTATGCGGTCGCGCAGAATCCACGAAGTCATCGCACCCCGGCATTTCTTGGCATAGACCGACAGCGCTTTCATTGTGCCGTTTTTATACACCAGAAATTCGGGGCGCACTACACGCAGTTCCTTTTCGACCTTGCGCCAGTCGAAGAGGTGCCGCATCTCGCCGCTGGCAAGGTCGACAAGGATGCCGTCGTCGGCTTTTACGCTGTCAATGAGCAGGCCGGTGAGACGCGGCGACCAGTATCGGAACATCGACACGCCGGTCTCCGGAAGCACGACATTGCCCTCCAGCCGGTAGCTTTTGATGCCGTCGAGAGGGCGGAGCAGACCGTACAGAAACGATGTTATCCACAGATGCCGCTGTGCATAGTCAAAATCGGCTTGGCTGAAATCGTCCAATGACATGTTGCGGAAGACCACGCCGTTGTAAGCGGCAATGGCGGCTTGCGGCGCGTTGTCGCTGTCGACAAAGCGCATGTAGCGCCTTTTCACCGTATGGGCCAGGGGGGAGCTGATGTGAAGCATGTCCTGCAGTTCGGTCTCGTCGTACTGCGCCATGTCCTTGGCCAGAGACGCCGCCTCGTCGGCAAAACGCGGAAGGCTAAGCCACGGCGTCTGTATGGACGGCGACTCGCTCATGTCCTTGGCACAGCCTATAAGTATCTGCATTATTTGTCAATGTATTCGAGCAGTTGCTCGGCATGGACTTTGGTCTTGATTTGCTTGCCGGTGAAGATGGCCTCGACTATACCTTGCTCGTTGACAAGATATGTGGTGCGGATGATGCCGACGGTGGTTTTGCCGTACATCTTTTTCTCGCCCCAGGCGCCGAGCTCTTGCAGCAGCTTCGTGTCAGTGTCGGCAATCAAAGGGAAATCCAGACCGTATTTTTCGGCAAACTTGGCCTGCGTCTGCGTGTTGTCGCGGCTGACACCTACTATGGCATAGCCTTTGGCGGCAAGTTCGTCCTTGTGGGCTTCGAGCGAGCAGGCTTCGGCGGTGCATCCCGGCGTGTTGGCCTTGGGATAAGTGTAAAGTACAATTTTGCGGCCGGCAAAGTCTGCGGCCTTGATAAGCTTCCCGTTCTGGTCTGTGCCCAGAATTTCGGGGATATGGTCACCTATATTCATAATGTCGGAAAATTAGAAGGCCGCGGGATGTCAGTCAAGTCCGCGTCCATGTTTGTGCAAAAGTACCCAAAATAAGCGAGTCTGCCAACATACACCCCGGCTTAAATTATTAAACAAGCTCTTATCTTTTTACAGGCAAGGTTTCCCGCAGGGTTTCCGGGACAAGGTTTCATCTCGGGGCAAGGTTTCGGTTCCGGGGCAATGCCCCGTGAGTTTTATTTGGTCGGGTGGCAGGTGTTTTGTAAATTTGCTCAAAATTCAAGTTATGAAAAGTTCAGGACAAGTCGATATGCTTCACGGGCCGCTTGCGGGCAAGATTCTTTTGTTCGCTTTGCCGTTGATAGCCAGCGGTATACTGCAGCAGTCGTTCAACGCAGTCGATGTTGCCATCATAGGCCGGTACTCGTCATCGCAGGCTATCGCCGCCGTCGGCAGTAACGGCCCCATCATCAGCATCCTTGTCAACTTGTTTTTGGGTATCGCGGTCGGCGCCAATGTCGTCATCGCCAACTATCTGGGCCAGCGCAACAACGAGGGCGTTCGCCGTTCGGTGTCTACGGTCATGATTGTGGCCCTGGCCTCGGGAATAATACTGCTGACGGCCGGCGTATGCCTGGCGCGTCCCATACTCGAGGCCATGAGCGCTCCCGACGAAGTCATAGAGTTGGCGGCGACATATCTGCGCATATATTTTTGCGGCATGCCCTTCATGATGATATATAACTTCGGGTCGGCCATCATGCGCAGTATCGGCGATACCCGCAAGCCCTTCTATACGCTTATAGTCGCGACACTTGTCAATCTGGTGCTCGACTGGCTGTTTACGGGTGTCATGGGTATGGGAGTCGACGGCGTGGCCTGGGCCACGGTAATCGCCAATGCCGTCAATGCCGGACTTATGGTGTGGTATCTTGTCCGCGAGCCGGATCCGGTGACGGTGCATCTCGGCGACTGGTGCATATCGGGTCACGACTTCAAGAAAATGCTTCAGATAGGCATCCCTGCCGGACTTCAGGGCATGGTGTTCTCGATATCCAATATTTTCATACAGTCGTCAATCAACTCGTATGGCGCCGACGCCATAGCGGGTTCGGCTGCGGCACTGACCTTCGAGGCATATTGCTACTTCATTATAGCGGCCTTTGCGGCGGCGACGATAGCATTTGTGGGTCAGAATTACGGCGCCGGCGACTTTGGGCGCTGCAAGCGTGTGTGGGCTATATGCATGAGCTATGCCGTGGTCATCTGCGGTTTGGCCAACGTGCTGATATGGACATTCGGCCACCGGTGTCTGAGCCTGATTACCAGCGACCCGGCAGTTGTGAGCTTTGCCTTGGAGCGTTTCCGCATGGTGCTGATATTCCAGTGTGTGGCTGCAAGCTACGAGATATCGGGCAGCTATATGCGCGGTCTGGGCTACTCGATGACACCTATGCTGCTGACCATCTTCGGTACATGTGTGATTCGTCTGATATGGGTGTACGTCTATCGCAATATCGACAACAGTTTCGGAACGCTGCTGTCAATCTACCCGTATTCGTGGATTCTCACCGGCGTGGCTGTGGTCACGGCGGCCTTCATAGTCCAGAAGCGTGCGTTTGCGCATCCGGTGCGGATTTGATTCAGGAGTTGGCGGGCTGCAGACGTGCCAGGATGGCGCGAAGTTCGTCGTCGGTGGCGGTCAGTCGTGTTCGCAGAGCTTCGATAAGCTCGGTGGCGCGGCGCGTCAGGGAAACCATCGAGTCGATGTCGCAGTCGGCGCTCTGTAGTTTTTCGACAATTTGTTCGAGTTCGGTAAGTTGTTCAGCGTAGGTTGGCATTGCTTGTTGATGTTACGGTGGATGAGATATTTCCTTTTGCAAGGCGAGTAATGATAGAATCGCCGTCGGCCAGCTGTGCGGGGTCGGTGACGGTGTGTCCGTCGGCGGTCTGAGTCAGCGAGAATCCTCTTGCTAGGACTGCCTGTGGCGAGAGAGCGCGTACAAGAACGTCGAGGGCGTCGAGGCGCTGTCGTGCCGCGACTATCTGAGCCGGGGGCGCGGCCGCTAAGAGTATGGCGAGATGGTCGACGCGCATACGTGCGGGAGCGATTACGCGCTGCGAGCCCGTGCTGACGGCCAGCATGGCGCGGTCGAGGCGCGCACGCGTGTTGGCGACTGCTGTGGCGACTATTCCAGGGATAAGCGCCGTGTAGTAGGCAAGCTGC